>ENA-ORLY01000125-ORLY01000125.1-human-gut-metagenome-genome-assembly--contig:-NODE-125-length-112169-cov-6.490080_pt1 | contig 112169 bp, 117 predicted proteins | sample MGYA00243071_ERZ508832 | MGnify/ENA primary metagenome ERZ508832 (study PRJEB26277, sample SAMN04329777) | human gut metagenome | biome: human-associated habitat | host: Homo sapiens | place: USA... | reverse complement strand
CTCTGGTGCGGTATAGTGCTTTCCGCTATCCGCTCCCGTTGGGGTCAGCGTTTGGGTCAGAAAAAATGGGAAGTAAGATATTAGGCACAAAAGTGCGGAAAAAGTCCTGATTTCGCAAGAAATCAGGACTTTCTGGTTGCGGAGACAGGACTCGAACCTGCGACCTCCGGGTTATGAGGCAGTCTCAAGGGCAAATCGGAGTCATTTCGGCTCCGATTTGTGCTTTTTACCGCCATTCGTTCGGCGGATTTTCCATTGTTTCCGTCCAGCCCTGCCCGCTTTTTTCGGATCCTGGGTCAAAAGTGGGTCAGGGTATGCGAACGCTCAGAAGCGTTTTCACAGGATAGTCTTTGCGGTGTGGAAGTCATCAAAGCGGCGTCGCAGACGCCGCTTTGATGCTGTCAAGATTGTTTGTTTTAAAGCTCGCTGTATGGAAAACACATCCGTTCGGAACGTTTTTGCTCATAACCATCGGATAAATTTACAGGCTTCCGGTGCAGCAGTCATCCAAGGCTTCCTGACAGAACTTGAGAAACTGTTCACATTCGACATCCAGCATATATCCGCGTTTTGTGATCCAGCCGACCTGCATGGTTGTGTCGGCGGGAAGGGAGAGGGGGCGGGTAATGAGATCGGATTCGCTGTAGCCTTCCAACAGCCAGCCGGAGCCAAGGTTATAACTTTCTGAGTGGCGGATGATATTCAGCATGGAGCTACGGTCTGATACGGCGATGGATTTTTGCGGATGTACGGGGAAAAAGACCTCCTCAGTATAGCCGTATGGATCCTTGCCGCCGTCGTAGAAGATATATGGGTAAGGACTGAGCATGGAGAGGGTGATATTGGGTTCTTTGGCAAGCGGGTGGTTCTTGGACAGAAAAACGTGGAGTTGGTTGCTGCAAAGACTGTGGAATTCCAGATTGAAGCGCTCAAGCTCATGCTGAATAAATTCTGCGTTGGTATCATAGTAGGATATGAAGCCAAGCTGACTCCGACGGGCTGCCACATCCTGAATGATATCGCCGACCTTTCCCTCCTGAAGACGGACAAAATAGTTGTGTTCTTTCAATAGATTTGCCATTTTTGCAACTGCTTTCGCTACAAAAATATAGTAACGGGAGGTGATGGACATTGTAATCATGCCCTGAGGTTCCGTTTGCAGATAGTGATCCTGCATGGTATGGAACTGTTTGATCAGACTGTAAGCGTCATGGAGAAATTCTGTGCCGCGGCTGGTGAAGGTGATGCCCCGGCTGCTGCGTTCCAGCAGGGGAAAGCCCAGTTCACTTTCCAGCTGCTTGATCGCCTTGCTGATGCCGGACTGAGAGACAAATAGATTTTGGGCTGCCTGGTTGATCGAGTTGCTCTCTGCCAGCGCAACCAGATACTGTAACTGCTGAAGTGTCATAGAGGTTCAGGACTCCTTTGCTGTTGAAAATATAGCGGCTGTTCAGGCAGGAACAGAGAGCCTGTACAATCCTGTTCACAATACGTAATACAGACAAATGTCTTCTGTACGCCGCTCGAGTAATGACTTTTACTCATATCGCTATGCGAAAAACAGTTGCTTCACTTCTAAGAATGTACCTGTTATAATACAAAAAAGCAAGGGGTTCCACCAAACTTTTATGCTAAAATGAACAAGGAGAAGGGGCGACCATCATGAAAGAAAGTCACATGAGAACAAAGCTGGCCCATACAGGTGATTTGGAGCTGGCGAAGAAAATTCAATCCAGTGTTTCTGTTCCAAAGGTGCTGCCTATCTATATGAGCAGTGTGTTCACGTTTGATGACGTGCCCTCTCTGGATGCTGTTTATGCAGGAGAGGCCGATGGCTATGTGTACTCCAGAATGACCAATCCCAGTACGGATGCCGCGGAAGAAATGCTGGCGGCAGCTGAGGGGGCTGATGGTGCGCTGGTGTTTTCCTCAGGCATGGCAGCAATCATCAATGCCATTATTGCCAATGTGCAGGCCGGTGACCACATCGTTTCCTCACCAGTCCTATATGGCGGCGTATATGATTATTTTAAGCATGAACTGCCCCGCTTTGGCGTGGAGGTCACCTTTGTGGAGTTTGATGACCCAGCCAAGGTGGAGGCTGCTATCCGCCCCAATACCAAGGTGGTCTACACTGAGACCATCAGCAATCCCTTGATGGAAGTGAATGACCTGCCCGCCATTGCCGGGATCGCCCACGCCCACGGCTGCAAGCTCGTGGTAGACAATACCTTCGCCACCGCCGCCGTGGCCCGGCCATTGAGCATGGGCGCCGATATTGTGCTCTACAGCGCCACGAAGTATTTGGGCGGTCACAGCGATTTGATCGGCGGCGCGGTGGTGTCCGATAAGGAAAATATTGCTCAGATCCACCGTTGTTTTACTCTGTACGGCGCCATTATGGGACCCATGGAGGCGTGGCTGCTGTGCCGGAGTCTGCGGACCTTGGATCTGCGAATGGAACAGCACTCTAAAAACGCTTTGAAGGTGGCGCAGTTTTTAGAGGGCCATCCCAAGGTTGAGAAGGTTTACTATCCCGGTCTGGAATCCTCTCCCTCGCATGGGCTGGCCGCCAAGCTGTTTGTGGACGGCCGCTGCGGCGGTATGCTCAGTGCCGATATTGCCGGCGGCGAGCAGGGGGCCAGCGCCTTAATCCGTGAGTGCTCCACGATTAAGTTTGTGCCCAGCCTGGCCAGCTTTGCCACCACGATCTCCTATCCGGCCAAGACTTCCCATCGAGCCTACAACCCTGAGGATATGAAGGCCGCAGGCATCTCCATGGGGCAGCTGCGATTCTCCATTGGTCTGGAGGATGCGGAGGACATCATCGCCGAGTTGGATGAGGCGCTGGAGAAGGTCTAAGCGTTCTATTGCATGATCTCCGGCTGCTGCGGGACACAATTCCCACGGCAGCTGGTCTTCATAAAACATGAAAAGTGAGGAAGCTATGAACGAGGTATTGAAAACGATCGCCGCGAAGTACAAGGACGACATTGTCCATACCGCTTCGGAGCTGATCCAGCGCAACTCCCAATCTCTGCACGAGGGCGAAGTGGCCGCTTATGTGCAGGAGAAGATGAAGGAACTGGGCTACGACAAGGTGGAGGTGGACCGCTACGGCAACGTGTTCGGCACCATGAAGGGTACCGGCGGCGGCAGCTCTGTGATGCTCAACTGCCATATGGATGTGGTCTACGAGGGTGATGAGAGCCTGTGGCCTTACCCCCCCTACAGCGGCGCGATCGCCGAGGGCCGGGTCTGGGGCCGGGGTGCCTCCGATACCAAAGGCACCATGGCCATTCAGATCTATGTTCCCTTCCTGCTGAAGGAAGCCGGCCTGCTGCCCAAGGGTGACATCATCACCGCCGCTGTGATCTCCGAGGAGATCGCCGGCTACGGCGCTATGATCCACACCCAGGAGGACCGGATGCTGACGGATTACGCCATCGTAGGTGAGGCTACGGAGAACGACATTGCCATCGGCAGCCGGGGCCGCTGCTGCGGCGTCATCACCATTACCGGCAAGTCCTGCCACGCTTCTATTCCCCATGTGGGCCACAATCCCTTCGATTTTCTGGCCCAGTTGCTGCCGGAACTGCAAAAGGTCCCCATGGGCAGCGACGGGCTGTTCGGCAGCTCCACTATGTCCTGCACCCGCATCACCTCCTCTGAGGAGGGCACCAATATCATCCCCAATGAGATCGTGCTCTATGTGGACTACCGCCAGAGCGGGGACGATACCCCGGAGGAAGTCCAGCGAAAGCTGGAAGCTGCCATCGCAAACTGCCATGTGGACGGCGTCACCGCTAAGGCGGAGCTGCTCTACTTCCCCTTGACTACCTATACCGGCGTGGAGGGACGCGGCTATCAGGGTGAGAATCCCTTCGTCGCCAGCGCTGACGCCGACTATATCCAGAAGGTCAAGGCCGCCATTGAGGACGCCGTGGGCCGCGAGATTCAGACCAAGCCCTGGGCCTTCGCCACCGACACCGGCCACTATGCCGCCAAGGGCGTCAAGTGTCTGGGCTATTCTCCGGCAGAGATCAAGCTGTGCCATACCACCCGGGACAGCATCGACATTGCCATGATGGAGGAGGGCACCGTAGGCTATCTGGCGGCAGTTCAGACACTGGCCAACGAGCCTAAGTAAGCGTCCGGGCTTTCTGCGCCCATAGGGAATCCCTGCTTTACGCAGCTTTGATATTTGGAGAGGAGAAGAAACCTATGAAACAGAAGAAACCCTTAAACCTAAACCCCTTTGTCCTGATTTTCGCGGTAGTCGTTGTGGCGTGGCTGTTCACGTTCATCATTACCCCCGGTACCCTGGTAGACGGCGTTTATACCGCTCTGCCCAAGAACGCCTTTAACTTTAACAATGTATTCAACCTGTTCCGGGCCGTGCCCATGGGCATCAAGGATACCTCCAATCTGGTGATCCTGGTGCTGGTGATCGGCGGTGCGCTGGAGATCTACAAGAGCACCGGCGCCATTGACTCCAGCATCACCAAGATGGTCCATAAATTCGGCTCTGGCTCCCGCACGTTCCTGCTGATCGCCTTGATGGTGCTGTTTTCCGTCATCGGCGGCTTCCTGGGCTGGATCGAGACCCTGATCCCCTTTGCACCCCTGGTGGTGGCTATGATCCTGGCACTGGGATATGACGGCATCGTGGCCTGTGCCGTGCTGATCATCGGACTGATGGGCGGTTTCGTTACCGGCCCTACCAACCTCTACACCGTAGGCGTGTGCAACGGCATTTTGCAGAACATGGGCCTGCTGTCCGCTGACAGCGACGTGTTCGTAGGCTTGGGCTTCCGCGCCGTGCTGTGGGCTATCATGACCATCATCGGCGTGGCTTACACCGTGGTGTATGCCAACCGTATCGCCAAGGACCCCGCAAAGAGCTTAGTCCACGGCGTAGACGTCTCCGATCTGGTGCTGGACACCAGCAAGGATGCCACCGTTACCGGCCGCCACGTGGCGGTGCTGCTGAGCATTTTGGCCGCTATGATTATGACCGTCATCGGTATGCAGAAGGGCTTCGGCGGCGTGAAGTGGGGCATTGATGACGTATCCGCCATTTTCTTGGCTTCCGCGCTGTTCTCTGGCATTGTAGGTAAGCTGCATCCCTCTGAGATTGCAAACTCCTTCGTTAAGGGCGCCGGCGGCGCTGTGGGCGGCGCGCTGGTAATCGGCTTCGCCCGCGGCGTGTACTGGGTCATGAACTCCGCCAACATCAACGCCACCATCGTTTATAACGCCACGCAGCTGCTGAAGGGCCTGCCCCCGCTGGCCGCCGCTATCGGCATCGTAATTCTGGTGTCCTTCATCAACGGCCTGATCCCCTCCGGCTCCGGCAAGGGCGCTCTGCTGGCTCCCATCATCGTTCCCATCGCTATGGAGCTGGGCCTCACCAGCCAGACTGCTGTTCTGGCCTATCAGTTCGGCGATGGCATCACCAATATGTTCTGGTTCAGCTACGGCACCCTGATGATTTTCCTGAACTATGCCAAGGTGCCTGTCCAGAAGTGGTACAAGTTCTTCCTGCCCTTGATGGCCATCTATTTCTTGTTCGCGTTCGTTTCCATGGGCGTGGCCATTGCCATCGGCTTCTAATCTGATTTACCATAATAATTGCTTTGCCGGGGCCGCTGGTTTGATCCCAGTAGCCCCGGCATCCTTATAACAAGGAGGCTCTCCGTGTCTGTTCAGAGGAAACAACGATTGATTCATGCGGTGGAAATGCTGGCAGGCGTCACGGTTTTGTGCGCAGGCGTCACATTGGGCATTATCGCGGGACTGGGGCAGACCACCTCCACGGCGGCGGCCTCCGCTATTGCGGGCGCCGCCGGAATCAAGGTGGGGACCGCCAGCTTTTACCTGTACGGCGTGTTTTTCCTGCTCCAGCTTCTCATGCTGCGGAGCAAGTTCAAGTGGGAACGCTGCTTCCAACTGCTTCCCATTTTGGCTCACGGCGTTCTGCTGAACTTTTTCCGCTACCGCTTTGCGCCGTTCCAGTACCTTGCTCCCCAAGGGTATCTCCAGCAGATGCTTTGCTTCTTGTGCGGAATGGGGCTGATCAGTCTGGGCTTTACCATTACCAAAAACTGCAACTTCACCAACTATCCCGCCGAGGCGTTCTGCGCGCTGGTGGCGGAGCGGGTTCGTATGCGCTATGGCACCTGCAAGATATTTTTGGATTTTGCCTATGTGATTTTTGCTCTGCTGATTTGCTGGCGGGCCGGTCTGGGGCTGGGCGTAGTGCGGGAGGGCACGGTGATCTTTGCCTTGCTGGACGGTGTGCTCATCAACCTGATGACCCCGGCAGTCCGGGGCTGCTTTGACCGACTTGACCATATCCTAAAAACGTAAACGATGCTGAAAGAAAACCAATATGAGATTCTTAGGAGGAAGAACGAATGAACCTCATAGTGAGCCTTGCAGCTCTCTTGTTGTGCCTATCATAGAGCAGATACAACGAAAGCGAAAGATATTGGTCAGTTTATGAGTCACTCATAAATTTTATGGTACAATCTAAATTACGATCTTGTGGTATAAGTTGATGACGAATCTAATACAATTAGACAACCGAAACTTGATGAATCCATGCATCCCAACGAGACCGTAGTTATTCTGTTGGACGCAATTCTGCTGGCAGCACAAAGCCCCGCTGTGGTTGGGGGAGGGAAAGCGTTTGCAACTGGAACTGCCAACAGAAAATTCTGTGTATTCGCAAGAAAATAGGAATCGTGCGGGGAACTACGCCCACCTGACCTCAGAAAACGGCAAATGAGCCGTTTTGACAAGCGGCCGTCCGGCGTTTCAGCAGCACGTAAAGCACGCCGAGGGTAGTAATACCCCCCTGCCTCGCACATTCAGAAAGTACTGCGCACAGAGTGAAAAAACAGCAACATCACCAAATTGCAAACAGATCACGCAGCCCAGCGGGGCTGCGATGCCTTCGGAACAGCGACGCGCATAAGCGCATCGCTGTCCCGAAGGCTCTCTGCGTTCTTCGGGAGCACCCACGACCAAGCCCCAAAAGCGGCAAAGTTTGCCGTTTTAAACCCCGGCCACGCAGGGTTTCCGAACCGTGTGAAACGCTCCGAGGGTAGTGATACCACCCCCACCTCGCACGTTCAGAAAGTACTGCGCACAGAGTGAAAAAACAGCAACATCACCAAGTTGCAAACAGATCACGCAGCCCAGCGGGGCCGCGACGCCTCGGAACAGCGACACGCATAAGCGCATCGCTGTTCCGAAGGCTTTCTGCGTTCTTTGGGAGCACCCCCGACCAAGCCCCAAAAGCGGCAAAACTTGCCGTTCTGATACCCGGCCCGGGGATGTTGGTGAACGTGCGGAACGCTCCGAGAGTAGTGATACCACCCCCATCTGAAATGCCCCGTGTTTCGCCGTGTAAGCTGCTGTGTGCGATCCTTTGAGCAAAGCCGAGTGTGTACCCGCTTTCGGGGATGAAGGCAAACGTGGGCCATTTGTGAGCGAAGTTGAAAAACGGGATGAGAAACGGTCGGGGACAGCGTTGTGGCGGTAACTTTTTGGCGATATTTGCGGGAACGGTTTTGGACGAAAAACCGAACTTTACAGGAAGGTTTTTCGAGTGGCGAAGGCCGTTCGATTTTAGCACAAGATAAAGAGAGGTGCCCGTAATCGGGCCCCTCTCAGCCTCAAAGCCCCGCAGTGCGGGGCTTTCCGGGGTTTTGAAACCGCAGTCTAAGGTGCACCTTGAAAGGTGTTTTCGCAGTCTTGGGTGAACGTCAGGCACGGAAAAGGCCCGTGACAACGGACTTTTCAAGGTGACCGTTCCGCAGGCGGTTGAGAAATTTGCTGTTTTCAACCACTCAAAAAAGTGATTTCAGCACAGCGGCAATTTTCGGAGTAAAACGTGCATATTTTGAGTCACCGCAGTCAATGAAAAGAGACTTTCGACCGTTCAAAAATCGCACCGCTGTAACTAAAGAGAATGCCCCGGCAGCGCAAGATTTGCGCCGCAATAGTCAAAGATAAGGCGGCACGGCTCCGAGGGGCAAATGATAACTTTTTGATAACAGTCCGGTTTTCCGATAGCTTTGTTCCCTTGGTTACGGTATTGTTCGTTGCGAAAGGGGCTGATACCATGCCAAAAAGACGAGCAAACGGCGAGGGAAATATCCGAAAAAGAAAGGACGGCCGATGGGAGGGTAGATACACTGTCGGTCACGATCCAGAAACTGGCAAGGCCATCATCAAAAATGTCCTCGGTAAGACACAGACAGAAGTCAAGGAAAAGCTGAAGAAAGCCATCGAGGAAAATGTGGGCATCGACTACGGACGGGCCAAGACCTACACGGTGGGAACATGGCTGGAGGTCTGGATGGAGAACTACGCCAAGGTGAAACTCAGACCGTCCACGTTCAAGACCAGCCAAGGTTTTCTGAAAAACCACATCAAGCCACAGATCGGCAGTGTTCCGCTGGCAGAATTGACCTCTCTGGACTTACAGCGGTTCTACAAGCACCTGCTGGACGGTGGTCGGGTAGACCGCGTCGAGGCCAAGAAAAAGCCGAAAGGTCTGGCTCCCAAAACAGTGCGGAACATCCACCAGATGATCGGCTCGGCGTACAACCTCGCCATCGAGCAGAAATTGGTGAGCAAGAATCCTGCGCAGGGCTGCGCCTTGCCGAAGGTGGAGCACAAGGAGATGAAAACGCTGACCGCCGACCAGCTCAGCGCCTTCTTCCAAGAGGCCAGGGACAGCGGCGTGTACGAGCTCTACTATCTCGACCTCGCCACCGGACTTCGGCGGGGCGAACTGCTGGGCCTGAAGTGGACAGATGTGGACTTTCAGCACGGAGTACTGAAAATCCAGCGGGCAATTTCACGGCAGAACGGCAAAGTAGTCGAGGCCCCGCTGAAAACGAAAAACGCCTACCGCACGCTGCCGTTGTCGGCAGACGCGATAAGCGTTCTGAAAATGCAGAAATGCAAAGTCGGAAATAGCGAGTGGGTATTCCCATCGCCCACCGGAGGCCCCATGTCACCGGACAGCGTGCTGCACATGCTCCAGCGGGTGCTGAAACGGGCGGGCCTCCCAAGGATACGTTTCCACGACCTCAGACACACCTTCGCAACGATGGCCCTACAAAACGGTGTGGACATCAAAACCGTCAGCAGTATGCTGGGTCACTACTCCGCAGGCTTCACGCTGGACACCTACGCCCACGTCACCACCGACGCGCAGCTCAAAGCGGCGCAGACGATGGGGAGCATCCTATCCCGTGCCGTCTGATGCTCTCCGCTACCCGCTCCCGTTGGGGTCAGCGTTTGGGTCAGAAAAAGGCGGCACACAAAAAACGGAACTTACGAAAAGAAAAAGACCTCGAAATCAGACGATTTCGAGGACTTTTGGTACGCCGTGAGGGATTCGAACCCCCGGCCTTCTGGTCCGTAGGTTGTCTCAAAGGCAAATCGGAGCTGTTTCGGCTCCGATTTGTGCTTTTTGCCACCGTCCGCTCGGCGGATCTTCCATTGTTTCCGTCCAGCCCTGCCCGTTCCAATTCCATTCTGGGTCAAAACTGGGTCAGGAACGGTGCGCCCGCACCCACTCCAACAGCGCCTCGTAGTCCATCGCGCCGGAGGCAACAGCAAGACCGACCTCGACGACCTCATCATTCGTGCAGTCCAACCGAATACCGTTGACCTCCAGAAAGGTTAGCATCACATACATACCGATGCGCTTATTGCCATCCACGAAGGCATGGTTGGAGATGAGCGCATAGCCCAGTCGAGCGCCCTTCTCCTCCTTGGTAGGGTAGAATTCCTGTCCGCCGAAACCGGAAAAGACGTTCTCCAACGCGGATTCCAACAGAGCCTCATCCCTGACGCCGATGCTCCCGCCTGTCTCCTCCGCGATGAGCTTGTGAAGCAGCAAGACCTTCTCTTTTGAGAATTTGATCATTTTGCCAACTCCATGAACGCGGGCTTGTATTTCTTCAAAATTCTTGCCGCCACAAAGTTGACCTTCTCATCATCTGTCATGTCAATCAAGGGCGAATTGTCCAAATCGACCAACATATATTTGGGACGGTTATTTTTGAAAATGACAGCCTGTCCATTCGTTTCAGCGATGCGCGTCACGCGGGAAAAATTCTGATTGGCCTCCGTCACGGAAACGATTGTGTTCGTATCAATGGTCATGGGAACACCTCCTCGCACCTATTATATGTGAATTATAGGTAAAAATCAACCTATTTTAAGGCGGGCTTTCAATATGAACTGCGTGGCGCAGGTGGCCGGCGCGGCGTAAAAGAAGCCGCGCACATCCAAGGAAATCTTGAATGTGCGCGTTATGTCCAAACCGCAAAGCCTCTGCTGCGGTATTCGCGAAATTTTCATCTTCTCTTACGATAGAGGCCGCAGTTTCCATGCGCTGATTGGAAAAAGCGGTTGACTGCACGCAGCGTGCAGTTTCAGGATGAAAGGAGAGTACCATTATAAAAAGAGCGGAGATATGTCGGAGTGACGGATGAAGTCATGACACTCCATGAACTGTGCGATGCGTTTGGGATTTCGCGGCGGACAGTTCAGGGGTATGAGAAGCATGGTCTTGTGAGAGCCACAGGACGAAACCCACGCGGATATCTGTTGTATGATCTGCAAATGCAGGCTGAGATCCAGAAGGTTCATCAGTTTCAGAAATTTGGATTTCAGGTGAAAGAAATCGGAACGCTGATGATGTTATCAAAGCCGGAACTGCGGGAACGGCTTGCGGCACAGCGGATCATACTGGAGCAGAGAGGCGTGGAGTTGGATGAGCAACTTGCACTGCTTACTGAAATGATCGAGCAATTAGGGTAGTTACAAATCAGGGATTGGCAGCTGCGGCCTCTATCACCCTGATCGAAATGACCAATTTACAGGAGGATTACACCATGAAAAGATTGACTGCAGCAATTCTTGCCCTTGTGATAACCTTGTCATTATGCGCTTGCGGTGCGACTGGAAATACCGGAGCGGCATCGGCAGGGAACAAGCCCAAAAAGATTGAAAAACCGGTTGCAGACACGCTGGACGGTATCCTTGAGGCAATTGAAGATGACTACAAAACAACCGTACAAGCCTTCCGAGACAGCCTGGACACAATTAACGCCGTAATTGGCGGAGACTATAAGAACTACGTAAAAAACCGGCAGATGATCGATGACTGGTATACGCAGGTTGAAACGGAGACCGCACAGCTTTTCCAGAGGACGGAGGAAAATTGCAAACAGTATTTCATCCTGATGTCCACACAGACAGAGCATACATACAAGGCCATGAACAGAGCGGCAGATAAGGTCTACGATTCCGTATACGATGATGTGCGAGACGATTTCTATGATGACGTTTATGACGATCTGATGGATGATCTGTATGACGAATATTATGACGGCGTTTTGGAGGATGCTTATGACCTTGTTCCGTACAAAGAGTACAGTGAACAGAGATCTTACTTCTATCAGGCATGGTCCGGCGCTCACTCCGAAATTTACCGTTTGCTGTCGGAACATGGCAGTAGGATTTATGGAATGTGCTCGGCCATCGGTACGGCTATTTATAAAGATGACTATGATTTTGCCGCAGTTTTGAAACGGTATGACGCGGAGACAACGGAAAAAGCGCAGGAGGATAGTCAGAGCAATACGGTGCAGGCGGCAGACCCGGCAAAAGAGCCGGATGTACAGGAAACACCTGCGGCGGATGATGCGGCGATCCGCCCCGAGTTCAAGAAAGCGATGGACAGCTACGAAACATTCTTCGGTGAATTTGTGGAGTTTATGCAGTTACTTTCTGATGATCCCAGCAATCTGACCTTGATGGCAAAGTATGCCGACTACATGAGCCAATACACAGAGACCATGGAGGCACTGGAAAACATAGATGAGTCTGAGCTGACGGCCTCAGAGCTTTCCTACTACATTGGCGTCATGAGCCGTATTCAGCAGATGGTGCTTGCCGTAGCCGGTTAATTATGAGAGGAGATGCAGAAAATGAGTTGTTGGAACAGGCGGATCACTGCGTTGCTTGCGGTTCTGCTGATTTGTACTCTGTCCGCTTGCGGGCAGTCGCAGATCCCACTGGACTATGGAGACGAAACGGCGTTTGAAGCGGACCTGAACGCAGGGAAAAACCTTGTTGGAAAGACCGTATCCTTTGTAGCAGCGGAGCTGCATCCGCAGTCACTGTACGGATATGACATTTGGGCCGGGGAACATCTGAATTTTATTTCCAGTAAAAATCCGGATATTGAGGTCGGTCAGACAGTTACGGTGAAAGTGACTGCGGTGGAGAGCGTTATCGGTTCTTGGTTTATTGAATATGAAAAGGTAGATGCCGCAGCGGATGAAAACACCATCTATGCCGCAGATGTGGAAGATTCTGATAACGCTGACGAAACCGAAGCCCCGCAGCCGCTGGAGATAGCGGATTACGGCTGGTATGCTGATCCGCCCCATTCAGGCGCCGACACGATGTGCCTGCATTATTGCGGAATGATGCATAACCCAAACGAAACGCTGGTGGCATCTTATCCGAAAATAACGGTGACGATTTCTAACCCGGATGGCACAGTGATTGCAACGGACAGCCAAATGGCTTTCCTCCATGTCATGCCGGAGGATACGGCCACCATCATAGGCTCCATGAGTGTTCCGCTTGGACGGATCACGAATGAAACCATGGTTTCCATTCATCCAAGCTGGGACAGCTTCACATCCGTAAACCTGAAACAGGTACCGCGGACAACAGACTTTGAAATCGGCAATGTGACAGAGCAGCCGGGAAGCCAGAGTTTTGTCACCGGGACAATCACAAATCTGACGGAAAGCACCGTTGACTCTGTAAGCCTCTCCATGATTATGCGCAAGGAAGACAAAATTGTATTCATGGAAGAGTCATATGTAGGGGATCTGCGGCCGGGAACGCCGGCAGCGTTTCAGTTTGACCGCTATTCCGCATGGCCTGAACATGACGCAGTCGAATTTTCAGCACAGGCATGGTAAAGAGGTTAAAACGGCAGGGCGGCGCAGTTTGCACCGCCCTGCTTGAACAATTTGGACTGGGGCGTGATGGAAAATGCTGGAAGTGATAGGCGTTCTTCTATTCCTGTGGCTGATGGGAAAGGTATCCGGATTGCTGTTCAGGCTTGCATGGGGAGCGGTCAAGGTTATTGCGATTCTTCTGCTGGCTGCCGCCCTGCCCATGCTGGCTGCCGGATTGCTCTGCGCCGGAGGTATGATGCTGCTGGTGCCCTCCGGTCTGCTACTGCTGATTCTGGCGCTGCTGAAAGGGGACGTTTGAGCAGCCGGGATTCATGCAACTGCTCAAAATGGATAAAAAAGACAACCTGCCAGTCCTGGTGGCTTGCACATTGCCTTAAATATGATATACTGAATTCAAAGAAATTACGACAAGGAGAATACAAATCAGGCAAAGGAGAGACAGATCATGAATACAGAAAAACAGGAGCAGCCGCAGACCACGGAGCCGCAGGCATCCCAAGTTCAGCAGCCCCTGAAGGACAAAGCTGAGGCAGGGCGGCATCCCTTCGCAAAACTGTTGGTTAAACCGAAGGTGCTCGTAATCGCCGCCGTGGTGATTCTCGTTGCTATTGCGGCGGTTGCAGTGTTGTTGCAGACGAGCGGCCGGGAGGAGCCACAGCCGCAGGTGTTTAACAAGTCCACGCTGGAAAGGATCATCAATGTTAGCGAACTGTCCACATTTACGGCGGTTTATAACGGAATTGCTCGGGTGGCAAACGAGAAAAAGCCGGAGAAGATTGACTACTATGTTTCCTATGAGGCAACGGTGAACGCGGGAATCGACTTTCAAAAGGTTGAGATCTCCATGGATGAGGAACAGAAAACTATCACCTTGAAGGTGCCGGAAGCGCATATTACTAATCAAAGTGTGGAGATGTCCTCACTGGACTTTATCTTCCTGAACCAAAAGGCCGACAAATCCGGAGTGACGGAGGCTGCCTATAAGGCTTGTGAGGAGGATGTCCGGCAGGAAAGTGAACAGCAGACCGCCATTTGTGAACTGGCCAAACAAAATGCCGAAAATGTGCTGAAAGCTCTGACCAAACCCATTGTAGATCAGCTGGGCGATGGTTACCAGTTGGTGATCGAATGAGGAGGTGCCGTATGAAGAAAATGATTGCGCTGCTTCTGGCGCTTGCCGCGCTCCTTGGTTGCACCGCCTGCGGCCAGAAAGAGGAAGCCCCCACGGTGGAACCCGATGTGGCGGAAATGCGGGCCATCTGCGAGCTGTCCACTATGGACTGCTACTACCATAATGTGGCGAAATATTTTGAAAAGGACGCGCAAAAGGGCTTTCTGGGCATTGGAAAAAAGGATAAGCGTTTCTGGATAGAGTATAGCGGCGTTGTCCAGATGGGGATTGACGCCTCCCTTGTGAAAATAGAAGTAGAAGATATGCGGGTCACTATTACAATTCCGGAGGCAAAGGTGCTGAAATGCACGGTGGACTCCGAGTCCCTTTCTCAAAATTCCTATATTGTGGATGAAAACTCGGCGAAGGTCAAGGCGGCGGACGAGGTTTTGGCTGTTTCTGAAGCAGAGCGCCAGTTGGAAGAAACGGCGGCCAAGGACAAGACATTGCTTGCCAACGCCCAACAGAGAGCCAAAAGCCTGTTGGAAGAGTACATCAAAAATATCGGAGAAGCCGTGGGGAAGGAATATAAAATCGATTGGATTCATGTCGATGCCTCCGGTAACCCCCTTGGAACGGCGGCAGATGCATCCGCTGAAACAGCTTCTGCGGAGACCGGTGCAGAGATGCCCGCCGCATAATGCGCAAATTGGTATTTGCGAATTTTATCATACCATAATATGACGGAAGAGTTCACAACCGAATTTTTCTGGCAGAAATGTCAGAAAAAATACCGTACAGGGAGCGGCATCCATCCGACCTCAGAAAACGGCAAATGAACCTTTTTGACAAGCGGCCGTCCGGCGTTTCGAGAACACGCAAAGCACGCCGAGGGTAGTGATACCACCCCTACCTCATACACGCAGAGAGTTCTGAGCGCAGGGTGTACAAGCCACAATTCTGACAAGAGCAAAAAAAGATTACGCAGCCCGGCGGGGCCGCGACGCCTCGGAACAGCGACGCGCATAAGCGCATCGCTGCTCCGCAGGCTCTCTGCGTTCTTCGGGAGCACCTCCCGGCCAAGATCCCAAAGCGGCAAAGTACGCCGTTCTGATACCCGGCCCGGGGATGTTTGTGAACGTGCGGAACGCTCCGAGGGTAGTGATAGCGGCCCCGTCCGGAAGGCCCCTGTTTCGGCGTGTAAGCCGCTGTGTGCGATCCTTTGAACAAAGCCGAGTGTGTACCCACTTTCACTCGCGAAAGCAAACGTGGGGCAATTGTGCCAAGACCATTTTTTGCCGTGTAATACTCATTGATGGAAGCAGGGAAGGGGTGTTTATAGCGGCGTTTGAGAGACCCTTGAAGTCCGTATGACCGATGCATTAGAAGCGTTGATATGACTGCGTTTCCTGCACTTTTCAAGGCTTTTTCGAGGACGAAAAAGAAAGCGGGATAAAGGGCTGGCGTCGGAACCGACGCTCTGCCCAATCACTTCTGCCCGCAGTGCGGGCAGTTGACGGGGATTTCAGCGCAATCGGTTGTGGCGCCTTTTGAAGGGAATTTCAGAACGGCTGGCGTCTTAGTTCCCGCAAGCGCAGGCGTCCCAAGGATTTTGGTGGTGCCTTGTGGCCATTTCGGAAGGAAATCGAGGTAATCACCTTCGCGTGATCAATGGTGCAGGGCAAGCGTGTTTTTAGTCACCGCAGTCAATGAAAAGAGACTTTCAACCGTTCAAAAATCGCACCGCTGTAACTAAAGAGAACGCCCCCGGCAGCGCAAAAATTGCGCCGCAATAGACAAAGATAGGGCGTCCCCTTCAAATGATAACTTTCTGATAACAGTTCCGCTTTCCGGTAGCTTTCCTCTGCTGTTTACGGTATGCTTTGCCGTTACAAAGGAGGCTGATACCATGCCAAAAAGACGAGCAAACGGCGAGGGAAATATCCGCAAGCGAAAGGACGGACGCTGGGAGGGGCGCTACACAGTCGGTCACGATCCAGAGACAGGAAAGGCCATCATTAAAAACGTCCTCGGCAAGACGCAGGCCGAGGTCAAGGAGAAACTGAAAAAAGCCATCGAGGAAAATGTGGGAATCGACTACGGACGGGCCAAGACCTACACGGTAGGTAATTGGTTAGAAGTATGGTACGAGAACTATGCCAAAATCAAAATGCGCCCATCCACCTACCTGACCTATCATGGCTACATCGAAAACCACATCAAGCCGCAGCTCGGCAAGATCCCGTTGAATGATCTGACGACGCTGCATCTGCAACAGTTCTACAAGAAATTGTTGGCGGAAGGGCGGGTAGAGCGAATCGAAGCACAGAAGCAGCCCAAGGGACTGAGCGCCAAAACAGTGCGCAACATCCATCAAATCATTTCCTCTGCCCTGAAGCTGGCAGTCGAGCAGCGGCTGATCGCCCACAATCCGGCAGACGGCTGCGCGCTGCCGAAGGCGGAGCGCAAGGAAATGCAGACGCTTCCTGTTGAGCAGCTGACGTCCTTCCTCCGCGAGGCAAAAGACAGCGGCGTGTTCGCCCTGTACTACATCGACCTGACCACCGGCCTGCGGCGGGGCGAGTTGCTCGGATTAAAATGGTCGGACATTGATTTGGAAAAAGGAGACCTTCGGGTTCAACGGCAGATCGGGCGCATCGACGGCAAGATCATTGAGATGCCGCTGAAAACGAAAAATGCCTACCGCACCCTGCCGCTGTCGACAGATGCGATAAGCGTTCTGAAAATGCAAAAATGCAAAGTTGGGAACAGTGAATGGGTATTCCCATCGCCCACTGGAGGTCCCATGTCCCCGGACAGCGTCCTGCACATGCTGCACCGCGTTCTAAAGCGGGCAGGGTTGCCGAAGGTGCGGTTCCATGACCTGCGCCACACCTTCGCAACGCTGGCACTGCAAAACGGTGTGGACGTCAAGACCGTGTCTGGTATGCTGGGGCATTTTTCGGCAGGGTTTACGTTGGACACCTACGCTCATGTAACGACCTCCGCCAAGCGTGAAGCGGCAAAAACAATGGGCAGCATCCTCTCTGGTGCGGTATAGTGCTTTCCGCTATCCGCTCCCGTTGGGGTCAGCGTTTGGGTCAGAAAAAACGGCAAGTAAGTTATTGGGCAAAAAAGTACGGAAAAAGTCCTGATTTCGCAAGAAATCAGGACTTTCTGGCACGTTGCACCAAAAAAGATATTTTGCTTTTTTGTGTTATCGAGGGCATTTTCTCCTTCATAAACCAGGAGTCAAGATGATGTCTCGTGGTTTATTTCATTTTTCAGGGAATCTGATAGAATATTACTGACCTCAAAGAAGCTCAGAGGAATCGGGCTTTGCTGCTGTACTGGCTTTCTCCCCGATATTATTCATCAGCTTATTTCGTATATCCAGGAGCATCTCTTGTTCCTGTTTTGAATAGAACTCCTCGAATCCAGCAATCGAAAAACCAGCAGGATCATCCAGCAAAGCCTGTATGACTCCCTCGAAGGAATGCGCATGACCGCTGTATTCCTTTCCGGCAGTGACAGCTACATTGTATGGGTAATAAAGACCTGTCCGAGCATATTCGCTTGCAACATACAGGAGATCGCCTTCCTCGGAGTCACGATCAGGAAAATCAACCCGCCAGGTATCGGTGCCTTTATCGTAATACGGGCAGAAGGAGGTCTTAGATTCTGAGAGGAGCCGGATGGCTGCCTTATACTTCTCTATACGATTGCGAGCTTTATCATCGATCTCATCCAGACGAGTCAGATCGCTGTTGTGTCGGAGATCAGCCAACTTTACGGTACGAGCGATCTCGTTTTCACTGATTTTAGCCACATACTCCATATAAGGCACGTTCTTGTCATGAGTCATTAAGTCAAGCGCATCAAGCACTTCTTCCGAAAACCCCATTTTTCGAAGATCGTCAATGGTGTAGGCCGTATCTTCGATCACATCATGGAGCAGTGCGACAATCGTTGTTTCCTCGTCTGGCATCTGCTCTGCCACGTGGAAAGGATGGAAGACATACGGCAGCCCAGATTTATCTGTTTGATTCCTATGTGCCTCAAAGCATAGCTTGATAGCTTTCTTTGTATCGGGGGTATAGATCAAATTTGCTCGCCTCGCATAGCTGTTCGTATAATTGAGTACTCCCTCTCTCTTAATTTTATGTATTTCTGGCACAGAAGTCAATCACTCATCCGTCCCCAAAGACTTCATCGCAGATTCTATCCAAAATGATTTCGTCGGGGTTGTCGAGTTTTGTCTCCAATTGCTCCTTGGTATCAGAAACATCTTCCTGTACATATAGGAGATTTTCAAAGGAGCCGGTGTCCGAGTTGAATTCTATGACGCTTGCGTTTCCGAAGAGTACAGAACCAACCGGCCTCCATTCGCCTTTAATGCCTTCATAGCAGAGGTCAGTGAGTTTGGCTCTTATGCAGCGACGGTACATTCCATCGTAGCGTATAATGATCTGGCTTACTTCGGCGGCATCGAACTTCATTTTGTAGGGACAATCCCACACGTTCAAGTGCTCCCAGGTTCTACCTGGGAGAGTCATTTTTGATGTAGCCAATACTCTTACGGGAGCAAGAATCGCGATTTCCTGATATGCAATCTTGTGCGTAGCCCCGTGATTCCCGCCAAAATACTCTTGTATTGCTTTTGCCGTCTCACTCTGTGGGTCGGCGTTTTTCATGTTGACTGCAACCTTCAGTAAATCATGTCTGCTGCCCACATAGGGTTTGGCGAAAGAGCAAAACGCAGGAGCAGCGGGTTCCCACAAGTTCAACACAAAATGCTGATTTATCCTCTTGACCTCGGCCATTGAACACCTAATTCCTTTTCTGCCATCTTACGGCGGTTATATAGGAGCAGTCCAAGCATACTGTCATATAGATCCCCCGAGCCAGACATGAATACGGCAATATGGTACGCTCTCTTTCTGTATCCTTCAAACAACGGTGTTAGGATGGGGCTCTTCTCGTTTTTGTATTCGGAAGATTCTTTCCGGCTCAACCAGATACAAACTGTTTTTTGCTCCCTATGAATGTCAATCTGCATTCTGCACCTCGCAACTCAAATAAAAACTTTGCCTTTGGCGCCCCTTTCCTCCAGGCCGCTCCGACTCCTATCCTGGCTTTCTGTGCACCCACGGGTTTGACTATCCCACACGCAATTTCGTGGTCAATTAGCTGTTGATACGCCTCTCCGAGCCGCGACCTGCAGATCTCGACACGGTTGCATTGGCAAAGCCTTATTTGCATTCTATTGTGATGAAATCGTACAGTGCCTCCGGCTCCGTAAGATCCCATTCTATTGATTCATCTTCGTTCCAGATCTTATAGTCGGGAGCTCCTTCGTAGAGCCACCAATCGATGTAGTCATACTGATCATTGATGGCGTCCTTGAGAACCATCAGAAGAGCTTTCCGATATTTGTTCTCTGTCCCGTATGCGAAATGACCGTTGCCGACTTTCTGTAACGCTCGACCGAATTCGTCATCGATGGATTCTTGTTCTTTGAGCAGGTGGATCGCTGTGCAGAAAAGCTCTTTTGAAATAACCGGAGTATCCTTCTGAGCTTTATCCATATCTCTGCGGAGGCGAAGATGTATATCATCCGGGGGAAGACGTCTTTTGTGTTTGCTCTCCAACTCAGCAAGTTTACTCATAAGCTCCCGCTGCATTTTATCTTTGTTATCCATTTAAGTTCACCTCATCAATACAGTGTCCACCAATAATCGAAGAGCCGACGGTAATAGTTGCCTTTTGCAGGAACATCCCTGCATCTGCGAATCCGGAGGCTTGTTTCTCTCTTGATCCACCTCTGGCAGTTGCTGTTCTTAGGATATTTGATGTATTTGCCTGTATGGAGCAGTGTCCTTCCACTGAACCCCCAATCGATATATCCGCGATGCGGAGCATAGCCTCCGTAGTTTATTATCCGAAGCAGGCGGTCTGCTTTTCTGATGCTGGTGCCGCGCCGCAGCCTGCGGCGAGCTTTCTGTCGCTGATGAGCATTTCTCGAATCATTCTCCTGCAGCTCGTCGATCTTCTCGTTTAATGCGGTTTCTGTCATAAACCCTCCTGCTTTGTACAATACGGGTTATAGGCGAGACCCCGTTCCAGGAGCCTCGCTTGGATGAGTAGTATTTACGCTGTTCGTTTTTGCTCTGCTTTTTGAGCGGCGTCATTTTCATTATCGAGCACGACTCCTTTCATCTTTTCTACATTGTCCATGAATCTGCTGATTTCGGCCTCATAGTTAGGATGCCCACAAAGCATCATGCTTTTTTTGAGATCTTCGAGAGCTGCAAGGAACTTCGGAACGTCCTTTTTTCTGACGTGGCAGAATATCGCAAGATAAGGAGAACCTTCTTTTGCATATTCAGAGTCAAACCATACTCTGACCTCGTGCCGGATGAACAACTGATCGGCCAGATACGGCGTCGTATCAAAGAACATGAAGTAGTCATAGAACAGTGAGCGGATAGAGAACTTGCTGATCGTTAAGTACAGTTTTTCTCTCAAAGTTGCCTCCATTTTTGCGTTTTCTCTTGCATTTCCCTTTTCTTTCTGCTATCTTTTAATATCACTCTCTTGAAGGAGGCGATTGTCATGGGCATAAAAGCCTATCCCGTGATTGACCTTGTCGCCACGGGAAACAACATCCGACGCCTGCGCATGGAGCGCGGCTTGACTGTTCGAGATCTGCAGAGCTACTTCGGCTTTGAGGAACCTCGGGCAATCTACAAGTGGCAGAAAGGCGAAAGCCTTCCCACTGTAGATAATCTGTACGCACTTGGGAATCTCTTTGAGGTTCCGATGGATCAGATCCTGGTTCCCGTTGCGGTAAAACTGCATATCGTCGGTGAGCAGCAGGCTGAGTCCTGCTGCTCAAGTCATTTTTTGACCGACTATTTTGGATACGGCAAGAGTCCGATGCAACTTCAACCATTTGTCCCGTTTGCATTGTCGGCGGCATGACGAGTCACGCTTTCGACGCAGCTCACGGAGAAAGAAAGATCAGTATTTGATCATAATAATCTCGTAACCAGCGAGTTAGGCTTTCATGCCTCACAATGGAGATGTCAGTTCGGAAGCAAGAATGAGGGTGGTGACGAACGAACGGTTCTGATGTAAGGATGTAGGGCGGTGACGGAGAAGCTGAACGCTTCTTTTCTCCTATCATGAAGGCTCGTAGGGTGAGCCGAACCGGAATATCCTTACGGATGTGTGCAGCCTTATAGTTCATCTGCACCTGAACCGGTATCCGTATTCTCTTATCTTGCCGCACCCAAAATAGTCGGTCTGCGCCAGGGCGTTAAGCCCTGGCGTTTTCCGTGTACGCCTCGAATGCTTCGGCGAAGCTGGAGTTCGCATCGAAGGGCGGCTCATAGTCCACCTTGGATGTGACCAGGCACAGATCGATCTTCGTGGAAGTCTCGTCGGCCAGCCTGTTCAGCTTGCCGAGCTCGGCACGGATGACATTGCGGTCATAGTTGATCGTAGTCACGCGCTTGACGTCGCAGCGATAGGAGATCTGATTGCCTTCAGCATTGAAACGGTAGCCGGTGCCGCCGTTAGAGATGGTCTGCTCCGAGTTGCGCAGATCGTTCATCCGCTTGAAGGTACGGGCGATGCTCTGTCGAGTGGCATTGAGGCTGACCTCGCTGTCCATGTCGATGTCGAGGGCATCTTTCGCCGTGCGGATTGCCGCGAACAGCTTATCCTTCTCGTTCAGCAGATAGAGCAGAAACTGAGCGATATCGGTGATCTGCTCATAGTATTCGGTTTCGGGGGCGATCAGGACAGTCTCATCCTCGGCTTCTGCCATCACCTTGTGCCGCAGATAGGTGTTCTCCACCTTCGTGACATTGGCGTCACGATCCAGAATGCCCTGGGCTTCATCCATGAAGGACTGGAGCTTGTTTTGGTAACGGAACGCTTCTTTCAAGTTCATATACATTCACCTCGTCATTAAGATTGATTGTCTGTGACTATTGTATCGGGATGAAGCTGAAAAGTCATTGAACTCATGGTTCACTGCTGCTTTCTGTTTCAAATCCGAATGCCTGATACAGATCCTCTTTGAGTTTCTCGGTGCTGATATCGATCATCTCTTTGATCCGATCTTTCCTCGCCTTTTTGAACCATCGGCTTTTGAAGATTTCCACGTCTTTCTGATAGGCGTCCATGTCTGTGTCGCCGGACTCTGCCCAATCATAGGAGTGCAGCAAACAAAAGACGTCATACACCAAAGCAGAGATTTCAGGATCTCCTAACGGGTTATCTCTTACGACCTGCTTATAGTTCTTTTCATGCTTGTCGCTGTCCAATCCATAACCGACGTAGATGTGATACCCGAGGATTTCGCTTGCGGCCGAGTCGTTCATATAATTCCAACACCCTCCGCTCATTTCGGTTCGGCCTCCTTCTCCGTTACAAGCTTGATCGGCTCCTCATCATACCACACGCAAAACGGAAGAAACTTTTCCCGATCATCATAGGGCAGGTTCATGTAGTCGATGATGTGCTCGTTGGGAAACCAGCTCTCGCAATATGCAGGCATCACTCCATCCGGCACGATCCCGATCCACTCTTTTTCTGCCAGTCTGTCTGCCAGAGTGTGGGCTTCAATGAGATACACCGGAATTCCTGCTCTCGTCAGGGCAAGATAGAACTTAACCGTCTCAATGGTTCTGTTCCATGCGTCCCCGTCCAAATAGAGGAAATATCCGTCTTTGTCGTCCATCGGCCGCAGAGAAACATGTGTTGAGTTGCCGCCTCTGCATACTTCCCAGGGATGCCCGCCTCCGCGGGAGTAGTCATGGAGCCAGGCATGGAATGCCTCGGGATCGTCAGGATTAAGATCCTTCAGCCCATCGTCCCGACCATCCGCATGGAGGTAATACTGTTCCTTTGGGGTTTTGTCGCAGCCGTTGTATTTGTTCTCCGCGTATCCCATCGCACAGAACCGGAAGAAGTCGTTTGCCGTCATGGAGGGCAGGCGTTCCTTGATCGATTCGGAGCCTTCTCCCTGGGCAGACGCCTTTCGAATAAACTCAGCAACGTCCTCTGCGGAAATATCTTCAAAGAACTCTTTTCTTGCCTCCGGCCACACATCCCAATAATGTTTGCGAAGGATCTTGCCAGTTCGATGCTCCGGAGGCAGGTTTTCTTTGATGAAGCCGTTATATGTTCCAGCTTTGAGCATCTCGATACATTCTTTGACTCCATCAATCAGCCACTGGACAAACTCAGAAATCTCATTCGGGAATCCGGCAGGCTCTCTGCGTTTGTCCTGAACGATGACATATTTGTGGCCGAGCATGACTGCCCTGTATCCCTCGTCTTTGAGTTGAACGGCCTGCAACTGATACCACTTGATTTCATCCGGGAACCATGCTTTCCATTCCTCAATGAATTCCTCTACCGAATTGAAATCACCGCAGGCAACTTCTTCCTCTGCGTTGCCGTAATCCTCGATGGGCCCGCGTTCCGCGCGAAGCCAGAGCGCCCTTACTCCGTTCTTAGAGACCGGAGCGATCTGCTCGATCAGTTCAAAGAACTCATCAAGCAATTTGTCGCTCTTATCATCGTAGACGCAGCCGTGCATTCCAAAGTGATCATCTCTGCTGAGCCAATGAATGTATTGATCCACTTTGGGCTGAGTTAGCTCACCAGACAATTTCCTTCACCTCCTCAGGGATATCTTCTTCGGAATAAAACACCTTCATATCATCCAGCCGAAGGCATGCAAGCCTTCCGTATGCGGGATGCCGCCCCTGGGATAATGGGTGCGGGAAACCGCTCCCGCAATCGATCCCGATCTTGCCTCCTGACGGAGACCGCCATATCTCAAGCGGATTGTTGTGCTGGTATTCCGATGTCGGTGTATGACCGAAGATGATTATTTTGCCCTCAATATCAGGCTCGTAGTAGTAAATGCGGTTCCATACCGCATATTCTTCCTGGTTATCGTACCTGTACATGTAGTTGTGGTACGCTGCGATGGCGCCGCCATGCACGAGGATATATGGCTGACCGTTAACCTCAATGTCGATATTCAAAGGCAGGCTGTGAAGATAATCGAATATCTCCTTACGGACAGACTTTCGAATGTGTTTTATATACTCGTGCGTGATATCCCCGCCGTTTCGGTACCAAAGTCGCAGAGCATGTGGATACTCTGGATTGTCTTTAGCAAGCCGGTCCAGGGCATTCAGCATCATGTATTCGTGATTGCCCAGAAGCATCTGTACGTTGGGCATGCTCATCAGCAAACGGAGTATCCTGATACCGTCAGGGTACCGATCAATGACATCTCCGAGAATATAGAGGGTGTCCTCCGGCTGCAGATCGATCTGCTCCATGATGGAGTTGAACCGAATGGCATTTCCGTGGATATCAGACATCACATAAATCATCGTTCATCATCTTCTCCCATCTCCTGGCTTCTTCGAGATCTTCTTCTGTATACTCGAAAGGAATTCGTCCGAGTCTGGCTGTCTCTTGGAAGAACAGGATGAGGGCGTCTTCCATTGTGAGCCCCTGCCTGGCAAGAATCTCGGAAGCCTTATCATATATTTCTTTGGGGAGCCTGACCTCAATTGTCACCATTTCCATCTGAATCCTCATTCTCCTCGAACAGCATTCGATACATGTTTACGAAGCTGCCCACAAGGTGCGGGTACCGGTAGTAGATATGGCGGCAAAGCTTCTTGGATAATTCCAGGAAACGCAGGTCATCTCCGAAGTCTAAAATGCCGTCAAGAATGTGCTCAATCTGCTTTTCATCCGTTAGGCTGTCGGTCAGCACCGCATCCACCAATCGGGAGTACCGGACATAGGCTAAATCATGAAGTTCTTTTATCTTCTTTGCGATGACTTCAACGTCATCAATGAGCTTATCTTGGTTATCCATTACATGAGTCCTCCGAAGGGCTGTCGACGGGTGTCCCATCTTGTCGAATTCTGTCGAATATCGGCATCGGATTGGCGTCCAGCAGTTCTTCAAGAGTGCGGGGCGTGTATCTCATGTAGTCCATCATGCACCCTACGTTGATCAGCCTGCTCGGAATGCCCATATCCCACTGCTCGTGCTTCCACTTTTCTACAAGCTGCCATTCTCGGGTATTATGTACGTGACCGTAGAGCATGACGGAGCCATAGTGCTGATTCTTATAGAACATGATGGGATAGTGGCTCATGATGACCAGCGTATTCCCGTCATTGATTTCAGCATACTGCTCGATGCTCTCCCAATGGAATCTCAGCCGGCCGTGGACTCGGTCATGATTGCCTCGGATCAGGTGCTTGTGACCGTTGAGCCGCTGGATGATCTTCACGCTGCTTTCTTCATTCTTCCAGAAGGCGTCGCCAAGAACATAGACTGTATCCTCGTCTGTGACGCGCTCATTCCAGTTGTGAATCAGCACCTCATCCATCAGCTCCGTATCCGCAAAGGGGCGGTTGTCAAAGCGGAGCACGTTCTTGTGTCCGAAGTGCATGTCCGCGATATAGTAAATCATGGTATATTTTCATCATTCCTTTTTTCTGCTGTCGGAAGAGCTGCTTCTAAAGCCTGTCGCAGTTCATCCCACTCATTATCGCCTGCCTTGGCATCTCCACCGTTGACCAGTTCAAGGAGACTGCCGATGCACTCTGGCGAGAGAGCCGGAGCCACATCCTTGACCATCTGCACAGTTTCCGTCAGATCGGAGTTATCAACGGAGACAACAAACCGCACAGCGTTTCTGACCATCAGCTCCAGATGCTTCAGCTCGCGGAGATCAAACCAGCTCGCCGGGCAGAGAACGTAAGATTTGCTGTTATGATCGATGATGAGAGCAATATCTTCATCCGTAATCCGATCCAGAATGGCGTCCATATTTTCTCCAAACTCCTTGGACGTGATATGCTCCATCTCAGTCAGTGAGGGCAGTTTTTTCATAGTTCAATCCTCCATTGATTGTTTGAACTGTTCATCGGATTCGAAGGAATGGAACAGGAAGTGCATTTTGTCGATCCTCTTGTCCGTATGCCAATGTCCGCAGAACCACGCCTTGTACTCAATTGCTTCTTCGATGGTATCAAGCCAACGCTCTGTGCTGTCATCCACGGTGCTTTGATCGATCCCACCGAGAAACATCTCGGTTGGCTCATACTTGAAAGGGCAAGTATGCGACAAGACTATGTCGAAGGGTTTGCTTTTGATCTGCTGCTCTACGAATGTCTTGATCTCAGGTGATGGCTGCTCGTCAGGCCACCAGCCCCAGCCGCGGCTTAAACGGTAGTACTTGTCCACACTGTAGGCGCCGCCGATCACAAGATAGCGTAGTCCGTTCAGCGTATAGATCTCGCCATCCCTGGCAAAGATTAGATTGGGATACTCGGGTTGAACCCATGCTTTCCCGCCATGCCACTCTGTTTCAACATATCCCGGTATGGTGGTCGGACGCCTTTCATGGTTTCCGTGGATACAGAGGAACACCGTTCCGGCGTCATTGAGAAAGGCTTTCAGCAGGTTGTCCCTGCGGCCTGTATAATAGTTTGCTCCTACATCCCCCAGGAGAACGATCACGTCCTCCATGGTGGGATGTATTTTATTTATAAAGTCAGCGATACCGTCGACAGCGCCGTGGATATCGCCCGTGAAATAGATCATCGTTCATCATCCTTTCGCACTTTATTATACTGATGAGCCCTTGAAAAATCTCGGTTTTCCCGAAAATGTAATAGGATTCGGCGAAAATGTAATTCTGTCAGCAAGATACAATACCGGCGGCATTCGCATAAGTCCAGAGAGAATAGAAATAAACCGACCAGGCCAACTTTGAATCCATAAACCAGGAGTGAAGTCGTTGACTTTCGGTCGATTGCGTCTCTCAAAATGTGTCCATATAATTTACTTACGCCGAGTCATCAGAAGGTGGCGGTTCTCCCGCATGGCTGTCTTTGCTGTCTTCAGCATCGATAGAAGGACTCGCTTCTCGAATTCGCTGCAGTCCGCGATCAGGGAAGCAAATTCGTGGTTGGCCACCTTGATGTTGTTCTCGATGTTGTCCTTGAGAAGCTCGTCCGCTGATACCTGGAGAGCATTCGCAATGGAGACGAAAGTGTCGAGACTCATGCACTTCAGCCCGCCTTCTATGTAGCTGACATAGGTTGGAGACTTGTCGATGATTTCCGAGAGTTTCTGCTGAGAGAGGCCTCGACGCTTTCTGATCTCTCCGATGTGTTTGCCGATTTGTACGAAGTTGATTGCCATAATAAAACCTCCAAAAATAAAGTTGGTTTTATTATAGCGTTAACCCGATAACATGGCGTTATCGCTATAGATACTTGGCGTAATCCCGATATAATTTTATTAGGGTTTATGGTTAACCCGAAATGGAGGTGAGAGAAGTGAGAAGCAATCCGCGGTCGGAGGAAGTCATAGAAATCGGAAAACGAATCCGTGATATCCGAACCAATAAGAAGATGAGCCAGGCCGATCTTGCGGATAAGGCGAATATCTCCTTGTCTCAGGTCAGCGATATCGAGACGGGCAAGTCTTCTATGCGGCTCACTACTTTCATTGGAATTGTCGAGGCATTGCAGGTTTCCGCTGACGTCCTTCTCCGCACGGATATCCCCGAGGTGAACAACATCTATAAAAGCGAGTTTGCGGAACTTCTTGAGGACTGTACGCCGACCGAGATCGAGTCAATTCTCAAAATCGTCAAGGAAGTTAAGAAGTCCATGCATTCCCCTAAACCGAATACGGATTACTAACAGGTCAGATCGCTCCGACCTGTTATTTTTTTGCCTTTCATTAACCGAGAGTCATTTACTTGACCCTCGGTTTATTCTTTTTTTCGGCTTTAGCCGATAAAATGTGCTTATCCCGATGTCATATGGAGGTGCATACCATGCCGGAAGAGCTGGAAGTATTCAAAAAACTTGCCGAAGCCGAAGTAACTCCCGATTTCTCAGTACCCTTTACAGGAAACTATGAGGCGGATCAGCAGATCGTCGAGCACAAGGCTTGGTTAAAAACCATCCGGCACGAACAGCCGAGTCCCAGGCGTCACTATCGTGTCGGCATCTATATTCGCTACTTCAATCAGACGAAACACGACAACTATCTTGAATACCACATCCGGCAGTATCAGGATACGATGGCGCTTTGTCCCAATTGGGAGCTGGTAGATTTCTATATTGATGAAGGAGCAACAGCTCCTAATATGGAAAGCGCAAAAGAGTGGTGCAGGCTGCTGAGTGACTGCTTCGCCGGGAAGGTGGACTTGATCATCACGCAAAAGGTATCTAATGTTTCGAAAAAGCACTATGAGATTACGATCCTGACTCGTATGCTTGCTGCTCTTGAAAAACCGGTCGGGATCTACTTTGTTTCGGAGAACATCTTCACGCTTGCCTCCTATTACCAGCATGACAATCATGACAGGGAGTTCTTTCCCTCAGGAGATTGGGAAATGCTGCCGGAGGATGAGGCGGAAGAACTTCCGCTCTTAATGGGAGGTGTAGAAGATGCTTGATACCGAGAGCAAGCGTCGGAAAGAACAGCAGAAGCAGAAGGTTAAGAAGCGGTACAACGTAACCATCGACCCGGAAAACTATATGTTCATTCCGGCGAAAAAGCAGACAGACTATTACGACAATGACGTCAACCAGCGGGTTGCGATTTATGTCCGTGTCTCGACGGATGACGTCAGGCAGACCACTTCGTATGAGCTGCAGAAAAAGTATTATGAAGAGTTCGTTACTCGGCATCCGAACTGGACGCTGGTTAAGATCTACGCTGACGAAGGTATCAGTGGTACTTCCCTCAAAAAGCGGGATGAGTTTAATAGAATGATTGCCGACTGCCGAGCCGGGAAGATCGACATGATCATAACCAAATCCGTCTCCCGATTCGCAAGAAACGTGGAGGACTTCATCGGTACGGTTCGTAATCTTGCGGAGCTCAAACCTCGGGTTGGCGTGTTCTTCGAGTCTGAGGCGATCTTCTCTCTCAACGATGATTCGCAGATGGCGCTAACCTTCCAGGCAACAATGGCAGAAGAGGAGTCGCATACTCGAAGCCGCAGCATGGAAACGTCGCTGCGGATGCGATTGGATCATGGCATTCCTCTTACTCCCAAACTGTTCGGGTATACCCATGACGAGGAGGGAGAACTTCAGGTTAATCCTGAAGAGGCGCCGACGGTCAAGCTCATGTTCTATATGTATCTGTACGGCTATTCCACACAGCAGATTGCGGATACTCTCATTGCACAGGAGCGGCTGTCCTATTTCGGAAAGCTATGCTGGACAGCCAGCGGCGTCGCTTCAGTACTTCGCAATGAGCGTCACTGTGGTGATGTTCTGACCCGCAAGACCTATACCGAAAACTACCGCACTCATCGCACTTTGAAGAACTGCGGAGAGAAGCCGCAGAGCTGGTACTTCAACCATCACACGGCAATTGTGTCTCGGGATGATTTTAATGCTGTTCAGCGGATGCTCGACAATGCGAAGTATGGGAATAAGTCAATCCTTCCGGAGCTGCGCGTGATCGACAGTGGCGTTCTGAAAGGTTTTGTCACTATCAATCCTCGCTGGGCCGGATTCAAAGAAGCGGACTACATGAATGCGGCGCAAAGCGTATACATCGAGGACGACAATGTACCGTCCGAGTCGCAGGAGCCGGAGGAGATGACCATTCAGGTGGAAGCCGGTGACTTCGATCTTCGCGGCTTTGAGATTACAAGGACGGAGTTCTTCGGGGGATATACCTATCCAACCGTGACATTTCAAGATCGTAAGATCAAGTTCAGCACGGAGTGTATCAAAAAGTTCGGAACGAAGAACTTTGTGGAGCTGCTCATCAATCCCGTGGAGATGAAGTTTGCAGTTCGGCCGACAGATGCGTCCAACCGCAATGGAGTTCTCATCTCCAAGACATGCGGAGGAAGACCGAAGCCAAGGGACATTCCTTCAGCCGCGTTCAGTGACACTGTGTTCTCTCTGTTTGGCTGGAATACCGAATGCAAATACCGCATGACAGGGTTTCTCTTTGAAGGCGAAGGAGAACTTGCGTATATCTTCGACGCTAAAGACTCTGAGGCCTTTTTCAAGTCATATGTCCTTCCCACCAAGGAGTCCGGCGAGGGCGGGGCAAGCAGCGTCCAGCCTCTCACACCGAGCGGGAAACACATTCGAGCTATTCCGGCTCAGTGGACTCACACATTCGGTAAAGAGTTTTATCTTCATGAGCAACCCTTTTCGTCACTTGCCAGTATGACGAAGTCAGATTGGGAACTGCGAATCAAGGGGCAGCTCTTTGAAACGGGAAAGAAGTTAAACGTCACCGGCTTCGATGAATTGAAACAGTATATCACGCACGAATTAGGCGGCGTTATGCCACAGGAGGTAAGCAATGGAAACTTGGAATGATGAATACCGTATGGGCGAGCCTGCTGCGGTGTATCAGGTTGCGGAGGTCAAGGAACGGGTGAATCCCGAGACTCCTCTGTTGGAAAAGGGCGACGAGATCATCGACATGGGCGCTGATTTCGATTTTGACGGCTTCCAGGTAGTGCGAAGAGAGTTCTTCGCTCACTTAGCGGAGCCCGCGGTCACTTTTAATAACTGCAGGTTCTACGTAAACAGCGCATGTCTGAATAAATTCCCTGACACCAACTTTGTACAGGTGCTGGTCAATCGGAACACGAAGATCATGGCTCTGCGTCCATGTGCAGAAAACGCGAGGGACTCCTTTGCCTGGTGCAGTATAAGCAAGGGCAAGAGGAAACCCAAACAGACCACATGCAAACTGTTCTTTGCCAAGATTGTCTCTCTCATGGAATGGAATCCCGACTATCGGTATAAGCTTCTCGGCAGGCTCATTCATGCAAATGGGCAGTACATGATTGCTTTCGACCTCAATGCGACTGAGACTTACCAGCGCACGTTCCCTGAAGGCTCCAAGCCGAAAACGTCAAGGACGCCTGTATTCCCTGCAGGATGGCAGGATCAGTTCGGTTTGCCTTATAAGGAGCATCAGCAGTCAATGCAGATCAACATTTTCGATGGGTATGCGATTTACTCCATCAAGGACACATCTGCTTCCGAGGCTGCAGATGAGGTAAAGCAGGACACTGCTGATCCGCAGGCACCCTCGCAGCCGTATTCTCCGGAGGTGCGGCCATGAGTGATACATGCAATGCGGTAGTGACGATGGCGGTCGATACCAAGAAGTATGGCATCCGCATTCACAAAGCGTTGTTCCGTCAGCTCGGAGAGCCGAGGTATATTCAACTCCTTGTGAATCCGGACGACGGTGTGGTAGCAATTCAGACCGTTGAAAAGGAAATGTCAGGAGGACAGACACACCGCATCGTAGAGAAGCGCATGCATTCGGAAAACTCTTATGAGATCTACAGCAGGCCTTTTATACGGAAGCTGCGGGAAGTGGAGCCGGGGATCGAAGACGGCGGCGCATATCGGCTCACAGGCAGTGTCATCCCATCGCTGAAAGTGGCTGTCTTCTCCCTTAAGACTTTACAGAGAATGGATCGGTAGGAATCGTTATGGATGAGAAAACCATTAGACCGTTAAAGATAGAACCGAAATTCAAGAATCTGATCCGGCCGCTTCAGAGGAAGGAATACCTTCAGCTTGAACAGAACATCCTATCCGACGGCTGCCGTGATCCGATCATCACGTGGAACGGGGTTATCGTTGACGGTCATAATCGCTACGAGATATGCATGCGGCATCAGATTCCCTTTGCTGTCCTTGAGATGGACTTCTCCTGCGAAGCGGAAGCAATCGCCTGGATCTGCGCCAATCAGCTTGGCAGAAGGAATATCTCCGAGGAAACTCGGAAGTATCTGATAGGCAAGCAATTTGAGGCTGAGAAGCTGGCCGGAGCAGTCAAGAATCCAAATGGAAATAATCAGTACAGCACATTTGATGAGGCGGTCGTCATCGCTCCCCAGGAGCAAGATGAGGAGACGCACTCTCGCAGTAAGACTGCCGAGAGAATTGCAAAGGACAATCATATCTCCAAGGGTACTGTCGAAAAATATGCCATATATGCAAGGGCTATGGACGCTCTTGCGGAGAAAGATGCAGAAATTGTTCCGAGAATACTGTCCGGGCAGTACAAGATAGCCCATAAAAACGTGGTGGAACTCTCTAAACTAAGCCCGCCGGAGATAAAGAAGGTCGAGCGGAGAATTAAAAAAATGCAGCAACCATTCATCCAGTATAACCAAAGCAGAAATGCCATCAGTGAAGTGTCGGAAGGCGCCAGAGGAACTGTGGCAGCTACATCGATCAAAGACATGCCTGCGTTTGACCCGGACGCTGATATCAACGGTCTTGCTTTGACCATTCCTTCCTGGTCAAGCTCTATCGACAGGGTTCTGAAACAAACGGATTTGTCCATCATCTCGTCCCATGCAAGGGAAGGGCTCGTCAGGCAGCTTCTTTCTCTGACTGATCACGTGAGCGATCTGCTGGGCGCTATCAAGGAGGACTGAATGGAAGATCTGAATCAATTTGTCCCCAATGTTCATTTTGAAAAGATCCCGATCAAGAACCTGGTATCCAATCAGAAATACCAGCGGAATCTTTCTCAAAGCCACATTGCTCGGGCCGCAGCAAACTTTGATCTGTATCAGATCAATCCCGTGAAGGTCAGCAGACGTGACGGAGTAAACTATGTGTTCAACGGCCAGCACACAATTGAGATTGTGGCCCTGGTTTCCGGCTCACGGGATACACCTGTGTGGTGCATGATCTACGAAGAACTCGTCTATGAACACGAGGCTGACATCTTCGCCAATCAGCAGAAGTTCGTCAAGCCCTTAAGTCCGTATGAAGTGTTCCTGGCAAATCTGGAAGCCGGGAACGATGACCAATTGATTATTCGTGACCTTGTAGAGTCATATGGTCTTGAAATAGGCACTAAAAAGGCACCGTGCGTAATCTGTGCCGTTTCAACTCTTGAGCAGATTTATCAGAAGTACGGCTATCACACGCTCAGCCGGGTACTAAGACTCTGCATCGGCACATGGGAAGGAGATATGAACTCTTTCTCGGCCAACATCCTCAACGGAATCACCAAGCTGATCTCTGTCTTCGGTGATCAGCTAAATGACGAGATTTTCAAAGAGAAAGTCGGCGCAGTTTCCGTCAAGCAGCTTGTTCGTACAGCAAAAGAGAGACATGCCGGTTCGATGGGCTATGCGGAGGCGATGCTGATTGAATATAACGGCAAGAAGAAAAGCCCCGCACAGCGGCTTTCGATCAATAAGCTGCATGCACGAGAGTCTTCTATCTTCTCCGGCTTGGAGGATTCGTCAGTATCGGATGAGGACTGGAATGACGACTCCGAAGCCGAAGAGGACGATCTCTGATCAGATCTGTTCCTCTATCTCATAGCCGCCTCCGAAGATGATGGTGAGCTTTCCTCCTTCGTGGACTTTGACGCACTCGATCATCTGACGGACGATGGCGTCATCGTATGTGTCACGATGGGCTTCTCTCTGATCGATGGTGGCTTGGATCAGGCTCAAGCGTTCCTGCCGATCCTCATCGCTGCCCTCGCTCTTTCGGATGGCTTCTATTCTGCGGTTGAGCTGCTCTATCTGTTCGGAGATGGTTTTGAACTCATCTTCGTTTTCCTCCATATCGGCGCCTCTCTCGACGCTTTCGCTGACCATTTTCAGCATCCGGCTGTTCAGGGCATCGATTCGCCGTTCCAGCAGGTCGATCTCATCAGAGCCGCCGTTGGCGCCGATAGCTTCGCCGATTGTGGCTTTCATCAGAGTGAGGTACGTTGAGGTGTCCTCGTCGTTGAACTTGTTTAAGGCTCTCACAATCGCTTCCTGCAGGGCCGGTTCGCTCAGTGTCGGGGAGTGCTGGCAGTACTTCTTTCCGTTGTCCAAACGGTTGACACAGCGCCACACGATCCGCTTCTGACCGAGGCTCGTCCAGGTCACGCGCTTATACCGGCTTCCGCATTCTGCGCAGATCAGAACGTCTGTCAGCGCGTACTTGGAATACTTGCCGGAGGCGGTAATCGCCGTCTTCTGTGATTGCGGAGATCGGGCTTTTCGTTTGCTCAGTTCCTCCTGAGCCCGATTGAACATCTCTCTGCTGATGATTGCAGGATGGCTGTTCTCCACGATATACATGGGGGCTTCGCCTTCGTTTTTCTTCCTTGTCTTTGAGATGCAGTCAACGGTTACGGTTTTCTGAAGGATGCAGTCTCCGCAGTACTTTTCATTCTTCAGTATATTCATGACCATGTTCTTCCCGAAGCTGAACTTCTTGTCGGGGATCACAATATGCTCTGACTGAAGCTGCCTTGAGATGACGTCTACCGTCATTCCGGACAGGTACATGGTGTAGATGCGTTCCACGATTTCGGCTTCCTCAGGGACGATTACGGGTTCTCCATCTTCGCCCTTTTTGTAACCCAGCAGTTTCTTGAACATGAAGATGGGCTTGCCGTCCTCGAAGTTTTTTCGGTAACTCCATGTGATGTTCTTGCTGATGCTCTCGGATTCGGACTGGGCGAAGCCCGCATATATGACGAGGTACAGTTCGCTGTCGCTTTTCAGCGTATCGATGTTCTGTTCCTCAAATAATATCCCGATTCCTCTGGCTCTCAGCAAGCGGACGTAGTCCAGACAGTCCACCGTGTTTCGGGCGAAACGGGAGACGGATTTCGTTATGATATAGTCGATCTTTCCGGCGAGGCAGGCCTTGATCATGTTATTGAACTCCGGGCGCTTATCTGCGCGTGTTCCCGAGATACCTTCGTCAGCGTACAGGCCGGCGAATTCCCATTCAGTGTTCCTGGCGATCATGTCCGTGTAGAACTTCTTCTGATTCACATAGGACGTGAGCTGCTCCTCACTGTCCGTCGAGACACGGCAGTATGCGGCGACGCGCTTCTGATGGTATTTCTCTTTATCGACGAGGACTGACCGTTTCGGCTCAATCAGCGTCACCGTTTTTTTCGGTATTTTCTTGACTTCCATGATCGGGTACTCCTTCGCTTATTTGAACATCGGTCTTTGTGAGTAAGGACACTCTGGCGGGAGCCTCGAGGATTACGTTCTCAACAAGATCGGTGAAATAGACTGAGTTGAACTCTGTTTGAGGGTTCATGAGCATGACCCTCTTCTGAGCGATACGGGCAGCGATTTGCTCCTTTGCGTTTGTCTCTTTGTAAAGCTGGCTTGCTATCTCGCAGATGCGGGAGGCGATGAACTTCTCGCTTGGCTGATCCGCGGAGAGCTCGATATCGATCTCATTTTGCAGTCTTTGTACTGCGGGAGAGTCTTTCGCTCTCTTTCTCGGTTTCGGCACCATGAGATCGGCATTTTCGATAACTCGATTCATGAGTAGTGTGACCTTCATCAGAAGATCGGTATCGCTGATTCTCACTCGGCATCCGCAGGCGTCATTAGTGCAGGTCCAGCTTTCTTTAACTTTTCGTTTGGAGCAGATGTGCCGTACCATCGGAGCGCCGCATTGACCGCATCGGATTCGATCCCGCATTAAGGTGATGCCTTCGCATTCACTTACAGTTTGGTTGCGCAGTCTGGCTGCTTTTGCCGCCGCTGCTTCCTCAAACGTATCTTCATCGATGATGGGATCATAGATTTCCGAGCCGGTGTATTTGGCGTTGTCGATGATTCTTGCGATTCTCGCTTTATCCCATACTTCCGTCTTCTCCGTATAAGGCACTTTGCGAGCTGTCAGTTCTTCGGCCAGATCTTTGAGAGAGGCTCCTTTGATGTACTCGTCGAAGATATATCGGATGATGTCAGCTTCGCCGTGCTCAATGACGGTTCGTCCGTTTCGCATGGTGTATCCGTATGGTATAAAGCGTGTCTTCTTCATGGCTTGCTCCTATATCAGCTCGGTGAATTTTAGGCCGCCAAGGAAAGTGACGGTCATTTCGTCCTGCTTATTTATTTCGATGCCCTTGACGAGTTCGTGAAACAGCTTGTCATTGAACTCCTCGAGGGGTTCCTCTATTTCATTGAGCAGTGATCTCATCTTCAAGACCTCATCGAGCATAGTCTGAATCGTGGATTCAAAGGCACTCCTTCGCTCAGATTTCAGGCTGCTGATCTGCTTCTGGATGTCCCTGGTCTGTGACTGATATACCTCTATGGCAAGGTAGCCTTTTGAGCGGAGCTGCTCGAGCATGACAAGCTTTGCGTTCAGTTCGGCAATGCTCTGGCTCATCTTTCCGGCAGAGATATTATTGCGCTTATACAGGGCTGCAGCCGTTTCAAGCTTTGCGATCACCTGGTCGAGAATCCGTTCTTCTCCGAATCGGAGCTTGTTTACCATGGTGATGAATCCGTCATAAATCCGTTCTTCACTGTAGTATCCCGAAGGGCAGGCATGGGTGTCGGCGCTGTGTCTGGCACATACCCATTTGATTGCTCCGTTCCGAACCTTCCTGCGAAAGACCGAGCCGCATTCGGAACACCGAATGCGGCTCGTTAGAGGGTAGATATTCAGTTGTTCGGACTTTGAAAACCGTTCCTTTCGGTCTTGCAGCAATGCCTGAACCTTCTCGAAGGACTCCCTGTCTATAATCGGATCATGAGTTTCGCTGGCATAGAACATATCTTCCTGACCGCGGTTCTTCGACTGCTTGAACGGAACGGTGGTGTCTCGATATGTCTTCTGATATCTGCAGTCACCCACGTAACGCTCATTGGAGAGAATATAGGATATCTTTGTGGATCGCCACTGCTCTTTGCCGAGCTTGGTCTGGATGCCTTTTTCGGTCAGATCCCTTGCTATTTCACTGGTCGACCATCCACTCAAATATTGTTGGAAGATGTAGCGTACTACATCGGCTTCCCGGTCAAAGGCTTCGAGCTTTTTGTCCTGCAGTCGGAACCCATATGGGGCGTTGCTGTCAACATATTCGCCTCGTTCCATCCGCTTTACGATGGAGAGCCGCTGGTTCTGTGAGATCGCCTTTGACTCCTCCTGCGCGATGGCGGAAAATGTGTTGAGCAGCATCTCATCGCCCAGCGCCAGGGTGTAGATGCCTTCTTTTTCAAACTGGACGCCGATGCCGAGAAGCTTGAGCTTTCGGACATATTCCAGAGCCTCTTTCACGTTTCGGGCGAATCGGGAAACAGACTTGGTGATGATCAGATCGATCTGCTTGTGCTCACACATCTCGATCATACGCTGGAACTCGACTCTGTTCTCAGCTTTCATACCGCTGAGTCCTTCATCGGCAAATATCTCGACGAGTTCCCACGAGTCATTGCTCTTTATCAGCTTGGTATACGCCCTGATCTGGGCGGCATAGGAGTTGAGCTGGTCTGCGGAATTGGAGGAAACACGGCAATAGGCTGCGACCTTCGTCCGCTCATATGCTTGCCTGGATACCGGCGAAATCAGCTTTGCTTGAGCCATGTGTCTTCCTCCTTTCCTTTCGGGAGGTTTGCCCTACATTTTGGGGCAAACCTCTTTTTGTCGGCAACACAGATTATATCCACGGAACTTGACAAGTCCAGCGAAAATCGAAAGAAATATCTTTTTAATCTGCGATAACAATATCGGCGCCTGTGAGCTTGCGATAGTATTTCTTGGCCCTGGCATATTCCTTGTCGTTAATGTATCCTCGTTCTCGCAGGGCTTTAAGGACGGCGATGATGCGGAGATAATTGGCGCTTTTCGTCTGTACTTCAGATAGCATGGGCTACTCTCCGTTCTTCCACCATCCGACACTGACCTCACCGGTGACGCTGTTGCGGAGCACCTGCACTGTGCAGTTTGGATAGATCTCCTCGATGTCGAAGATGTTTGTTTCAATGTGTGTGATCACAGGAGAGTCCTCGCTTTTCGGCGAGGACTCTCCCATATCTGGCTTGTAGTCGTCAGGCATAGTAATCTTCTCCCTTCACACTCTCCATGAAGGACTTGACCTCCTCAACGGAATCCACGGTCGGATACTTGAGAAGAGCCATCTTCACTCTCGGAACATAGCTGCCGTTTGCGGCTCGGGAATCCAGGATAGAAATCACGCCGGTGTCTGTCTCACAGCGGATCAGTCTTCCGACGCCCTGGCGGAGCTTGATCAGCATCTCGGGGACGGCATATTCATGGACGAACTTTGCCACATCTCCGATTGCTTCCTTCTTCTGTTCCATTGCTGCCGATCTCAAAGGGAACGGCAGACGGACGATAATCACGGAGGATAGCCCGTCACCAACACAATCCACGCCCTCCCACATGGAGCCGGATGCAAACAGAACACCGTTCCTGCTCTTGCGGAAATCGCTGATGACCTTTCTGTTGTTCCTTGTCATGCAGAATACTTCGTACTTGCCGAGCTGATGAATGGCTCTTTCATATACGGCCTGCAGGACTTTATACGAGGTGAACAGAATGGCGGTGTGACCGTTGGTCGCATCGATGAGCCGGAGGATTCTTTCCGTAATGGCATTGATATAGTCATCACTCTTGTTATCCGGCGCGGGCATATCTTCAGGAATGTACATCCTGGTATGGTTCTGATAGTCAAAGGGGGAGGCAGTCGAGCACTCGCTCACAAGGTGTTTGGAGAGCCGGGCAATCCCGTTTTCCTTCTTGAAGAACGAAAAGTCCCTCCCATCGCTCATGGTACCGGAGGTCAGAACATAGCTGACAGATCGGTTCCACACATTCTTCTCCATTACGTCTGCCATGTTCTGCGGACAGCAGCACAGAGAAAGGCTGTTGCCGTCCTCCAATTCGAGCCAGACATTGCTGTCATTTTGCCGCACGAACTGCTCCAACACCTTGATGATCCTTTTGCCGTCCATTTCGTATGCTCCGCGATGAGGCTTTCTACCGGCTTCAATCATGGCAATCGTTTCTGCCAGTCGGAGGATGAGGGAGACGCCTGCATCGGGAATCGTGATTCCAAAGGTGCGCTCATCATTGAATTCATCGTCAGGGATCAGTTTGCGAAGCATGGCGAAGAGCTGCTGGTTTGTTTTCCTCGCTTTATCCAGGAAGTAATTATACGCATCATCTTTGACTCTTTCGGATTTGAGGTATCTGACTGAGTTGATATACTTCTGGATCATCCCTTCGGAGAACTGCTCCCCGAAGGTTGCCTGCGCCGCTTCAAGAAGCTTGTGGGCTTCATCGATCACCACATAAGGGCTTCTCTGAATGATTCGGGATGTCGCTTCGCCGTCGGATGCCTTTATGCTGGTCAGGAACATATTGTGATTGGTCACCTGAAAATCAACGGCGCCCTTATCATTGGCTGCCTTCACATAGCTGGAGTAACGGCAGTCATCTCTGTATTCGCAATGGCTGCATCTGCCTTTGACGCAAACTTTGCCCTTAATGGCGGCAGGTATGTCCCACATGTCGAGGTCAAAAGCACGAACAGCGATTTTATTCGCCGTGAAGTAGTCGATCATGTTCCGGTATTTCTCCTTGTGATCCATGATCTTGTTGAGGTAATCGTAGTAGCGGGCTTTGCAGAAGTAGTGCTCTTTGCCTTTGCGAACCACAGCGCAGAGCGGGTGCTTGATCAGACCGTAATCCTGAAGCATGCGGGAGAGCTGCGGCACTTCCTTTTCTACGATCATCTTCTGGAGCTCAATACTGGATGTGCTGATCGTAACGGGAAGATTGAAACCATACTCCGCTGCGTAACGCTCCTTTGCAACGAAAGATGCGATCAAGTAAGCAAGCGTTTTGCCGGTGCCGACTTCCGCTTCGCAGATGGCGACCTGTTTTCCGGTGAGCCCAAGGTACATGTCCTGGCTGAGTTTGATCTGATCCTCACGAACGGTGAATCCATACTCGGGAAGGATCGTGCGGAAGATGGATTCAATCGCTTCCAGCGGATTGTTGACGATTACATTCAGATACCGTTTGTCGCCTGTGTATTTGATGGAGTCAAGCACCATCGGCGTCATGCTGTGATAACTGCGGGTATCGAAGAGATTGTCTTTTCTTCTGCGGGTAATCTCGGAGCCGTATCCCGTCATGCTGTCCAGGGCGACATACCGTGCGGTGTCTTTGACAAAGAAATGATAGACGATAAACCTTCCTTCAAAGGTGAAGTCGTAAATGGCTCCGTGGTAGGCTTTATCCGCGTCTATGAAGTTCTGCAGCGTATCGCTGTCGTTATATGTGATTTCAAACATGTTGAAGATCCTCCTTCTCTCGGGGTGTTTGGTAGCAGAATGGTATGCAGGAGCGTTACCGCTCCTGCACAGTAGTTCTGCCACCAAATTTCTTTTCGTAATTTTGTGGTAGTTTGAGATCCGTCTATTTCTCTCGGCCCCGACGGACACAGCAGAAAAAAGAAATCTGCTGATATAGGGTGGATGCGGAGTTCCCGACAGTATCCATGCTGAGACTCTTTTCTCAGCAACCGGGATCATATAAGCCGTAGCGGGTATCCATTCCAACCCGTAACATACTTATCCCGCCTTCCGGCGAGCTGCATTGCCTTGCAGAAGTATCATTATTCGCCCACCTCTTGTCATCGCCAATCGGCCGATACTGTTTTCCGGCCGACCCGGCGTGTGATGTATCGCTCGTCCGCTGGTTTTGCGGAGTCCTGGCGCTCACATCCGGCAGCTTGTCCTTTCGGACAGAGGAGGGAGTTCCCTCGGCATCCAGACTATTCAGTTTTCAAAGACCAAACGAGAGAAAAAAGATCCTCTCAATACGTAGAGCACGAGAACCACCCAAAATACAACCTGGGCAGAAAATTTCTCAAAAAAATCTGTTTAATCCTCTCCAAGGATTCCTGTGATCTTCTTCAACCGCTTTTGAATCGCTTGCTGTGAGAGCTGCATCTCTTTGGCAACTTCCTGTTGTGTCTTTTCCTCAAACACATATAAATCCAGAATCGCAAGGTCTTTCGGCGACAGTGAGAGCAGTTTCCTCTTGAGTTCGGGGGAAGTGATATCCTCCAGCCAGTCACACTTTTCACGGAACGTCACTTTGAGCTCCACAGATAAAGCATCGCCGAACTTCCTGTACAGCAGAGGCTGATCCTCCGGGGCATCCGTGTTTTCATCAATATCCAGCGAGAGAACATGACGCTTGTAATTGTTGTTTGAAAGGAATTCTTCCTTGTCAAACGCATCCAGCGCATCGATCTGCTCCTGTGTCATCTCGAGCTGGGCGTAAAGCCTGTGCTTCTTTTCCATTTCCTTGTTGAATCGCCTGTATTCAGCGCCAAAATTGATTGCCATTTTTGTGATCTCCTTTTTGATTTCGATTTGTGGTGTGGAATCGAAATCGGAGATCACGGGTATGCCGCCACATAGCAGAGCCAATGACACAACATAAAAGTCCTTTCCGCCTGGCGTGACAGGTAGGACACAAATCACGCTGACGAAAAGGACTCCGATTGCCGCAGGCCTGAAAAAGGGTGCAGAAATCTAAGGGTACCCATACGGCTTTCTCAAAGAAATTGAGATCAGCGTATTTGTATCCTCTGCCCTTGTACTTCAGGCTGCGAATATGTTTTTGTTGGGTGTCGGGGCAAAAAGAAAAAGGCCACCGACAAGGCAGACCTATAGATAGAGCTATAGTGTCTTACCTTGCCGGTGGCCTCTCACGTATGTCTGGAATAACTACCGGTGAATGTTCGGGCATTTCTGCCGCACGGTCAAGTGACCTGGAGATGGACTTATGCAGCCTGTTTCATCTCAGCCATTCCGTCGTTTTGCCGTTGATTTAATTAGATTAGAGTCTTATGGTGTCTGAGAAGCCATGAGACGCAAGCCAGGTTCGAGCTTCCCGCACTTTATCTTCGGGTGCGTTTCGGATCGCACAAATGGCTTTATATACGCCGGCCCAGAATACAGGATCCGGCAGCTCGGCTGTATCCGTATCGCCGTGCTTGGCGCAATATGCTTCGATCTTCTTCCTGTCCAGACTGAACAGGGCGTCATTGCGTTCTTTTACAAAGGTTTCACGCATGGTCATTTCCTACCCTCCGTTATCTTAATCTGTCGCTGACTTCTCATCCAAGTAGATATGAGCCAGGTTGTTCTCTCCGAATGTGGCTTTCTTAACGGCCAGGAGCGCGGATATCACGCAGTCGATGCTCTCCGGCTTTGAAAACAGCATGGCAATGTCTTTACTCGGATTATAGACGCCGAGTTTGGTTCTGCTGAGATCGGCGTCTTCATCGATCCTTCCGATCTTTGTCGGTTCTCGGTTCTGGAATACGAGCATGGCCTGAGGCTCTTTTCTTGTTCCTGCCATTGAGACCATGACGCTTACGTCACCATTTCCGAACTGGATGCGATTCAAATTTGTATAGACCATTATGGCCTCACCTCGCAAAGCAGATTATTGCGGCTTATACAGCCTTTTCCATAACCATGTCTGTTATGGAGTGCCGAAGGATGTCCTTCGGATTTGTATTTGGATTGATCCATTCATCGATCAGATCTTTCGGCAGGATCAGCGGCATCCTGTCGTGGATTCTTCTAAGATCCTCCGTAGGCTCCTTGGTTAATACAGCAAAAACGGGGAGCCCGTCTTCAATCCGGTACAATCCTGCAAGCCATGTCATGGAGGAGCCTCTGGGCTGGATCATGTATTTGTCCCCGACCTTTTTCTGACCGCTGTTTCCTGTCAGATGCTCCCATTCATAGTACCAGGAAGCCGGAACGATGCAACGGTGCTTCTCCCAAGCCTCTTTGAAAGTTGGCTTCTCAGCTGCCGTTTCGACTCTTGCGTTGACGAGAAGCGACCTACCTGGTATCTGAAATCCCCATTTCATTGGGAAAGCAGTTCTTCTTCCCGCTCTGCTGGGAGCAATGACCGGCACAACATTTGTCGGGCGGATTTCGCCTGAAGTCAGGATTGCATTTCCTGCTTTGATGAACTTGCCGGACAACTGAGACCGCTGTACTTCGGCAATGATCTCTCGGATTTCTTCCGTGTCAGGCTCCACATAGAATCTCGTGCACATGGGCTATCACTCCTAACTGTTTCAGTCTACCGGGTATTCGGTTGACCAGTCCTTCTGAAAAACACCATCCGCATTTCCGATCCGAAGGATATCATCAAAGCTGATGCGTGTCTTATCTACAAGAATGCTTCCGTAGATTTCATCGACATTCCAGCAGATGCCTGTTATCTTCCGATAGCGTCCGCGGATTCCGAATGCCTCGTTATGCTCATCGGGGCAGGGGGCATAGAATAACACCGTTATCTTAACGCGGTTTTTCCGAGCCATATTCCCGTTGTATGTGAGCCCTTTGAGAATACGGAGTCTGCGATCCAGCTCGGTTCGATCTTCATCGCTCAATTCAACGCGCTCACGGTACAGAACATCCTTTGAAGCAATGGCTTCGTTGAATCCCTTCAGTGCATCGAAGGGGGAGAATATCTTTGCTCTGCGACCGACATCCATGCTTGGATGCCGAATGCGAAACAGGTCAAAGCGATCATGCTGCGGCTTTCCTTTCAGAAATACGTCCCGATAGCGAAAGTCGGCAGGCATCGCCATAACGCCTATACTGCTCACTTGAGTTTTCCTCCTGCATCAGCAGGAAGCGACTCAGGCTTTATGACCGCCTATCTGCTGATTTCTTTCTAATGTGGTGGCGCCTTCCATAAGGTTCATCCCCTTAAACAAGGCATTTGATCCGAATTTTCTGCGTACTTCAAGCATGGCTCCCTGGAGTTTTCTGTCTCTCTCGAGGGCCTCATAGTCGATAAACATGTTAAGCTGAAACACTCCGCTGTCTTCCTTTACGTCATTTGCACAGACTCCCAGCCTTCGATAAAGCAGCCGATGATCCGTCTTGTCATCAAAGGATTTCAGCAGCGGCGCCGTAATAATCTGAATGTTGTTCGTGACGGTCGGCAGCTTCACGGTGCCGTTACTGTGTTTGGGGTGGAGGCGTCCGTAGAAGTCGATGCTCAGCGGGCCGTCGTAGGAGGGACAGGCCTCTAAGCTTTTGTAGTCATATGATACCCACCATGAGCATGCAGGCGACACAAGGTTCTTCGAGAACATATCCGTGCAGAGCACTTCAATCATCTCTCGGAAAACGAGCCGCGCCTCCTGGTACTTGTACGGTCTCGGAAGCACCTGGCCGTTACTGAGGCTGTGTCCGTCGCTCTTATACGACTTAATATCTGCCATCGTAACCGGCTCTATACCCCAGGCGTGATCGACTAAGATCTCGCCGTCAATCCCGAAGGTCTTGTAGAAGAACTCCTCATCCCACTGTGTTCGAGCTGCGATATCGCCCATCGTAAACATGTATGCCTTTTCAAGCCGTCTTGCTTTTCCGTGACCTATCTGCCAAAAGTCGGTGAGCGGCTTGTGATCCCACAGCAGGAACTTGTATGAGTCTTCATTGAGCTCCGCAATTCTGACGCCGTCTTTATCTGCAGGCTGTTTCTTGGCGACTATGTCCATTGCCACCTTCGCCAGATAGAGATTTGTGCCGATCCCAACGGTAGCTGTGATGCCGGTTGTTTTCAGCACGTCTCTTATCATCGTCATTGCCATGACATGAGCCGCATTGGTATTCAGCTTCTCGGCCTCTTTTCGGTATGCGTGGAGATAGCAGGTACAGTCTATAAAGCATTCATCAATGGAATAGACATGGATATCTTCCGGCGCCACGTATCGCAGGTAGATACTATAGATCTGAGCAGAGATCCTTTCGTATTCTGCCATCCGCGGGACTGCGATAATGTAGTCGACCTTTGTATGGCAGCGTATCTCGTACTCCCTGATTTTCTGCTTTGCCTCGAAGAGCCTTGGCCGTCCTGGGACGCCTTTTGCCTTCAGAGAGGGGGAGACAGCCAAACAGATCGTTTGGTCGGATCGGGACTCGTCTGCTACCAGCAAATTTGCCTTAAGCGGATCGAGTCCCCGATGAACACATTCTACGGATGCGTAATATGACTTGAGATCAATGCAGATATAGGTTCGTTCCATAGATTCTCATATCACGCCCTTCTTTTCTGCAGGTAATGAGAAGTTCTCTCAGCTCAACTGCAGTCCTAAATCGTTGTGTTGCTCACCGTCCGGAGCGTAGATGTCGATTACATCATGCCTCCGGCCTATAATTGTGCGGATCATCTCAGCTCCACACCGGCTGCATTTTACTCTTATCTGGTTTTTCTTGTTTTTCAGCCCCGCAACTTCGCTTTTGCAGTTAGGGCAATACCAGGAGTAAATATTCCAATCCTCCCGCATCGCCGTGCTCCTTTGCTCTTATTTCTGCGAAAGCGGAACAAGCACTTTAACCTCGTTCATCTCATAGCGGGGCACGCGCCTTGTCGTGACATACTTCATCTGCTGCGTTACTTCTCCGCAACTTTCGCATTCCATCCATCCGTCTGTCTCTTCCAAGTCCACAGACTTGTTGATCGTGCCACAGGCAGGGCACCTTGCATCCACAGCACTCATGAAAAAACATCTCCCATCGCTTGATTATTAGAGTGACTTGATCACATGACGAGCGACTCCCTGAACCTTAAAGCTTTTGACCCTGATGACTTTTCCGGGATATTTATCCTCGTTTTCATAGGCCAGGAGATAGCTCTCTGTGTCCTCGTCGTAACCGGCAAATCGTTTCAGAGTATTCTGATTATCGGGGTCGAGCGCAACGACTATATCCCCTTCGGAAGCAGGGCAATTGCGCTCGATAACAAGCAGATCATCTTCTTCGATTCCGGCATCGACCATCGAATCTCCCTTTGCACGGAGAATATAGAACTCTCCGTTGCCGAACATGGAAACAGGCAGACTGACATACTCCTCGACCATCTCCTGTTCCTCCTCAGGGCAGCCGCACTGAATGGAGCCTACTAACGGGGCGGATACATAGGCTGTCTTCATCTTGGCGCTCTTTGGAGCTGCTGCGATCCCTCTGCTGTATTCAAGCAGGCCGCGCTCGCTTAACTCCTGCAGATACCGATAGGCAGTTGTTTTGCCCACGCCGACTCCATCGGCTACATCGATGATTGAGGGAGCTTTGCGATTCTGTTGGTAGTACTTGTTCACGAACTTCAGTATCGCGTCCAGAGTTTCTTGGCTTTTCGATCTCATATCAGCACCTCTGTTTCTATCTGGAACTTCGCGTTCCACATACGTTATTATACTCAGAAATTTTGAGATTGCAAGAGGGTAACAGAAAAACGAAAAGGAGGTGCAACCAATTGGCCACACCTCCTTATAGAGGAAGGATCCGTTTATGCTATGGAAACTAAGAATATCTACTCTATCTCCCAGATGACTGTCACGGTATCGGAAACCTCAATATCGTCCGGCTCGATATCCATATCGTAGCTTGTACCGCTGATGGCCATCGGAGCAGCAAGGTATTCATCTGCCATCAGCATTCCGTTCATCGGTTTGTACTCAAAGTCAATCTCTCCCCATGAGTAGTCGATGCTCTGGATGCCTTTCAAGGTAACGCCCGCGGCCTGTGTCAGCACGGCAGCCTTGTCTTTTGCATCCGTGACAGCTTTCCCAAGCAGTTCATTCTTGGCGGCCTCCGGATCAGAGACCGTATAGCTCAGACGGAATTCCGGCTTCACTGGACAGTTGGCCAGAGCGAACAGGACTTTGCCCAGAAGGTCATTGTCGGAGAGAAACTCCACCTTCATCATGTGCCGGAATTTGTATCCGACGAAACGCTGCTTATAGGTACCCTTGTCCTTATAGCTCTCATATTCGGTTTCAATATTGAAGTTTAGCGTCTTTAGGTCAGATCGCTCAAAACCGAAGGCGCTCAGGACATCCTTTAGTTGCTCCGTATCCAGAGAAGAGTGGCGCAGCGCCTCACTATACTCCGGATAAATACCCTCCAGCGACATAGCGATTCTGGTCGTGTCCGGTTTTACCTTGATCTGGCCTTTGCCGGTAACTCGGATAGTTCTCATATTACTCATTTTCCGTTTCCTCCTTCATTTCAAAGCTGGATGGCATTTCAGTGATCATTTCAAACAGGTCACATGGCACGACAAATGGCTCGGAAAATGCATTGATCACGATTCCCTTGACCTTTTTCTCATTATTTCGCGCCAGATTTGCAGCCTCCAGAAAGTGCTTTTCAATCTTGGAAAACTGCTGCCCGTATTCACCCATTTCCTCTGCCGACGTGAAGACCGGGAAGAAGAAATCCTCACCGTTTTGCAGGATGTCCGGTACCATGCGGATGTTGTCCTGATTGCTCAGTGTCTTGCCGACGAGCGAGTCGAGGCCACCGTTCTGCTCTGCATCTTTTACAGCCTCCTCCAGCACCGCATAGTCTGCATCGCTCATGATGGCATTGCAAGGAATCCAGATCCAGCTGTCTCTCAGGATTTTCAGCAGTTTAATCATGTTCAGCTGAGTACGATTCCGATTGCATATCTCGGTCGCCCTCTTCAGGAACGATCCATCCTTCAGCAGCTTCGGTGTGATGGTATCGTCCGGGACAGAATATTCCACGCCGCCGTCCGCCTTGATGATCATATCGATTAAATCAGCAGTCAGCATGAAGGATTCTCCCCAAGGATTGATAATAAAACCAGGATTCTCCGTGTCCAAGCAGGCCTTTAGCATGGCGTCGATGAAGTTGGAAACGATCTGGCTCGGCTGTCCTTTCTGGAACTCTGAAGGAGAGGTAAATGCCACCAGCCATTCTTTTCCGTCGTTTGTTTGAACGGTACGGAAGGCAAACTCAGTGCCGTCCTCCGATGCGATGACCGGAATCATGAAGTGCCCATCCTCATGCATCCGCTGCCGAATGGCCTCCAGCACGGCAGACAATCGCTCCTTGGTAGGTTCTGCATGGAAGGCACTGATGGCCTGCTCGATCAGCTCGTTTCCGTCCAGAAAGGGATCATGAAACTCTGGCTGGGCTGACAGCTTCTGATCCGCAAACCGGTCAACCACCGCCAGCATATCCTTCGGCAGCCGGTTCCTGCACTCGATGACAATCTCATCCGGAATGCCATAGAACGCCTCTGCGATGCTCCCGGCGATGCAGGTCAGCGTATCGCAATCGCCGCCGAGGGAAACTGCTGTCCGGATCACATCCTCGAAATCAGCTCCCTCGATGAATGCGGTGATGGCCTCCGGCACCGTCTTCTGACAGCTCTCTACATGGTGATAAGTAGGCCGGATTTCATCACAGGAACGGGACAGGTCATAGCCAAACTCGCTGATGATGTAGGCCTTGATTTCATCCTTCCCGTGTCCCGTCCGTGCAAGGAAGATCGCGCTGGCTGTGGCCTCCGCGCCTTTAATGCCCTCTGGATGATTGTGGGTGACCTCTGCCGTCAGTCGGGCGATCCGTCTCGTCTCATCCATTGTGTTGTACAGCCAGCCAGCGGATGATACCCGCATGGCCGAGCCGTTCCCGTAGCTGCCGTAAGGCTCCGGATTTTTTGCTCTCAACCAGCCGCTGAAGCGACCGCCATACCCTGCGCCGGGATACCGCTTGCCCCACTTACGCATGGAGGAAATCAGAGCAGATCTGATCTCGTCATCTGTCTTTCCGGCGGTGTTCAGCAGTGCCTCTGCTACCGCAATAGTCATAACAGAATCATCAGTGAATTCTGTTCCCACGCTGAAAAGCGGAAAATCTTTAATTTTCGGGCTCCTGTCGAACTCATAGGGAGCGCCAATCATATCTCCAAGAATAGCTCCGTACATTATGCATCCTCCTCGTCTTTTGATGATCCCATTATAACTGAGGCAAAAAGGTAAGTGGTCGTTTGCCAAACGACAAATGACCACCCGGTTTTTATTCTCCCAAGATCGGCTGACCATATTTAAAGAGGGTTGCGTTGATCTCGTAGATGTCATATATTTTGTTGGTTATGAAGTAGGTAACAATCAGGTCAAACCGGCTGCTGGGCGAAAACGCAATTTCCGCTCTGGACAAAAGGTCGAGCGTGGTTGGCAGATCAAGCTCCAGAGCTACGGCAAAGGCCACTGCAGTTTTCTTCTTGGGCTTATAGTCGGCCTTGCACCGGATGCGGGAGAACACCTTCCGGTCTATATTGGCTTTCTTATAGACGGTCACGTCATCCATGCCACTGGCGTCTATCAGCTTGAACAAGCGTTGTTGGAACGTCTCTCCAGCACCGCCGAGCACCTCATCCAGACTCTTTCCGGAAATATCAGGCAATGCACCAATCGGTGGTAGCATCTCATCGGCAGCGTCCTCTTCAAGCTCTGCTGCGGGAGCGGCCATTTCATGAAGCAGAAGCTCCTCGGCTTCTTCCAGCCGTGCCGTTTCACGCCTACGAATGTTGATAGCGTAATCGCCGCCGTACTCTGCTTCCCGGAGCAGATGCGCCGAATGTTCGTCTATGTACTGCTCGATGCCTCCGACCAACTGCTCGGACAGTTCCAGCGCTTTGCGATCAAACACAACGAGGATGACTTTCATCTCATGTGTAAGCAGGAACTTACCAATCTCGGCAAGAGCGATATTCAGTGCCTCGTCCTTTGGAAACCCGTATACACCTGACGCGATCAGCGGAAAAGCTATGCTCTTGCATTTTAGCTCCGCCGCCGAAGCAAGAGACTTCTCATAGCAGGAGTGGAGAATATCTCGCTCGCCATTATTACCATCCACCCATGCAGGCCCGACCGTATGAATGATATACTTGGCATCAAGGTTAAAGGCATCTGTGCTGACAGCCTGTCCAGGCGCAATTTCACCGATCTTTTTGCGCTCCGCCAGAAGTTGCTCCTCACCGGCAGCTGCATAGATTGCGCTGTCGGTACCGCGACCAATGCGTGGCTTGGGATTAGCCGTATTGACGATGGCATCCGCTTTAACCTTTGTGATATCGTTCCGAATGATTTGAAATGGCATCACTATTTCACCTCGTGGTCACGCTGCTTCTTGCTTGTGGATGAGAGCTGTCCGCTTCTCATGCTAATTTCCGGTTTTTCTAACGTCTTCAAGGAAATCCCGAAATGCAATGATATCGTCTCTATATAGCGTAACATTCAGATAGTTTTCCGTCAGCCCATCGTCCCAAAAGAACACACGCCACTCTACATAGATATCCTGAAACTCATGACCAGGAGCAACATAAGTATATTTGGGATCAGTACGCAGATCTTTGATTGGATAGAGAAGGAATACAAAGTCAGGCTCCACCAACGGGTATTCCTGCAGCTCGTTGATTTTTCCTTCCAGCAGATTGGTCAGGGCATCAGCCAGCCCATCTACTTCTTCCGGTGTAAGCAGCTCATCGTGATCTTTACGATAATTGATGATTTCGGCCAGCTTTCCCATCCGAAATGAAAAGCCACAGTCACACCACCAGTCGCCAAAGGTGTGCTTGGAGGGTGACTCGTAGTTATCGATCCGTAGGATTACCTCAATACCGTTCAGATTTCGTTCAAAAACCATAACATTAAACTCCTCGACATGTTATCTTGCTGCAAATACCTGACGGAATTCTGCTTCGCTGACCTTCATCTGGAAAACAAACATCTCGTAGTTCTCAGCGTCCACCGGGATTTTCAAGCCATGTTTTGTGAGGCAGATATCGTCTCGCGGAGCGACATTTGCCTCATAGGTCGAGCCCTTGTTCATCCAAAGACGCCGATCAGCAGTTCCTGCTGCCTCTGGGTAGAGGTAGTATCCTGCCTTAGCATCAAACCGGAACATATAGGCCAAGACCTGCAGGTAATCTTTGTTTCCAATGTTATCGATGGGCTTATATTTTGCATCTGCGATGATTCTTGTTTCGTTATCCCGGCTTATGAAGTCCGGATAAATCAACCCAACGTTCCCGTCAAACAGACGTTGCGCTCCGGTGCCGCCCTTATTCATCGGATGGAAGAAAACATCATCAATCAAGGAACTGACATACTCCTCCCACAGCCATGCACCATCAAACAGAATACCGTATATTTGCCGGGAGCCCGATCCGATCTGGTGTTTTTGGTGCTGGAGGATCAACAGGCACAGTCGCTGGAGAGCAAGGTACTCGCGGAAGTACGCATGCCGGACAGCATTCTTTTTGTTTGCTTCTACTATCTTTTGCCGATCATACTGCTCATATCGCGGAGTCGCCTCAATAACGAGTTTCACTTCGTCCTTAACCCGGATGAGAAGGTTGTTTCCGTATGGCTTTCCCTTGATGAATTCTATCGTGTGCCGCACGAGCTCCATGAGATTGTTATCGTATGAAAACTCTCGCTGGCTGTACGCAACGTTTCCGGTGAAAGGAGTATTCTGCTCAATATGCCGTGCTATGTCGATGGTTCCTTTCACGTTTCCATCGTTGTATCTGTTGCGGACATACTTCTTGAAGAGGCCTTTACGCATTGCTGTTTTCAGGTAATACGGAAACAGAAACAGCAGAAAATTGAACAGCCGGTTATTTTGATCTGCATCTGATTCCAGATTCACGATATTCGGAAAGTCCAGCACTCGGTCAAGCAGGTACTGGAAAAAATAATCCTCATCATCACCGCAGAAACGAGACTCAATAATAAGACGCTCATCTCCACAACCGAGAAAGCCCATCACATTCCCTGAGTGATAGGTGTCGTTGATGCTCTGAAGAATCATCTGATCCTTCGTGATATCCTCCGCGTCAACAACGAATTCAGGGAACACAAACACACCTTCCCGCTCCAGCTGTTCCAGTGTCTTATCGGCGATCTTTCCAGTAAGAATATCGATATCCGAGAGAGCATCTTTTTTTACTTGTGTGTTGTCCTTAATCTTTAGCACTTTCATCGGCATCACCCTCGGACGGCTTCTTATAACCGTATGCCTTTGCAAAGCGATTCATTATGCTTCCTTCATCATACATTCCCTGAACATACTCCTGCAGGAGCGGCTGAAGTTAGTCCGTCCAGAGCTGGTCAAAGGTCAGCGTCCGTAGCTTTAGAAAGTACGATGCTCCGATCTGATAATTCTCGTTCAAATCTTCAACAGCAGTAATTTCCTTATTCAATGCGGCCATGCGCCGGATCGCCTCAGCCTGCAATGCCTCATCATCCAGAGATGCCAGCATTTCAAGCCGCTCGTCTGCTTTCAATTCGACAAAACGGAAGCGCCTGCGCATGGCAAAATCAAAACTGTCCACTGAACGGTCAATATCGTTCATCGTACCGATAATGTATACGTTCTCCGGGATATAGAACTTCTCGTCCGGATCTGAGTGCAGATTTGCATACTGCGTGGAAATCTCACCTGCTCGACCTCTGTATCCCGGATCGATTGCAAAAAATAGTTCGCCAAATATCTTGGATATCTCACCGCGGTTGATCTCATCAATGATGAAGATGTATTTCTTCAACTCTGTCGTTTTTGACTTTGCCTTTGAAGATGCTCCTTTTTTCGCTTTGATCGCTTTGTAAATGGCAAAATCATAGGAGTAGGCCTGCGTAGCGAAGGTCTTTCCAAAGAAGGCCGTAACATCCTTTATCTTCGTAAATTTCACATCGGACTCCAGCATTCTCCTTATCTCGTCCACGTTCAACGAGAGTTTATTAACAGTCTCATTACCCGGAATTGAAATGTTAACATGCTTGTCATCAACGCTCGTTATGGTGAATTCGTTACCGTTGATGGTTTTGAAGGTATCCACACCAAGTTCGATACCAGAGAAGAAATCCATCATGGATTCCTGCACAGAAATCTCTTTTTCGATGGTTTCCTTTGATTTCTGGGAATCCTCATAGTTCTTTCTGGCACGGGCGACAAATTTCTTAAAGATGCCATCCTGTAATTCAAAACCCATCGTCCCATCATCGTTCACCTTGGGACGTAGTCCTTCAACAAAATCGGAGTAGTCATAGCTTGGATGGAACTGCACAAATTCCACCTGCTGCCTCTGCTCGTCTGAAAGCTGGGTATATTTATCGTAGTATCCATTGCTGATAATGTCGGCTGCTATTTCTTTAGCCAAATACGACTTTCCGGTTCCAGGAGCCCCACGGAAGATCAAATTCTTGGATTCTATCAGCATGGAGGAGTAGGGGTTCTGATACCCCTTAAACTGTTGTACAAGTTCTTCTTGGGCTGCCGCTTCTGCGTATTCCTCTTGCTCCTCCTGTTCGTCTTTTTCCCTATACGTCAGGATCATCTGGTCACCTGGCTCTCCAAAGCGCTTCAGACATTCCTGTACAAAAATAATCGTAGAAAACACATTCCAACAATAGAGGACAAACTGTCTGCCATTATCATAACTGTATATGAGATACTCTATTGTTTTTCGATGTTCCCTGAATTCATCGATACTGGCGTAAATCCCACAAATCATTTCACTGGAGGGGTTGTATTTACAGATGGGAAAGCTCTCCCTGCTTTCAACAGACATCGCAGCGAGCTGTTTTTCAAATACCTGGCAGGCAATTCGAGGCATCGTCTGGTTTGAATTGCGTCGCTCACCTTTGCTATAAATACGCTTGATTTCTTCACCGTTGGCCTTTCTGAACAGCGCACCAAGCGGTTTATATTTATCACCAAGGGACAGATTGTCCATTGTGAAACGATCATCAGTAGAGACAACGCTATCTGCAGTAATCCTCAGCTCAAACTTTTCTTGCTTCGTTTCAATGGTGTAGCCCTGTCCCTGTAGATAGTTCTTGGCTTCAACCGCACTGAAATCACTGATTACGATTTCCTCGCCAGATGCAAGATGTCTTGCTACGGCTACTACATATTTCGGAGGATATTTCCTTCCATCCTCCGTCACCAACTCATACTTCGTGCTCTGGTTGTGGAACGGTACGCCGTTCTCATCGATGTACTTCAACGCTGCGATGATATCCTGTTCTTTGATTTTAGGAATAGCCATACTGTACCTCCAACGCGCTATTATTGATTATTTCGAAACTAATTTGCTTTTGTGCAATGAACAGCTCTAAAGATATCAATTGTTTTATTGGGTTTTCTTTATTGCTTCTGCTGCCTCAAGGACAAGTCGAGCATATTCTCCTTTAACATCTTCAGGAGCCTTGATAGATACATGGCTCCCAAACCCAAACACCCAACTGAAGAAGACTGGTCCGGTTGCGGTTGTTACAACCGCACGGAATGACTTCATATCATTTGCAAGAACTATCACATCCTTGCCAAACTTGTCGATAATAGCATCCATAAGATCATTATCGCAGACAAGTTCTATCTGTTTTCTTTCGCCGTTATACATCCTAAACATTGAATTCAGATAGACATTCAAATCAAAGCCCTTTGGTGGTCGTACAGCATCTTCGTCAAGTATTTTGGGGCATCGAGCGACACGATCTATACGGAAACTACCAATACCCTTATGCTTTTCGGAATACCCAACTACATAATAATAATCGCCATTCCAGATTAGCTTATATGGGCTGAACACATAAGTGTAACCATCGTATTTCAGCTTCTGCTCCTTTCGGACATTGTAAGAAAAATATTGGAAAGACACCTTTTTCTTGGTGTTAATAGCGTCGTTCATTGCTTCCATGATATAGAAGATCTTTTCATTGTCGGCTTTGATACGATTTTCTACATCAACATTTCGAACAAGCTTCTCTTTATTGTGCTGGCTTGTGAGCGAACTAAGTTTCTCAACCAGGGCTGCGCTTTTTTCCTTAGGAATGAATCTGGCAGACTCAACAGCGTCAATCAATGTCTTGAGCTCCGGCAGATCAAATCTTCGACCGATGAGCGAGAAACGCTTCTGTGTCGAAGGAACAACTTCAATTTCAACTCCGAGTTCTTGGAGCGCTTTAATGTCATCGCCCACAGTTCCGCGAGAGGTTGAAATACCATAGTCCTTTTCGAGTTGCTCCATAATCTGAGCTATCGTCAGATAATGATCCTCGTCTGTCTGCTCATAGAGCATTTTAGCAACATAGAAAGGGCGAAGCTTTGCCTTTATATCCATGAAACACCTCGTATTTTAGAAAAAATCCGCATTATCTGTCCAAAGCTCGCACTGCGTCATGACGGTCTGAACAGCATCGTCCATTCCCTCAGGCGGATACTTGTGCTTTTTCAGCAGCTTCTTTATCATCATACGCATTTTAGCTCTTGCGGAATCACGCTTCTGCCAGTCAATCGTGCGGTTCTTTCTAAGAGTTTCTGCGAGTTCCTTTGTAATGGCAATCAGTTCTTCGTTTTCATAGAAGTCCTTGATAGCCTGAGGCTTTGTCAGTGCGTCATAGAAAGCAAGCTCGTCAGCAGTCAGGCCCAGCTTTTCGCCTTCTTTCTGAGCTGCAGCAATCTGTTTTGCGAGCTTCATCATTTCTTCTATGACTTGCTCATTGGTAAGCATCCCGTTAAGATAAGAGTTCATTGCACGCTGCATGATTTCACTGAACTTCTCCGATTTAACGACGTTAGTACGCCGGTAAATAGATACCTGTTCTGCGATCAGTTTTTTCAGCAGTTCGACTGCAAGGTTCTTCTCCTTCATCTTGGAGATTTCTTCAAGGAACTTAGGGTCGAACAGTGAGAACTCTGTATTCACATCTGAGAACAGATTGATAACGCCGTCGCTTTTGATGCTCTGCTTGAGAAGTTCATTGATTCTTGCGTTCATTTCAGGCAGAGAAATCTTTTTCTCGCCACCTTGATTGGTAAGACGAACAACGAGAACACGAACAGATTCGAAGAAAGCGGCTTCAAAGCGCATTGCTTCATCTACAAGAGATGAGCAGAGGGAAAGCGCCTGATGGAGCATAAGTGCTTCTTTAACGAATGTGTCTTTGTCCTCATCTTTTTCACGAGCAATGATGAAGTTGACCGCACCGCTGATCGTCTTAGCTCTTTCAAGATCAGTCCCCGTCGTAAACTTCGTATAGTCGTAACCGTGGAACAAGTCTCGGCAAACAGAGAGCTTTTCGAGGAACTTTGGGTAGGCAACCTTAGCAACATCCGTGTCGCCGTAGTTCTTTCGGTCACGAACGGTATAATCGTTCATTGCCTGCTTCAAGGCAGAAGCAATACCCACATAGTCAACGACAAGTCCGCCTTCCTTATCACGGAAGACACGATTAACACGAGCGATTGCCTGCATGAGATTGTAGCCTTGCATCGGCTTGTAAACATACATTGTGGCGAGGGACGGTACATCAAATCCAGTCAGCCACATATCCACGACGATAGCGATTTTAAGCGGGCTGTCATTGTCTTTGAACTTGACTGCCAGCTCGTCCTTGTGGTGTTTATTCCCGATAACTTTTCGCCATTCCTCAGGGTCTTTGTTGCTCTCGGTCATAACCACCGCAACTTTCTCCGTCCAACCCGGACGGAGCTGCAAAATGCGGTTATAGATCTTCATTGCAATTGCACGAGAATAAGCGACGATCAGAGCTTTACCGGTCAGCAAGTTGGCTCGGTTATTCTCATAGTGATCGAGAATATCTACTACAAGGGAATTGATCGTTTGTTCATTGCCAAGCACAGCTTCCATTTGACCAAGTTCTCGCTTGCTCTGCTCAACGACCTGAGGATCAGCGTTGTTCGCCATAATATCGTACTCAGTATCTATGAGCTGCAAGGTCGCCTCATCAAGATGAAGCTTAATAACACGGCTCTCATAATAGACAGGGCGGGTTGCGCCGTCTTCAACTGCCTGAGTCATGTCGTAAATGTCGATATAATCACCGAATACTTCGCGGGTACTGCGATCCTTAGAGGAAATCGGAGTGCCAGTGAAGCCGATATATGTAGCATTGGGAAGACTGTTGCGAATGATACGAGCCGTACCGACAACACGCTTCGCTATTTCTTCGCCTTCTTCATTCGTGGTGATTTTGATTCGCTCGGTGAGTCCATACTGTCCACGGTGCGCTTCGTCAGCCATAACGATGATGTTGCGGCGTTCAGAAAGCGGCTCGTGGGATTCTTCAAACTTCTGCATTGTCGTAAAGATAATGCCGTTTGCCTGAATACCGTCCAAAAGATTTTTCAGATGCTCTCTGCTGGTTGCATGGATCGGGTTTTGACGCAGGAATTTGCTGCACTTGGCGAACTGTCCGTAGAGCTGATCGTCGAGGTCGTTTCTATCGGTCAGAACTACGATGGTGGGGCTGTCCAGAGCTTCTTGGAGAAGATGGGCATAGAAGACCATAGACAGGGATTTTCCGCTGCCTTGGGTGTGCCAGAAGACGCCGCCTTTACCATCTGTTTCGGTGCCTTTCTTGGTGGACTCAACTGCTTTCCGAACAGCAAAGTATTGATGATATCCGGCAAGAATCTTGAAGCTCTTTAAGCCCTCGTTTGAGAAACAAATGAAGTTCTTGATAATGTCAAGCAGGCGTTCTTTCTCAAACATTCCCTCAAAGAAGGTGTCGAACTGAGCGTACTGTGTATTCTCGTAGCTGCCGTCCTTCGTTTTCCACTCCATGAAGCGGTCTTCGCCGGAAGTAATCGTTCCTGCTTTTGTTGTAAGCTGATCGCTCATAACGCAGATAGCGTTATAGACGAACATAGAAGGGATCTCCTGCATATAGTTCCTGATCTGGAGATATGCTTCCGAAGCGTCGGTTTCTTCACGGGAAGGAGATTTCAACTCCACAAGTACAACAGGCAGACCGTTCAAGAACAGTAGCACATCGGGACGCTTATTGCTGTTTTCAATGAAAGTCCACTGATTGGCTACGATAAAAGAGTTGTTTTCGGGGTTCTTATAGTCCACAAGGTAGCAGATAGAAGCTCGTTCTTCTCCCTTTACGACATAGCGAACCGGAATACCGTTCTGGAGGTAATCCATGAACACGGCATTCTTTTGTACGAGTTCTCCATTTTCAAAGTTCTTGAGCTTATAGAGAGCGTCAGTGATGGCGTCTTCAGGCAGCCCCTTATTGATGCGGTGCAGGGAATCTACAAGCACATCATCATAGAGAGGACTCTTGAAATCTCTCTCAATATCAGGGCCGTACACATAGGTATAGCCCATGTTCTTGAATAACTCTACAACTGAGTTTTCATAATCAGCTTCGGTATATAATCCCGGCATGTTTATTCCTCCTATATGAGAGCATCGCGGTTGTCTTGACAATACTGTCTAACTATTTCAAGCCATGTACCATACCAATACCAAGTTCCAGATACCTCAGTTCCATATGCGTACTTTTTATTCTTGGCATCTTTTTCTTTCCATAGATCTGTATGCTTGCTTATAGTAAATTTCGGGAAACCTTCATCTTTCATGAGATTAACTATTTCTTTTGGACGATATTTTGGTTTCTCGGTCTCTTTGATATATGTGTATGCTTTCTCAATTCCCTCTGCTTCAGGAGAATCTCCTTTGATGAATTCAACCACGCGATCTGCTTGCCCTGGGCGTTTGGCGTTAATTGGAACAAAAAGGACACGATAAGCATAACGAGAACTCTTTAAAGTTTCATCGGTTAGGTCGGATTCATAATCAACTACGAAATTCTTAATATTAGAGGTGATATGTGGATTGTCTTGCAAACCCTCTCGCTGCTCTGGAGATAGTGGTGAAAACTGAATGGCAAGTGATAGATCTTTGTTGAGACTGTATTTTCTTCCAAACAGACGGATTATGTAATAGTCGAAGTTTATCGCACACGCTTGCAGTTTTGCACTTAAAAACTCATCGATTTTGTTGGTCATTTGATGTTCAATTTCATGTCTTATTCCAATAAGAAATCTTAGATTTGAGACAGTTTCCGAGTCCAAGGGGCAATGATCATCGTTTAAGCATCGCTCTAACTCCCAATACTTATACGCTCCATACTTTGTACGGTCATATTTCTTTCTTTGCTGTAGCTGCTTATAATATCTGTAATCAATTTTTTGGCTTCTGTAATAAGCATGCAAAAGATATGTCCAGCCAATAACTGCAAGTGTAATAAAGGTTTCTGCTTTGAAAGTTATATTTGGATTGTTATATACCTGCACAGCCGCAAGAACAGCCTCTCGGCCTTTGCGAATGAGTTCATCTTTAATGGAGAATACGTTCTTCTTCGGCATACTGCAGTCCTCCAATAAACAATAATTTAGCGGCTTAGAGGTCGAGATCGGAGACATCCAGCTCGCCGGACATCAGTCGTGGTAATAATGAATCTCGAAGTTCACGAAGATTCTTGTTCTCTGCGAACGAAGATTGGATGATTCTGATCATCGGCATAACTATTTCGTTAAACCTATGGGCAGTTTTGGGATCAGGGATAGGTATTTCCATATCACCAAGCCCGCCATCCCAAACCGCATAAGGCATCGTAGACCCTTTCGAGGTTTGTTGTGCATACTCGATGCTGCTATCTTGATCACAGCATAACAGAGAAAAGCCGAGATAATCTGCGTTGAATGGACGTAACGTGAAACACGTTGTACGTGTAATTCCATCAAAAGGTGCAATGATAACACGATGAAAATAAACCCTCATTGCGCCAATAACGATATCATCTTTACTAAAAGTTATCAAACTGCTTTGTGCTTCCTCGTTTGGCTTAACATCACTCAATCCGAACGTATTCATGGGGATGATATCAATCGGAAGGTATGGTAAAGACGTGTTTTCGCCTGCTTTTATGGAGGATCGCTGGAGTGATAGTACATCTTTCAATCTGCCGTTCTTCCAATTACTCGGCTTTGAACCGTCAAACGGCTCAAAATCAACAAACCAAGAGCGGTACAATGCACGAGCTTGCTCTTGTAAATTATTGTTTATCCTTTCATTCTCTTCAATTTTATCGTCAATCGCTCCAAGGACAGAAGCGATCTTTTTTTGTTCAGAGAACAGAACAGGAACCTTGACCTTTACATTACGCATTGTGGAGCCAGAGACTTCTTTGAAGGTGGTGCCACTACCGAGATTTTCGATAGCATCCTTGTAATACCTCAGGAGGTAGTAAAGGAACAAGTAATCGGTCCTCTCATTGGGTACAACACTCTTGAAGCCCTGATTAGTACATAATTCATTCGCTGCGATAGCAACATACCCAATAGGGGCTCTTGACGAAAACAGAACCGAGTGCTCAGGCATTAGCTGAGTAGAACAACTTGACAATCCCGCATCTGTAATCATTCTTTCTCCACGTGCTATATATCTTCCTTTGAAGTCAGCTAAATCTTTAGGGGTTATCCATGAGATTGTGCCGCCTTCATAATTGGCAGGATTCTTTGTAGATGGCGTTGCTCCACCCACAACGGTTCCTAAATCAGACAATAAGCATTCTTTCCATTCTGCCATGCTTAGCACCTTCCTTACCCGATGTACTTTCTATGAGCCAACTTGACGTTGCTCTGTTTGACCATCGCATATTTCAGCGTGGTGTCTATCCGTTGATGCCCCAAGAGTTGCTGGAGCTGCTCAATCGGCATTCCTTTGTCTATTGCGACCGTCGCAAGCGTTCTTCGGAATTTATGCGGGTGAACCTTCGGAATGTCAAGACGTTTTCCCATTTCCCGCAGTCTTGATTCCACACCGCCGATTTGGAGCCGCTTGTATGGTGCTTTCAAAGAGACAAATAGCGCCTGCTCCGTATCCGTTCTGCTTGCAAGGTAGTTCTGTAGGTGTATCTTCGTCCTTGCGTCAAAGTACACCAGCCTTTCTTTATCGCCCTTACCGAACACAATGCACTCTCGCTCGTTGAAGTCAATGTCATCCTGGTTGAGAAGCACCATCTCGCCAACACGCATCCCTGTGGAGGCGAGGAGGTCAATCATAGCCAAGTCTCTTAGCTCTGTGCAGTTATCACGCATCGTTTCAAGGGCTTCATCGGTATAAGTCTCCTTGATTACGATGCTGGTCTTAACTCGATGTATCCGACGCACCGGGCTTTTCAATATGTAGTCCTCATCTTCCAGCCAAGAGAAGAAGCTTGATAGAATACGCCGGATATTGTCTATCGTCACTCGGCTTGAGTGCCTTTTTCTTTGATACTCCGTCAGATATGAACGGAGATCCTCGGTGGTGATATGTCTGATTTGTTTCCCAATCTCATTGATTGATGCCTCAATAGTCGCTTTGTAGTAGGTCAGCGTCTTTTCAGAACAACCTTCCACACGCTTTGAAGCGAGAAACAGATCAACCATATCTGGTGTCTGTTCGGACGGCTCCCCGTCCTGCTTTTCTTCCACGGAGCAGTTCCAAAAGGTGTGTTGAAGCACTCGTTGTAGCTGTTCCATTTGCGAGTTGTCGAGGTACGGCAGCATTTCCTGCAATACCTCTGCAATCTTTGCGTCTTTCATCGTTGATTCTCCTTTGATTTAGTCTCAAGAGAACGACTACTCAACGGCAGTTCCTTTGGTTACTCCCGCCGTTGGTGGGAGTTATTAGCTGGTTTGCTAAACAATAATTTACTTCAGCAAGCTCAAGCAGTTTTTGCAAAAGAGTTTCTTTCGTTTGACACAACGCCCGAAGGCTGGAAAGAAAGCTCCTTGCTTGGCATCGCTGACTACCTTAACGGTCTTGCTATGCAAAAGTTTCGTCCGAAAGACGGCGAAAACGGATTGCCTGTACTTAAAATTAAAGAATTACGCCAAGGTTCTTGCGATGCAAGCAGCGAGTTGTGTTCTCCATCTATCAAGAAGGAGTATATCGTTCACGATGGAGATGTAATTTTCTCATGGTCAGGCAGCCTCCTTGTTGATTTTTGGTGTGGAGGTACTTGCGGATTGAACCAACACCTTTTCAAAGTTACTTCTACATCGTTTGATAAGTGGTTCTACTTTGCTTGGACAGACCATCACCTTCAAAAGTTTGCCGCCATTGCTGCAGATATGGCTACAACTATGGGGCATATCAAGCGTGAGGAGCTTGCAAAAGCTGAAGTTCTTGTTCCACCTCAAGCTGAGTATGAACGCATAGGCGGATTGCTTGCCCCCATTTATGATCTCGTCGTTGCCAATCGTATCGAGAATCGTAAGCTTGCAACGCTCAGAGATGAGCTTCTTCCTCGCCTTATGTCCGGTGATCTCGATGTTTCGGAGGTGTCATTATGAACGAAAAAACCTTGCGGGTTCCTTTCAATGCACCTCTTAACGAGCAGGATACCGAAACTCAAACGCTGGGATGTCGCCAGAACAATCCCGATATTTGCGGAAACAACGGACTCTCTGGAGTTTGTGCCTTCGTTTGTGAAGATGGAATCTGTCGAAAACCATCCCGAGCTTGGAAGAAGCAGTATCAGAAGCTCAAAGGCTAAGCCGCTAAATTATTGTTTATTTTGTTGTTATTCTGAATTTGCTCATCTATTGATACAAAGATTGAGACTAACTTTTTTTGCTCATCAATAGGAGGAAACGCTATCGGCATTCGCTTAAAATCCTTAAGTACAATCCTTGGAATTGCCGATCCTGAACCGTAATTGTCTCGAACATCTTTACGCACTGAGGGCGATTTGAGAGTGTAATATAAAAACTCCGGTATAACTTTTTTTCTATCGGTTCTAAGAATTGCAATAGATGAAAGCAAAGCGGGCTTTTCTGGTTGTTTATATATGATTATGTCTTCGAAATAACGAGCGCCATCTTTCCCGACAAGAATGTCGTTGAACTCAGGAACGCATCCTTGAAGGCGGAGTTTTTCATAATCTTCTTCACTAATCATTCTGCACGAAGAAAAATCAAGTCCATATTCAGTGAAGTCTTTTACTGATGCCATATAAGCCCCATTGATAACACTTTTGGGACTGTTATGCGCCCCGTCAGTCACAAGGGAACATATTTCGTTGATAGTGGATAAACGCCATTCAGATCTCATATCCAATCGCCCCCAGCTTCTTACGGATCTCGCCTTCAAGTTCATGAGACTTTGCAAACATATCAGAGAGTTCGGATGTCAGACGAGCCATCTTTTCCTCAAAGGGTTCGCCGTCATCTTCCTGCTCCTCAATGCCAACATAACGTCCCGGAGTCAGAATGAAGTCCTGCTTTTCAATGTCCTGAAGCGTGGCAACAGCACAGAAGCCCTTTACATCTTCCAGCGTCCCATTCTGGAATGCTTCAAAGGTATCTGCGATTTTGGCAATATCGGCTTCGGTGAAGTCTCTGTGCTTGCGGTCAACCATATAGCCCATCTTTCGGGCGTCAATGAACAGCGTCTTTCCGGCTTGCTTTTTACCTTTCGTAATGAACCACAGGGTAACGGGAATTGTCACGCTGTAAAAGAGCTGAGTCGGAAGCGCAACGATACCTTCGATCAGATCGTCCTGAATAATGCGCTTGCGGATTTCACCTTCACCGCTGCTCTGAGTAGAAAGTGCGCCGTTAGCAAGAACAAGTCCGATCTTGCCGTGCGGGGCAAGGTGGTGAATCATGTGCTGAATCCATGCGTAGTTGGCATTACCGGCGGGAGGAAGACCATACTTCCAACGCACATCATCGGTCAACTTTTCCTGATTCCACGGATGATAGTTGAACGGAGGATTGGCAAGAACAAAGTCCGCTTTCAAAGTAGGGTGAAGGTCATTCGTGAATGTGTCTGCCTGATAAGCGCCGAAGTCGGCGTCAATACCACGAATAGCCATATTGATCTTTGCCATCTTCCAAGTGTCAGCGTTTGCTTCCTGACCGTAAACAGCAATAGCTCCACGGCTGCCGGAATGAGCCTGAATAAACTTTGCGCTCTGAACGAACATACCGCCCGAACCGCAGCAGGGGTCATAAACACGGCAGTTTGCAAAAGGCTTTAAGATTGAAACAAGAGTGTTGACAACGCTGGACGGCGTATAGAATTCGCCGCCGCCGACGCCTTCTTTCTCGGCAAATTGAGCAATACAATACTCATAAGCACGACCAAGCAAATCTTCGTTTGCTTCCGTGCTATCCATCTTGATATTGTTCGTGAAAATGTCCACCACATCGCCCAAGACGTGCTTGTCGAGATCCGGGCTTGCATAGTTTTTAGGAAGAACATTCTTCAGCTTCTTATTGTCTTCCTCGATAGCTCTCATGGCATTGTCAATCACAATACCAATCTCGGGAGTATGGGCAGCAGCGGCAATCGTACTCCAGCGAGCTGCCTCCGGTACAAAGAAGATGTTTTCTTCTTCGTAAGCATCCCGATCATCTTCGAAGCCGTCACCTTCAGCAACGAGCTGGTTGTATCTCTTTTCAAACGCAGTTGAGATGTAACGAAGGAAAATCAGACCAATAATGACCTTCCTATATTCTGCTGCGGGGATGTGTCCCCATAAGACGCAGGCTGCGTCCCAAAGTTGTTTTTCAAAGCCGATGTTGGCATTCGTTTTCTCAGCCATAAGTGCCTCCTGATCTATCTTGGTTTTAGTCTTCTTCGATTACTTCCATCAGATCGCCAATATCGCAATGGAACACCTTGCAAAGATTTATCATTACTTCCATGCTTACTGGACGATCATGATTGAGCTTCGTCATAGTGTAGGAGCTTATCTCTGCAGCTTTCGCAAGGTCTGTCTTTTTCAATTTATTGTCCTTCATCAAACGCCAAAGCTTATCATAACGGACTTTCATGAGATACCTCCAGACTTATAGGATGGGCTTCTACAAGCCGCTCACAACAATACATTTTATATAATACCACAAGAATCGTTTATTTTCAATGCTTTCAGTCAAAATGCAAGCTCAAAATATCTTAGGTGCGACTAATTCCTTACACCTGTTACTGTTTGGGCGTGATACTATAAAAGCAGTAGACAGTCAATAATCCATCTACTGCTCAATGATGTCTCTATAAATGGTGCCTATTCCGCTATGTTGATTATCTTCAATCCATTTTCTTTTGCATAGTTAACGGTATAGTATGTCCCGCCTCTATCTTCCGTCAGATAACAAATACACAGACTACTGTTATCCACGAGGTGCCGGTTCCTCTTGTGCATACACCCGCGATAATACACTTCTGAAGTAAAGACGACTTTGTCGGCTGCAGCTTTTATCCGCTCGTATTCATCTATATCCGTCTGTTTCCAGCCAGAGGTTTGTGTTTTGCAAGGAAGAACAAGGATAAGCTTTATGTCCGGGTAACGTTCTTTCAGCTTCAAAACCATTTGAGCCGCAAGCGTATCAAAGCCCAACGCTCCACCGGCACCAAAATACACATATCCGGCTTGAATACTTCTTTCTATTTCTCTTTCCAAACGATGCTTGATCCCTGGGCGCTTTAGAGGAGGAATGTCTCTGTGACCCGTAAAGCAAGCTGTTTTATCTTTCATACCGTACCACTCCCATCGACTCTTTAAGACAGTATATCAGAAAATAATGAACAATTCCACACTATTGGTTATTTCGTCTGCCGTATAGTTTGTGTATGGGAGCACACTCAAAACCTATACTATTAGTGATAGTCCCACACTAATAGGAGGTGGAGAGGTGCAGTATAATTCTATCGGAACAAATATCAGAAAGTTCCGAACCGAGAAAAAACTGAGGCAGGAAGACCTGGCTGAACGAGCCGGCCTTAGTGCCAACTATATCGGGATGGTGGAACGGGGGGAGAAGATCCCGTCCCTTGAATCTTTCATTAGCATTGTGAATGCCCTGGGAGTATCGGCGGATATGGTGTTGCACGATGTTCTCGAAACAGGGTATGAAGTGAAAAGCTCCTTGTTGAATGACAAACTGAGAAACCTTTCAAAACACGACAGAGAAAAGATTTTTGCCGTCATTGAGACAATGATAAAGCACAGTTAACCAGCATTGCCATTGCCGTTTATGCCGCCCTCTTTGGGTGGCATTCTTTTTTGTGTTCTTTATTCTGCTGTAGTATCTTTTCAGGTGGGAAGTTCGCCTTCTCCATCCATGATGAAAGGTACCACCTTCCATCAAGAGGGCAGACGTCCCCCTTGGTGAAAGATGGTATTGAAAAAATCATCGTTTCAGCGAATAGAGTAAACTGCTCTTGCCGCCATGCTTCCGATATCTCTGCTCGGTTTCCAGAAATCCCGCTTTTCGTAGATCCTGTAGAGCTCTGCGCACGGTAGACTGCGACAGCTTGAGCTCACGGGCAATGGTAGGGATTGCAGGCCAGCATTCGCCGTCTTTGTTAGCTCTGTCTGCAAGATAGATATAGACGGATTTCGCGCGGTGAGGAAGATCCATTCTATACAGAAAATCAAGTCTGCCCATCAGACACCTCCTGCGGCACATGTTCCGGCTCTGGTTCAGCAGTCATTTGCTTCTCTGCCGGCTGTGAGCCGCCTTTCTTGCCGTCTTTATCTGCTTGCTCGGGAAGGGGTTTCGGCTGTCTGCTTCTGTTCCGATTGCTTTTAGGAGGCTGATGGTTCTTTGCCTCTGTCTGCTTGGGTTCTGTCATCTCGCCGCCTTCACCGGAAGCGTCGCCTTCGAGCAGGGCTTCAGGATGATACTTCCTAACGATACCATCCATCAGTTCCGCTTTGTTGGCGTACTGCACCCTCCGATTGCCGTTCTCAGCAACTGTATAGGGATGGTCTTTGTCAAACTCAATACCCCATTTGAAGAACAGCTTGAGATGGACTCGCATAGGGTGGACGCCGGTCTTCATCACAACAAAATCACCCTTGGGCAAGGACTTCAACTCATCGGGTGTGAGGAGCGGCCGCTCCATCATCTGCAGGGATTCAGAGGGATCGTTCTTGCTTCTGGATACCGATCCGGACATAACTGTGCGGCTACCCAGGGCTTTAGACAGTGTATCGGCAGACGAGCTGTTTGGCGCAAAGCCACCGAACAGCGTGATCTGAGTATTATCCACGATAATCTCGCCGCCCTCTTTGCCGTAGTTTTTCTCGAGTTGGGCAAAGGATTGGATGATCGGGACAATCTGCAGGCGTCTGGATCGGGATGCGCTGAACATCATTTCCGCGGATTCGATCTTCGGCAGCGTTCCGAACTCATCGCAAAAGAAGACACAGCGGTTCTTGAGCTGACCGCCGTTCTCATCTGCAACGGCCAGGATCTCACGGTAGAGCTGCTGAATGATAAGGGAAATCATGAAGAAGGTGTTGGGGTTTTCCTCCGGCATAATGATAAAGATGGCAGACTTCTCACGGCAGAACTTCTCGGCGTCAATCTCCGTGTCGAAGCACAGAAGCTGTTCCAGCTCAGAGTCCAGGAAGGAGTTCAGTCGGGACAGAGCTGTGGACATGACGGATGCCATACTCTGCTCGGCTGTATTCAAGGCGGCTCCGGCGAACCACTTGGCCTTGTGATCGTTGGGAAGCATCTCCATGAGCTGCTGGAACTGATTCTTGCCTTTCTTTCCCGATGGAGCCAGCAGTTCTTGGATGATCTTGAACACGGATACGATGTGCCGTTCCTCCGGCTTGCAGAACTCTGCAACCAGCAGGATCGTTGCCGTCAAGAGTCCTTCGGCTGCGTCGTAGAAGTAGGCGTTCTGACCGAAGCTCGCCGCATCCATGCCGGAGAGAATGATGGTCTTGGAAATGATCTTCGCATACTTCTCAGCCTTCGCTTTGTAGACGAGGGTGTCGGGATTCGCCTGGTACAGATCCATATACTTGTTGACCAAGTGCAGAAGGTTGTTGCCGTTGGATCGGGTTGGGTTACGAAGATCGATCACAGAAACATTGTAGCCGTAGCCCTTTGCAATGCTGCCGTAGTTGCGCATGACGTCGCCTTTGGTATCTGTGGACAGGAAGCTCATCCCGCTGGCGCAGGCATACTCGATACAGGGGTACAGCCAAAAGGCAGTTTTGCCGACTCCGGCCGCACCGATCATAAGCACGTGGACATCACCGGTGTCCACCATCGCTGTGGTATTTCCTGTGCATCCGACGACGATGCCCTGGGGAAGAGCTTTACCGTCTTCACCTGTGGGAGTCTTGCCGTTCTTAGCCTGCTCTCGCCATTTCTTCGGCGTGAATGGAATGTGCTTATAGATCTTACGCTGTTCGCCTTTGGTCATCCAGCGGGCGGTTCCGTGCTGGCCGTCGCCGACCGTTTTAGATTTGATATTGTTGAGGCTGTACACATACGCCAGCAGTGTGATCCCGCCGAGGACGCTGAACATGACGGCGCCGACGATGATCAGAGTTGTAATACCTGACACGGTTCTTCCACCTCGCTTTCTTCTTGGTTTAGAGCTAAAAGATCCTCGTTCCAGTCTTTGTGTTCGGGAACGAGGATTTTTGCATTGATTCCTTGTGTAAACAGCTTATCGCTGATTCGTTTTGCCGCCGTCTGCCCAGGCTCATCGCTGTCCATGCAGAGGAACACCTCCGAGATATTGGGATTGTCCTTCAGCATCTGAAACAGAACTCTGTCTGACACTGAGCAGGCGGCGGCATAGCTGTGCTGCTGCCAATTCTTCTTGTGCATGGAGATAAAGGACAGCATGTCTATCGGCGCCTCGAATAGCAACAGGTACTTGCTTCTTACGGTCCAGTGAAAGCTGTACTCCGGTATGCTGCTGTCCGCGTTGCCTTTGAAGGTGCTTTCGCTTCCTGTTCCGCGCATATTGGCATGACGAGGGACGCCTTCCTGATCAAAACCGACGAACACGGCATTGTGGTACTGCGCCGATTCATAGATCATCTGCCTGTGGGCAAAGGTGTACACCACGTCACGATCCAGCCCGCGTCGGGACAGCAGATAGGCATAAACTCTGCGCATGTTATCATTGCGCGGAGGCAGATCGAATGGCTTTGGAGGTGTGCGTTCAATCGGCGGTGATACGGTAAGGGTTCCGTTGCAACCGCTGAGCAGATACTCTACTGCCTCGGGATAGTCCTTGTTATAGAACCTTCGGACGAAGTCAATGGCGTCGCCGCCCTGCTGATCGTACTGATGAAACCAAAGGTTCCCCCGAATGGTGACCTTCTGCGATCCGTCCTGCCATTCATATTCCGAGCCGGATCGTTTGAGCTTTTCACCCTGCGAGCGAAGCAGCTCGCAGAGATCGGTCTGACGCGCCTGCTCTTTTTGCTCGTCAGTGAAGTGAATATATTTTGTTGGCATGAAATCCTCCTTATCCTTGCTTGAGGCCGTGGGCTTGTTTCTTCTCGTCGATCTTCCTCTTGAGTTTTCGGTCAATGACTCCGGCCTTTCCTTTCTTCTCATCGTCAAGTTGATTTTGAATCATCCTGCTCAGATGATGCAGGAGCCTGATCGAGCCAAGTGCTGCAGACCAATTGCGGTTGGATTGAATACTGTGCAGGAGCTGCTCGGCATACTGATTGCCATGCTCCGCTGCGGAGGACAGATAGGCGATAGCTTTTTCATAATCCCGCTCGACCTCTTTTCCGTAGAGATAAATCTTTCCGAGCTGGTATTCCGCATAGTCGTTTCCGTTCTCTGCGGCAATTTCGAAGTCACGGATTGCCCGAAGAACATCCTTGAGTTCCGCTTCCGTGAGTCTGAGCTTTCCGGCAAGATATGCGGCATAGGGATTCTTCTGTTCGGCGGATCGCTCCAAATACTCTATTGCACGAGAGACATCCTGCGGGACAACCTCGCCACGATATAGGAGCTTTCCCATCTGATACTGTCCGGCCGCAAATCCTTTGTCAGCGGAATCCGTAAGCAAACGAATTGCCTCGGGGATGTTCTGCAGGAGAAGTTCTCCGTCGAGAAGCGTTTTTCCAAGTGTGTATGAGGCATAACGGTTACCCTGATCCGAAGATCGTCGCAGAAGTAGTTCCGCACGTGGAAGATCCTGATCAACATCTTCGCCACGGAGAAAAGTTTTCCCGAGCAGGTATTCTGCGTATTGATTGCCTTCGGACACGGATTCTTCCAGCCAGCGCAAGGCGTAGTCAATGTTTTTCGGAACGTCCTCGCCTCGAAGGAACATCTTTCCGAGCCTGTATTTTGCAGTGCCGCATCCAAGTCTGGCTGCTTCAATCAGAAGATCCACAGCGGTGTTCGGATCGTAGGTGTTGCTCTCTCGGTCGAGCAGTTCCTTTGCACTTCGGTATAACTGCCACATACGGGAACGTTGAACAGATCTCGGCGCAGGAGCATACTCTTGTTCCTCAACCTCATCTGCTTCCGGTTCAGATGTCTCTGCATCAACCTCGGCTTGCTCATCCTGCTCGTCTGCGATCACTCGGTCGGCAGAAATATTCAGCGCCTCTTGGATGACCACGTTCTTGATCGACTTGAATTCGGGATTGTCCACCAACGGAATCCGTTCTGGCAGTTCTTCTGTGTAAGTTCGTATAACTTTTTCTCGCTGCTCATACCACAGGTCATAGAGAGAAGCGATCCGCTCGTCGGCGGCAAGGTCAGATACAATTCCGTTCACGACAGCCTTAACGTCTGCTTTCAGATACCCATACTGCTTTTTCCCGCTCGTTTTTGACAGTCGGTCGGCAAGCTCGAGCAGTTTGTTTTCAAGCACAGGATTATCATAGGCGCCGCTGTTGATCCGAGAGACGATTTCAGCAATCACATCACGGCTCTGTGCGCGAAGTGCATTCCGATGCTCTGTCTGCTTTTCATAGACGGAAAGCAGGTCATCTGCAAAGACATCTTTTGCAAAGGCAGAGCGCAGATTCATAATACCTTTCTGTGTGAGGTAGGGCTTCGCCTGTTCGGAGGAGTAGACCATAAGATGAACGTGAGGATGGTGGCTCTCGTTATGAAAGGCGGCGTACCATTTCAGATCCTCCACAGGAATTTTGAAGTTCTTCGCAATTGTTTCTGTTTGAGTCCGAAGCATATCCCGCCATCGCTCGCCGGAATTGAAGCCAAGGCGCTCCGCATCCTCGCGGCGAAGAGAAATGATCACAGTCCACACGTTGCCTTCGTATTCATTCAGCTCCCTTGAAACATCTTCGAGCTTTACACGGACTCCGTCATCTGTGAACAGGCCGTGCGAACCAAACCTTTCTGCGCGAGGGCGTGTCGCAATGTAGTCTGCGTATGTTTTGGTGTTGAGAGCTTCATTTGCATTGTCCTCCAAGGCGCGGGTGATGAACTCAGAAGCATTTCCGAGTGTAGGCTCTTTGAGATAGTCTTCGTACTCCAACATGGAATTGCTGTCCGGGAAGTCACGAAGGATTCTTTCAATCAGCTTCTTCTGTTTCTCAGTAGAAGGATCGGTTTTGAAAGTGTCATCGACTTTCTCCACACCTTCACGGGTTGCGATATATTTTGCATAGCCGCCGACGCTCTGCCTTGCGGCCGGTTTCAGATATTTGAATTTGGTAATCAGCTTCGCCATCGGTTAGTCCTTCTGCCAATCAAGCGCATCCTCGAAAGAAAAAGAACCGTTGAGCCGTTTGACTTCTTTGACGCAGTCGCCTCGCAGCCTTTCGAGCGACAGCGGATCAATATCCTGCTGGAGCGCAACGAGATTCTGCATGATTGCAATCTCCACCGCGAGCTTGAACATCATTCTGTTTTGCCGGTTGTCACTCTCTGCGATGATGCTTTTCAGCGTGGAGATCACCACGTTAGGAAGATACTCTCTGGCGTTCTGTGTGGAGAGATATCCGGCATAGAAGCGAACCGCTTTTTCTATAAACTCAGATTTGCTTTTACAGTTATCATCTTCGTACAGACGATCCATGAGCTTGATCGTTGACGGACGGAGCCATGACTGAAACCTGCGCTTCACTTCCTTTTCCTTCGGTGTATTCTCGTCATTCATCGGTATCCCTCCTGTTCCTGCGGCGGCACCTGTTGCGGCACCGCAAAATATCCTTGTAAAGTCGGCGGTTTCTGGAATTACGGCACCGTATCCCAGCGTCAAGGCGTGAAATACGGCACCGTAATTCTTTTCGGGGCAAAACCGTCAAAAACCCGTGTGCGGTCGGCGTTGCCGTCCGCTGTGAGCCGAGGCGGAAGCCGTTTTACGGCACCGCCTCTTTCACCTGCTTGATTTTCGACCCTGTCGAAAATCCTCCAAATGGGCATCATCTCCGGTCTGAATGTCTGCCCAGAACCGCCTCAAATTCGGCTTGTGTTCTCCTGGGGGGTTGCTGGCCGTCCTGCTTCGGAAAAGCCGACACAGAGGCTTCACGGCCCTCAGGTTGGGCTACATCTGCAGGTCGGGACTCTCGTCTTCGCTATCATCGAATGTGATCTCCTTACCCTCGAGAGCGACGGCAAAGATTTCGTGCCTTGCATCCAGGGACAGACCTTCTTTGCGCTCAGCCTTATACATAGCTGCCGACACATCTTTGAGGTCGTACGTCCTCCACGCATTGCCGCTGCTCTCACAGACGCTTATGGTGTTGTGGTTAAAGTCAAACTCAACGAGTGCAGTGATTCTCGGATCATTTGGCATAGCACTGCACAGAACGGAGAACGTCATATCGTTGATCGTCTGGCATCCGCTGAAGTTCGACTGCGCAATACTGTCCAGCGTATATTTTCCGACCTCGTCCTTCAGCGTGGAGCGGTACAGGTTTGCGATGCTGTAGAAGCTGTTGCGAAGTTCCGAGGTAAAGAAAAAGTCGTCATCTCCTTCATGGAAATGAACGACGGCGAAGCGGCGGGAAGCTTCTCGCTGTGCCGCTTCACGTTCTCTCTCTAACTCGATCTGCGCTTCCACCTCCATGCGCTCATGCTCTGGAACAATCTGCTCATAGAAACGGTCGAGCAGATTCTGAAGCTCATGCTCGACGCTGCTGCCGTCCTTCAGGAGATAGCTTTCCAGCTTTGCAAGTCGGTGTTCGTTAAAATACAAAACGATTTCTTCGTCAGTCATGATCGGTCACCTCCGTGGCAGGTTTCGGCTCCGTTTTCTGCCTTCGCACTTTCGGCGCAGGAGGCTCCGCATTGCCGGAGCGCATATTCAAGAATTCACGAACGCCTGCGGGGACGTTCTTGGCATAGAGTGTATCCAGCGATTTGGTCAGCTCATCCTCGACCTGCATTCCTTTCTGTTCGAGGTACAGTCTGAGTGTGGAGAGCTTTTCTTCATCATAGGAAACGCTGACAGAGATTTTTTTCATAGGATTCATCTCCTTACATAGTCATTCCGAATCCCGTATCGACATAAGCAAGGCTGGCGTCATTGAGAACGGTGAGGCCGTTGTTGTAGTCCTCGACCATCTTCTCAGCTTCGGTCTGCCTGTGCGTTGCGTCGTACCATCGGGACTCCATTTCATCAATGGTTTTGTCAATGCTCTCGGGATGGACATGGCAGGAATAGTAACCGGCTGCATCGAGGAACTGAGCGCGGCCGTGTTTCTTATAGATTCCGTACACCGATTTCATTTTTCCGTGTGCCAAAGGTCATCACCTCACATCGTCATCCCTTGAAAGGGTTCTTCTTCCAGATCATCTTCCTCGGGAGCTTCGTTCTCAGATTCGATCTGCTCGTTCTGGAAGAGCTGCCGTGCCATAGGGATGTACGCTGTGTAGCGGGCATAGTCATATCCCTGCGGATCGACAAGGATGCCGTCATCGACACCCTCGCCGAGCACCAGCATACAAGGGATGGCATGGAACTCGCCTGTCTTCAGATCGTGCAGATGCTCTTTGATGAAGTCGTGATCTGCAAGAGGATTGAACTGGAAGTCATAGAACTCAGCATTGGAGAGTTCCACGATGCAGGCAACGTCACAGCGCACCGGCTGGATTTCCTCCTGCTTGCTTCGAAGCTGCGCATTAATAAGCATAGGCACCTCCGTCACATAGAAAGTACCTGCGGCTGATCTTCATCCGAGAGATCCTCCGCAGGTGTTTCATCGTGTTCATCATAGATGTTACAACCCATGAGAGAGACGAGGTTCAGGGCTCCGGCGATGCCGCCCTGCTGACAGTTCGGACAGTGTTCCAGATGGTAGGTCATCTCGATAGCGTCCTCCGTCATAATCAGCTCATTGATTTCTTCTCTCTGCCGTAATTCTTCTTCGAGTAGTTTGCCGTTTTCATTTGCATCGGTAATTTTCTCACCGAAGTGGTAGTGCAGCTCGTCGTAGGAAACAGACCATCGTCCGTCCGTCGTATGCTCCGTGCCTTCACGCACGGCGTAGTCGGCGAGCTTTTTCAGTTTGTTTTTATCCATCTCTTACCTCACAATCAAAAAACTGGAGCCGATACGGGCAGATCACTGACCGTACCGACTGTAGTAGACGCTGCCGTTGGCAGCACGCTGTGCCTGAACAGCCTCGCTCTGATCCAGCGGTGCTTCGAAGTTGAACAGTACATAGTCTGAAGCCTCCCGCACCGATTTCGCATTCTTCAGTGCGGATAGTACACCCGGGAATTTCGTTTCCAGCTCGTCGCAGAGGAACGCCAACTGCATATCGAGATCCGCAATGGAACAGCCTCGTGCATTGGCGAATGCGAGGAGCGGCGTTTTCCGATCTTCAACCGTCCACTGCGCCAAGCCGTAGCCTGCGCTGTCGGATGTGAAGTTTGTGTAACTGCCGCTGTCCACAGCTTGCGTATAGGAGGAGTCGGAATACCCGAGGGTTTCCTCATAGCTGTTCTGCAGGTTGTTGGGCTGCAATCCACTTTCTGCATAGAGATTTCCCATCAGTCCTGCAACACCATAGGGGTTGCCGATCTTGGCATAGAGGACATCCCAAATGTGTTGTTCATTGGGAGCTTCCGTAACGTCGCTGTCGTAGTAGGTGATATACGGAATTTTCAGCCAGTGCGTCCAGCCGCTGTTGCCGATAGGTGTTTGCACTACTCCCACCTTTGTTCCGCTGGCATGGATGACCTGTCCGTTTCCGATATAGATTCCGATATGACCTTCGTGCCATACGGCAAGTCCTGGGATTTCCGGGATCGTATCGATGGTTCCGCTTTCCTCGGCGTTTGCATACATGGTGTCAGCACCAATATCCGGCATGCCGTTTGTGCCGTACTCGATCTTGCCAGTCTCGGGATTAAACCAGCCGTAGCCTTTGATCAATCCGACGCAGTCTGCTGTGCGGCCGCCGATCCAGTGTTCTTCGATGAAGTCTGCATAGCCGCCGACCTCGTCGGGATACTGCTCGGCTTTTGCCTTATACAAGCTCCGCGTCAAGACCTGTCCGTAGGTTCCCCATACGTAGCCCCAGCCTCTGGAGTGGGCGTTCTTTGCCCACTGCACAAGATCCAAATTGTTCTTGGTGCTCGGATCGATATATCCCGCCGTCGAGATATACACGGCGCGGATCGCGCTCATCACCTTCGTGAACTCATCGACAGAGAGGTTAGTGCCGAAGGCTGAGTTCACGGCAGAGATCAACTGCGCGTCCGTCTGCCCTTCGGCAAAGCAGCCGACAAGTTTGTCCACGAATCCTTCTTCCTCAGAAAAGTCAGAAAGCGCAAGCACATAAAGCACTTGCGCCTCCTTGACTCGCTGCTTATCAAAGCCAGCCTCGGTCATCTTATCTTCAATCTCATACATGAGATCTTCCACTCTCTGCAGCCTTGCTTGTTCTTCTGCTGACATGTTCTGTACAACGAGTGTCTGCAGACGGTTTGTATCGATATTGATGCCGCCGTTGAAGAGAGCGATGATTGCCGCAAAGGGCATCACGATAATTACATTAATGCCGAGGACAATCCCAAGGAAGGTTTTTCGCAGTTTCTTGTCGGTCAATATGGCGACGGCAATCTTCTTGAGTGCCGCCGCTACTGTTGCGCTCATTACCGACCTCCGGCTTTGCCAAACAGGGCGGCCTTATAATCTGGAGCGATGACCTGCAGAAGATATCGCTCGTTGCCGCACCTGAACAGGCAGGTACCTCTCTCGGGATATTTGATGAGCTCGAACTCAGACGGTTCAACCTGCAAGGCGTCCATATACTCCTTGGGGTTGATCTGTCCGGCGTTGAACAGAAACTGATGCGTGGGGATGCTGAACAGGGGCTTTGTGAACTCCCGGATCGAGGGAATCAAAAAATCCTCGATGTTCTGGCTTGCCAGAATGATCGAGGAGTCCTTCTTGCGGACACGCTTCATAGCGTTTCGGATATATTCGATTGCCGTCATGTTGGTAAGGAACAAATACAGCTCGTCGATGCTCGCCGCCGTCTTGCCCTGACCGAGAAGCTGATTGCTCATGAAGGACAGGATGTTGAACAGCATGGCATCCTTGAGCCGCTTGTTGGTGTCCATCAAGCCCTTCACGCCGAAGACGAGGAAGTGGCTGTCCGTGATGTTGGTGTGTCCGTTGAAATACTTGGACTCGGCACCGACGCACATGGAATGGATTCCGAGGCACACGTCCTGCAGGGTGTCCTCTGTATAGAGGTACTTCCGCTGCTTGTCGTAGCTGTAGAATTCTTCCTCGCACAGCTTGTAGAAGTCCTCCATGATCGGGAAGTCCGTGGGCTTCTTCGTGCTGTAGTCTGTGGCGTCGGTAATGCCGAAGCGGGCATACAGCTTGGAGAGCAGAATCTCAATGGTGTCGATCTGCGTATCGGAGAAATCCTTATAGCTGCGGAAAAAGTCCTTGAGGAAAGCGATGTGCTGGGACAGCCTCGTCACCTTCTTGAACGCTTCCGGCGTGGTGGCGTCGATATCTTCGACGCTGTCCGTCCACGCTTTCGGCTCCAAGGGGTTGATCGTGTACTCGCCGCTCATGAAGTCGATATAGCAGCCGCCCAGAGCATTACAGAGTTCCTCATACTCGGACTCAGGGTCCAGGCAGATGATCGCCTTGCCCGACTCTCTGATGTTGGTCAAGATCAGCTTGAGCAGATAGCTCTTGCCCTGACCGCTGTTGCCGAGGATCAAGATGTTGCTTGTGGTCTTATCCTCGGCGCGGCGGTCGAAGTCCACGAGGATATTCGTGCCGTACTTGTCCCGTCCGATATACAGTCCCTGGGGATCGGTCTTGCCAGAGAAGTTAAACGGGTAGAGGTTCGCCACACTGGATGCGGGAAGGACTCGTTCATACTGCGCTCCGAACTGATTGTATCCGGTCGGAATCACGGACAGGAATCCTTCTTTCTGCCGTAAGGTCAGCCTGTCGACAGAGATTTTGGATCTCGTCAGCTCCATCGCAATGTCGCTCTGAAGCTCTTTGAGGGCATCCATGCTCCTTGCCTTCAGTTCAATGAACACGCTGCAATGCAGAAGCGGTTCCTTGTTCTTTCTAAGGTTGGCCAGGAGCTCGATGACATCCTGCAGGTTGCCTTCGGCCTCGATGGTGTCATTTACGTCATTGCCGCCGCTCTTGAGCTTGTTTCGGCGGGTGGCGTTCTGAATGATCTTCCTCTGTTCCATGCTTTCCACCAGACGGTGATAGATTCGGAGCGTTACGCCGCTGCGGTCAGCAAGCTGGGATAGGATGGCCTGTTCCTCAGTGGAGGGGGGATATTCTCGGATAACCCACACAGATCGGTAACTGTCGCCAACAACATAGTGGTCGGACAAGAATTTCACGGAGCCGGGTAAAATCATATCGAAGAAGTCCTTCGTCCGAATTTCCTCCATCTGTGCCGGCGTCAGCAATTTCGGTTTTCCAAACATTTGCTTTTTCCTCCTTTGCAATGATGATGAGACGGCTGCTCCTGGTGCTGCCGTAGCAGGTAGACAGCGTCAGCAGGCGGTCGCCGTATTCGGGGGCGTCCCCATTGGTGTAATAAGCGTTTTGAATGATTCTCTGGACAGCCTCGTTGAAAGCGTCTTCGGACTCTGCGTTGATGAAGCTGTACCATGAATCGAGCTTATCTACACAGGCAACCGCAAAGATGGTAAACTCGTGCACACCGTCCTCCGTTTCCAGAAGGATCGTCGGATCGGAAGCAAGGCGTCCCTCGTTCAGATAATCTTTGAGCGTCGAGAACATGGTTCCGTTGCGCATGTTGTGACCAAAGATGATGAGGTTGTCGCTGTCGAGTGTACAGCGGTAATCCAGGAACGGAACGCCGGAGTCGCTGTACTGCTGATAGAAGTTCATGCGCAGATACTTCTGCGGCCATTCCGGGGTGTGCATCACGGGATAGTCCACGACGGTGTTGTCGATGGTGATCCAGCCGATGCAGTCGCTGTTCTGACTAATCAGAAGCGGGATGTCGTGGCGCGGCGTCAGAACAGGGTTTTCCTGTTCCTCCTGGGTATCCGAATCCGTATCCGAATTCTCCGCATCTCCGTCAGTATCCGGCTCCGCTGTTTCTTTCGGCTCATCCGGCTCCTTGATCTCCGCAAGCTCTGAGAGCTCGGCAAAGGCGTCGATGTCTTTCTGGCGGCTGCTGTACTCCTGCCAGATCTGAACTCCGCAGAAGACCACGACCGCCGACAGCAGAAAGGCAAAAATCGCATAGAGATGCTTGGGATTAAGCTTCGTCTTCTTCATCTTCGTCCACCTCATAGAACTGTTCTCCATCAATGTCCGGCATCTGTTCTCCGTTCATGCTCGCCTCGAAATACAGGGCGAGGAACCGCTTGATGTCTGCCTTGCGCATCCTTCTCACCTCAAAGCCCTGTTCGGAGATGATCTTCTCCACACGGTTGGCTGTATCGAAGACCTGCTTGTCCTTCGAAGCTTTGATTCGGGCGGTAAAGAGGAACTGTCTGGCAGTAGCCATCTCCACCTGCACGTTGTCGAGAAACTCGATGTCCTTCTTGATGAGCTTCCGCACCTTCGGGTTCTGCTCATATTCAAGGCGCTCGTGGAGATAGGCTTTGTTGTCATCAAAGCATTCAGACGAGTCGGTGCAGGTGATCTCAATATCGGGGATCGACGAAAGCACCATCATCAGATGACGGATCTTGATCTCGATGTTGACGTAGGACAGCACCGAGATATTGGTCGGGCTGACCAGATAAAACAGAAGCTCGCCCTTCTGCGTCATAAGGCCGTATTTGGTAAAGGTCTTCACGCCGATGAAGTCCTGCACTGAGCGGCCTTTTCTTTTCTTCTGCTGTTTTTCGTGCTTTGCCTGCTTGGGCGGTTTCTTTTCCTTGGGCAGTTTTTCTTTCTTGGGCATGCTGCTCACCTCCATTCGTAGTACTGCTGCGTGGTGATAAAATAACGACCCGCATATCGGATGAAATCGAGAATCGTCGTATCATCCATGCGGATCGTCAGAAAACCATAGCAAAGTGTGGCGGCTGCGGGGAGCATCAGATGCAGCTCCACAAGGATCACTATGGAGAGCAGGGCGGCAACGCCCATAATTGCGAAATCCCGCAGGCTCCATAGCCACATGTTCGCTGCGGCCTTGAGGTTCTGCGGATAGATATAGTGCGTCATAGTATTCCTCCAATCGTCGGATCTTCGCCGTAGTATTCCTCGCAAAACTCCTGCGGGGTTTGATGGTAGTCCTCCTGAATCTTCTCTTCGATCATGTCCTTGATGAGCTGTGCTTCGGCCTTAGTCGGCTCGTAGTCAAAATACGAGGAGCTGTCCTGACGGCTGATTTCGCACTCGATCCGCAGGGTGTCATCGAAGGGATTGTAGCGGCCGTACATGTTCAGCCACGTATCATCATCCGAGGCGGTGTCGATGCGGAACTTCTTGTCCACATCGAACCACGTTTCGATATACACGGCGATTTCGCGGCCTTCGTCGCAGTCGACTTCCATGTCATGGTCGATGGCGATGTCGTCCCGTGTCAGTTCGTTGTTTTCTTTCATGTCGTACCTCCGCTTACTTTCCGGTCGCTCTGGCTACGCTGCGCGTCAGATTGACGGCGGTGGTGGTCGCATGAACGACGCTCATCATATTGACCTTGACAGAGCTGTCGAGACCGAACTGCTGGGCGATGCGAGGCACCTCGTTGGCGGCAAGCATAATGCCGAGACCAAGAAGCATGTGATCCGGGAAAGTGAGCAAACCGAGGAACAGCAGCGTTGTCTGCATGAATGCCGTCAGACAGATTGCTGCCACCTGTTTGCACCACTGGTTGAAGCCGTCGGTGTATCCACGGGGAACGCTAAACATATACAGGCTTCCGACTGCCATCTGCACGAGCAGGATGCCGCCGCGCTTGATATTCTGGAAGAAGATCTTGATCACGCAGTAGGCAAAAGCAATCAGACACAGAAGGTTGAGAAGGCCGAAGGTTACTTGGGTTGACACGGCAAAGCTGCCTTCCAAGACAGATGTGCTTTGCCCTGCAAGGTCAAGGGTTTGACCGCCTGCTACCATGCTTGTCAGGTCATGCGCAAAGGTGTTTTGCAGGCTGATGCAGAACTTGTACAGTTCCACAGGAACCACGCCGATCAAACTGCAGGCAAAGAAGCCCTTAAGGATATTGATGCTTGTGGTTTTGATGTTGGCTCTGCCGTTCTGATACTCTATCGCAACATCGAAGATGGCTACAACCGTACCGGCCACAAACAGCGACCATCCAAACAGCGTGAAAAGCCTGATTGTGGCCTGCACCCATGACAGGTCGAAGATTTCAGCGCCCATGTTGCCCATCATGGTAAAGAAGTCAGCAACGGCGCCGTAGATGATCTCATAGAACCATTGGAGGATGGCGTCAAAGATGGTGTTGGCAATCTGTGTGCCGAGATACTCAATGGTATCCCCAATGGCATTGCCGATGCCGGAGAATATATCTCCAAGCCAGTCAAACATAGGTTTTCACCGTCCTTTCCAGAGGGGTTATAAGGTCATTCCCATGTCTTCCTCCTGGTACATGGAAATATAATCGTTCACGGTATCGGCGATCTTCTGATAGGCTGCGGGAGAAGGATGGTAGCCGTACCAATCGGCTTTCCCGTTGTTCTCCCAAATGTGGATTTCCCTCGCAAACGGGTTATTCTGATACGCAGGATTGCCACCGAGAATATCGCTGAATTTGAAGGTTTCGGCGTCAACTTCACCATCCGTGCGGTTAATGATTTTCAGCCGCAGTGCATTGTAGTGATCTCTCGTCCCGGTATAGACGAACTGCAGTTTTACCCGCAGTTCATCATCAATTCTACCGAGGAGCGTTTTGCCGCTGTACTTCGCGTCACGGATGACGTTGCTGCCGCCGAACAGCTTTTTGAGTTCCTGTTCGTAGAAGGTCATCGCTCTGACTTACAGGATCGTCCAGATATACAGAGGCGCGGTCAGAGTGAAGATGAGGCAGGCGAACAGAATGCAGGGCGCAGCGAACTCAAACTGACCGTGTTTTCTGTACTCGAAATACGAGGTGCCGACCTTGACAAAGAACAGGATGGCAAGGATCATGTCGATCACGGGGAAAACCACGTTGTTGACGACGGTCTGCACCTGCGACTTCGCGGCGTTCCAGGTGCTCTCGATGGCACCGGAAACATCGCCGGCCGCAAACGCAGTCACACTGAACGTGGTCATGACCATCACGCACAGCGCGAGGGAAAGAATGATCCGAAGAGATTTCTTTTTCATGTGCATTATCCTCCTAATACTTTTTTGATGTCGCTGTCTTTCACAGCGCGGGTTTTGATATTGAGATTTTTGCAGAAATCGATTTCACGCCGCATCCCTTCGGTGATTTCGTCGCCGAAGATCCACAGCTCATCGCAGAACCACAGCAGGCTCATTCCTGCGGAAAGCCCGATTTCACGCTCGCTCGGGATATCATCGTTTAGGCAGAGGGCATAGAAGTGCGGCACCACCGGAGCAGTGCCGCACTTCAGTGCGTATTCGGTGTATCTCTTTGCTTTTTCGAGATTACCTTGGATATCCCCGCCTAACGGAGCGCAGATATACACCTTTTTCATCATTGCGAATCCTCTTACTTCTCGCCGTCATCTTTCTTCTTCTTGAAATACATGATGACACAAGCGATGGCGCCGCCGAGGGCGATGCCGCCGAGCCCGATCCACACGCCGAGATTGCTGTTGTCGCCGGTCTGAGGAACGTCGGGCGGAGGAGTGATCGTCACAGTCTGATCCTTGTCCTCAATGTCCTTATGCGTCGTGATCTCAACATCCTCACGGTACAGGCTTTCGAATACGACCAACTTAGTGCTGGTGGTAAGATCGTGAGCGTCGAAAGTGAACGTCACCTTGACCTCGCCATTTCTGTCCTTCGGCGTAAACTTCACTTCTGCGGTGATCGTCTCGCCGTTCACGGTGAAGACCTCGCCGGTCGCCTTGTTCATGAGAGTGCCACGGATGGTGTACTCGGTGCCGGGGATAAGGTTGGTGTAGGACACCACATCCTCAATCGTCACCTTGCCAGCGGTGGTGATCTCCTTCTTGCCGTCGATGGAGGCCGTGGTCTTGATCTCGGGGACATATACCTTCACAGACTGGCCTTCATCCTCGATGTCGGCATGAACTGCGATTTCAACATCCTCACGGTAGAGGCTCTCGAACACCACAACATCGGTCGTTTCGGTGATGACGTAGGAATTGAAGGTGAAAGACACCTTGACCTCGCCGTCTCTACCTTCGGGCGTAAATGCGGCTTCCGCAGTCACAGGCTCGTCATTGACCGTCACGGGCTTGCCGGTGGTCTTGTTCATGAGCGTTCCCTTGACAACGTATTCCTTGCCGGGAGTGAGGTTGTGATAGGAAACGATATCCTCGATGGTGATCTCGCCGCCGATGGTCGTTTCCTTCTTGCCGTCGGTAGAAGCCTCGGTCTTGATCTCGGGGACAATAACGGTCACAGTCTGCTCATCGTCCTCAATGTCCGCATGAACAGTCAGCTCCTTGCTGTCGCTGTAGAGGCTCTCGAATACGACGATGCTCGTGTCCGTCTTGATGAGCTTGGCATCGAATGTGAACAGCACCTCCACGCTGCCGGAGGGAGCTTCGGGAACGAAGGTTACTTCGGAAGTGATCTGCTCTCCGTTCTGGAGGAACGGTTCGCCGGTGGCCTTATCCATGAGAATGCCCTTTACGGTGTACTTCTTGCCGGGGACAAGGTGCTTGTACTCGACCGTATCGGTCAGCGTGAATACTTCGGTGGCGCAGACCTCCTTCTCATCGTCGATGGCGGCGGTTGTGCCGATTTCGGGGATCAGGTCGTTCACTACGGTAATCTCAACCACGTCGTCGTCCTTATCGACTGTCACGGCATAGACCGTTTCGTTTTCAAGATAGCCAGCCGCAGGGCGCAGCTCGCGCACGGTATAGCTGCCGTACACGACATTCTCAAAGGTGAAAATGCCATCCTCGCCGGATTCAGCGGTCAGCAGCGCGTTGGCCTCCGTGAAGCTGGTTTCGTCTGCGCGGAAGAGGCCGAACAGAGCGCCGGAGATCTTATCGCCGGTTTCACGGTTGACCTTATAGCCCTTAATCGTACCGTAGATCAGCTCGTTGGGGATTTCATTGCCGTCGTTCACGTTGATGTGCACAGTAGCAACTTCCTGGCCTGCGTACTCGAATACCACGGGGTACTCCTTATCGGACAGGACATAGTGCTTATCGGTGCTGATTTCCTTGACATAGGTTTTAGCACCAACGGGAAGGTCGGTGCTGAAGGCTGCATAGCCGTTTTCATCGCACTCAACGACTTCGAGCACCCAGCCAGCGGGGATGCTGCTGCCATCTGCCGCAACGATTTCCTCTGTGGCGAACAGGCCGAAGTTGACAGAGGTGATTTCGCCGTTGTTACCAACGCCGAAGATCTCGTTCTGCTCCATGACCTTATTCAGATCAATCTCGACCTTCTGACGCTCGTTGTAGAAACCGGTAGAGGTTTCGGTGATCTCCACCTCCTGGCCAGCGTAGGTCAGCTCCACAGTCTGAACAGTGGGATTGAGGATCATACCATAGGGGGCTTTCGTCTCAACAACATGGTATCTGCCCAGGAAGAGAGGTTCGGTTACGGCCTTGCCGTCTTCCTTGGTAACAAGAGTTGCCACGACCTCATCCTTGCTGTATCTGAGAGTGCCGTCCGGCGTGTAGATATCCTCCGCTGCGGTCACGGTGTACTCAGCACCGGCCAGACCGCCGACAGCATAAACCAAACGCTTGCTGTCCTTGGTGTCCACGACAGAGGCAAGATACTCGCCGGTCTTCTCCACGTTGATGACGCCCATCTGAGGCGCATTTTCTTTCTCGACGATCACCACAGTTACGGTGTTTTCCTCGGTGGAGTTATCTTCGGTGATGTCGAAATACACAGGATCGCTGTTGAGAACGTATCCATAGGGAGCCGATACTTCGACCAGCGAATAGCCCTTTCCGTACTCCAGCTTTTCAGGCGTAATCAGCATACCGTCGCCATCCGTGTAGAAGGTGTCGATGGTTGTGACAGTCGGATAGGTGAAGGTCATCTGAATCTGATTGCCGGAAGGATCGTAGATGTGGAATCCGATGCCGGAAGCCGGAATGGTCTTACCAGTGGTGCTGTCGATCTTGACCACCTTCACATAGGAGTAGAAGTTGGCGTTGTTGATCAGGTAACGATAGGTTTCGCCGTTCTCGCTGACGAACACGTCAAAGGGTTTCAGAAGCTCGCGGCCTTCCCAGCCCTTGATCTGCTGGACGGTATATCTGCCATAGGGCAGATCCTTCGTCTGAGCAAAGCCGTTCTCGTCGCAGACCAGATAATCGCGCTCGGAGTCCTTGGCGTTGTCATAGGAGCCTGCGCTCTTGAGATAGACGGCAAACTCTGCGCCTTCCTCGGGAGTCTCGATCTGCGTCTGGCCATCGTCGGTGTGCTTGATGATGGCAATATTGCCTTTCTTGACCTGTTCGTACTGCTTCATAGCTTCGCTGTTATACTCAGCAGTATAGTTCTTGGGATCGACACCGATCTGCTCGTTGCCGGGGGTGACGAGATAGCCCTCGCTGCTGTCCAGCTCCTTGATCGACCAGTCGGTGCCGCAGACATAGTATTTGGTGGTGAACTTGCCATCCGCGTCGGTGACATAGGTGTCGATCAGCTCGTCGCCCTTGTAGATTCCGTACTTGGCACCTGCCAGATTCGCATCGCCCTGAGCGGAGCCCGTTTCAACGTCCTGCTTGGTAACAGTAAGGTTCCATTTCTTGAGCACGTTATCGAAGCTCTTGTTGGTCACCTTATTCCATTCAATCGCCGCCGTCTGATTGTCGGGGACGACATAGCGGATCGGAGTGTCCACCTCTTCCAGCGTGTAACCAGTGCCAATCAGAATGTTGCTGAAGGTCGCAACGCCGCTGGTGTCAGTCACAGCATACTCGTCCACAGGAATGCCACTGTAAGAGGTGCCATACAGGTGGAACTTCAGACCCTCGTTAAGCCCGTCCTCCGCAGTCTTAGTGACCTTGAGGTCGCCGCGCTTCAGGTCGTTGTCGAAGCTCTTATTCGTGACTTTGTTCCACTCGATTGCTGCCGTCTGATCGTCGGGGACAATATAGCGGTCGGGAGTGCCGACTTCCTCGAGGGTATAGCCGGTGCCGATCAGCACATCGTCAAATACCGCGATACCACTGGCATTGGTGACGGCGTACTCGTCCACAGGCAGTCCGCAATAGGAGGTGCCGCACAGATGGAACTTCATGCCCTCGACGAGGCCATCCTCAGAAGTCTTCGTGACCTTCAGATCTCCACGGCGCAGGGTGTTATTGAACGTGACAGTAGAGGTCTTGCCGCTGACGATGGTAACAGTCTGCGCGGACTGTGTTTCATACTTATCATCGGGAAGCTCCGTCACTGTATAGGTGCCGGGGAGCAGGTCGAGATCAACTGTGCCGTTCTTACCTGTCGTAACCGTCTCATTGATGCCATTGCCGGTGATCGTGAACTTGATGCCCTCAACCTTGCCGTCCTCGCTGGTTTTCACGATATGGCCGACGCCCTTGGTTTCCGTGTTCAGCTTGAAGTAGAAGAACACAGGGTCTTCCGCGCCGGAAGCCATCGTCTGCTTGCCGGGGCAGCCCCAAATGAGCATCTTGCCCATGCCGAGATTGGTCTTCTTCTGAGCCGAGATCATCACAGCGTTGGAAATCATGTTCTTGCTGGTGAAGGTGTACTGGTTTCCGCTGCGGGTGACAGTAATGCCGCTGGCAGAGAAGTTGATATCGGCCAGGGTGTTGTTGGTGTCGGTTAGGGTGATGCTGTAATTATCATTCGCCTGATCATACATCATCGTGTAGGTCTGTGCATTGCTCTGATTGCGGGAAGAGAAGCTCGGCACGACGTAGTGCCTGGACATCTGCTCCAGAATCCAGTCGTAGCATTTCTCAGCCGGACGATCTTTCAGGGTGGCATAGAACAGATCGGCTTCAACGCCATTTGCAGATGCAAGGCTTGTCGGACTCGTTCTGATCTGCTGCTGATACTCCCAGATGATACACTGCGTCGCGTAGATGAAATCATCCACATTCGTTCCTGCAACGGGAGAAGAAGCTCCATCGTGCCAGCCATACATCAGCGCCATCATGATTCCGTACTGTGCGGTAACGGGCAGATTCTGAAAATACTTGCTGTTCTTGCCGCTGGTGGAATTGTAAGTGTCGCTGTAGTTGTAGGACACGCCGGACTCAATACAGTACACATGATGAGAGGTGCCGTTGCTGTCAATCATCAGGTACTTATATCTGGCAACACCGCCGCTGTGATAAGAAACATAAAAGCTTCCGTCATCGTTATAGAAGAGAGTGTTGCCTGCTTTGCTGTAGTAGTTGTCTCCGTCAGAGCCGAGATACTTATCTCCGTAGGTGGAGGTACACTTCGTGCCTTCCTCGGCAGACCATGCGAATGCGCTCGTGGGAAGCATCGCAACGATCATGAGAACGGCAAGGAGTGCCGAAAGCAGTCTCATGCTCTTGGATTTGAGAATAGCATTCATCTCGATATTCATCCTTTCATTTTGATAAAGAAAAAGCCCTCCGCTTTTCAGCAGAGGACTTCGTCCCGTATTTGGTTGTCGTTATGCGAATACGAAGAAGATGGCGTATGATCCGCCGCCTCGTGATTCGCAGCAGATGTTGAACTCAGCGATCTCGTCCATACCGTAGGCGCTGAGATTGGCGACCGTGTGGAATCGGATATACTGTTCCAGTGCCGACTTTAGCGAGCTCCCTTGGTTGGATTCCGATGCCGTCACCGGATTCCACCATGTGGCATTCTGAGGAGTCAGCGAGGTGTTCAGCGTATAGCCCATGCTCTGACCGATGGCGATGCAGTCGGCTCGGATCGCATTGATGTCGAATTCATAATCGTATGCGGTCTTTGGCTGCGTTTCTGCGGGAGGCTCTGTTTCCACCGGTGCGGGAGGCTCCGTTGGAGCAGGCGGTTCGGTCGGTGCAGGCTCTGTTGGAGCTGGAGGCTCAATAGGCTTGGGCTGTTCCGTTTCCTCTGGCGGTTCCGCAGGCTTCGTCGGTTCTGGCTGCGTTTCCGCAGGCTGTTCCGACTCAGCGGGCTGGCTCGGAGATTCTTGCTTCGGAGCCTCTGTCGGCTCGGATTGCCTGGGCGATTCTGTCTGTTTCGGAGCTTCCGATTCTCTTGGCTGGACAGGTTCCGCTGTCTCTCTTGTCTGCGGTGCCTCCGTTGAAGCGGGCTGGGCAGGAATATCTTTTTCTGCCGTTTCAGCAGCCAGAGTCACGGCTTCGGTTTCTCCCTCAGATTCTATGGCGGTTTCCGTATCCATTGTGACGTCCACGTTCTGAGTGGGCGTCGATGCGATCTTGTCCGCGGCGCATCCCGTGAGTGAGATTAGGAGCGCACAGGCGATTGCTGTGGTTAGGAGTTTTGTTTTCATAGTAGTATCACCTCTTAACCACAAGAATACGGATAGAACGCAGGAAGTCCAGCGAGAATCGGAAAAATTACCGTAATCTACATACTCTGCCCAAAGGCGGGCGCGTCCTCGTCCTGCTCGTCGAGAGCCTCGCCTTCATCAAGATCCTCATTCTCGGACTCAACCTCGTCGAGCTTCTGCTCATAGGCTTCCAGCACTTTGCTGTTCAGCTCACTGCGAGCTTCTGCAGTGACAGGATGGAAAATATCCGAATACTCGGTCTTGCCGTCCTTCTGGAAAGAGTTCTGAGGCATCTGCACGAACAGCCCCTTCTGCGAATCGATGACACGCAGACCGTGAATGGCAAAGGCACCGCCGATATTGACGCTGGCAATAGCCTTGACCTTCGAGTTTTCGTAGTCCACGAGGCGGTCGATCCGAGCCGAAATGTTCGGAGTGCTGCGCTTCTGCTGTTTCGCAGGAGCCTTTGTGTTGGTTTTCTTGGTTGCCATGATTGGTTCCTCCTTCTTTACATGGGGTAGATCATGAAGCCCATATCGGCTTCCACTTCTTCGGGACTGATGTCCTCCGGTTCAGCGAACCGAGCCATATATCTCGTCACCTCCTCGTCAGTGAGACTTCTGAATGTTTCGCCAGAGTCGCCGCATACGAAGAAAGGGCCGGCCATGATGGATGTGCCGTCACCGATCCTTCGATTTCCGTCCATGCCCCGGAGCTTTGATTCCTCGTTGCCCACGAGACAGGTACCGTCATCGTTGTCAATCGGCTCGATCAAGCCATCACCAACCGCTTTCTGTTCTGCTTCAAGCGTATGGGCGACGTCAGCAATATAGGGAGCCTTATGCGGTTCAACATAGACGACACGCATGAGGTTGTCCGGCTTTTGAGTCTGCGACTCGTCAAATGCAATGGGCTGAAACCCGATGCTGTCGCAGAAAAAAGCACCGTTGTCGTTCACCACCACGTCTGAGACGGACAGTGAGTGACCGCGGTGCAGGGGATGTCCTACCGTATTGAATCTTTGATAGATCGCTTCGAGATCCGTTTCATCTATCTCTGCGTTGAACACCTCGTCGTAAATGGAGGGATCAACGGCAGAGGAACCTTGATACCGTTCCAGCAGATCCAGACCTTCGAACTTGACACGGTTGACGTCCCGCTTAGAGTTAATCTGATAGATCCTCGTTCTCATCCTACATACCTCCCATCGTGATTCCTTCGGATTCATCCTCGTCGGGAGGCTCAAGCTCGGCGAGCTTCTCCGCAGCCCATTCGGGGATGCACTCGTCCTTGATCACGCCGAGGAAGTCGCTTCGGTTGAAGCTCGTATTCTCACCGTCCTTGAGGAACTTGCCGAAAACCTTTCGACCGGAGGCAGTCGGACTGCAGCCGAAGCCGCTTTCGGCATAGAAAAGCTGGTAATCAGATGCCTTGAATTCGTCCTTCAAAACGGACGGCTTGAGGATCAACAGCTTTCCGGCATAGTCGTTATCTTCGGAGCAGTGAGAGGCATCGAACAGGCCGAGCTTCTGCCATGCCTCCCGAGTCTGATTGATAAAGAGATCCGTCAGTCCGGGGTGAGACTCTACGCAGAAGTGCCAGCGCACGTCATCGCTCGGGATGAAGAAGCCCTTTGCCCATCGCTTGTTATCCTGGGAGAAGCGGCCATCGTGAGCCTTCTCCTGCAGGGTATTTGCCAGCACCCAATTCACACGGTCGAAGCCGTAACGGTCGATGATGTCCTTCGTACCGTTCTCAAGGATGTTGTCGTGGTATTGGTCAGCGATGGCTCGCTCAATTGCCCTGGCGCAGTCGCAGTTCTCTCTGTAGCTGTCTCGCCAATCCTGCACTTCGTTGTGGGTAACGGCGTCCTGCAGTGACCAGCGGTAAAGCGGCTTATAATCTGCCATAGAGACCACTTCCTTGTACACGATCCCATTTCAGTTTGAGATGGGCGAAGGCCGCTTTCTGCTGCTCATCGGAGAGACCGTTGAGGAAATCAAAGAGCGTAATCGTGTCTTCGGCTTCCTTCCTCTGCGGCTTTTCTGCAGCACAGTTGTCGCAGATCTTCTCGCGCTTGACAATCACGGTTCTGCCGTCTGGTGCTTCCGTGAAGGACAGCACGTCATTGTAGGAGAATCCGACACGCTGGCGGATCTCGAAGGGGATGGTAATGCGTCCACGCTTACCAAGAATTCGGAACATCTGAGCCATATTAGAAAACCTCGCTTTCATCACAGAAATCATTACAGGGGCAGACGGCACACTCGCCAGTGCAGTCGAGCAGGAGCATGGGACAGCCTTCGCAGTTGCCATCACAGACGAAGTCCATGTCCTCGGGAGAGATTTTCTCCATTGTGACTTTTCCTTTCTCAACGGTGAACTGCAGGGGATCTCCGATCTCAATGCCTGCGTCCACAAGCGCCTCATACGGCACGGGAACCAGCGCAAAGAGGGGCGGCTGGTTTTTCATCTGATTTTGCATGATATAATGCTCTCCTTTAATATTTTTTCGTAGTCGTAGTTCTCATCGCCATAGATGTCGAACAGCGTGAGCTGCTTGGGCTTTGCGTTTTCGCGCTCGTAGTAATCGTAGTTGGCAATGAGAAGCTCCTTGAATTCCTTTCCGGCTTCATACCGCTGTGCCATAGAGTGGGTGCGGGAGAAGTCAAACAGGCTGAACCCGTCGTACAGTTCACGGATCTCAGGGCAGTCGTTGTAGGACAGAAGGAACTTGCCTTTGATCCTTCCGAGGGTTTCTCTGAGTCTCACATGGTCATCCCAGCCGAAGCCGACCTCATACATGTCTTCTGTTGAAAAGTAAGGCGGATCGGCATAAAAGAAAGCGTCGGGACGGTCATAGTGGCGGATCAGCGTCTCGAAGTCCTGGTTCTCGATCACCACATTTGCCATGCGGTCTTCCAGCTCCTGAATCAGCCCGAACAGCTTTCGGATGTCAAAGGGCTGGGAGGCGAAGGACTTTCCGCTGCTGGAGTAGCTGTTGCGGAGAAGCTTCAGGAACATGGACGCTCTGCGCACATCGTAATCCTCGGAAATCCGCATACGGATTTCCTTCAGCTCCGCTGCCTCGAGAGGGGGAAGCATGATTTCCGTGAGCATCAGTTCCTCCGTCAAGAACCTGTCATCGAATGTCTCATGATCGAAGAACTTGCGGATCGCAATGAAGTCCTCTCTGGAGTTGAGATTGCAGAAGCCCAGCTCACGGATCGTTGCCATCGTCCGTTCCTTCATACATCGGAACAGGTTGACCAGGTTGCGGTCGAAATCGTTGTAGACTTCGAAGGCGTCAATGGTCGGTTTGCCGAGAAGGACGCTTCCGCTGCCGCCGAACACGTCGATAAAGCGTCCGTAGTGCAGCGGAAACAGAGCGTAGAGAATGTGCAGGATCGCAGTCTTGTTTCCTACACGTGATACAGGGGTTTTAATGTTGATCACCTCGCTTTTCACGAGGTACCAACCGCGCCATAAACGAAAAAAGACGGTACCAATCGTTATGGGCGATTGATACCGTCTTCGGAATTACTTGTTATTCAGTTGTGAGCGGAGCTTGCGAAGCTCGGCTTCGTATTCGTTGATGCGGTTGATCTGCAGGCAGCACAGCACCAGGGTTGTCACAATCCCGCCGATGAAGAGCCCAACAAGGAACCAAAGGAACTCGGTCATGACAGCACCATTCCTTCCTCATCATCGGGGAGCCATGCGTTGTCCATCGCATCCTGACCGAGTCCGCGGAGAAGATTATTGAAGTCCTCCGCGTCCTCGCAGTTTCGGATGCCGTATTCCGCGCAGGCGTTCAAGACATCCTGCGCCTGATCATCGGGCACATCGGACATCATGAAGTCATTGGGGGCGAGCCATGCTTTGCCTTGCTCCCAGCAGACGCAGAGCGAGGTCGGAAATCCGAGCGTCTGATCGCACTGGAAGTCCGGAGACACGTGGATCATCAGCGTATCCTCATCCTCGATGATGCGGTCAACAGCTTTTTTGAATTCATCGTATTTCATAGCTGCATGCCCATTCCTTCCTCGAATTCCTCTCCTTCGTCCGGGGCGTCATCCACAGAAGTGATGTTGACGTACTCTCCGATGACGCCGAGCGCCTTGTAATAATCACCGGACTCACGGATGCGGTCGCACATCTCCTTTGCCTGATCTGCAAGGCCGTTCTGCTTCAAAGTGCGGGATGCGATACCCATCAGATTGAAGATGTTGCCGTCCTGACCGATCAGCGGACAATCGGGCTTTGGCGCTGTCTCTGCGGTCTGTTCCTTGGAGATGAAGCCGCCGAGTCGGTTCGGAACATAGTCCGAAAGCCATGTGCCGCCGAAGTTTCCGTGCGTTTGGAGCCGCCACATGGCGAGCCTGCCAACATCGAGCTTAACGTCATCCTTGAAGGGAAACAGGAGGCAGGTTGATCCGTCATGCTCAAAGGTGGAGCAGTCGTGAAACCTTGTGCCGTCCAGCAGAATGCCGTCCTCCGTGAGCATGTCATTGATGCCGTCCACCCATTCGTCGAGGCTGCCGCCGCAGCCTTGAATGATCAAGCCTTCGGAGCCTTCCATCCGGCGAAGCTCGTCCTTGGATATCGTTTTCACGCTCATAACTGCATACCTCCCATCGTCAGAGATTCATCTTCATCCTGGCTGAAGTCCGTGTTTTGAAATTCCTCGATAGACATATGGTCGCCGAGGAAGTTGGGCGAGGAATCATCGTCAAACTCGATGTATCCTTCCTCGCCGAAGATGATCGGCTCTTTGGTGATGATCGTTCCCGCATGGTTGACAGCCACACTTGGCTCGACCGTGGCGAAGGCGATGGACTCGCCCTCACGCAGATCATACTTGTAAAGCCCATCGGGGAGCTCTTTCTGCGTAACGCGGCCGTTAGTGAAAAGAGCCGTCTGCCCAAGTACCTCGACCACCTCGAGCTTCTCGTCGGTCATGGCCTGCGTCTTCAGCTCTTTGGCTTCCGGCGCCTCAACAGGGACAGGCTCGAACAGATGACCGCCACGGGCAGAGAGAATACCATAGTCGGTAATGCTCGCACCCATCCGCTCAACCAGCCGCTTGCCTTCGTTCTGCGTCAAGAGTGTATCCAGCCAGTGATCGTCAAAGCGGACGTCGAGATTGTGGCACACATGGGTTTTGAAGAAGGAGGCGGCGTCGCTGTCGAAATACGACAGCTCATATTCGTTCAGCCTGTCTGCGGCTTCCAATGCGCCGTCTGCGTCATGAATGTTCTCCGCTTCGAGGATTGCTTTGAATCTGAGCTGTGCATCGTTTCCCATTGTGAGGTAACGGTCTGCGACAGCATTCAGAGCATCAAAGGAAGACATTTCCTTCGCGGCGACAGCGGTGATCTGCGGGATGCCGGATTCGAAGTCAAAGCAGGAGCAGTCCTCAATGGAGTCCACTCCAAAAGCGTCCCTGACAATGGCATCCGCATCCGCTCTCGGAATTGGGAGTGCGATCCACACGGCACCGGCTTCCGCTGCTTCGGGATCGTTGAGATCGGCAAGGCCGACCTTCAGCCTGAACACAGCGTCATCAGCCGCAACAGGGATATTCTTTCCGTCGTAGACCTCGGGGATTTCATAATCGCCGATGACCACATAGAAGCCTTCGATCAGTACGCCGCCTTCATTCTTTCGCTGAAGCTCTCCGATCCTGCGCTTGTCCAGCAGGTAAAGAGAGTTATCGGGGATGGCAGCGACGTCGGGATGGAGGTCGTTCTCAATCACGAACTGGCCGAGCTGCTCGTCGTTATGGATGTTCGAAGCGACCATCACGCTGTCAAGGCCGTAGGTCATGTTGATGAGATCCTTGACCGACAGAAGCTCGTCGGAGTCAACGTCGCCGAACCGCTGGTCAAAGAGCGCCTGATAGATAGTGAACTGCTCGTCCGAGAGCGAGTCCAGCCGCTGGGCAAGGTAGTTCAGTTCCTCCACGGAGGTGGTGTCGAGCCGGATGTGTTCGAGATCGGGAAGCGGATCGAAGCCGAGGAAGCTGATTGACTGATAGGTCATATCCTCTCTGCCGGTGATCCTCGCTTTCTGCCTGGCGTCTCTGATCTGCTGGGCTGTTGCGGGAAGATCCAGCACAGCATAGAAAGGTTCCCATCCGAGCCTGCTCTCTGACGAGAGCTCGATTCTGATTTTGTCTCTCATAGGCAATTACCTCACTATTTCATACTTTTCATTGACTGCTTTGATTTTCTGCCCGATAGCAGAAATGACCGGCACAGATACGCTGTTGCCGGCCATCTTGTACAGGTGACCGTCCTTCAGTCCAAGGGCGGCCGCCTTATTGAATTGTTCATCGGCATATCCCTGCAGACGCCAGCACTCAATAGGCATGAGTTTTCGGATTCTGCCTTTATGCAGGATTCCATGCCTGTCTTGGACGGTGATCGTAAACATCGGCTCGTCCGGCTCCTTGATCCGTCTTCCTTGCTGACGCACTTTTTCTCTGTCAGGTGTGAGGATGGCTCTCGGCGCATCCTCGATCAGCACGGCGGAGTGTTCGCCTCTGTGTTTGCTGACGCCGGAATCCTGACGGGCAGTGATGCATCGGGCAACGTCGGTAACGACGGGATCGGCATTCATGTCAATGAAATACAGACCTGTCTTGCCGCCCCAGCCTCCGCTGGTCGCCGCTTGGGTGCAGGCTACTCCGTTGGGATCGTAAACCCTTTGCCCCTGGGCGCCGCCGATAAGTTGCCGGAGATGCGCCGCATTGCCGCCGCTGAGAGGAAATATTTGTCCGGCACATCGGGGATCAAGATATCCGACAATATACAGGCGCCGTCGCTGCTGGGGGACTCCGAAATATCTGCTGTTATGCACGCACCATTCAAAATGATACCCCATTTCAATAAGCGCGGCGTAGATGGTTTCAAGCGTCTTGCCCCCGTCATGCGATAGCAGCCCCGGTACGTTTTCCAGAAGAAAAAATGCAGGCCGTTTGGCTGCAAGGAGTCGGGCAACTTCAAAGAACAGAGTTCCTCTCGTGTCTTCGAATCCAAGCCGCTTTCCCGCAACAGAGAAGCTTTGGCAAGGAAATCCGGCACAGAGCAGGTCGAAGTCTGGCATTTCGTCGGGGTTGATTGTTCTTGCATCGTCACAGTAATATTCTCCTTCCGTGTCATAGATGGCGCAGTACGCCATGTTTGTGCGTTTGTCGATCTCACAGTGACCAATGCATTCAAACCCGCCGACAGCCTCCAAGCCTGACCGGAAGCCGCCGATGCCGGCGAACATATCAAAAAATCGGATTGCCATAGGGCATCCGACCTTTTCCTATTTTACTTGGTCACCTCACATTCCCATACTGAATCCCTGGCCTTCATCCTCGGACTCGTCTTCGTCCTCATCGGAATCGGCTTCAGGATCGTCAAGAGCGGCGTCTTCGTCTTGCTCGGGATCATCTTCGTCCTGGTCGGGATCGCCGCTTACAGCCTCGTTCTGGCTCTCACGCTCGGTCTGATCCCGTTCCAGCTCGTCCTCAATGAGTCCGATGAGGAACTGCCGCTGAGTCATGTTGTTGCGCTGCAGGTAGTCCTTGATCCGCTGGAACAGATCCTCCGGCACCTGCACGGCGATGGTTCTTGTGTTTGCCATAGTGTTTCCTTCCTTCATCTGATTTTTCGGGTGGAGCTCGTCATCCAGTGCCAGACTGACGAACTCTGCCATAGTCATGCTGTGATCCCGCAGGTACTGGCTGACCTCCGCGTGAAGGTCGGCGTCGATCCGCACGGTGATCCCTTTCTTTTCGCCGTTAGGCATTGTCCTGGCTCCTTTCCAAATAGTTTCTGAGAGCGGTTTCTACGATGTCCTCCACGGGAAGCTCCGTTTCAGAGGCATACTGCAGAAGCGGTTCGGTAAGCTGGGGCGGGATTTCGATTTCGAGTCTTTCTCCCATAGGCGCCTCACATTCCCATAACGGGGCCGCTCTCGTCCTCGTCCATGTCCACATACTGTTCCTCGGCAAGTTCCTCGTCCGTCAGCTTGCGGAAGGAATCTTCGCCGGGGACAACGCCGAGGCTCCTGCCATTGTCGAAATCACAGTGCAGAGTGCCGATGTCGTCCACGACTCTGACCGTTCCTCTCGTGCCGCTCTCCACGGGGTTCGGATCGTTTCCCATGCCGAGAAGCATGATCCTCGTTCCGGGGGGATAGGCTTCTTTGTATCGCTGTGCCTGTCTGTGCAGGCGATCCCATTCGTTCATGTCGGGTACCTCCTTGTTCTGTTCTGACATGCTTTGTTCGCCGTCGTAGAGTTCCATCTCATAGAGAATGCTGCCATCATTCTTTCGGGTGTTGAGCACTTGGACGGTGGAATCCGTGAAGCGGTACGCTCCGGCCTTGTTGAAGGGCGACCAAAAGCCCAATCCATGATTGCAGGTCGACCATTTATGATCCGGCTGATCCTTGATCTTGGAGTAGAATCCGTTGGTTTGCACCTTCGTCACCACACGGGTGAGCCCGACAATATCTGGGTGGTATTGGTGCGCCGTTGCCACCAGCTCGGTTCCGAGCCTGATATGCCGCTTGAGGTCTGCAAGGTTCTTGATCCGGAGCGGCTTGCGGTCTTTCTTTTCTGCCGTCATAGCTCCAGCTCCACTCCGTACAGCTCGTCAGGCGACCATTGGATGGTGAAGTCTGCGTCCTCGATGTTGTCGCAGTGGTCGTGCAGGAATTCTTCGTCTGCATCAGCTCGCATCTTGAAATACGCCACTTCCTCGGGCGTTGCCTTGAAGGTTTCACCTTCACCATAGAGGTAGGCTTCCACATGGACGCTGACTTCCTGTTCGGAATCCAGCTCATCCATGAAGTTCTCATAGGCAGTCCAGCCCTCGAGATCGTCGGAGTCTCTCGGAATACCGGCAGCGAGAAACTCTACCTGATTATTGTCTGCGGTAAGCGTTACCGCCGAAAAGAGCACAGCCATATATCACATCCCTCCCATCGTCATGCCCTGATTATCTATATACTCATCCAACTCGTCACGAGTCATGATGGAATAGTTGTCGCCGCTGTTCCAGAAGGAGACGTACAAATCGCCGTCCTCGGTGTCAATCGGCTGCTGCTCGAAGTGCTCTCCGTAGCCGTCCGAATTCTGTCCGCTGATCCAGTCAGTGAGGATTTCGGTTTCGGCATCGGTGAGTTCTTCCTTGAGGCTGCACTCGATCCTGCCGAAGAGCCGTCCACGGTAGGTTTCCACGCCCCATTTGGCTGATACGAGTTTTGCCTTAACGCCATCATCCTCGTCGAAAAACTCAGCCATATCCATTTCATCGTCGGCAGTATCAGCTTCCAGAGCTTCTTCGACAGCCCACGCATAGCTCTTGAGGAAACGTCCGTCGACGGGAGAACTGAAGCCCTCTTCATCGGTTACCTCTCCGACGAGGGGACAGTAGAACACTGCTTTGACCGGTCCTGATTCATAAAGCATCTGCTTGATGTCGTCCGTGACCTCCTGCATGGAGCTGTACTGATCGTTGAGCAGATTCTGTTCCAGCTTGGAGCGGAAATCAGGTTTGGCATTGTCTACCATGAAGGCCAGCATATTGGCGTCAGCCAGCGAGTTCTGCTCCTTGAGCGTGAGAAGCAAATGCTTTCCTGTTTCGTCTTCGGAATACAGCTTGACTCGCACGTCATCGCCTTCCTCATCGGAAAGGGTGATCTGATGCGGGGACTGTCTGATACCTACTGACTGGAGCTTTTCGTACACGTCGTAGATGCTGCGGGGGAAGTCCAGCACGAGTGTGCCGCCGTCTTTGCTTTCGATCACCGCATTGATTATCATGCTCACATACCTCCCATATCCATGCCCTCGTCCTCGGACTCGAGTTCTTCGAGAAACTCATCGAGGGATCTGTCGCTGTCAAAATAGACGAAGCCGCCGTTCACAAACTGTCCGTCGTGTTCCTCGGCGAAATACTCTCCGAAGCCGGAGAAGTCGAAGTATTCCTCCATTTCGATGTTCATCTCGTATTCTTCCACATTGTCCACGAGGAAATGGCCGACGTCGGATTCGCTCTTTGCGTCGGGAATATAGGCAAACTCGCCAAGATGCTCTGCGACAGCGCCGATGTTGGCGGCGCTCTTTGCATCTGTGAGCTCGACGGCGGCAGTCAGCTTGCCCCAATCCATATCGCCGGTGTCCAGAAAGCGAAGCATTTTGTTCGCCTCATACAGTCCTTCAGAGCGGATGATGCCTTCGATGCGTTCCTCCCAGGCGTCATCCTCTCCCTTACTGAGACAGAACCTGATCTCGCAGTCGCTGTCGGAAGGAGCGCCGAGCCGGGCAAGCGCCTTCTGGATTGCAAGTTCTTCACCGGGGAGCAGGAGCAGCTCGGTACGGCCGTTATAGCTGACCTCTGCGCTGGCAAGGGTATTCTCATAGTAGTATTCGGGGAAGGTCTGACCGTCGTATACCTCGGTCAGCTCGTCGAAGGGATTGTAGATGAGCAAACCTTTTGCGGTGATCTGCGCCAGCCCTCGGTCGATGAGAGCCTTGCCGATGGCAGCGTATTTCGGATCATCCTCGTCATGGGCGGGAACGGCGCCTTCCGTATTCATCACATACTCTCTGCCGATCTTTCCATAGCTGCTGACATCCTTGCACAGCGTGAAGTGGTCGAGGTTGAAGGTCAGATTGATGAGATCCTTCTCGGTGGGGTTTTCCAGCTTGGTGATGCCGATAAGGAACTGATCGTATTCGTGGTAGTCGAAGCTCTCCATCCTCCTGGCGAGGTAGTTCAGCTCGTCCAGATTGGCGAAGCGGTCTTTCAGCATGGAGAGTTCCTCCGGCCAATAGACCTCTGTCACGAATGCTGACTGCGGGGCATCCTTGCCCTCAATGGCGTGGATCTCAGCAAGCTTTGCGTACAGTTTGTTTTCGCTGATGGGAAACTGCAGGTCGATCTCGTGATCGTCATTTCTGATTCTGATTTTGATCATGGTGCTCATTCCTTTCATAGAAAATAAAAAAGGGCTGACTTCATAGAATTACTTCTACAAAGTCAGCCCATAGATTACGGTGTTATTAAGTTAAGTGAGGTTTGCCCCAAAATGTAGGGCAAACCTCTTTTCTGAACATGTGGGGGAAGACCTCTTAGAAAAAATTTTCTGCGAAAACGAAAAAAAGGCGGCTTTCGGAAGAAAAATCCTCTTGAAAGCCGCCTGAAATAGTGGGGGTCGGTAGTTCAAGTCCTCTCAACAAAGAAAAATATCTTTTTGTTTGCACTTGAAAATCGGGGTACGAAAAAGCCCAGAAACCGTTGTGGTTTCTGGGTTTTCCGGTGCAATATCTTTTTTGGTTGCACAACATGGTTGCGGAGACAGGACTCGAACCTGCGACCTCCGGGTTATGAGCCCGACGAGCTACCAACTGCTCTACTCCGCGATATTTACTTTGGTGCCGGTGACCGGACTCGAACCGGTACAGTATTGCTACCGGGAGATTTTAAGTCTCCTGTGTCTACCATTCCACCACACCGGCAGCTTATCGGCAAAAATTAGGATACCATACTCCCGGGGAACTTGTCAAGAGGAAACTTTAAAATAAGGAAAGAAAATTGAAATGCCGCGAAATGCCACGGCATTTCAATCTGGAGCGGCTGATGGGAGTCGAACCCACCTATGCAGCTTGGGAAGCTGCCGTTCTACCGATGAACTACAGCCGCAGGAACGTATTGTATTATAGCAGACCTTTCTTTATTTTGCAACACGAAAAATGGCGGGTCTTCTGAAAAAGTTAGAAGGATCTCCGGGGGTCAAATGACGGCGGCATGAACGCCTTTGCACACTCATATAATGCACCGATCAGAAAGGGGAGGTCATCATGAAAAAAATCCTGGCGCTGATGGGCGCCGTATTGCTGCTGAGCGTCAGCGCCCAGGCTGTGGAGGTGTCCGCGCCCTCGGCAGTGCTGATGGAAAAGGAGACAGGGACCGTGCTGTTTGCCAAAAACGAGCACGAAAAGCTGGAACCGGCCAGCGTCACTAAAATTATGACGCTGCTGCTGACCATGGAGGCTATTGACGGCGGGACACTGCGCTATGAGGACACCGTTACCGCCTCACCTCACGCCTGCTCCATGGGCGGCAGTCAGATTTGGCTGAAGGAAGGGGAGCGGCTGACCGTGGACGAGATGCTGAAGGCCGTGTGCGTGGTATCCGCCAATGACTGCGCCGTGGCGCTGGCAGAGCATCTGGCCGGTAGCGAGGAAGCCTTCGTGGAGCGGATGAACCGGCGGGCAGCGGAGCTGGGGATGAACGACACTACTTTCAAAAACGCCTGCGGTCTGCCGGCGGAGGGTCACGTCACCTCTGCCTACGACATTGCTTTGATGAGCCGGGAGCTGATGCTGTATCATCCGGATATCCGAACATATACAACAGTCTGGATGGACACTCTCCGGGATGGGGCGTCCTCGTTGGTCAATACCAACAAGCTGGTGCGATTTTATGATGGTACCACTGGATTGAAGACCGGCTCCACCAGCGCTGCCGGGTACTGTATCTCCGCCACGGCGGAGCGGGACGGCATGGAGCTGATCGCTGTTATTCTCAAGGGAAAAACCTCCCCGGAGCGGTTCGCAGATGCGCAGACGCTGCTGAATTACGGCTTTGCCACCTATGCCCTGAAGAACGTTGTACCGGACACGCCGCTGCCGCCGGTGCCGGTGACGCTGGGGACGCAGGCCACGGTTCAGCCGGTTTTGGGCGAGGAAAACCAGCTGCTGCTGGAGAAGGCCAAGACAGGGGAGTTGAGCCAGTCCGTGACACTGGAATCCTCCGTACAGGCCCCAGTGGCGGTGGGGGATCGGCTGGGGACGCTGACCGTCACCTCCGAGGGAGAGGTTCTGGCGGAGTTGCCCCTGCTGGCGGGAGAAGAAGTTCCACGGATCACCTTCCGCCAAATGCTGCCACGGGTGCTGCGAATCGCCTGTCTGGTTGAGTGAACGGATCTCACACCGCCCTTTTTCTCTTGCCGTACCCGGGGAAAAATGCTATACTGGACAAACAGAGGGAAAATGTGCCCTCTGGCTGAAATTTGATACATGAGGGTGAATCACATGCTGGATGTTCAGTTGTTTGATCTGCATACATTTTTACCGAAGCCTTACGAGGAGGCACTGCTGCCCCGTTTGAAAAAAGCCCATGAAGAACTCCAGACCGGCACCGGTCTGGGCGGAGAATTCACCGGATGGGTGCATCTGCCCCAGGCGTATGACCGGGAGGAATTTGCTCGAATTCAGGCTGCCGCCAAGAAGATCCAAAGCGATTCTCAGGCGTTGGTGGTCATCGGCATCGGCGGCAGCTATCTGGGAGCCCGCGGCGTGATCGACTGCCTGTGTTCTCCCAATTATAACCTGAAAAAGAAAGAGACGCCCAACGTGTACTTTGTGGGCAACGGTCTCTCCGGCGACGCACTGAGCGAGGTACTGGATCTGGTGCGGGATGTGGATTTCTCCGTGAATATCATCTCCAAATCCGGTACCACCACGGAGCCTGCCGTGGCATTCCGTTTCTTCCGGGAGCTGCTGGAGGAGAAATACGGCAAGGAGGAAGCCAGCAAGCGCATCTACGCCACCACCGATAAGGCCCGGGGTGCGCTGAAATCTCTGGCGGACGCCGAGGGCTGGGAGACCTTTGTGGTGCCGGATGACATCGGCGGCCGCTATTCCGTCCTTACCGCCGTGGGTCTGCTGCCCATCGCCGTTACCGGTGTGGATGTGGAGGCCCTGATGGAGGGCGCGGCTGAGATGATGAACGTCTGTGCCGACGGCTCCTACGATAGTCCCGCATGGCAGTATGCCGCTCTGCGGTATGAGCTGTACCGGGCCGGGTACGCCATTGAAATTCTGGGCTGCTACGATCCAGCCTTCCGGTTTATGACGGAGTGGTGGAAGCAGCTCTACGGCGAGAGCGAGGGAAAGGACGGCAAGGGCCTGTTCCCCGCCAGTGTGGAGTTTACCGCAGACCTGCACTCCATGGGGCAGTATATTCAGGAGGGCCGCCGGATCCTCTTCGAGACGATCGTGCGGCTGGGTGCCTCCGACCGGCAGCTGGCCGTTCCTCGGGACGAGACGGACGGCGACGGGCTGAACTTCCTTGCGGGTGCGTCTATGGACCACATCCGGGACCGGGCCACGGAGGGAACGCTCTTGGCCCACAGTCAGGGCGGCGTACCCAACGTCATTGTGAATGTGGGCGGTAAGGGCCCCCGTGAGCTGGGCCGGCTCATCTACTTCTTTGAGTATGCCTGCGGCTTGTCCGGCTATCTGCTGGACGTGAATCCCTTCGACCAGCCCGGCGTGGAGGCGTATAAGAAGAATATGTTTGCCCTCCTCGGCAAGCCCGGCTACGAGGATCGTAAGGCGGAGCTGGAAGCCAAGCTGACCGAAAAGCATTGAGAAAAGCGGAATACGAAAAGCGGAATATGCAAAAAAACACGGCAGAGCATACATTGCTCTGCCGTGTTTATAAACAAATTTTGAAGTTACTTTTTGGGATTGTCTTTTTTCATTCTTTATGGTATGCTATGACTACGAAAGGTCCCGTTAATTACGGAGACGAACTATGACAGGAGTGATCTATTATGGTTAGACTGATTATGGGCGTCAAGGGTTCCGGCAAAACCAAGCAGCTCATCGAACTCATCAACGCTGCCGCGAAGGATGAGGCCGGCAATGTGGTCTGCATTGAGCCGAAGCGTGACATGTCCTACAATATTCACTACAACATCCGCCTGATCGACGCGCAGGAATACGATCTGCACAGCTATGAGGTATTCCGTGGCTTCATCAGCGGTCTGTATGCCGGCAACTATGACATTTCTCAGGTGTTCATCGACAACCTGTGCAAGACCGTGGGCACCGATGTGGATGCGGAGACTGAGAAGTTCCTCAACTGGCTGGATGTATTCGGCGAGCGGAACAACATCAAGTTCACCGTCACCATCAGCGGCGACGTGGAAACTGCTACCGACGGTATGCGGAAGTACCTGTAATTCAATAAAAGAAAACCGCCTTGCTGAAAAGCAAGGCGGTTTTTTCTGTCCGGATTTGAAAGCTCAGCTTTCTTGGGCTTGCAGAGTACCGTTGGGGGTGGAGAGACAGCAGGAGGATACGCCGAAGCAGCGCAGCAGCTGCTGGCGGGCTTCCAGCGCCTTTTCGTTGAGATACCAGACCACCGTATCCTTTGTCTCCAGATAGGCGCAGGCGTAGCGGTCAGAATAGTAGGTGCGGCCTTTGGCTTCCAGTGCGGCCACAGCGTCTCCGTTGAAGGCGGTGGGTTTTCCGGTACCCTTCCGGCCGCAGCCCTCCGCCGTCAAAAGCAGGGCGAGCTTCTCACCGGGGATCTGGTCATTCAGAGTGCTGAGCGCGTAGTAGACGGTCTCCAAAGGCTCCATGGCATATACGGGAACAGCGCCGTCCGTGTCCTCATGTCCAGACATCTGCAGCACGATCCGGTCTGCGGCCTTTCCGAGAGCCTGATAGTCCGGAATTGCTTCCCTTCGGGCCGGGGCGCTTGCCGCCACATACAGCTTTTTCTCCGGCACAGCGGCCCGGAGCGCCTGTACGAAGGCAGCCAGGGCGTCGCCATTTTCAGCGGACGGGGTGATGTTCAGATAAACGCCGTCATAGCTGCTGTCGGTCAATGCTTCGGCAACTGCCGTGGCTGCGGCGGCGGTGCTCTTCAGAACGCCGGACTGACCGGAAATACCCAGCAGAACCGTCTGGCCGGAGGCGGTTGCTGTTTCCATGACCTGTTTCTGCGTATTGCTGACACTCAAAGCCAGCCGGGGGTTCTGACCGCCGGTCAGCGTTCCCGCCGTGAGTATGACGGTCTGATATCCGGAAAGGTCCTCTGCTTCCTCGCCGGAGCGGAGAAGGACCATGGCCTCGTTTGCGGTCTGAGCAGGGTGCAGCTTGTCATACAGGCGGCTGAGCATGACAGCAGCCTGTTCCCGGGTGGCGTACCGATCCGGCACGAACAGATCATTCCCCATACCGCTGACCAGACCCAGCTCGTAGGCCATAGCGATATGCCCCTTGTTGGTGGTCACGTCCCGGAAGGGAAGCGGATCATCCTCCGCGAGGCCGGCGATGGGCCCGTAGCCCAAGGCCCGGATCAGCATGACTGCCAATTCCTCCCGGGTGATGGGATCGCCGGGACGGAAATCGCCGGTCTGACGGGTGACTGCCCCGTGCTCGTAGCAGGCCCGGAGGGCCGGCTCATACCAGGCGCCCTGAGGCACATCCGAAAAGATCCGGTAGTAGGTCTCACCGCTCTGCCAGCCGAAAAAACGGCTGAGTGCCACGGCGAAGCCCGCCCGGGTCATGGGCTGGCCCACGCCGAAGGTATCGGCGGTCTTGCCCTGAAACCATCCCTGAGCCGCGCAGCGGTCGATGGCGGTTGCCGCCCAGTGGTTGGACGGCACATCCTGAAAGGAAGCCGCCCCGGCGGGAACGGTAAGCGCCCCGCTCAGCACCGCGCACAGGCACAGGCAGGCGGTCAGCTTTTTCAAAATCGTTCGTTTCATCTATCTGCCTCCTTATGAAAAGGGTATCCGTTTTTTTGCTTTATCAAACGGTTTTGGGAAAAACTCCCACTTATTGTAGCAGACAACGGCCCTTTCGTCAAATCTGAGGAGAAAACCGGCAGAAATTCCGCCTAAAAAACAGGGAAAAACCGTAACCACCTCTTTCGCTGGACAAAAAAATGTGGTATCCTATATGCGCTTTATGAACTCTTACGGAGGATTGATTATGAACAACAACGAGATCCTGCTTTTGAAGCTGGGCGAGGTGGTGCTGAAGGGCCTGAACCGCCGCAGCTTTGAGGATAAGCTGGTGAGCAATGTCCGCCGCCGGATGAAGCCCTGCGGCAGCTTCCAGATCTACATTCGCCAGAGCACTATTTATGTGGAGCCTCAGACCGAGGACTGCGACATGGAGGCCGCCTTCAAGGCTGCCCGTCAGGTGTTCGGCATCGTGACGGTGGCCCGCGCCGTCCCTTGCGCCAAGGAGATGGACGCCATTGTGGAGACCGCCAAGACCTATCTGGCGGATGAATTTGCCAAGGCCAGAACCTTCAAGGTGGAGAGCCGCCGGGCAGACAAGCAGTTCCCTATGAACTCCATCCAGATCTCCCAGTATGTAGGCGGCGAGCTGGGGCAGTTCTTCAACGTGAAAGCGGATATGCACCATCCTGATCTGACGGTTTATGTGGAGATCCGGGAGAAGTACGCCTATATCCACACGCCCTCTGTCCCCGGCGCCGGCGGTCTGCCCATCGGTATGGGCGGCCGGGCGGTGAGCCTGCTTTCCGGCGGTCTGGACAGCCCCGTTTCCTCCTATATGATTGCCCGCCGGGGCGTGGAGCTGGAAATGGTGCACTTTGTTTCTCCCCCGTACACCTCCCAGCAGGCGCTGGACAAGGTGCTGGAGCTGGCCCGGCTGCTGACGGTGTACTGCGGCCGGATGATCGTCCACATCATCCCCTTCACGGAAATTCAGGAGGAGATCCGCCGCCAGTGCCCCGAGGAATACTTTACCCTCATCATGCGCCGGTTTATGATGCGGCTGGCAGAGGCTGTGGCCCGGAAGTCCCACGCCTCTGCGCTGGTTACCGGCGAATCTCTGGGTCAGGTGGCCAGCCAGACCATCAAGGCCCTGGGTGTCACGGAGGACGTGACGAAAATGCCCGTTCTGCGGCCCCTCATCGGCACCGACAAGGTGGAGATCATCCGCATGGCCAGGGAGATCGGCACGTATGAAACCTCCATTCTGCCCTATGAGGACTGCTGCACCGTGTTTACCCCCCGCCACCCCGCCACCCGGCCGGTGCTGGAGGATGTGGTGAAGGCGGAGTCCGTTCTGGATATTGACGGCCTGGTGGCCAAGGCCCTGGAGGGCGAGACCTGGGTTCGGGTAAAGCCCTGACCGGATCGGAAAGAAGGCATCTGTTATGTCACATACCGCTGAGATCATTGCCGTCGGTACGGAACTGCTTCTTGGAAATATCACCAACACCAACGCCAGCGAGATCTCACGGGCGCTGTCTGCTGTTGGCGTCAATGTGTTCTGGCATACCGTGGTAGGGGACAACCCGGAACGGCTGCGGGAGGCGCTGGACATCGCCCGGAAGCGAGCGGACGTCATCCTTACCACCGGCGGCCTTGGCCCCACCTATGACGATCTTACCAAGCAGACCGTCTGCGAGACCTTCGGCAAGCCGTTGGTCCTGCGGGAGGATGTACTGGAGCATATTCGGACTTATTTTGCCCGGAACGTCCACCTGACCATGCCGGAAAATAACCGCCAGCAGGCGGAGTTTCCCGCCGATTGCGTGATCTTCGACAATCCGGTGGGCACCGCTCCCGGTTGCGCCTTTGAAGCGGAGGGGGTGCACGTGCTGATGCTGCCCGGTCCGCCCTTTGAAATGCGGACCATGCTGCAAAACTGGGCGGTTCCCTATTTGCGGGGACTTTCCAAGGAGGTCATTGTGTCCCATGACATTATGACCTTCGGCCTTGGGGAAAGCCCTATGGAGGATCTGATGCGGGAGCGGATATCCCGGATGGAAAATCCATCCCTCGCCACCTACGCCAAGCCCAGCGAGGTCCGGCTCCGCGCTACCGCCAAGGCGGACAGCGCAGCGGCGGCGGAGGCCATGCTGGTCCCGGTGGTAAAAGAGGTGACGGATTATTTGGGAGACGTGGTGTACGGCGTGGATATCCCTAATCTGGAAACCGTCTGCATGACACACCTGAAGGAAAAGGGCTGGACCTTCGCCACGGCGGAAAGCTGCACCGGCGGCCAGATAGCCGCCCGGATCACGGCCCTGTCCGGGGCCTCCAGTGTGTATCGGGGCGGCGTGGTGAGCTACTGGACCAGCGTAAAGGCAGAGGTGCTGGGGGTGCCACAGACGCTTCTGGACCAATACGGCGCCGTGTCGGAGGAATGTGCCCGATCCATGGCGGAAAATGCCCGGCGGATCACCGGAGCTGACATTGGCCTGTCCGTCACCGGCGTGGCCGGTCCGGACCCGGACGAGCGCAACAACCCGGTGGGACTGGTGTATGTGGGTCTGGCGTCCCCCGATGGGACGTGGTGCCGGAAGCTGGAGTTGGGCAAGCGCCGCCGGGATCGCATTCAGGATCTGGCTGCCAACCACGCCTACGATATGCTGCGCCGCTGCCTGACTGGACTGCCGGTGGAACAAAGCGGCACCGGAAAACACATGGAAAAGCTGTAAAACGCGACGAAAATCGCAAATAACAGCAAAATGACAGCAAAAAGGACACTGGCTTGTTATACAAGCCAGTGTCCTTTTTATCATTATGATGCTTGTGTTGTTGTCGATCGGATCACTTCAGGACCCGGACGCAGCCCTCGATCAGGCTCATGGTGACGGCATCGCCCACGCTGAAACGCTCCGTCAGCTGGGGGTTGTAGACCTCCACGATGATGGGCTGCTCATTCAGCATGACCTCGTACTCGATCTTGGCGCCGTAATAGGTGGCACGGGAAACGGTACCGGGGAGAGCACCGGCATCCTTGGTAAGCAGGAAGGATTCGGGGCGGACCGTCAGGCAGCAGGCACCGCCCACTTCCACACCCTCCATCTTGCCGGGGGCGGGGATGGAGAAGGTCTTTCCACCAATCTCCACCAGCGCGGCCTCGCCGTCACGGCCCTTGAAGGTGCCGTCGATGAAGTTGGCCTTGCCGATGAAGTTTGCCACAAAGCGGCTGGCGGGCTGCTCGTAGATCTCCTGAGGAGTGCCCTGCTGGCAGATAACGCCGTCCTTCATGATGACCACCTTGTCGGAGATGGCCATGGCCTCGGATTGGTCATGGGTGACGTACAGAGAGGTGATCCCCAGCCGCTGCTGGAGGGCGCGGAGCTCATCCCGCATGCTCTCGCGGAGCTTGGCGTCCAGGTTGGACAGGGGTTCGTCAAACAGCAGCACGGAAGGCTCGATGACCACGGCGCGGGCCAACGCCACACGCTGCTGCTGGCCGCCGGAGAGCTGGTTGGGAAACCGCTTCTCCATGCCCTTGAGCTGCATCAGCTCCACTACGTCATTGGTGCGGCGGATGATCTCATCCTGAGGGATCTTGGCCACACGCAGACCGTAGGCGATGTTCTCCCAGATGTTCAGGTGGGGGAACAGGGCGTAGGACTGGAACACCATGGAGATGCCACGCTTGTTGGGGGGGATCTTGGCTACGTCTCGGTCTCCGATGAACACGTTGCCGCTGGTGGGATACTCAAAACCGGAGATCATCCGCAGGGTGGTGGTCTTGCCGCAGCCGGAGGGGCCCAGCAATGTCACCATCTCGCCATCCTTGATCTCAAGATTGATATGGTCAACAGCCACGAAGTCCTTGCCGGTATCGGGCTGCTGGAAAATTTTGGTCACATCTTTCAGAACCACGCCGGAGCTCTTCTTGCTGAAGCCCAGCTTCTCATTCTTCTCTTGGCTCATTTTGATTCCTCCGTTTTCGTTTTAGCTTGGGGCACCTTGGAACGGGGCGCCAGCAGGAAGTTAATGACAGTGTTGAACAGGCCGATGAACACCAGCAGGATGCCCACCATCATGGTGACGAAGGCGGCCGCCTGACCGTATTTGGCCATGTCGAACAGGGAGTAGATGTTGCTGGTGACCAGCTTCCACCGGGGAGAGACCAGGAAGATCACCGCGCTGACGGCGGTAATGGCCTTGGTGAAGGAGTAGACGATGCCGGAGAAGAAGGCGTTTTTCAGCATGGGCAGCGTAATGCGGCGGAAGGAATAGCCGGTGTCGGCACCCAAGATGGTAGAGGCTTCCTCGATAGAGTTGTCGATCTGCAGCAGAGTGGTGGTGCCGGACTCGATGGCTACCGGCATGTTCCGGAAGGTGAACACGATCACCAGAATCAATCCAGTGCCAGTGAGGGCCAGCGGCTTGGAGTTGAAACCTAGGATGTAGCTGATGCCCAGCACGGTGCCGGGAACAGCGAACATCAGAACGGAGGCGACCTCGATGAACCGCTTGCCGTAGTAGTTCCGCTTGGCGGTGATATAGGCGATGACCATGCCCAGCAGGCCGCCGATGACAGCGGAGATCAGGCCCAGCGTCATGGAGTTTTTCAGGCTGTCCCAGCCGTACTGGAGCGTCTTGCGGTACTGATCCAGCGTCAGGGAGAAGTCCACGCCCCAGGTGCGGACAAAGGAGGCAAAAATTACCGTGCCGTAGAACAGAATGATGATGGCGGAAACGATTAGGCAGAAAGCAAACAAGGGCCACTTGATGTGGGGTTCCTCAATGAGCTTCCGGGCCTGGGTGGGCTTGCCGGTGACTGTGACAAAGCTCTTTTTATTGACCCAGTATTTATTGAGAAGATACGCGATGACCGCAGGCAGAAGCAGCAGAAGCGCCAGCACGGAACCCTTTCGCATATCATAACTGCCGGTGATGATGTTGTAGACCTCAATGGAGAGGGTGGTGTAATCGCCGCCGATGGTAGCCGGGTTGGAGAAGTCCTCCAGAGACTGGATGAACACCAGCAGCGCGCCGGAGATGATGCCGGGGAGGGACAGGGGGAAGGTAACCGTCCAGAAGGTTTTCCAGCGGCCTGCGCCCATGTTGCAGGCGGCATCCTCTACAGAGGCGTCGATGGAGGCCAGAATGCCGGAGAGGGTCAGGTAGGCGATGGGGAAGAAGCTCATCACCTGAACCACAATCAGGCTCTTGAGGCCGTATACGCTGCTGCCGGTGATGCCAAGCAGGTTCTTGGAAATCAGACCCTGCTTGCCGAAGAGGAAGATAATGGACAGGGACAGCACGAAGGGCGGGGAGAGGATGGGCAGCGTGGCCATGGTCTTGAAAAAGCCCTTGGCCGGTACGTTGACCCGGGTGACGGTATAGGCAAAGACATAGCCGATGAAGGTGGCGATGACGGCCACAATCAGGCCCAGCGCCATGGTGCGGCCGAAGACCTTGCCGTACCGGGGCGTTTGCAGGATGGTGATGAGATTGGCCAGAGAGAAGGCACCGGTCTCATCCGTAAGGCTGTAGATCAGCGTTTTGGCCAGAGGATAGATGACGAACAGCAGCAACAGCGCGAACGAGAGGATGATGGCAATCAGCAGCAGGGGCTGGCGCAGGATCATCTTCGTTTCATTGAGGCGCTTTGCGCGGGTAGTGGCATTTGCCATGAGCGTTCCTCCTGAGTGAGAGTGTCAAAAGCGGCGAGAAAGCTGCGCAAGGGAGTTCCGCCTTCTCTGTCTTGGTATGCGGGCCCCCTCCCCTTGGGGGAGGAGGCCCGTTTGCGGGAAATCAATCAGAAATCTATTGGGATCAGCCCTCGGGCTTGGTGGCGATCTTATTCTCGAACTGCTCGCAGTACTCGCTCTTGACGCTGGCAGCCCAAACGGCGTCATAATCAATCACGGGAACCTCATCCAGCGTCACCAGACCGTCGGCCACAGGAGCGGCGGTGTTGGTGGGAACGCGGAAGGAGTCGTTTTCGGCGTAGCAGCCCTGACCGGCCTCGGAGGTCATCCAGTCAATGAACTTCTTGGCGTTCTCCTGCTCGTCGGCCTTGCCGCCCTTGATGAGGGCCATGGCGCCCACCTCATAACCGGTGCCGTCGGTGGGGAAGCTCAGCTCAATGTGATAGCCCTCGGGAGTCAGCTGCAGGGCGTCGTGAGAGAAGGTGAGGGCGATGGCAGCCTCACCGATGGCCACGGCATTGGGAGCGGCGGAGCCGGACTTGGTGTACTGACTCATGTTGGTGTTCAGCTTTTCCAGATAGTCCCAGACCTGATCGTCGCCCTTGAGTTGAACCAGCGTGGCCAGAACGGTGTAGGCGGTGCCGGAGGTGGCGGGGTGGGCCATGATGATCTCACCCTTGAACTCGGGCTTCAGCAGGTCTTCCCAGCTGGTGGGATATTCCAGACCCTTTTCGGCAAACCAGTCGGCGTTGCAGGCGAAGGCGATGCAACCCACATAGATGGGGTTCCAGGTGCCGGTGGGATCCAGATAAGTATCGGGAGTCTTGGACAGATTGGGGGACTGGTAGGCTTCCAGCAGGCCCTTGTCCACAGCGGCGATATAGTTATCGGTGGAGCCGCCGAACATCAGCGTTGCTTGGGGATTGTCCTTCTCGGCCTCCACACGGGTCAGCATTTCGCCGGCGGAGAGGCGGACATAGTTGACTTTGATGCCGGTCTCTTCTTCAAACTTGTTGAAATAGTAGATGACTTCGCTTTCGGGGAAGGCGGTGTAAACGGAGAGTTCCTTGCTGCCGGAGGATTCGGCGGGCTGCTCGGTCTGTGCGCTGTCATCGGTTTTGGGTTCCTCGGTCTTGCCGCCGCAGGCGGTGAGAGCAAGCAGGCTGGCAGCTGCCAGCACAGCGGCGAACAGGCGCTTAGTGGATTTCTTCATAAATCGTTTCTCCTTCTCATCCATTATTTATTTCCATTCCGCACTGCGGAAGAGAAAACACGGCTTTGCGGGAACCTTGGACAGTTCCTCTTTGCGGGAAACAAGCTGCGGACCAACTCATAGCACCAGTTGTCCTGACTTCTATCCGGGCCCGCAATCCATTTCTATGTAGGCGGTTCGCAGTTTAGCATGGACAGGCGGCATCCGGTCAGACGCTGCGCAAACACCCCCAGCTTATGGCAGTGTAAACAATGAACACATATGCGCAACCGCTTACATTGACAATGTAATACCACATATTTCCAAATGCGTCAATGAAGAATGTGCTTTTTCTACATTTGATGCAAAAAGAGCCCTGCATGCTTTGTACAAAATGGACAATGCGGCTTGCGGCCGCACGGCTTTTGCTTTTGGCGCATACACAATGACCGCAAATGATGGCGAAGAATATTGGAGGCCTGCACCATGTAAAAATCCTTTTCAGCTACGTTTTATGTAACCGCTTACATTATAAATCAAGAGGGCAGCACATAAAAAGCCTCCGCCAAACGGCGGAGGCTTTTGCTTTGTTGAAAACAGGCAACCACGGGCTATGCCCGTGGAATAAAAGAGGCTAAGCCTATGAGAGGGAAAGATAAACCTCCCATGCTACAATCGAAGCAGGTTTGCCGACCGCAAGAAAAGTAGCAGAGGAGGAATATCCATGTTTGGAACACAAAAGAAAGAGGAAATAGATAGTCTTGCACGCTGGAACTGTAAATATCACATAGTATTTGCCCCAAAATATCGGAGAGAAGCAATATATGGACAAATTCGGGCAGATATCGGGAGCATCCTAAGAAAACTGTGCGAGTATAAAGGGGTAGAAATTATAGAGGCAGAGACTTGCCCAGACCATATCCATATGCTGGTGAGTATCCCGCCCCAATACAGTGTATCACAGTTTATGGGATATCTCAAAGGGAAAAGTTCGCTGATGATATTTGACCGACATGCGAATCTGAAGTACAAGTACGGAAACCGGCAGTTTTGGTGCAAAGGCTACTATGTGGATACAGTAGGGAGGAACAAGAAAGTAATTGCGGAGTATATCCGAAATCAACTTGCAGAGGACAAAATATCGGATCAGATATCGATTAAGGAATACTTTGACCCGTTTACGGGTGAG
>ENA-ORLY01000115-ORLY01000115.1-human-gut-metagenome-genome-assembly--contig:-NODE-115-length-116857-cov-5.259899_pt1 | contig 116857 bp, 105 predicted proteins | sample MGYA00243071_ERZ508832 | MGnify/ENA primary metagenome ERZ508832 (study PRJEB26277, sample SAMN04329777) | human gut metagenome | biome: human-associated habitat | host: Homo sapiens | place: USA... | reverse complement strand
AAGGCATTCTTCTCCGAATGAACCGTTCGATCCAAGTTGAAGGTGCTTTCGGCGTTTTAAAACAGGATTACGGGTTCAGAAGATTCCTCACCCGAGGGAAGACCAACAACGAAACCCGCCTTTTTATCCTCGCAACAGCGTCCAATATCCGAAAACTGTGCAGTCGGCTTGCTGACGGACGATTCGGAAAAGCACTGTTTGAACCGAAAACAGCCTGAAATAACCTTCCGAGAACAACAAAACTTGAGCAGGTCTGTTTGCTGTACACAAAAATCACACTTTCTGCATGAGCCGGCTTCGCTTGAGCCGAAAAATGTAATGTTCGGCACTCCACGGATTGCCCTCCTAAAAAAAGAAAGGTGCTGCTGCAAATATGACTTGATTTTGCAACAGCTCCTGTTTTCAGCTATTAAAGCTCCAGCACGCACGACTTTACGGCCCAAATAAGAACAGAGCAAAGTTTCAGAAACTTTCCGGCACAAGCGCCAGTTTGTTAATTGATTCGTGAGCCCGGACGAGAGCATCACGCACCTTTGACCGGGTGAAAAAGAACAATCTTCGGAATAATATCAAAAATCCCCGGAATAATGTCATTGTGTTTTTTGGAACTATGTCAATTTAGATTCGGAATAATGTAATAAGACAGAGCCACACCCTTGCTTGTGTGTCTCTGCCTTTTTTATAACGAATTCATGATGTTCAGCAAACTCTGGTAGCTGTCTACATCGTGGTATACGACATTGCTTGCGGACATCTCATTGAACAGCTTCTTGGCGCAAGAGATTTTCGCCTGCTCAATAGGACGCAGCTCAAGACTTTCCATTGTGCCTTTCGTTTCGGCTATGAAGAAAATATGCTTGACCTTGCCCTCATAGAAAGCGATTGCCCAGTCCGGCGAATAGTTGCCCACCGGTGTAGGGATTTGGAAGGTTCTCGGCAGCTTTGCATAGACACACACCTCGTCTGCTGCGTCCAAATCCTCAGCAAACTTTCTCTCAATGCTCTTGTCAGCAGAGCCGTCCGTGAACACATAGTCCTGAATGGCTTTCTTTGCAAGGAACGCCTTATCAAAGCTCTGTGTTGCCTTTTCAGCCGTGAAGATAGAACTGTCATATTCACCCTCAATGGTATCGTAGGAAATATGCTCCACGATCATTGTGGCTTTCTGCTCATTGATGAGCCGGATGACCTTTGTGATGAACTCCTCCGGGTTATTCCTGAACATATAGAGCTTATCCACACGGATGCCTTGCAGGATCGCAGAAATCGTGCGCCGTGTCAGAACAGTACCCTCTGCGATTTTTCCGATGAGGTCATACTTGATCTGACTGGTTTCGGCGTGTTTGAGCGTCTGCGTCCGGGTTCTTTCGCCGGTGAAGGATGCTCCACGCTCGATCTCATACTCATTCATCTCCGTTTTCTGCCGTCCGATGGTGGCCGTGTATTGCAGCTCGGAAACAAAGAGCTTTTCGTCAATATGGGCAATGGCGTTGCGGATCAGCTCGGCGCTGTCAAAATCGACGGTGTAGGCGTACTTGTGGTTGATCTCACGCCACAACGCCTGAAACTCTTTCTTGGCAAAGTTCTCGTTAAGCGGGTTATCCTTAACCTTGGTTTCGTGACCGTCGGAGAACATATCCTTGAGAACGCTGTCATCATAGACCGCCTGAATGAGCGTGTGGATACCGTCTGTCATCGGTTTGAGTTCCTCCGGCAGCTCCGCAACAGTCCCGTTCTTAACATCCTGACGGTACTTGTCCGTCACATTGCGCTTCATATCCACATAGCCGTTCTGAATAAGGTAGAACTCAATGGCATTGGCTTTCTCATCGTCGATAAGCGTCGGTACATCGTCCACCTTGACATATTTGCCCTTGAAGTATTCGCTTGTAGCCACCGTGGGTCTGTCATAAAGCACGGTCTTAATATCCGACTGCAAGTCCGTCACAAAGGTCTTATAGCTTTCACTGGCAACTACCGTCAGCGTGTTGATCTCGTGAACGCTGTCGCCGCAGCTCTGCACATCCATCCGGTTGCCGTCCTGATTGACGCAAAGGCGCAGACCACGACCGACTTCCTGCCGCTTCGCCGTGTTGCTGTCGGAGTGCTTCAGAGTACAGATTTGGAACACATTTGGGTTGTCCCAGCCCTCACGCAGTGCGGAGTGGGAGAAGATGAACCGTGTTGGCTCGTCAAAGGACAGCAGCCGTTCCTTGTTTTTCAGAATCAGGTCATAGGCGGAAATATCGTCGGAGAACTCGCTGCCACGCTTGAGCTGACTGTCCACGCTGCGCCCGGTTTTCTTGTCGATGCTGAAATAGCCCTTATGCACCCGGCTTACATCGCTGCAAGTGGATTTGAGATACTTCTGATACGGCGTGTCAAACATCGTAATGTACTCGTTCAGAATGGCAAGATACTCCTGCTCAAACATCACGCCATATTCGCCAAGCACCTCGTCGCCGTTTTCATCATACTGGCGGTACTTTGCCACTTCGTCGATGAAGAACAGGGACAGGCACTTGATGCCCATGTTAAAGAGCTTTTCCTCTTTCTCAAAGTGGGAGAGGATAGTTTCCCGAATCTGAATGCGGCGCATATCCTTTTCGGACACATCGCCAACCACATCGCCGGCTTTGATGACTTCGCCGTTGGTAAAGGTCACAGTGCCACGCAGCGGGTCAATTTCAGAGATGGTATACCCCTTGTATTGCTCCATTTCTTGAGAAACAAAGTAGAGGTCGTCCCCAACGCCGAGAATACGGGTTTCCCGGTTGATGGATTTGTTGTAGCCGATCTCCAGCTCGATTTTCGCCATCGGCGGCTTCTTGCTGGAAAGAATGATCTGCTCAAGGTAGAGGTAGCTGTCCGTGCCACGGAAGTTCTTGACCTCAAAGCCCTTGACCTCGATCTTCTTGACCAACCGCTTGTTGAAGGCGTCCAGCGCATCCAGCACATAGACGAGGTTGTGATGCTTGGCGTGGGTAGCCGAGTAGTTGAGGGAGAACAGCGGATTGAAGTTCTTCAGTGCCTTCTGCGTCACATTGCCGCCCATCCTCTGCGGCTCGTCCAAAATAATGATCGGACGGTTTGCCTTGATAACATCGATCGGTCGGCGGGAACCGAACTCATCCCGCTTGGAGTAGATGATGCGGGCTTCCTTGCTCTTGCCGTCCTCTTTCAGCGAGGAGGCAAATGCCTGTGTGTTGATAATCATCACATTGATGCCGGAGCTGCTTGAAAAGTTATCCAACTGGTTCAGGTTGGAGCTGTTGTAGATGAAGAAGCGAGCCTTCTTGCCGTAATGCTCCATAAAGTGGCCTGCGGTGATCTCAAAGGACTTCTTCACGCCCTCACGGATCGCAACAGAAGGAACGACCACAATAAACTTGCTCCAGCCGTACTTCTTGTTCAGCTCGAACATCGTCTTGATATAGACATAGGTTTTGCCCGTGCCGGTTTCCATTTCAATATCAAGGCTGCAACGCCCCAAGTCTTTGACAAGGGAAGAGGATAGCTTGATGTTGTTCTGACTCTGTAAGGTCTGAATGTTGTGCAGAAGCTGCTCATCGGAAAGCTCTACCGCTTCATTTTTATAACCGGTATCGTTCAGCGGATCGACGATTTCAAGCTCCTCACCGGACATACCGAGGGGTATCTGATACGGCTCCGCTTTGACCTTGCCCCGGTCACGGATATAGCTGATCTTATCGTGGAAGCCCTGCCCCTGAAAGACACGCACAACGGCATCAACCGCATCGGTTTGGTATTGTTGTATTTTGAAATTAAATTTCAATTAGGATGCACCCCCTTAAAGAACAGCGATAAGAATAGTCGCAACAAGTGAAGCCAGCGCAATACCAGCGGAAACAAGAGCAATAACCAACATCTTCGTATTGTACTTCTTTGCTTTTTCCGCTTCCTGCTTGCTTTCTTCCAGTTCTTTTTCTTTCAACAGGTACAAATCGTTAAGCTTAGAGTAGTTATCATTAAGTCCTTCTACCACTTTTTGATTGCCTTCAAGTATTGGCTTTATTTCCTCTGCAAGAATCTCGTTCAGCGGCGTAATGCTATCAAGCATTTCTTGATTTCGCCTATTCATTTCATCAATAAATGAAGTATCTATTCTTGGGGTTAAATCAGGTAAGGTAAAACCGTTAAAATCCATTACAGCACCTTCCTTACTGTGTCCGGGCTGTAGGCGGCGAAAATCTGATCGAAGTTGGTTGCCACGCTGTCGTTTGCCATAGAGCTGTCACGCATCACAAAATAGTAAGGCTTCTGCTTGGCAATGGCTTTGATGGTTTCCTCGGTCACATTGCTGTCGAAGCAGGCGATCAGATAGTTGTCCTCCACATTGAACACCTTCTTGCCGGCAATGGTGGTTTCCTCAATTTTGCCGGAGAGCAGCACGCCCAAATCCAGCATCACTTGGAACAGCAGATCCTCCGGCGTTCTGTCCTCTTTGATGTTGTCCTCAAGGTGGGAGAACAGACCGGCTTCATACTCCGCAGGGTTATAGTAGACCTCTTTCATATTGGAGGTATCACACTTCAGAACACGGAAACCGATATCAAGGTTTTGCGTGGTCAAAGGGCGGTCCTCTTTGATTTTCTTACCGGCACGACGAATGCGCTCTTTGCCGATTTCGCAGATGGTCTTGTAACCTGCTTTGTAGGCTTCGCTCTTTTCGTCGGTTTTTTCGGGAAGCTGAACCATAATAAACTTGCGGTGTCCGCCATCTTCGGCGTTGAGCTGCATAACGGCGTGGGCAGTTGTGGCAGAGCCGGAGAAGAAGTCCATTATGATTTCATCGCCATTCTTACATAGAGTGCTAATCAGTTTTTGAGCAACGATTACGGGTTTGGGATTGTCAAATGGCAGACCCATAGCGTCATCGCTTCCGCCAAAATACAGAAGTGAAGCAACGGCCTCCTCCATATTGTCTTTAAGATAATACTTCTGTCTTGGCTGCGTGGTCTCGTCCTCACCGTATTCAATTTTATCAATGCGAACAAGTTCATCCATTGTCTTATCTGTAAATCTCCATCCTTTTGCAGGAACAGGGCAGGGTTTGCCTGTTATGGGATGAATCAATGGTCTATGAGAACGAGTTTCGGGTTTATCGGGAGCTGCCATAGAAACGGGTTGGTATATACTACCTTCGTTATCAATGAGAGAATACGCACTTTCTCCACCAGTAAAATTGTTTTTATTGTCTTTTAGGAACTTTTTGTACTCGGTGCGAACTCTATCGTTAATCATTCCGTATTTCTGAATAAGTGATTCAACTTTTCTCATCATTGCATCGGCATTTTCCTTCTTCTTCAAGAACGGAACGCCTGCAAAAATAGCAATATTCTTGCAGTAAACAATAATAGATTCGTGCTGATACGCAACGCCAGCAACAACTCCTTTAGGGTTTCGCTTATCCCAAATAATAGTACCGAGCTGATTTTGCTGTCCGAAAATCTCATTGCAAACCATCGTAAGAGAATAAACTTCGTGTTCGTCAATGTGAATAAAGATAGCGCCATCATCGCTCAACATATCTTTTGCCAGTTTAAGTCGAGTATATATCATATTTAACCAGTTGGTATGAAAGCGACCGTTGCTATCTGAGTTTGTAAAAAGACGATTTCCTTCATCATCATACATTCCGCTTACAGCAAAGTATTCTTCAGAAGTCTGAGCAAAATTATCAGCATAGACAAAGTCATTTCCCGTGTTATACGGAGGATCAATGTAGATCATCTTGATTTTGCCGAGATAGGTTTCCTGCAACAGCTTCAGCACCTCCAAATTGTCACCCTCAATATAGAGGTTTTCGGTGGTGTCAAAGTTTACACTACCGCTGCTGCAATAAGGTTTTCCCTCACTATCTGCCCCAGTGGGAACTGTTTCATCTTCACGAACAGGGCGCAGCGTCTTATTGATCGGGGCATTGGCGAGAAGAACGGACTTCTTCTTGTCAGGCCAAGTGAACTGATAGCGCTCCTCGTTACCGTCCACCACGGTGCAGGCAATTTCCTGCATCAACACATCCTTGTCGATTGCACGGACGACCTCACCGTTTTCGTTGATCGTTTCCGTCACGGCGTTGGGAAACATCGCCGCCAGCTTTCTGAAATTTTCATCAGCCTTGTTTGCTGTTTGCATTCTCAGTTTATCCATATTCTTCTCCTTAGTTAAACAAATGGAACATTACGCTCTTAAATGTGTTTTTTGGTTTAGCACTCTCTGATAAAACTCCATTTTTGGGATTGTCCCATAACGCTATCGTTACCCGCTTATAATCTGGAGTATTATACTCGACCTCGTATGTTGTGAATATCTCCGGCGATGTTACTCGGAATGCCAGAGACTGACCAACATTAAGAAAACTATATGAGCTTTTTTCGAGTCTTTTGCGCCCGATTTGATTGAAATCACTATCATACAGTATTCGATATACAGCCAAATCGTATATTCCTTGCCTTGAAGTTAAGATAAATGTATTGTTCGCTTCTTTCTCTAAATCAAAAACTTCAACAATGTCAAACTCTTTATTATCAAATTCTGCCCCCATCATTCTTAGCTCGTCGGTAAAAACATATCGGTTTCTGGCGATTGTGATAATTCTTCCAATAAAGTAAAAAGCAAAAAGAATTAGTGTTGCGATAGATGCAATATCCCCTAAAAACAATTCATTTCCCTCATTTCTGTATTCAATTTTTTTAACAACTGTACAAGTTCAAACTTCTTCTTCGGCTGTTTTTCAGCCCTCGCTTGCTTTTCCAGTTTTTCTATTTGTTTTTTTAGTTGTTCCTGTTTGTTATGTAGTGCAATGTTTTCGTCAAGCGATAATTCCTCATTCCACACTCCACACTCCAAACTCTTAACAATGTTCTCCCAGACTGTATCAAGGTTAAGTCCATGAAGTTCAATTTGTTGATTTTCAGTGGGTTTCCATTCTGTCTGCATTACCTTTGTATGGTAAATAGCAAGTCTGCTTTCATTCTCATATTCAAGAACAAACAAAATATTCTGCGGTATCAATTTTGAAAGCGTTGCTATCGTTTTTTTATCATATTCTTTCTTTTTGAGTGAAACAAGCAAAACAAAAAAACTTTTTACATCTTCTCCGGCAGGAATATTAACCTTATTGGGAGCAATTTCATTTACTATCGTGATTCTTGAAATATCAGCATCAATTTTTGCTTTTGCTGCTGTATTCATTTGAAATTTAGTATAAATAGCTTTTTTCGGAAGTTGCTTACTCATTTCCGTCGTCTTTGGTAATCCGAGCATTTTGATTTTCACTCCGTTTCAATCAGTTTTTAGTTAGGAATTATGAATTAGGAGTTATCCTTCATAGTCTTAGTTATGCTTGAAAGCAATTTTTTTAATTCAACACAATCTGAATTGATTGAACCAAACTCATCCTTAGATAAGTATTCTGTACCATACAATAGTTCTAACCAATATGCAGTTTCAGAGCACTCCTTAAAAGCAATATACATCTTTGCCAAAAAATCTTTTTTGCTAATTGCGCAGTTTGCCTCGGCAATATTTGCTCCTATGCTTGTTCCGCTTCTTAATAGCTGTTTTGACAGGACATATTCTTTCTTTTCACCACAAAGATATTTGTACATTCTAATAATTCGCAAAGCAAACTTTTTGCTTTTCTCAAAAACAATGTTTTCCATTCCTAATTCCTAATTACCAAAAAGCATATAAGTTCAAAGTCATCCAATCCCTTAATTTCATTCGTTAAAAAGCTTACTTGTCCTCCGCTTAGGAAACTGTCTATATCACTTTCTTCTTTTACTTCGATAATAGATGAAATGGCATCGCCAAGCAATTCTGAAAATTTTGACATATCTTTGCCATCACGGGTTTCTTTGTTAAACTGTTTGCAAAGGTCTGTGTATGGTTCAGTTTTGCCTTTGCAAAGATAACGCATTTTGTCAAGCATTGCTTTTGGCGACAAATGGTCACATATAACTTGTCCGTCTTCACTGATATAAACCATATAGAATGGGTGAAGTCTGTTCTGATTATCTATGTTTACGCTGTTGGAGCGATTTTTTAGCACATAGATAACTCCGGACGGCATTTCATCACTTGCTTTTGCGACTGCATGAAGTCCAAAAGGTGTTTTATCTATATCGGGATGATTCTTTACATATTCAAGCAAATCAAGTCTAAATTCATTAAGACCCAAATCCATTATAGAAATACCGCTTGACATATCTTCAATATCAACAACCTCTTCTTGCAAGCGTTTGAGTTGTGCTTTTCTGTATTCAAGGTCGGTCTTTTCTTCATCACTTAGCAGATTGTCATCGCCTGTTGCAGTCATATCTACAATTTTCATTCGTGTTTCAACTTTTGCTTTAAGATTGATATAATCATCAAGGGTTACATCCGGCCAAAAGTTTACAAGCTGAATGACTTTATTTTTGCTTCCGATACGGTCAATTCGTCCAAATCGCTGAATGATGCGAACAGGATTCCAATGTATATCATAGTTAATAAGATAATCGCAATCCTGCAAGTTCTGACCTTCTGAAATACAGTCAGTTGCAATGAGCAAATCAATCTCTGTATCATCATTTGGCATAAGCAATTTTTTGTCTTTTGATATTGGAGAAAAGCATGTGAGCACTGTGTTCAAGTCTTTCTTTAGATTTGAACAAGTAGTGCGTCCTTCAACCATACCGGATACCATTGCGGTATTAAGACCGTATTTCGTTTTTACATAAGTGCTTACGTTGTCATATAAGTATCCTGCCGTATCGGCAAAGGCAGTAAAAATAATTATCTTTTTATTGCCTTCATTTATCGGGTGATTTATCTTGTTGTCAATTATTTTCAACAGTTCTTGTAGCTTTAAATCATGTTCAGGTGTAATATCACCAACCATAAGAGTAAGCAGTTCAAGAATATCTGCATCTTTTTGCAGACTTTTTCTCCATGAAACATAGTCCATATCGGCAAGACTGATTTTTATTTTTTTACCAAAAGAGAAAAGGTCATCAACATTCTGATCTTCATCGTCAAATTCATCAACATCAGAAATATCTGTTAGGTCAAGTTTGGTGTCTGTAAACTTGTTAAAATCGTCAATCGCTTTTATGGTTTTGTCAATCAATGCCTTAATGCGTGTAAGCGTAAGGTTGAATGAATAAACAGAACTTTCCATACGCTTCATCAAATTGATTGCAGTAAGTCTGCGAATACCCTGCTCACGACCCATTTGGTCGAATCCGATTTTTTCTTTATCTTTACCAAATAAGTCAGAATATTTTTCTTTTTTGCTTGCCTGAATATAGTGGGTGGGGGTGTATATTGAAAGTGATAGGAGCATAAGCTGCTCAAAAATTTGATTATATGTAATGGCTGATTTTAAATCAGTTAAGTTAGGTCTGAGTGATATTGGTTTGAGCCTTGACGGGAATGTACCTATATCCGTAGTATCGTAGTATTTTTGAATATGCTTTCTTGAGCGGGCAATTGTAACGCTGTCAAGCACTTCAAAAAAATCAAAATCAAGCATTTTCAGCAGATTGTCTGTTGTCCTATCCGAAACATCCCATTTGCTCCAAGTATTAAATGCCCTTTGTGCGTTTTTAAATATATCGTCAATAGAGCGAGTGGTATTCAATTTTTTGTCAATGTACTCAGTGTGACCTTCATACGCAAGTGCTAACTGATTTTTTAAATCATTAAAACGATTGTTTACCGGCGTTGCAGAAAGCATGAGAACTTTTGTTTTCACACCTGCACGAATTACTTTTTTGAGAAGTTTTACATATCTGTTTTCTTTATCATCTTCATCAGGATTTTCAATTATTTTTCCGCCATTACGGAAGTTATGCGATTCATCAATAACTACAAGATCATAGTTGCCCCAATTTAGCCTATCCAGATCAAGACCGTTAGATTTACCGTGTGTTCTGTTAAGGTCGGTGTGATATAACACATCATATCTCAAACGGTCGGATGCAATAGGGTTATTGATATAGTTGTCTTTATATGTATTCCAGTTGTTTGTCAGCTTTTTAGGACACAAAACAAGTACAGACTTGTTTCTGTTTTCGTAATACTTGATAACAGCAAGTGCAGTAAAAGTTTTGCCAAGACCAACGCTGTCTGCAAGAATACATCCGTTGTATTTTTCAAGTTTATTGATGATTGCAAGAGCGGCATCCTTTTGAAAATTGTAAAGCATATTCCAAATCTTGCTTTCTTTAAATCCGGTTGCCTCATTAGGAAGAACATCTTCTGAAATATCTTCAAGAAATTCGTTGAAGATATTATAGAGTGTAACAAAATAGATAAAATCAGGAGAATTTTCGTTGTAGGCAGCCGTTATATTGTCAATAACCTCATCGGTGACTTCCTGCAATACTTTATTATTGTTCCAAATTTCATTAAAATCCGCAAGCAATGTCTTTGCCAATGAATTATCTTTAACAATAGTTGTGCTGATTACATTGCCCTTTTCACAACCAAGCTCAATTGTTGTAAAGTTATTTATCGGTGTGTATCCAACTTCATCTACTACAATACCGCCCTGAATTGTCTTATCACTTATATTCGACTTAAATGTAACTTTCTTTTTTATCCACTCGGCACATTCTTTGGCAATTGCCTTTTGAGTGAGTTCATTTCTTAACTTTATCTCAAACTCTGTACCATACAAACTTTTTTCACGGGTTAGTCTGGGAATATAAAATTCTCTCTTTTCTTTAGGAGCTTTTTCAGTAGTGAAAGTAGGAGAGGTAAAAATAAAACGAAGTTCATCAATTCCGGACAATTGTTTTTTTAATTCCTGAAATGCATAAATTGAAAAACAAGCAGCGGCAATGGAAAGTTTGCTTCCTTTTTTTATCTCAACGGACAAATCATCTTTGAGCGTTTTGGTAGTGTTGTTAATAAGTTCCATAAATAATACCTGACTTTGCAACTGAAATATTACTATATTTGAATCAAATGTATTGCCAAATGATGTAAGTTTTGTATATATTTTATCACAATTTACCTGTCATTTCAATGCTATTCGACTGAATTCTTTTTACAAAGAATTTGTATTTTGATAATTTAGTGGTGAATCGTGATGAACCTACATTGAATTATTTACTGCTTGAGATAGTATCAATAGAAGGCAGGACTGAATGGGTGAATTGCGTTCAATTTATCCGTCGCGAGAGATAAATATGAAGAATAAAAGGGTACACTTTGATGTGTATCCTTTTTTTCTTTGAGAACTATGGTTTGGTTTTATGATTAGGCATTTACTGACGAAATAGTAGTTAATTTCTAAAGTAACTAAAGCAAAAAACGCTTGAAAACGAAAAGATAATGTGATAATATATAGGTGTTGACAATGTACAGTCGTTTCCTTAGAGTGGGTTAGAATTCGTCAATCTGTAAAACGATTAGATTGCAGAAAAGGCTAATACTCAAGAGAAGTATGTACCGCTGCAATATTGCCGGTCGCAGTCCGCATATAGTGAAATATGAGGGACGCTGTGATTAATTAGTATCTGATTATTTATCAGATCGTGAGACACATACTGATTTATGTGTCGCCCTATTGTTTGAGGCTTTTTTTAAAGCCAAGAGAACAAGCAAGCATCTTAAGGATAGCTGTATCCGATTATAGGTGTATATAGAACAAAAAACAGTCCTAAACTATTATATAAGGGATAACAAGGGATTGTGAAGAAATGAAGTTTAAGACTCCGTTCTTCGTAGCTCCTTTTTATTTATAAAAGTGCAGAAGCAATTCGTATGGTCAAGAATTGATTTGTGACGGTGTCACATTGAGATATTTGAAAAAGAGAGATTGCATTAAGATGGGGATAGTATGCCCTTTTAAATACTAAAAACAGAATATTGTATATAAAGAGAGTACAATTTTTATTTGTACTCTCTTTTTGTTTGCAAGATAATGCCACATCCCGACAGCCGTGTTAAGGAGGCGATAAGAAATAAAGAACGACATCAAATTAAGATGTTATTAACAGTGATAAAGTAAAAACATAGATCGAAACAGACCTGATAACAGGTAAAAATGAACTATGTGCAGTTGCCTCACATAAAATTCAGGCAAACGCCCGTGATGTTTGGGCGCCGATTCAGTCGGCAAAAACATCAATTCAAAATGAAAGGAGTTTATATATGCAATATAAACTTTTGGTTTATACATGGCTATTGCGTTTTGTGGGCAATCATGAAAAGCGATGCCGCAATTACTTTATCTACTGAAAAATTTATTGAACAGATCAAAGCCGATACAATCGGTTTGGCGTTCACCAAGCTTCTTGAAGCAATGAATGTTTCAAGAGCTGATTATAGAGATGCGTACGGATTTGGCGAGGGAACTGTTGATCATATAGTAAACCGATATGATTTTGATATGAAACCCATAACAATAATTCGTGCAGTTTTGGTGCTTAATGTCGATTACAGACTGAGCAAATTTCTGCTCAATAAAGCAGGAATTTGTGAGGGTAACTGCCCCGCATCAAAAATATATTGGAGCGTTTTAAAGAAAGTCAATTCTGATTTTATTCCGTATTACAGCAAAAATATAAATTTTTTCGAAGAAGTTCCGAATACGATTAACGAAATAAATCAGAGAATAGATGAAATGATTGATAAAATGCCGATTTCGGATAAAAAGAAGGTGGAGTATAAGAAAAAATATAGAATTAAAGATGTATTAGCTGTATGAAAAATTTTTTATTATAACACAGAATGCGAAAAAAGGGAACACAGTAAATCGCCTGTTGAATGTAATTTGCCGATGATATAATTTAGCTGTCATCGATGATAAATTATTTTTTCGGAGGTAAAATTATGAATATCAATTTAGTTGAAATTGATGCCAACAAGACAATCGGCAAAAATCCTGTGCTTGTAGATGTTGCACCTGCGTATGTCTATGATAATGGAAAAAGAACAGGTGAGGTCAGCGGATTTAAATACACCGTTGCCTTGCCTGACAAGGCTTTTGAAAAGCTGACGGTCAAGATTGACGGCGAGTGCAAACTTGAAAAGCCTGATGATAAACATTATCCGGTGGTCATCTTTGACGGACTTGAGATGCGTCCGTATTGGACTCCCGAGGGCTACAAGGTTTCTGCAACGGCGAAGAATATTCGTGCTGTCAATGCGGGAAAGGCTTAAACTGCACCAAATCAGTCTTTGCATGGTGTGCCTTAAGCACACCGTGCAGAGACTCTGCGATAGGGGGAGTATTACCCCTATCGTAGCAATGTAGCAGTAGCAGGGAGGTTTTTATATGGGCAGTTCAAATCTTCAGTCGAGGAAGTGGCTGTTGACCATAAATAACCCTGATGATTACGAGCTTGACCATAATGCGGTCAAGAATACTCTGCATCTGTTCAGTCCCGATTATTTTTGCCTTGTGGATGAAATTGCAACCACAGGCACAAAGCATATGCACATTTTCATTTACTCAAAATCGCCGATTCGCTTTTCAACATTGAAGAACAGATTCCCTGTTGCGCATATTGACAAGGCTAACGGCAGTGTAATGGAAAATCGTGACTATCTCCGAAAGGAGGGCAAGTGGCAGGGTTCTGATAAGGAACAGACAAATCTTATTGATACTTTTGAAGAGATTGGTAATGTTCCAAAGCCTGTTGATGAAAATTCTCCCGATATGTCCGCTCTGATTGAAGAAATCGAAAAATGTACAGTGTCTAATGATATGTTGCTTATAATCCGTTGCCTTAAAAGCGACTGATTTCTATAATATTAGTAGGAGGTCTGTATCATGATAAAAATTGCTTTTGGAAAAGCATGTAGAGAATATCGAGAAAAACTTAATATTAGTCAAGAAAAATTTGCGCTCTTGATTGGTATGGACAGGACATATTATTCATCTGTCGAAGCAGGAAAGAGAAATATATCTATACAGAATATTCAAAAAATAGCAAATGGTCTTGGCATATCATTATCAGAACTTATGACTAGAACTGAGAAATTAGCAGATGTTCAGTAGTTCGTTTTTAGGAGGATGTAAATGACGACATATGAAGAATTATTGAGTATGGAACATGATAGAATAATTGATTTTTTTAAAGATGCCAAGTTGTACGAATCACAATTTAAATATTCAGAATTTAATGCTGAATGTTATGATGCAATGTATTTGTATAATTCGCAGGACAATATAAAAACAGTTAAGGCATTAAAAGAAGAAATTGAAAATTTAAAACCCACTTGTAAGAAATGTGGAAACTATTTTATGAATCCAAGAAATAATAGTGTTAAGAAGTACGATGTTATGTTAGGTAAACTTCTTGAAGATGTTATTATTGATTTTTTAAAAAAGAAATATAAGTTAAATGTTACACATGGAGACAATATTAATAAAAAGTATCCTGACTGTATGCTATTAAGCGGAGATAAGGGAATCTTGGCATATTTTGAAGTGAAATATCACGGAGCGCCATTCATAAGTGCAATTCAAAAAATTGGTAGATATTGCTACGAAGGGAGTGCTACCCTTGATTTTGATAAGTTGATTAAACAAATCGAGATTATTGAATCCGATATAGATAGACCTGTGTTTTATTTGCATTGGATTGATTATCCCTGTCTAAAAGGCATATTTTTTGAAACATCGGATCAGGTTAAAAATGAACTTTTTGTCCAGGGTGAATTATTTGAACGAAAAGAAAGAAGTGGTGATTTTGATAACCTCGGAAAGAAAAAGGGATATACAAAAAAATTTTATTCTAAATTACTAGAAATGGGAACATTTGATGAACTTATCGAAATTTTTCTTGATATGAAGAAAAATGGTGTAGTTATGAATTAACCACTACCATCAGAGGAGATTGTCATGAAGTTTTATTTTATATATAGTGCTGGTGGCGGGGCCGGTGATTGGAATGGTGTTAAAAGAGTATGGGCTGACTGGATGCCAGAATGCATAAAGTCAAGAATTTTACTTAAATTTGGAGATGTATTTCTAGAGCATGCATCTGGGAATAAAATAATTAGGCCGCAAAGATGGAAGAATATCACAAATCTACGTGATTGGTTGTCCAAAAATGTAAATGATAATTATATTTATTCTAATAGTTGCAATATACTTCTGGATAGTGGTACTGCTAAAGCTGTTAACCTTATAGCTCATCATAATCCAACAACAAATTGCGCTGAATTGATTGAAAAATTTAATCAGATATTTGAAAGCAACAATGTGTTTGATAAGTATATTGACATTATCTGTGAATCTAATATAGATAGTGCAGTGACATTTGATATTCCAAATCCATTTAAAATTCGTAGTCAAAATGGAAACGCAAGATTGAATATCATTGAAAAAGATTCGAACGAAAGGTTAATTGAATTATCGGCAAAATATAGTAACATAATTTATGATGGAATTAAATCAAGGCGGGGTTCTCGATTCGCTGATTCTACGATTATGACAATAATCAATGGAACTTGGAATAAGTATGAAATTGATTTGTTTCTAAACAACCTGAATTATAATCCGAATAAAATTGCAATAGGCGCACTGTCATCCACTTCAATCAATGAAAACAATATATTCAAATATCTTGATGATCTGTTTCCTTTTATTGAAAAATCAAGTCAATTGCATTTTTTGGGATGTGGAGGATTAAAAAAAGCCGAGTTGATAAAACAATATGGATTTAATGGAGATAATGTATCTGTTGATTGTTCGACATTTATAAATAGAAGTATTGATGGAAATACACGGGGTACATCACAGTCTGGATATTTTGATTATATTTCAAAACGACTTACCAGGATAAATCCGAATACCATAGATGATATACTGCATACTCATGCTCAAGTTGATAATCCACTATATACTTGTGAAGAATTAGAGGATATATTAAATACTATTTTGATTCATCAGAGTGGAAAATCCTCACCAGAAACATATAACGCAAGAGCCAAATTGATATTTCATAATGCTGATGTTTATAGACGAAATGCTGAAGAGTAAGCAAAGAGGCAGAAGTATTTCTGCCTCTAAAATATTTTTAATTGATTTTGATCATGTTTTGATAGATTAGAAATAGCGTTAAGATAAATTTTTTTCTTTTCCTCATCGCTTTTAAATTCATCAAATACTGAAGGAGGAATATTTCCCTCAGACTCAAGGCGCCGTTCACATTCTTCTTTGTATTTACTATCAAGTTCAAATCCGATTGCATTTCTGCCAAGGATTTTTGCAGCGACAAGAGAAGTTCCGCTACCTGCGAAAGGATCAACAATTGTATCTCCTGGAAAACTGCTCATTTTTAATATACGAATGATCATTGGTAGCGGATATACTGTTGGATGTGTTAATCCTAGTTTGTTCTTTGTCATATTATTGACTCGGTCAAAATACCACACATCAGTAGGATTTCTTCCTGTGCCACCTTTTAGCCTTTTGTCATTCTGTGTAATATATGGAATTCTAATATCATCTAGATTAAAAATATAATTATCAATATTTTTAACACCCCATAGGATATTTTCATATCTGCCAGACAATCTGTTTGTGCAGTTCTGCATATTATTGAATGTCCAGGTAATCATATTTCGTAGGTAAAAATTGTTGGATTTAAAAATTTCGTATCCCAAAAATGGCATTGGTAGAATTTCTTTTTCGTTTCCAAATGGTACAGGAGAAAGATTCAAAAAGAAACTTCCGTCAGGAGTTAATATTCTATACACTTCTTTGGTGACATCCGATATAAGTTCCTTCCATTGATTAAGTGGTATTTTATCTTTATAGTGACCATATGGTTTCCCAATATTATATGGTGGAGATGTCACAACAAGTCTGACAGATTCATCAGGTACTTCACACAATAAATCACGACAATCACCTATTCTATAGTCAATTTTCAGCTCCATTATTTGCACCGACTTTCGATAATCTTTTTTTAGCGATTTCGCAATACTCAGGTACTATTTCGTAACCTAAATATTGACGATTAAGTTTTTTTGCGACAACTGCCGTGGTACCGCTTCCCATAAAAGGATCAAGAACAATATCATTTTCATTAGTGCTACCTAGAATAATTCTTTCTACTAATTTTTCTGGATATTGAGCAGGGTGTTCTGTGCGTTCCTCAAAATTTCCCGAAACCATAGATATACGCCACACATCTGTTGGATTTTTCAGCTGACTTTTATATCTATCCGGTCGGTAATTAAGGGCAGGAATTTTTATATCATCTAAATTGAAAGTATAGTTTTTTTTGTTTTTTACAAACCAAAAAACATATTCATATCGAGGTGCAAATCTTTTATTTGTTGAACCACCCCAGTCAAAATTCCATATTATTATATTCTTTAAATACATATCTTCAAAAAAGTCCATAATCCAAAAAGGTGGAATAACAACTCCATCATTGACACGGTTCTTTATATTAATCCACATTGAACCATTATCAGTTAATTTCTTTTTGCACTCATCAAAAACTGTTTTGAGTAAATGTCGGTATGTATCCTCGTCTAAGTTATCTTTATACTTAACTCCCTTACTTCTGAGAATTTGTCCTTTTGAAGTTTTGTTGCCATATTTAATATCAATATTATATGGTGGTGAAGTAACAACAAGATTAACAGATTTATCGTCTATTTGAAACATGTTTTCACTTGAAGAATTATATATTATATTAGTTTTCATAGCTATAATTTGTTCTCCGTAGTTTTTTCTGCATATTTTAGAAATTCTTTTTTGAATCGTTATGAGGTTAATTTTTAGGCGATTTTTTCAGTCTGGTTTCACTATATATCAATTTTTATTTCTGTTTGCTTTTATCCTAAAAACTATGATAAAATAAAAACCAGTCTCTGCTAAGACTGGTTTAATGGCAGGGGCAGAAGGACTCGAACCCTCGGCACGCGGTTTTGGAGACCGCTGCTCTACCAACTGAGCTATACCCCTATATTAATTTCAACCGATGAAATTATGAAGGTCGGTTCTGCAAACTTACTTATAAATTTCAACGCAAGATAGATTATATCACCGTTCAGTCGATTTGTCAACACATTTTTGTGAAATTTGACATTTTGAGCCGAGCGGTGATTTTTTTCAATATCTGCAATACAAATGTTCAGACCAAATCACTCAGTTTCTCTGATTTCCTGCGGATTTTCGGGGAAGCCTTCAATTTGGAAACGGAGTCCGCAGGTGGGGCATTCAAGGTACGGCTTGCCGTTGTTGAGGTTGTCCTGAATAATCATCATTTCGCTTTCGCAGAATGGGCAGAGTTTATTATTTTCGCTGTTCATATTTTTACCTCCGAGTGGATTGTTTTCGATATAACTTAATTATACCTTTAAGCGGTAAAATGTCAACCGAGATATTAAAAATGTATAGGCAAGAGGGTTGGATTTTAACGGCTTTTGTGCAAATTCCGCTTTACAAATTGACGAAAAAAGACTAAACTATATCTATGCTTCTGCGTTGCAGAATATACAATCTCATTCAAGGTGATTATTATGAAAAAAGAAAATATGGCTATGCTGTGTGACTTCTACGAATTTACAATGTCAAACGGCTATTTTAAAAACGGCTTTTATAAAAAGAATGTCTATTTTGATGTGTTCTTCCGCAAAGTTCCCGACAACGGCGGTTTTGCGATTATGGCAGGTCTTGAACAGGCTATTGAATACATCAGGGAACTTCATTTTGAAGACGAGGATATTGAGTATCTCAAGAGCAAGGGCATTTTTGACGAGCAGTTTCTTGAGTATTTGAGAAACTTCAAATTCAGCGGTGATGTTTATGCAATTCCCGAGGGAACTCCGATTTTCCCGAACGAGCCTGTTATGACAATCAAAGCGCCTGCAATTGAAGCTCAGCTTGTTGAAACATTCCTTCTCCTCACAATCAATCATCAGACTCTCATTGCGACAAAGGCTAACAGAATTGTCCGTGCCGCTCAGGGCAGAGCCGTACTTGAATTCGGTTCACGCCGTGCTCAGGGTGCAAATGCCGCAGTTGACGGTGCAAGAGCCGCATATATCGGCGGCTGCAAGGGTACAGCCTGCACACTTACAGACGAGCTTTACGGTGTTCCCGCCGGCGGTACAATGGCACATTCATGGGTTCAGATGTTCAACAGCGAGTATGACGCTTTTAAAACCTACTGCGAGATGTATCCCGATAATCCTACTCTCCTTGTTGATACATACAACACATTAAAGAGCGGTGTCCCGAATGCCATTAAGGTGTTCAAGGAGGTCCTTCTTCCGCAGGGTAAGACCAAGTGTGCAATCCGCCTTGATTCGGGTGATATTTCGTATCTTTCAAAGAAAGCAAGAAAAATGCTTGATGACGCAGGTCTTACTGAATGTACAATTACTGCGTCAAACGCTCTTGACGAGTACCTTATTCGTGACCTTATGATGCAGGGCGCTCAGGTTGATACATTCGGCGTTGGTGAAAGACTCATCACTTCATCAAGTTCGCCTGTATTCGGCGGTGTTTATAAGCTTGTTGCCGTTGAAAATGACGGCGGTGAAATTGTGCCGAAAATCAAGGTCAGCGAAAATACAACCAAGATTACAAATCCGCACTTCAAAAAGGTTTACCGCTATTTTGACAAGGACAGCGGCAAGGCTATTGCCGATGAGCTTTGCATTTATGATGAGGTTGTTGACGATTCAAAGCCGAGAACAATTTTCGATCCGAATGCAGTTTGGAAAACAAAAATGCTTGATAACTATACCGCAAAGGAACTTCTTGTGCCAATCTTCAAAAACGGCAAGTGCGTGTATGAGTCACCGTCAATTGAGGAAATCGCAACCTATTGCCGTGAGCAGATTGACCTTCTCTGGGACGAGGTTAAGCGTTTTGAAAATCCGCATAACTATTATGTTGATCTTTCAAAGAAACTCTATGACATCAAGGCTCTTTTGCTCAATATCTATGAAAAGTGATTTTTGATTATTTTTTGATTAAATCTGAAAATTGAAAAGTAAAATTTACGGTCGGGTAGTTCGTCTATCCGACCGTTTTTATATGTATGGATATTGTTTGCCGTTACAATTTTGCAATTGTTTTAAAATTGTCTTATTTGGATAATTCTGTGAACGAAATATAATTTTATTTCCAATTATTTTGGGGCAAAAATAAATGGCGGTTTTTGACCGCCCGACACACTATATTATACTTAAATTAACTTATATACCCTTATTACCAACCGATTTATTATTGCAAATCAATTCTTTAATCAAATTTCGTTCTAAAATAAAAAAGGCGGATACTCTCCGCTTACATCTTACTATATATTACGCAGTATCACGCATCTGCCATTGTTTTAATTCTTTCATCAATTCGGATTTTGTTTTCGTAGGTCAGTTGTCTGAAATGTTCAATCAAATCGGCTTCGTTCGGTGTAATTTGTGAGTTGCTGTATGGATTTTTGATATCTGACATACCGATAAGGTAGTCAACCGTAACGCTGAAAATTTCCGCCAAATTTTTGAGCGTGTCAATAGACGGCTGTGTAATGCCCTTTTCATATTTTGAAATCGCACTCGCCTTTAAATTCAGCTTTTCCGCAAGCTCAGTCTGTGACATATCGTTGTCAACACGCAATTCTTTTAATCTGACTGAAAACTCCATAATAACACCTTTGCCTGTAATTTAGTTTCTTTGATTTATTATACCATTTGTTTCATAAATAATAAAAATAATAGCCAAATCAGATTAAAATATGTTGACAATTGCAAATTAGGAATATATAATTATCTTAATAAGATAATTATTTTATTAAAAATTCTTGTTAGGAGGAAAGAAAATGAAAAAATTATTATGTGCAGTCCTTTCGGGTATAATGGCATTTTCAACTTTTGCGGTTGCCGTGCCGATTACCGCCTCAGCCGCCGAATCGCAGGAAAGCGTAAGTGCAACCTACGGCGATTTTGAATATGAAATCAATGATTCATCGGTTGCTATAACTAAATATACAGGAAGTGCAGAAACTGTTACAATCCCGTCAAAAATTGCTGGGTATAGGGTTGCATATATTGATCAGTACGCTTTTTACGCCTGTACAAACCTTTCTAGTATAGTTATACCAAATAGTGTTACGACTATTGGTTGGGGAGCTTTTAGTAGTTGTACAAGTCTTTCAAGTGTTATCATACAAAGAGGCGTCATAAATATTGATGGTGATGCTTTTTATGGTTGTTCAAGCCTTTCAAATATAACTATTCCTGACAGCGTGACAGAAATTTATGACGGTGCTTTTTCAAAAACTAAATGGTTTGATAATCAATCTGATGGCGTAGTATATGCAGGTAAGGTTGCATATACATATAAAGGAGATATGCCTAAGAATACAAAAATACTGTTAAGGCAAGACACAAAGAGTATTTCTAGATATGCATTTTCCGATTGTACTAATCTTACAGATATTGTTATTCCAAATAGTGTAAATCGAATTGATGTTGGAACTTTTGGGAGATGTACAAGCTTAAAAAGCATTACTATACCAAACAGTGTTATAAGTATTGGCAGTAAAGCTTTTTCTGACTGTACTAACCTTTCAGATATAATCATTCCTGACAGTATTACATATATTGCGTCTGATGCTTTTAAAAATACAAAATGGTTTGATAATCAACCTGACGGCGTAGTGTATGCTGGTAAAGTAGCATATGAATATAAGGGCAATATGCTTGAAAATACAAAAATAGTTTTAAAGCAAGGGACAAAGAGTATTTCTAAAGATGCATTTTCCAGTTGTATCAATCTTACGAATATTGTTATACCAAACAGTTTGTTAAGTGTTGGTGGGGGCGCATTTATGAACTGTTCAAAGCTAAAAAGTATAACTATTCCTAGAAATATGGAAGATATTGGCGAGTATGCATTTGGATATAGTGATATTGGTATTCATTATGGGTCTCCTGTAAAGTACGAAGATTTCACAATCAAAGGTTACAAAGGCACAATTGCAGAAACCTATGCAAAGGAAAATGGATTTAAATTTATTGCACTTGATGTTTCAGAACCAACCTCGGTATTATTAAACAAAACATCATTAACTTTAGATGTCGGAAAGAGTTATACTCTTACAAAGACAGTTTCGCCGTCAAATGCTGTGACTTCTTATACTTGGAGCAGTTCAAACACAAGTGTTGCGACTGTTGACGGCAACGGTAAAGTAACCGCCAAAGCGTTGGGTACTGCAACAATCACGGTAAAAACTTCAAACGGCAAAACAGCCACTTGCAAAATTACCGTAAATCTTCCCGCTCCGCAGATTACAGGTCTTGCAAACACAACAGGCGGTATCAAGATTTCGTGGAACAAGGTTGACGGCGCTTACGGCTACAGACTTTATTACAAGCCTGCATCAGGCGGTTGGAAACGCTTTAAGGACACAACCGCAACATCGTTCACCGATTCGGGAGTAGTACCGAATAAAACCGAAACATATACAATCCGTTGTATTGACAAAAACGGCAACACAATCAGCGGATTTAACTCGACAGGTTGGTCGAAAAAATATACACCTGCCGCTCCGACAGTTTCAAAACTCGATATCACCACAGGCGGTATCAAGCTTAGTTGGAATAAAATCGCAGGTGTTTACGGCTACAGACTTTATTACAAGCCTGCATCGGGTGGTTGGAAACGCTTTAAAGACACAACAGCCACATCGTTCACCGATTCGGGCGTAAGTCCTAACAGAACCGAAACCTACACAATCCGTTGCATTGATAAGAACGGCAATACCGTCAGCGGTTTTTATTCAAGGGGTTGGTCGAAGAAATACACTCCTGCTGCTCCGACAATTACAAGGCTATCAAACACATCAAAGGGTGTAAGCGTAACTTGGAATAAAATCGCAGGCGTTTACGGCTACAGACTTTACAGAAAATATGACGGCGGAAGCTGGACAAAGGTAAAAGATACAACTTCAACCTCTTTCACAGATTCAGGTGCTAAAAAGGGTAAGAAGGTAACCTACACAGTTCGTTGTATTGACAGGAAAGGCAAAACGGTAAGCGGTTTCAACTCAAAGGGTTGGTCAATTACAAGAAAATAGTATTTTAATCAGAAATCCCGACAGGTTTTGTGCTGTCGGGATTTTTGCTCGTTTTTACCATTGAAAAGACTGAATAATAATGTTATAATAAATCCGAATATAGAAAATTGTGAATAACTTTATCGAAAATGGGAGATGAAAACTAAAAATGGCAATAAAGGTAACGCTCCTTACACACACACCTAACCCTGAACAGACGGTTGCAATGGCGGCAAAGCTTTGCTACTCGCCGTCAGGGATTGAAGATATAAGAGAAGGTCTTGACGAGGAAAAAACTTCCTCATTTATTGATATGCTTGCAAGCCTCGGCCATGCAAGTCCGACCGAACACGCATATTTTACATTCGGCATTGAGGGCATTTCAAGAGCCTGCTCACACCAGCTTGTCCGCCACAGAATTGCATCCTACAGTCAGCAGTCACAGCGCTATGTTGACGGCACAAGGTTTGACTTTGTAACTCCGCCAGAAATTGCAAAGAACGAAAAGGCTCTTGCCGCTTATGAAAAGGCTCTCAAGGTTGAGGCTGACGCTTACAAGGAAATCAGAGATGCACTTGCTGTCGGTTACATCAACGAAAAATGTCCCGATAAGTACAGCGGAACGGATGAAGAAATTATCAATGCCTACAAGGCTGACGATAAAAAATCCTGCAATGCTTTCATCAAGAAAGCCAACGAGGATGCAAGATTTATTCTTCCGAATGCATCGACAACAAAAATTGTCTGCACCTTCAACGCAAGAAGCTTGCAGAACTTTTTTGCACACCGTTGTTGCAACAGAGCGCAATGGGAAATTCGTGAGGTTGCCGAGCAAATGCTTTTGCAGTGTCTTGAGGTTGCTCCGCATCTTTTCAAAAACTGCGGCCCGTCATGCCTGTTCGGACCATGCCCCGAGGGCAATATGTGTTGCGGAAGGCAAAAGGAAATGCGTCAGAAATACGGCAGAGAAAAGTAAGGTATTTTTATTATGAAAAGCAAAATTATTGTTATTGAGGGACTTGACGGCAGCGGAAAAGCTACGCAGACAAAGATTTTGTGCGAAAAAATTTCCGCTCTCGGCAAAAAGGTCACAAAGCTTGAATTTCCAAATTATGAAAGTCCTGCCGCAGCTCCCGTGAAGATGTATCTTGATGGTGAATTTGGCGACAAGCCCGATGATGTCAATGCCTATGCGGCGAGTGCGTTTTATGCGGTTGACCGTGTTGCAAGCTATCTTCAGTTTTGGAAAAAGGAATGTGACAACGGCGGTGTGATTTTAAGCGACCGCTATGTGACTTCAAATATAATTTATCAGATGTCCAAGCTCCCGAAAGAGGAGTGGAACAGCTTTATTGATTGGCTGAACGATTTTGAATACGAAAAACTCGGGATTCCGAAACCCGACCTTGTAATCTACCTTGATGTTGAACCCGAGGTTTCGCAGAAGCTTATGGAAAAACGCTACGGCGGTGACAACAGCAAGAAAGATTTGCATGAGAAAAACCTCCGTTTCCTTCTTGACTGTCGAAAAAGTGCAGTTTATGCCGCTAAAAAATGCGGCTGGAAGGTTATTAATTGCTGTGAAAACGGAGAGATTAAGAGTATAGAAAAAATATCGGAAGAGATAGAGAGGGCAGCGGCTGAAATTTATGCTGAGCTTTAAAAAAATTGAGCAAAGTGACATAAACGAACTTAAAAAATACTACGATTATGATGAGTGCATGGGTTGCGATACCAACCTTTTGAACGCTTATCTTTGGCGAAACGAATACAATATTAAATTTGCTTTTTATGATGACACAATTGTCAAGGTGTATTGTAATCCCGACGAGTCTGTCTGGGGTTACTGTATGCCTACAGGCAAAAATATAAAGGGTGCACTTGAAGAGGTTTTCAAAGATGCCGAGGAGAGAAACGGCAATTTGCGAATTGTTATGCTGACAAACGGCAATCGTGCAATGCTTGAAACAATGTTTCCCGACAAATTTGATTATGTCCGTTCACCCGAAAATCAGGATTACATCTACACTTCCCGTGACCTTGCAACCCTTGCGGGCAAAAGGTTTCACGCAAAGCGTAACCACATTTCAAAATTTTACAGAACCTACACCGATACCCGTTTTGAAACTCTGTCGGATTCAAACATTCCCGATGCATTAACGGTTGCAAAACTGTGGTGTGCGGAAAATGACACCGATCCCGAAGCTTCAAGCGAAATTATGGCAATCAGGGAAATGTGCGATCTCAAAGACGAATACAATGTCAAGGGCGCTGTACTGTATGTTGACTCAAAGCCCGTTGCCATGACTCTCGGAAGTGAAATTTCACCCAAGGTGTATGACATCAACTTTGAAAAGGCACTTCGTGAATATGACGGTGTTTATGCCGTAATCAACAACGAATTTGCCAAAACTCTTACGCAGTATGAGTATATAAACCGTGAGGAAGATATGGGACTTGATGGACTCAAAAAGTCTAAACTTTCATACAATCCCGTTATTATCCTCGACCGCTGGAATGCAATACCGAAAAAACGATGAAAACGATATTTCGCAAAACCGAAAAATCCGATACCGAAAGCCTTAAAAAGCTGTGGCTCTCGTGTTTTGACGAGGATGTAACTGCTGTCAATCTGATTTTTGACAGCGACCTTTTTGACGGTTGCTGTGCCGTTGTTGACGATAGAATCGTTTCGGCTCTTTACCTTGTAAAAGGTACGCTCAACGGCGAAAAATCGCATTATCTTTGCGGTGCGTCAACCAATAAATCTTTCCGTGGCAACGGAATAATGTCAAGGCTGATTGATTTTGCACTTGATGATGCAAAGAATAACGGTGATGTGTATTCTCTGCTTTTTCCTGCAAATGACGGCTTGTATGGCTTTTACGCAAAGCTCGGATATGCTCCAAGCTGCGCCGTAAAAAGCCGTGAAATTTCAAGGCAAACGCTTGAAAGTTTTGCAGAGAAGGGCTTGAATATCGGCTGTTCAAAAGAAAATTCTTTCATATATAATGAGAATTTTTTTGAATTTGCAAAGTCCTATTATGAGATTTACGGCTCAAAGGTGATCAATAAGAATGACTGCTTTGCCGTATTTGATGAAAACGAAAATACTGCCGATGTTTTTTACTCGGCTTATAAAAATATAAACGAACTTTCCGCACTTTTGCTTGAAAATACAAAATCAGAAAGGTTTGTGTTTACGGGCAAATCCGATAACGCTCTTTTTGAAAACTGTAGGTTACAAAAATGCGGAATGATTAAATCACTCGACAAAAACCATAAAATTCCCGACGATGTCTATATCGGGATTACTCTTTCCTGAAAGGAAGTTTACTATGTTCTATGTATTTCTTGCAGAAGGCTTTGAAGAAACAGAGGCGCTTGCCCCCGTTGATGTAATGCGCAGGGCAAAGCTTGATGTTAAAACAGTCGGTGTAACAGGCGAATGTGTTACAAGCTCACACGGTGTGCCTGTCAAAGCCGATATCACAATTGACAATATTGACCTTGATGATGTTCAGGGTGTTGTACTCCCCGGCGGTATGCCCGGAACTCTCAATCTTGAGGCAAACGAAAAGGTTATTGAGGCTGTTAAGTATAGCTGTGAAAACGGCAAAATCGTTGCCGCAATCTGTGCCGCTCCGTCAATTCTCGGCCATCTCGGAATTTTTGACGGCAAAAAGGCAACCTGTTTTCCGGGCTTTGAAAAGGAACTCAAGGGTGCAGACTATACAGGCACTCACACCGTAACGGACGGCAATATTATTACCGCAAAGGGCGCAGGCTGTGCAATTGAATTCGGTCACGCAATTGTTTCTCTCGCAGTATCAAAGGATGCCGCTGACAAGGTTATCGGTGATATGCAATGCCTGTGAAAAATGTTCGTGAGCTGAAAAGTCAGCTCCGTGCAAAACATAAAAAAATCCGAAAAAGCTGTCCTCCCGAAAAAAAGCAACAGCTTGACCTCGCCTTGCAGAACGCTTTTCTGGCAAGTGAGGAATACAAAAACTGTGATGTGCTTTTTGCCTTTGTTTCATCACCGATTGAGGTTGACACCTCGCTTATTCTTGAAACAACGCTGAAAGACGGCAAAAGGCTTGCTTTGCCAAAGTGTAAAAATAATTTCGGCGAAATGGATTTTTACCTTGTAAATTCACTTTCTCAGCTTGAAAAGGGTGCGTTTTCAATCATGGAACCAAACCCCGAGGTTTGCGAAAAGTACGAGGATTTCTCACACGGACTCTGCCTTGTTCCGGGACTTTGCTTTGATATGCAGGGATTCCGCCTTGGATTCGGCAAGGGTTACTACGACAGATTTTTACAGAATTTTTCGGGAACAAGCGTTGGGCTTTGCTACTCCAAATGTATAGAGCATACTCTGCCCTCGGGAGTGTTCGACCGCCCCGTTGACGCCGTGATTACCGAAAAATATACCAACCGAACAAATAACGAGTTTGTAAAGGAATGATACATTATGAACCCTGATAATTTTAATATGAGCGAACAGGAGCTTAACGCTCAGCGTCGCAGAAGAGCCGAAAACTTTAAACTTAATATTGATGAAAGCGAGTATGAGGACGATAATTTCGTCAAGTCTGAGGATGAACCGTCAAACCTTAATTCATACAGCGGTCAGGATGTCAAAAAGCAAATGGCCCGTGAATCAAAGCAGGTTTTAAAGCAGAAGAAAAAGGAAGAAAAAAAGGCTCTTAAAGCAAAGAACAAGTATAATCGCAGAACCTTCCGCTTTATCTGGATTATCTCGGTTTTAATTGTCGGAGCAATGGCGGCTGTATATATGATAACAGGCATGAACGATTTGCTTGCCGTGAACAGGACCGACTCCTCAACCGTGAAAATTGAAATTCCCGAAAATCCGACTGTTGACGATGTTACAAAGGTACTTGTTGACAATAAAGTAATCGGTGAGCCGTCATATTTCAAGCTTTTTGTCAATGTCACAAAGTCTGCCGATGATTTTACTCAGGGTACATATGAAATTCGCAGAAATATGGACTACGAGGCAATCATCAACTTCCTTTCGAGTAACAACAACAGAACCGACACGGTTTCCGTTACAATTACCGAGGGCGAAAGCGTTCTTGAAATTGCCAACACTCTTGAAAAGAACGGTGCTTTGGGCGACAAGGACGAGTTTCTTTCGCTTTGCAATTCCGAAAAGTTTGACAGCGACTTTGACTTTATCAAGGCTGAAACAAATGCGGACAAGCGTTACTACAAGCTTGAGGGCTATCTCTATCCAGATACCTACGAATTCTACAGAAACGAAAATGCAGAATCTGTAATCTACAAATTTCTCAACAACTACGAAACAAAGATTAACGAAAAGCAGACTGTTGACGGATATTCAAAGAAAACAACAGTTTTGAAAATGGTTGAAGAGAGCGATACAAAGTATTCGCTTGATCAGGTTATGACAATCGCATCTATCATTCAGGCAGAGGCGGCTGACAAAGAGGATATGTACTACATTTCTTCAATTCTACACAACCGTCTTACAGCCGACAGCAGTCTCGGTGTGTCAAGCCTCGGTCTTGATTCAACAAAGTTCTATCCGTACAGAAGTCTTGAAGATGTTCCCGAAAATGACAGAAGCACCTACAAGAGCAGATATGATACATATGACAGGAAGGGACTTCCTTACGGTCCTATCTGCAATCCCGGTATGGATGCGATAATTGCCGCACTCAATCCGAACAGCTCGGATTATTACTTCTTCTGTCATGACAGCAAGGGACAGGCTTATTACGCATCAACACTTGAACAGCAAAACGCAAATCTGGAGTATATTGAAAGCTATGATAACTAATTTTGAAAAACCCGAAATTTTGTCACCGGCAGGTGATATGGATTGCCTTAAATCCGCTTTAAACTTTGGCGCAGACGCAGTTTTTCTTGCAGGAAAAATGTTCGGAATGCGTTCCGCACCGCAGAATTTTGATAACGATCAGCTCAAAAAGGCTTGTGACCTTGCCCACGCAAAGGGCGCAAGAATCCATGTGACCTGCAACACACTTCCACGCAATAATGAAATTCCTCATCTTCAGGAATTTATGGAAAATGCTCAGGCTTGCGGAGTTGATGCGTTCATAATTGCCGACCTCGGTGTTTTTGAGGCGGCTAAAAAGTATGCGCCAAAGGTTCAGCGCCACATTTCGACTCAGGCAGGAGTAACAAACTATGCGGCGGCAAATGTGCTTTACAATATGGGTGCGTCAAGGGTTGTGCTTGCAAGAGAAATTCCGCTTGATGAAATTGCCGAAATGCGTGCAAAAGTTCCGAAAGAGCTTGAAATCGAATGCTTTGTACACGGTGCAATGTGCGTTTCATTTTCAGGCAGATGCCTTATTTCAAGCTATATGACAGGCAGAGATGCGAACCACGGTGACTGCGCTCAGCCGTGTCGCTGGAAGTATCATCTTTACGAAGAAAACCGTCAGGGACAGTATTTTCCTGTTGAAGAAACAGGTGACGGTACATATCTCTACAATTCAAGAGATCTCTGTATGATTGAGCATATCCCCGAGCTTGTAAAGGCAGGTGTTTCAAGCTTTAAGATTGAGGGCAGAGCAAAGTCGGCTTACTATGTTGCTGTTACAACAAACGCTTACCGTCACGCTGTTGACGATTATTTTGCAGAGGGTGACGATTATGTTCTCAAACCGTGGATAAGGGAAGAGCTTGAAAAAATCAGCCACCGTGAGTACAACACAGGCTTCTATTTCGGCAGAGAACCCGGTCAGGTTACGGGCAACGGAGGATATATCCGTCATTATGACAATGTTGCATTGTGTGAAGAGCTTGTTGACGACACAACCGCAGTGATCACTCAGCGCAACAAATTCTATGTGGGCGACACACTTGATGTACTTCCGCCAAGCGGAGTGCCGTTTGAAATCAAGTGTGAATCACTTACAACCGACGAGGGCATGCCCGTTGAAAGTGCGCCGCACCCGATGCAAAGACTTATAATGAAATGCAACGCTCCCGTTCCGTCAGGCTCGGTTATCAGAAAAAAGCGTGATTAATCCCGAATTTTGCTATTGACAACACAAAGAAACAGTTTTATAATCTAAGTACTGATGTTCCCCACCTTAAAAACGGTGGGGAACAATTCAGCCTTTCAGCGTGAGCAAATCTCTCGCTGAAATACTGAGGAGCTGACGCTCCTATGCACTTGATTGCAATCTGTCGCAAACTCTGCTCCTTGCAAGCAAAGCAGAGTGTTGCTCCGATTTAAATTATTTGCTACAATTGAATTACAATATTCGGCTGTGACGGGATTAACCGAGATGTCAGCATTTCAGAGAGAAAGCCGTTTTGGTGCAAGGCTTTTATGTGAAGTTTCGGTGCGCTGCCCCTGAGCTCTGTGTGATTAAGCACAGCGTATTTCTGCGTTAAGGAAATGTAATCTATATGACGATTACTCAAAGCGGACGCTTGGCGTCAATTTGGGTGGTACCGCAGGATATTCCTGTCCCATTGTATTTTTATACAATGGGATTTTTTATTTTGCTCGGTTGCATACTTTAAACAAATTTGAACGAATATTGTATTCCCCTGTGAATTTGTATAAGGAGAGATTTTTTATGAAGTGGACAGGACTTAACGAATTAAGAGAAAAGTTCCTTGAATTCTTTGAATCAAAGGGTTGTTTAAGACTCCCCAGCTTTTCACTTGTTCCAAAGGACGACAACAGCCTTCTGCTCATCAACAGCGGTATGGCTCCTATGAAAAAATATTTTACAGGTGAGGTAACACCTCCTCGCAAGCGTGTTACAACCTGTCAGAAATGTATCCGTACTCCCGACATTGAGCGTGTCGGCATCACAGCCCGTCACGGTACATTCTTTGAAATGCTCGGTAACTTCTCATTCGGCGACTATTTTAAGCACGAGGCTACAGCATGGGCATGGGAATTCTTTACAAAGGTTCTTGAGATGCCGCCCGAAAAGCTCTATGTTTCAATCTATGAGGACGATGACGAGGCTTTTGACATTTGGACAAAAGAAGTCGGCGTTGATCCGTCACATATGGTAAGACTTGGCAAGGAAGATAACTTCTGGGAACACGGTTCAGGTCCCTGCGGTCCGTGCTCCGAAATCTACTTTGACCGTGGCGACGAAAAGGGCTGCGGCAGACCCGACTGTCATGTAGGCTGTGAATGTGACCGTTTTGTTGAGGTTTGGAACCTTGTATTTACTCAGTTTGAGAGTGACGGCAAAGGTAACTACACTCCTCTTGAACATCCGAACATTGATACAGGTATGGGACTTGAAAGACTTGCCTGTGTTATGCAGGGTGTTGACAACCTTTTCCTCGTTGACACAATTCAGAATATTATGAAACACATCTCACAGATTACAGGTGTTGAGTACGGCAAAAATGAAAAGAGCGATGTTTCGCTCCGTGTTATCACAGACCATATCCGCAGTACAACATTTATGATCGGTGACGGTGTTCTTCCGTCAAACGAGGGCAAGGGCTATGTGCTTCGCCGTTTGCTCAGAAGAGCCGCTCGTCACGGCAGACTTCTCGGTTACAACGAGCCTTTCCTCTATAAGGTTTGCGATACGGTTATCAAAGAAAATCTCACAGCTTATCCCGAACTCAAGGAAAAGCAGGAGTTCATTACAAAAGTTATCAAGGTTGAGGAAGAAAGCTTTGCCAAGACAATTGATCAGGGCTTTAAGATGCTCAACGGCATTATGGACAGCGAAGATGTTAAGGTTCTCAGCGGTGAGGACGCATTTAAACTTAACGATACCTACGGCTTCCCGATTGACCTTACAAGAGAAATCCTTTCCGAAAAAGGTATTAAGGTTGATGTTGAGCGTTTCCGTGAGCTCATGAAAGAGCAGAAAAAGCGTTCCCGTGACGCAAGAAAGAACGCCGGTGCAGACGCTTGGATTTCTGACACAACAGACCTTTCGGATGTTGCAAGTACAGAATTCGTAGGTTACACAGACCTCAAGTCAACTTCAAAGGTTCTTGCAATCGTTAAGGACGGTGTGAGAGTTGACAGTATCGGTGAGGGCGAAAATGCTATCATCGTTCTCGACAAAACTCCGTTCTACGGAGAAGGCGGCGGTCAGGTTGGCGACACAGGTGTTATGGAGTCCGGCAGTTTTTCAGCTGATGTTGACAACACAACAAAGAATCCGTCAGGCACAATTTACCTTCACGCTTGTACAGTAAAGAGCGGCAGCATCAATGTAGGAGCAGAGGTTTCAACTGCTGTTGATGAAGAGCGCCGTGCGGATATTACAAGAAACCACACAGCGGCTCACCTTCTTCAGTCGGCTCTCCGTGAGGTTCTCGGCAACCATGTTCAGCAGGCAGGTCAGCTTGTTTCAGATGATTACTTCCGTTTTGACTTTACTCACTTTGAGGCTCTCACGGCAAAGGAACTCATTGAGGTTCAGAATCTTGTAAATAAAAAGATTCTTGAGGCAATCCCCGTTACGACACAGGAAATGCCTATTGAAGAGGCTAAAAAGCTCGGCGCAATGGCACTCTTCGGTGAAAAGTACGGCGATGTTGTCCGTGTTGTAAGCGCAGGCGACTTCTCTGTTGAATTCTGTGGCGGTACACATGTAAAGAATACTGCAAACCTCGGTCTTTTCAGAATCAGACAGGAGGGCTCGGTTGCCGCAGGTGTAAGAAGAATTGAGGCTCTCACAGGTATGGGCGTTCTCAAGTACATCAACGGTATGAGCGCTGTTATTATGGATGTTTGCTCATTACTCAAAATTGCAAATCCAAAGGCAGTTGTTGAGGGTGTTCAGAAGGCTGAACAGCTTATCAAGGAACAGCAGAGAGAAATCAACGAGCTTAATTCAAAGCTTGCCGTTGCTCAGATCGGTCAGCTTTTTGCAGGCACAACGGAGGAAAACGGTGTAAGAGTGGTAACAGGCAGAATTGACAAGGCTAATGCCGACATTCTTCGCACAATGTGCGAAAAGGCAAGAGATTTTGCCCCGAAGTGCGTATGTGTTCTTGCAACTGAAAATGACGGCAAGGTGACATTTGCCGCAGCCTGCGGTAAAGAGGCTCTTGCTCTCGGTGCAAATGCAGGCAAAATCATAAAGGCTGTTGCTCAGAAGGCCGGAGGCAACGGAGGCGGAAAGCCAGATATGGCTATGGCAGGCGCTAAACAGCCTGAGAAGATTTCAGATGCTCTTGACAGCGTAAAAGAAACTGTTTATGCAATGTTAAAATAATCGTTTAATGTGTATTTATGGCTTACTTGCCGGTTGAATTGTGGAAAATAGCCAAACGGTTACATAAAATCTTGTGCAATTAACAAAAACGGTTTTAAATCAAAACTATTGCAGTTTTGTTATTTTTATAGTATAATAAGCAATACTAAGATATGAAAATCTATCTTGGATATTTATGAACAATTTTAGGAGGAGATTAAAAATGTTCAAGAAAATTGCAGGTCTTTTTCTTGCAGCAGCAGTAATGTGCAGTTCAGCTGCCATCACAGCTAGCGCTGCAGAAGCAGAGGATGACGCTGCTGTTGCTGCAGCAGATCAGTCAGGCGAGGTTTCAGCCGACGGTTCATCAGAGGTTTCAGCTGACGCTTCTTCAGAAGTTGAAGCAGGCAATGTTATTAAGTTTGATGTTAAGAAGTCAGGCTGGAATAATGTTAAGTCAGTATTCTGTCACGTTTGGAAGGCTGACGGTTCAGGCGATTGGCCGGCATGGCAGTCAAAGAAAGAAAAATGTAAGTACGATTCTTCAACAGGTATCGCTACATATGATCTTTCAAAGACAGGTAACACAATCTCTAAGTCAGACGGAAGAGTTTACTGTGTAGTCTTCAGTGCTAACACAGGTATGCAGTCATACAACGCTATTATGAACGGTAACTGCATCGGCGACACACTTTATTGCACAGGTAATCAGCTTGAAAACCCCGAGGATTCAGAAAAGAAGGCAAACGAAGCTAAGTGGGAAAACAACTCAGACTGCGGTCCTGAAAAGAAGATTACATCAACAGGTAACATCATCGGTTCTGCTTTCCCTGAGGGCGAATCAGATGTAACATTGCTGGCTACATACCTCGTCGCTTACTACAATGATGACGCTAAGACAAGTCTTACACAGGATCTTATTAACAAACTCAAGGTTAGCCCTGTAGATGTTATGGGTGCTGTAACAGATAGACTCAACGCTACAAACAACCCTGATAAGGATACGATTGCTCCTGCAGTTGAGAAGATTCTCTCAGGTTGCACAGATCCTACAAAAGGTGGTAAAAAGGTTGACAAGGATCAGCTTGGCAACGCTAAGAAGACAGGTAACAAGGCAGCAGGCAACGGCTCTAACAACGGCGGTTCAGGTTCTGGCTCAGGCTCAGGCTCAGGCAGCAACGGTTCAGGCTCATCAGGTTCAGGTTCTTCAAGCACAGGTGCAGTTAAGTCAGGTGTTGAAACAACTATCGTTTTCGTAATGGCAGGTCTTATGGTTTCAGCAGCAGGCGTTATGTTCCTTGCAAGAAAGAAGAAAGAAGACTGATTTTAACGAATTAATCTTTGATTAAGCATTTTTCGGACACTGTCAATCGGCAGTGTCCGTTTTGCTTTTTTAACTCATGGTGCAAAAATATTCAAAAAGTTTTTAAAACATCTTGACAACGCTCGCAGTGTTTGTTAAAATATTAATGTTGCAACGGGATGTAGCGCAGTTTGGTAGCGCACACGTCTGGGGGGCGTGGAGTCGCAAGTTCAAGTCTTGTCATCCCGACCAACTAAAGCCTTTTTGTCTTTTGACAGAAAGGCTTTTTTCTTTACGATAAACTGCTTACTGCAAATAAATTAACGCAAAAGGAGAAAATATGCTTAATATCGGTTCTCATCTTTCAATATCAAAAGGTTTTTACGCAATCGGCAGAGATGCACTTTCAATCGGAGCAAACACATTTCAATTTTTTACACGCAACCCTCGTGGCGGATCTGCAAGAAAAATTGATATCGAAGATGTCAATGCACTTATAAAACTTATGACGGAAAATAATTTTACAAAAATTCTTGCCCATGCACCATACACAATGAACCTCTGTTCGGCAAAACCCGAAACCCGTGAATTTGCTCTGAACACGCTTACGGATGATTTGAAACGAATGGAATATCTCCCGAATAATCTTTACAACTTTCACCCCGGCAGTCACACGGGACAGGGCGTTAAAGCTGCGGTTGAGCAAATCGGCACAGCGTTGAATACTGCAATGTTTGATGATATGACAACCACGGTATTACTTGAAACAATGGCGGGCAAAGGCACAGAGGTCGGCAGAACCTTTGAAGAACTGCGTATGATTATCGACCGTGTGGAGCGAAACGATAAAATCGGTGTCTGCCTTGATACCTGCCATGTTTTTGACGCCGGTTATGACATTGTGAATAATCTTGACGGAGTTCTTGAAGAATTTGACCGTGTAATCGGGCTTGAAAGACTCAAGGCAATTCATCTCAATGACAGTATGAATCCTATCGGCAACCACAAGGACAGACATCAGAAAATAGGCGAGGGTTACATCGGAATTGATGCGTTCGGAAAAATTATAAATAATGAAAATTTGCGAAATCTTCCGTTTTTCCTTGAAACCCCGAACGAGCTTGACGGTTATGCCAAAGAAATTTCGGCTTTGAGAAATTTGTATTTTGAATGACATTTGCCTTAAAATAAATCAATACCAAAATTGTCAAAAATATTTGTTGCTATTGCAATTTGCGAAAATTAAAAAATTTAAAGTCCTCTCGATTTTTCGAGGGGGCTTTTTTCGCCTTTTTACAATAAAATCGGTTTGCCGTTACACATAATTTGAATGTGCAGACAAAGATATAATAATTACCCTTAAATCGGGAACAATAGTAAAAACGATTTACGGAGTGATATTGTGATTCAAAACATACGGAAAAATGAATTTGAAAGCTTAATAAAATCATCAAAGCCGGTGCTTGCCGATTTTTATGCCGAATGGTGTTCACCGTGCAGAATGCTTTCACCTGTAATAGAAAAAATCGGTGACAAGTACAAAGCATATTTTGAAACCGTCAAGGTCAATGTTGACGAAAATCCCGAATTGACAGAACGCTACGGTGTATCGGGAATTCCTGCGCTTTTGCTCTTTAAAAACGGAAACGAAATTTTGCGTATGTCGGGGGTTCAGACCGAAGAAAGGATAATCTCCGCAATATCCGAAAAAACGGGTGAGAGTTTTGTATGACCTTGTAATTGTCGGCGGAGGTGCGGCAGGACTTACGGCGGCACTCTATGCCTCACGGAGCGGACTTGACTGCATTGTGCTTGATCCGTCATCACCCGAGGGCAGTTCAATTGCCCTCACGGATGCGGTTGAAAACTACACGGGCTTCAGCGATATTGCAGGCTTTGACCTCATCCAGCACTTTTATTCACACGCAAAGTCATTCGGTGCAAATTTTGTCAGACAATCCCTTGTCGGCATAAGAAAAAATTATGATGGTTTTATCCTTGAATGTTCCGACAGTGAGGTCAAGACAAAATCTGTTATTCTCTGCATGGGCGCAACCCACAAAAAATTGGGAATTGACGGTGAAAATAAGTTTGAGGGCAGAGGAGTAAGCTATTGTGCCGTGTGTGACGGCTATTTTTTCAAAGACAAAACAGTGGCGGTAATCGGCGGAGGAAACACCGCCGTTACCGAGGCGACCTATCTTTCTCATATATGCAAACGGGTTTTTCTTATTCACAGGGGCGACGCATTAAAAGCCGACAGAGTGCTTGTGCAAAAGCTTGAAAAATCGGGCAATGTCAAAATTCTTTACAACACCAATGTTGTGAAAATTGACGGTGATGAAAAGGTTAAATCGGTTACGCTTGATAATGAGAAAATTCTGAAAACTGACGGAGTTTTTGTTGCGGTAGGACTTGAACCGAGAACCGAATGTGTCAAGGGTTTTGTAAAAACTGATGACAACGGATATGTGATTGCCGATGAAACCTGTCAGACATCCGTGTCGGGAATTTTTGTTGCAGGGGATATCCGCACAAAAAATCTGCGACAAATTATAACCGCCTGTTGTGACGGTGCAAATTCTGTTTACGGAATAAACAAATTTTTGAAATTGTAAGGTTTTCTTTTTCTGATTTTTATGGTATACTATATTCGATATTGTTAATTTTTCCGGATGAATAAAATGAAACTGTTACAAAATAAAAAAATAGCATATTTAACAGCAATTTTCTGCACACTTTTGTGGGGAACGGCTTTTCCGTTTATAAAGGTCGGCTACTCTGCTTTTAAGATTGAGGAGTCGGATATCGGCTCAAAGCTGATTTTTGCAGGAATGCGCTTTATGTTGGCGGGATTTATGGTGTTTCTCTTTTTGTGGATACCAAAAAGAAAACCGCCGACGCTTTCAAAAAAAGATATACTGCCCGTCTGTTCACTCGGAGTGGTGCAGACAGGATTGCAGTATATTTTTACATACATCGGAATCGGTTTTACAAGCGGAACGAACACCTCTATAATAACGGCTTGTGCATCGTTCTTTACCGTACTTTTCGTGCCGTTGTTCTTCAAAAACGACAGGCTCACGCTGATGAAAATTATCGGTTGTATTCTCGGATTCGGCGGAATTATCGCAATCAATTTCGGTGGAACTGTCAGCACGGACACTTGGTTCGGCGATATGATGATTCTCTTTTCAACAATTTCTGCGGCGGCAGGCAACATCGTTGCGAAAAAAGTCACAACAGGACGAGATCCGTTCCCTGTAACCGCTTTTCAGCTTTTAACAGGCGGTTTTATATTGCTTGTGTCGGGTATATGCTGCGGTGGCAGTATTGGTTTGATAAATGTTGAAAGTGTTTCCGTGTTGCTTTGGCTTGCGTTCGTATCAGCGGCGGCATTTTCGCTGTGGACAGCACTTCTCAAATTTCATGATGCAAGCAGAATTTCCGTTTTCAATCTGCTTGTACCCGTGTTCGGAACAGTTTTGTCGGGGCTTATGCTCGGTGAAAATGTTTTCAGAATCGAAACGCTCATCTCGCTTATTCTGATTTCACTCGGAATTGCGTTTGTAAATATGAATCTAAAAAAATCGGGAGGTAACATATGAATCCTGATATAAAAGGTATTATTTCCGATATGGACGGTGTCATTCTTGACACAGAAAAGCTGTATGTCCGTTTTTGGTGTGAGGCGGCTCTTTTTTACGGCTATCCTATGGAAACGCACCACGCACTCAGTATTCGCTCAATGGCTCGCCCGTTTGCAATTGCAAAATTAAAGGGCTTTTTCGGAGAGGATTTTGACTACCGCAAGGTTCACGATAAAAGAATTGAGCTTATGGATAAGTTTATCTCGGAAAACGGCATTGAATCAAAGCCCGGTGCCGCTGAGTTTCTCGGCTTTTTAAAGCAGAACGGCTACAGGGTTGCCCTTGCAACCGCAACCGCTCCGGAGAGAACGAAAAAATATCTTTTGGCTCTCGGTCTTTACGATTATTTTGACGAAATAGTTTGTGCGTCAATGGTTGCAAAAGGAAAGCCAGAACCCGACATTTATCTTTATGCCGCAGAAAAACTCGGACTTGCTCCCGAAAACTGCATTGCACTTGAGGACTCGCTCAACGGCATAAAGTCGGCAAGCTCGGCAGGGTGTAAAACGGTTATGGTTCCCGACCTTGACCGTCCGAGTGCAGAGGCAATTCCCCTTCTTTACGGAGTTGCAGACAACCTTATTGATGTAAAACGATTTTTGTAAAAAACATTAACGGACATAAAGCGTGTTTTGCTTTTGTATATTAAACAGGGTAGGATTATACTAAAACAAGGAGGCGTACAATATGTGGGATGCGATTTCAGCTGTGATGAATAGCTTCAATGACTTCCTGTGGGGTTGGTTTATGATTATCCTTCTTCTCGGAACTCACATTTTCCTCACAATTCGCACAAAATTTGTACAGAGAAAAACTTTTAAGGCAATCAAACTTTCGGTGACCAAGGATCCCGATTCAGACGGTGACATCAGCCCGTTTCAGGCTCTTGCAACAGCACTTGCCTCAACAATCGGCACGGGTAATATCATAGGTGTAGGTACTGCAATTGCACTCGGCGGCCCCGGTGCGGTTCTCTGGTGCTGGCTCACCGGTGTTTTCGGTATCGCAACGAAGTATTCCGAGTCACTCATCGGTGTAAAGTATCGTGTAAAGACCTCTGACGGCAGAATGCTCGGCGGTGCCATGTATGCCCTTGAAAGAGGATTTAAGTTTAAAACTCTCGGCAAAATCCTCGCCGTTCTTTTTGCACTTTTTGCATTGCTTGCATCCTTCGGCATCGGTTCGGGTGTTCAGGTTAATGCAATTTCAAACATTATGAACAACACCTTTGACCTTGGTACGGTGAATCTTTTCGGTCAGGATGCTTCGGTTATTTCGATTATTGTAGGTGTTCTTGTTGCCGCAATTACAGCCGTTGTAATTTTCGGAGGTATCAAGTCAATCTCAAGAGTTTGCGAACTTCTTGTACCGTTTATGGCTGTTTTCTATGTTCTCGGCTGTCTTATTATCCTCGGCATGAACTTTGATGTTCTCGGTAAGACATTTGAAATGATTTTTCAGGACGCATTTTCTCTCAAGTCCGTTGCAGGCGGTTTCCTCGGTTCAAGCCTTATGCTTGCCGCTCGTTACGGTATTGCAAGAGGCCTTTTCAGTAACGAATCCGGTATGGGTTCTGCTCCGATAGTTGCCTCTGCCGCTCAAACAAGAAACCCTGTTCGTCAGGCTATGATTTCTTCAACGGGTACTTTCTGGGACACAGTCGTTGTTTGTCTTATGACAGGTCTTGTGCTTGTAAGCTCAATTATCAAAAATCCTGCAATTGATGTTTCCGACGGCGGCGACCTTACATACAAAGCCTTCCAGCAGATTCCCGTAATCGGTACACCGATTCTTGTTATCGGTATTGCCGCTTTTGCATATTCAACAATCCTCGGCTGGTCATACTACGGTGAACGCTGTGTTGAATATCTTTTCGGCAGAGGCGGTATGATTCCGTACAAGCTGATTTTTGTATTTATTCTTCTCATCGGTCCTGTTATCAAGCTCGACCTTGTTTGGACAATGGCCGACATCTTCAATGCACTTATGTCAATCCCCAACCTTATTGCCGTAGTTGTGCTTTCGCCTGTTGTTGTAAAAGAAACGAACTATTACCTTTACGGCAACAGACTGGATGAATACGATAAAACCAAACTTCCTGTAGTAAATAAATAATCACATAAAGCCTGCACTATGCCCATGTGCAGGCCTAAATTTTAAGAGGGAACATTATGGAGAAATCAAGAATTGAAAAGCAATTTGATTTTATAAAGGAAATTGATAAGGAAAAATTCATCATCCGTCAGACCTACCTTTCCGACGCTCGAAAAAAGGAAAACGATGCCGAGCACGCATGGCATATGGCGATAATGACCGTTATGCTTTCCGAATATGCAAATTCGGAAATTGATGTGCTTAAAACAATGACAATGCTCCTGATTCACGATATTGTCGAGATTGACGCAGGTGATACATATGCCTATGATGAGGAAGCTAAGAAAACTCAGGCAGAGCGTGAAATGAAAGCCGCAAAAAGAATTTTCGGACTTCTTCCGGAAGATCAGGGCGAAAAGATGATGAATCTGTGGCTTGAATTTGAAAGCGGTGAAACAGCCGAAGCAAAGTTTGCTCACACAATGGATAACATTCAGCCCGCCATGCTCAATGATGCAACCGACGGCAAGGCGTGGGTAGAGCATATTGTTCACCTGCACAGTATCCTTAACCGCAACAAAAATACTGCCGACGGCTCAAAAAAGTTGTGGGAATATTCAAGGGATAACTTTATTATGCCCAATGTTGAAAAGGGCAGAATAATCAACGATTGAGCCGCAATAAATGATTTTGGCAATATAGGTTCTCTACTTGATTTTGAACAGCCAATGTGCTAAAATTAAGATTGACGATACAGAAATTTTCACTGTGTTTTATTATGGAACAATTGAAGGGCTTTTATGTGAATTTTGTTCCGATTTGATAATTATGGAAAGGGTGTTTACAATGAAAAGTTCAGTTATAAAGGACGGCGTAAGTACCGCACCTCAGCGTTCGCTTTTGAATGCTCTCGGTCTTACCGAAGAAGAAATTAAGAAACCTTTTATCGGTATTGTAAGTTCCAAGAACGATATCGTTCCGGGACATATGAATATAGATAAGATTGTTGACGCCGTTAAGCAGGGCGTTGCTCTTGCAGGCGGTGTTCCGATTGTATTCCCTGCAATCGCTGTTTGTGACGGTATTGCTATGGGACATGAGGGAATGAAGTATTCTCTCGTAACCCGTGAGCTTATCGCAGACTCAACAGAGGCTATGGCAAAGGCTCATGCGTTTGACGCACTTGTAATGGTTCCTAACTGCGACAAGAATGTTCCGGGTATGCTTATGGCTGCCGCAAGAATTAATGTTCCGACAGTTTTCGTAAGCGGTGGTCCTATGCTTGCAGGTCATGTTAAGGGCAAAAAGACAAGTCTTTCGAGTATGTTTGAGGCAGTCGGCGCTTACACGGCAAACAAGATTACTGCCGAAGAACTTGCCGAGTTTGAAAACAAGGCTTGTCCGTCATGCGGTTCATGTTCGGGTATGTACACCGCCAACAGTATGAACTGTCTTACCGAGGCAATCGGTATGGGACTTCAGGGTAACGGCACAATTCCTGCTGTTTACTCAGACAGAATCAAGCTTGCAAAGCACGCCGGCATGAAGGTTATGGAACTTCTTGAAAAGGATATCCGTCCTCGTGACATTCTCACGGAAAAAGCATTTATGAATGCTCTTACTGTTGATATGGCTCTCGGCTGTTCAACAAATACAATGCTCCACCTTCCTGCAATCGCAAAAGAGGCAGGTGTTAAGCTTAACCTTGACATTGCCAATGAAATCAGCAAAAAGACTCCTAACCTTTGTCACCTTGCTCCTGCAGGTCACACATATATGGAGGATCTCAACGAAGCAGGCGGTGTTTATGCCGTAATGAACGAGCTTACAAAGGTTGGACTTCTTGACACAGACCTTATCACGGCAACAGGCAAGACTGTAGGCGAGAACATTAAGGGTTGTGAAATCAAGGACACAGACATCATTCGCCCTGTTACAAATCCATACAGCAAGACAGGCGGTATTGCTGTTCTCAAGGGTAACCTTGCTCCTGACGGTTCTGTTGTTAAGAGAAGTGCCGTTGCAGAGAAAATGATGCACCACAAGGGTGCGGCAAGAGTGTTTGACTGCGAAGAGGACGCTCTCAGTGCAATTTATGACGGCAAAATCAATCCCGGTGAGGTTGTTGTTATCAGATACGAAGGTCCTAAGGGCGGCCCGGGCATGAGAGAAATGCTCAACCCGACTTCCGCTATTATGGGCAGCGGTCTCGGCAACTGTGTTGCTCTTATCACAGACGGTCGTTTCTCAGGCGCAACAAGAGGTGCGGCTATCGGTCATGTATCTCCCGAGGCAGCAGTCGGCGGTCCGATTGCACTTGTTAAAGAGGGCGATATGATTGAAATCGACATTCCTGCAAACACAATCAATCTTCTCGTTTCTGACGAAGAGCTTGCAAAGCGTAAGGCAGAATGGAAGCCCCGTCAGCCCAAGATTACAACAGGCTACCTTGCTCGTTATGCAAAGCTTGTTACATCAGGCGCACAGGGTGCGGTTCTCGAATAATCAAGTTTTCAAGGCTCTCGTTTTGAGAGCCTTTTCTTTTGTCGAAAATTGTTTTTTCAGAAAGCCCAATCGTTAAAATGCACAATTGGCCTTGCAAAAATCTGTATATTTTTCAGCTTAACATAAAATAAAAAAGCAAGTTGCACAATTCATCCCTTGTCCATTTGGGCAAAGGGTGAATTTTTTTATTTTGCCATAATTCGGTTGTTTATTTTATACAAATATGCTATAATAATTCCGTATTAATTGACACTATTGTTTAATTTTGTCGAAATAAGCTTGATTAGAATAGAAATTTTACGAAAGGGGATTTCACTTTTGAAACAATACGACGCTAAAAAAATTCTTAATATTGCCCTCGCAGGACACAGCGGCAGCGGCAAAACCTCGGTTGCGGAGTCAATACTCTATCTCTCGAAGATGAGCGAAAGACTCGGTAAGGTTGCAGACGGCAACACAGTCCTTGATTTTGACAGCGAGGAGATCAAAAGACAGACTTCAATTATGACGGCGGTTGCACCGATTGAATGGAAAAATACAAAAATCAACCTAATCGACACCCCCGGTCTTTTTGATTTTGCAGGCGGTGTTGCAGAGGGCATGAGAGCGGCTGACACAGCGCTCGTCGTTGTTTCGGGCAAGGATGGTGTCTGTGTAGGTACCGAAAAAGCAGTTGAGGCGGCAACAAAGGCAGGGCTTACAAAGGTGTTCTTTGTAAACGGTCTTTGCGACGAAAGTGCCCGTTTCTATCGTGTATTCGAGAGCTTGAAGGCTACATTCGGTCCGTCTGTTTGTCCTGTTGTTGTTCCGTACATTGTTGACGGTCAGGCAAACACTTATGTTAATTTGTTTGATTACAAGGCTTATGAGTACGGCACAGACGGTAGTGTAAAACAGACTGCGCTTCCTGATATGGGCGACAGGCTTGAGGGCTTGCGTGAGGCTATCAAGGAGGCTGTTGCCGAAACAAGCGAGGAACTTCTTGACAAGTTTATTATGGGTGAGGAGTTTACTCCCGAAGAAATCATTCTCGGTGTAAGTCAGGGTGTTAAGGACGGCACAATCTGCCCCGTATTCTGCGGTGACGCTCATAATACATTTGCAATTGATCAGCTTTTGAACAGCCTTACATGGCTTGCTCCGTCAGCGGCTGACAAGAGTGGTGAAATCGGTGTTGACCTTGACGGTGAACCCGTTGATGTTTCGGTTAATGACGGCGGTGCGGCTGCCGCAATCGTATTCAAGACGGTTGCAGACCCGTTCATCGGCAGACTTTCATATGTAAAGGTTGTTTCGGGCAAGGTAAGCTCGGACGCTCCTCTCATCAATATGCGTACAGGCGCACAGGAGAGAATTACAAAGGTGCTTTCCGTAAGCGGTAAAAAGCAGTCGGATGTTCCGTACATCGGCGCAGGCGACATCGGCGCAATCCCGAAGCTTGCATCAACAAAGACAGGCGACACACTCTGTTCGCCTCTCAGAAAGGTTGTTCTTGACGGAATCGACTATCCGTCATCATCATATACAATGGCTGTGTATCCCGCAAAGAAGGGTGACGAGGATAAGGTTGCTCAGGGCATTGCAAAGCTTGCAGACGAAGATCCGACAATCAAGCTCGTTTCAAACCACGAAACCCATGAAATGTTAATTTCGGGACTCGGTGAACAACATCTTGATGTTGTAATTTCAAGACTTAAAACAAAATATAATGTTGACGCAGTCCTCAAAAAGCCAAAGATTGCATACAGAGAAACTATCCGTAAAAAGGTTTCTGCACAGGGCAGATATAAAAAGCAGTCGGGCGGTCACGGTCAGTTCGGTGATGTGTGGATTGAGTTTGAGCCGTGTGATTCGGACGGTCTTGTATTTGCCGAAAGAGTTGTCGGCGGTGCAGTCCCGAAGAATTTCTTCCCTGCCGTTGAAAAGGGACTTCAGGACTCAATTAAGAAGGGTGTTCTTGCAGGCTATCCGATGGTAGGCATCAAGGCTACTCTCTATGACGGTTCATATCATCCCGTTGATTCCTCCGAGATGTCATTCAAGACAGCGGCATCTCTTGCTTATAAGAACGGTATTCCGAATGCCTCTCCGACGCTTCTTGAGCCAATCGGAAGCCTTAAAGCCAATGTTCCGGATGCAAATATGGGTGATGTAATGGGCGAGGTCAACAAGCGCAGAGGTCGTGTACTCGGTATGCAGCCGGGTGAGAACGGAACGCAGATTGTTGAGGCGGAAGTTCCTATGGCAGAAATGGATGACTTTGCAACCTACATTCGTCAGGTAACACAGGGCAGAGGATCATTTGAATTTGCGTTTGTCCGCTATGAGGACACTCCTGCAAATGTTGCTCAAAAAATTATTGAGAAAGCCAAGGCTGACTCTCAGGAATAATTAATAAGCTGATTAAGGCACCGATTTTTCGGTGCCTTTTGCTTTTCTTGCCTAAATATCATTATTGTGATACAATTAGGCTATACTTATGTGAATGATGGGGATGGAAATTTATCGCAAAGGATGATGACAATGAAAAATCTTTTACAAAGAGCGAGAAAGACAATCAAAATCAAAAATATGCTTTTTCTCACAATTGCCGGAATTATCAATGCGTTTGGAATTACAATATTTCTTAATCCCGTGAACCTTTACGACAGCGGAATTTCAGGTACGGCTATGCTTGCCGCACAACTTACACCCGAAAGCCTGTCGCTTTCACTTTTTCTTATAATTTTTAACCTGCCGCTGTTTTTGTTCGGACTTAAAAAGCAGGGAAAGAAGTTTACATTTTACGCAATTTATACGGTTGCAGTTTATTCGTTCGTTTCATGGCTGATAACCGATGTCCTGCCCGTTGATGTCAGTATGGCGTCTCCGCTTGCGGGAACCGATTTGCTCCTTTGCGCTGTGTTCGGCGGTGTGATTTCGGGTATAGGCAGCGGTCTTGCAATCAAATTTGGCGGTGCAATGGACGGCATCGAGGTTATGGCAGTAATCTTTGCGAAGAAAATCGGTGTATCGGTTGGTTCATTCGTTATGGCATACAATATCGTACTTTATGTTGTATGCGGTTTCATTCTGCAAAGCTGGATTCTTCCGCTTTATTCGATTGTTACATATTTTGCCGCACTTAAAACGATTGACTTTATTGTTGAAGGTTTTGACAGGGCAAAGGCGGCAACGATTATTGCGTCTGTAAGCCGTTGCGATGAAATTTGTAACGCACTTTCGGAGGAATTTCAAAGCGGTGTTACCGTAATGCAGGCTCAGGGCGGATATTCAGGCAAAGACAAGGTGATGATTTACTTTGTTGTCAACCGTTTCCAGATTGGCAAGCTGAAGGAAATTGTGCGTGAAATTGACAAGAAAGCGTACATTTCAATTACGGAGGTTGCCGATGTTTTCAGCCGAAACGATTCGCTGTAAATAAATTTTAGTTGGTGTTTTATTTGACAAAATTACTTGTAAAGCTGTTCGTTAAAGACAGCGACAATTGCGATAATCCAAAGGTTAGAACTGCCTATGGCAACCTTTCGGGTGTTTGCGGAATAATTCTTAACCTGTTACTGTTCGGAGGAAAATTGTTTGCCGGAATTGTTTCGGCATCGGTTTCCGTCATTGCCGACGCCCTCAACAACCTTTCGGACGCAGGCAGTTCGGTTGTTACATTCCTCGGATTTAAGCTTGCAAGCCGTCCTGCCGACAGAGAGCATCCGTTCGGTCACGGTCGTTATGAGTATGTGGCAGGCTTGGGAATTTCCGTTGTAATCCTTTTAATGGGTGTTGAGCTTATAAAAAGTTCGATAGAAAAGATAATTACTCCCGAGGATAAAACGGCATTTTCAACGCTTTCACTCGCAATAATGATTGCGTCAATTTTCGTAAAATTATGGATGTACTTTTTTAATTCGGGATTGTCGAGAAAAATAAATTCAACCGCACTCAAGGCGGCGGCACTCGATTCTTTGACCGACTGCATTGCAACCTCGGTTGTAATAATAGGACTGCTTATTTCAGCCTCAACAGGAGTTCAGATTGACGGATGGCTCGGTGTGTGCGTTTCGCTGTTCATACTTTTTACGGGTGTCAGCACATTCAGAGAGAGCCTTTCACCGCTTCTCGGCAAAGCTCCGGATGCCGAATTTGTTGATGAAATCAAGGAAACAGTGTTGAAAAATGATATGATTGTAGGTATCCACGATTTGATTATTCATGATTACGGTCCGGGCAGGTGCTTTGTTTCACTTCACGCAGAGGTACCGTGTGACGAGGATATCCTTGAAGCTCACGACGCAATTGACCTGACGGAAAAACAGCTTGAAAACAGGTACAACTGTTTTGCAACCATACATATGGATCCGATTGCGTCAAACGATGCGTTCACAAATGAACTTAAAATGAAGGTGGAGGAGGGCTTGTGTGAGCTTAATCCGGAGTATTCAATCCACGATTTCAGAATTGTAAAGGGCAGTACGCATACAAATGTTGTCTTTGATATGGTTATTCCGTATGGACTTGACCTTACAGAAAGACAGATTAAACAGAGTGCAATCGAAAAAATCAAGTCAATTGACGAAAAGCTTTATCCGATAATAAATGTTGAAAAATCCCTTTCTGATTAAAAGTTCATAATACAAAACAGAGGTCATCGGTTTTTAGCTGATGACCTCGTTTTGTATATATTTTCGGAATTGTTGAAAATTGTGTGTTCGAGTGTAGTAGTCAGTTATACGGTTTATTGTCAAAACGATTTTACAATTGTTTCGATTTGCGGTCAGTGACCGTCGCCGTATTATTGTTTTGCAAACTGACTGTTGTAAAGTTTGTTATAGAATCCGCCTTTGGCGAGCAACTCCTCGTGTGTGCCTTGTTCAATGATGTTGCCGTCCTTCATAACAAGGATAACATCGCTTTCCTTGATTGTTGAAAGTCTGTGGGCAACAACAAAGCTCGTCTTGCCCTTCATCATCTTGGCAAAAGCCTTTTGAACACGGATTTCGGTAAGGGTATCAATTGATGAAGTCGCCTCGTCAAGAATAAGGATTGATGGGTTTGTAAGCATCGCCCTTGCAATACACAAAAGCTGTTTCTGTCCCTGACTGAGATTACCGCCGTCCTCGCTGATTACGGTGTTGTAGCCGTCAGACATACGGCGGATAAACGAGTGCGCATATGCTGCCTTTGCAGCGGCAATAACTTCTTCTTCGGTTGCGTTTTCGTTGCCGTAACGCAGATTTTCCATAATCGTTCCGTTGAACAGCCAGCTGTCCTGAAGAACCATTCCGTAGCATTTTCTGAGGTTGTCACGGGTGATATCCATAATGTCAACACCGTCAATGCTGATTTTGCCGCTGTCCGTGTCATAAAATCTCATAAGAAGATTGATGAATGTTGTCTTGCCGCAACCTGTCGGACCGACAATGGCAATGTGACTGCCGCTCTTGACATTAAGCGAAAAGTTTGTGATGAGAGGTTTTTCTTTTGTGTAGGAGAAGTTTACATTCTCAATCTTGACATTGCCTTCGCAATGCTCAAGCTCTTTTGTACTGTTGTCGGGAATTTCGTTATCTGCCTCAAGAACCTCAAAAACCCGTCCTGCCGCCGCAATGCCTGTCTGCAACTGCGTGAGTACGCCTGTAACCTCGTTAAACGGCTTTGTGTACTGATTTGCGTAGGTGAGGAAGCATGATAACTGTCCGATTGAAAGTGTGCCTGCAACGGCAAACAGAGCACCCATAATGCCTACTGCGGCATAAACCAATGCGTTTACGAATCTTGTTGACGGGTTGGCAAGTGCGCCTGCAAACTGCGCCTTGAATCCCACTTCAAGAAGTTCATCGTTGTACTTTTCAAATTCTTCAAAGGCTCTGTCCTCATATGAAAAAGCCTTTACAATTCTCTGATTACCGATATGCTCCTCAACATATGACGAGATGTCGCCGTTGAGTGCCTGTTGACGGGTAAAGCGGTTGTGTGTCATCTTGCCGATAAATGCCGCAACAAAGAGCGAAAGCGGTGTGAGAACAACAACCACAAGGGCGATTTTCCAGTTGATTGTCAGCATAAATACAAGCGTGCCGACAATGGTAACAATGCCCGAAAAAAGCTGTAGAAACATCTGTGTAAGACCGTCACCAACTGCGTCAACATCATTGATTACTCGGCTGATAAGGTCGCCGTGAGGTGTTGTGTCAATGTAGGAGAGGGGAACTGTGTTGAATTTTTCAAAAACCTCTCTTCTGAGGTCACGAACAGTGCGGTAGCTGACAATGTTGGTAAAGTAGGTCATAATCCACTGGAAAAGTGCCACACCGCCGATGCCTACACCGATGTACACAAGAATCTGAATAACGCTTGCAAAGTCAACATTGCCCTTGTCAATGATGTTGTCGATTGCGTTACCTGTGAGAACAGGAATATAGAGCGTGAGCGAAACGCTGATGATTGCACTCACAAGAGCTAAAATCAGATAAAACGAATACGGTTTTATTTTTTTGAGTACCTTTTTTACAGAGGAGGTTTTTTTTGCTGAATTTTTCATCTTTTTGCCTCCTCTTCACTAAGCTGTGAAAGACAGATTTCACGGTAGGTTTCGCAGCTTTCAAACAGTTCATCGTGCGGACCTTTGCCCACAAGTCTGCCGTCATCAAGCACAAGAATAAGGTCTGCGTTCTTAATTGTTGAGCAACGCTGTGTAACGATTATCACGGTCATATCCTTTGTGCTTTCACGCAAAGCCTTTCTGAGTGCCGCATCTGTTGCAAAGTCAAGAGCCGAAAAGCTGTCGTCAAGAATGAGAAGTTTCGGTGAGCCTGTGAGTGCTCTGGCAATACAAAGTCGCTGACGCTGACCTCCGCTGAAGTTCTTTCCGCCCTGTTCAACAAAGCTGTCAAGCCCTTTGTTCAGCTTGCTTACAAACTCGTATGCCTGTGCAATTTTTAGAGCCTTTATAATATCCTCGTCAGTTGCATTTTCGTTTTGCCATTTCATATTGTCACGGATTGTTCCCTTGAAAAGAATTGACTGCTGAGGAACAATGCCAATCTGTGAACGGAGCTGTAAGAACGGATAGTCCTTGACATTTCTGCCGTCAACGCTTACAGTACCCTGTGTTGCATCGTAAAAACGGGGGATAAGGTTGACAAGCGTACTTTTACCGCAACCCGTACCGCCGATAAGACCGACCGTCTGACCACGCTTGATTTTAAAGCTGATGTCCTCAAGCTCATCATCACCTGTGCCGTATGTGAAGTTTACATTGTCAAATTCGATTTTCGGAGTGCTTTCGCTCTCTGAAATTTCAATGTTCTCGGTAGTGCTTTCACACACACTTGGCTGAGTTTCAAACACTTCGTTAAGTCTTGCCGCACTTGCACTCGCTTTCGTGAGAAGGACAACAAGGTTTGCAACAACAATCATTGCAAGCAAAATCTGCGTCATATAGTTTACAAGGGCAATGATGTCACCCGAAAGCATTCCGCTGCCTGCGTTGACATTCTGAGCGCCAAACCAAATGATGAGAATAATTGCAGCATTGGTGATGATGTAGGTGACAGGGCTTAAAAGTGCCGAAAGAATGCTTACTCTGATCGAAGTTTTAGCCAAATCCTCGGTTGAATCGTCAATACGCTTTTTCTCATTTTTCTGCTTTGAAAAGGCTCTGATAACCCTGTTGCCCGAAAGATTTTCACGGCAGATAAGGCTGATTTTGTCGAGTTTTTTCTGCATTTTTTCAAAAATAGGAATACTCTTTGTCATAATGAGGTAAAGAGTAACGGCAATCAATATAGCCGCAATGAAGAAAATAATTGACATTTCAAGGTTGATTGTCATTGCCATAACCATTGAACCGATAACAATAAACGGTGCTCTGGTGAGCAGGCGGATAGCCATTGCAACAGATTGCTGAACCTGATTGGTGTCATATGTGATTCGTGTTATAAGTGACGGAGTGCCGAGCTTGTCCAACTCTGCGTGTGATAACCTGTTGATGTGCAAAAACAAATCTCGGCGAAGTCTTGTTCCCACACCCTGAGATGCCTTTGACGCAAGATACTGACACACGAGCGCACTGCAAAGTCCTACAGCTGCAAGAATAACGAGCAGACCGCCCATTCTCCAGATGTATGCCGTGTCGCCGTTTCGCACACCGTTGTCTATGATTCCTGCCATAACAAGCGGAACGAGCAACTCCAAAATTGCCTCAAACAGCTTGCAAAGCGGACCGATGATACATTCTTTTTTGTAGTATGCAAGATATCTTCGTAGCTTAATCAAATTTTCCCCTTCTCTGCCATAAAATTAACAATACATAAGTAATATTATTTTACACCGATTAACGATATTTTACAACTTAAATTTTGCGTTGCGGGAATTTGCGGCGGTCGCAAGGCTACCCCTACAGTTTTGTGCTAACACAAAAGAGCCACCGATAAAACATCGGTGGCTCTGTATATAATCAGTAAAATAAATTACTTAATAAGGCTTGTGCCGTCCATTTCTTCGGGCTGCTTGAGTCCCATAATTTGGAGCATTGTCGGAGCGATATCGGCAAGTCTGCCGCCCTCACGAAGCTCGCAGTCGTAGTTTACTACGCAGAAAGGAACAGGGTTTGTTGTGTGAGCAGTAAACGGTGAACCGTCCTCTGCAACCATCTTATCTGCATTGCCGTGGTCGGCTGTGATAAGAGCAACACCGCCTATTTCTTTGATTGCGTCAACAACCTTGCCAACGCAGGTGTCAACAGCCTCAACAGCCTTTACGGCTGCCTCGAATACTCCTGTGTGACCAACCATATCGCAGTTAGCGTAGTTGAGAATAATCATATCGTACTTACCGCTCTTGATTGCCGGAACAAGCTTGTCTGTAACCTCGTAAGCACTCATTTCAGGCTGGAGGTCATATGTTGCAACAGCAGGTGACTTAACAAGGATTCTGTCCTCGCCGGGATACTGCCTTTCAACACCGCCGTTGAAGAAGAATGTTACATGAGCATACTTTTCTGTTTCTGCAATTCTGAGCTGTGTCATACCCTTGTCTGATACATACTCACCGAGTGTGTTTTTGAGAACCTGTGGCTTGAATGCAACTTCAACATTAGGCATTGTTGCATCATACTGAGTCATGCAAACAAAGTTTACGGGGAAGAAACCGTTCTTTCTCTCAAAGCCCTTAAAATCAGGGTCAACAAATGTTCTTGTAATCTCTCTTGCTCTGTCAGGACGGAAGTTGAAGAAGATGATGCTGTCGTTAGGCTTAACCTGAGCACCGCCCTCAATAACACAAGGAACAACAAATTCGTCTGTTACGCCGTCATTGTAAGAGTTCTTAATTGCACAAACAGGGCAGTCTGCCTTGTTGCCCTCGCCATATACCATAGCGGCATATGCCTTTTCAACTCTGTCCCAGTTGTTATCTCTGTCCATTGCGTAGTATCTGCCCTCAACTGTGGCAACCTTGCCTACGCCGATTTCTTTGAGCTTGTTAAGAAGCTTGTCTGCATATTCAGCGGCACTTGAAGGCGGAACATCACGGCCGTCAAGGAATGCGTGAATGTAAACATCTTTAAGACCCTTTTTCTTAGCAAGTTCAAGAATACCGTAGAGATGCTCAATGTGGCTGTGAACACCGCCGTCTGAGAGAAGTCCCATAAGGTGAAGTGCCGTGCCGTTCTTGAGAGCCTTGTCCATTGCATCAACAATAGCCTCGTTATCTTTGAGCTTGTCCTCGTTGATAGTCTTTGTAATTCTTGTGAGTTCCTGATAAACGATTCTGCCGGCACCCATATTTGTGTGACCGACCTCAGAGTTACCCATCTGACCGTCAGGAAGACCTACATCCATACCCGACGCACCAATCTGTGTGAGCGGATTAGATGCAAAAAGCTTGTCAATGTTTGGCTTTTTAGCAGCCTTGATAGCGTTGCCTTTTTCGGGAGCAATACCAAAGCCGTCAAGAATCATTAAAATTACCGGTTTTTTCATTTTGCGTGTCCTTTCCATAAAGCATACACAATCTTGTTATGCAAAAAACAAAATCCAAAAGCCGATTACAGACTTTTGTGCCGTGCCCAAAAGGACACGGCATTGTGTTTGAATATACTGTTTAAATTACTTGCTTGCAGCCTTTACGATTGCGGCAAACTTCTCGGCAACGAGTGATGCACCGCCGATAAGACCACCGTCAACATTTGTCTTTGAGAGAAGCTCGTCAGCATTGCCGTCATTCATTGAACCGCCGTACTGAATTGTAACAGCGTCAGCAGCAGCCTGATTGTAAAGCTTAGCGATTGTAGCACGGATGAAAGAGCAAACCTCTTCAGCCTGATCAGCTGTTGCAGTTTTGCCTGTGCCGATAGCCCATACAGGCTCATAAGCTATAACAACATTCTTGAGTTCTTCTTCTGTTACATTGAAGAGGTCAAGCTTAATCTGTCTTGCGATAACTTCTTCTGTGATGTCGCACTCACGCTCCCAGAGAAGTTCGCCGACACAAACGATTGGCTTAAGACCTGCGGCAAGAGCAGCCTTTGTTCTCTTATTTACAGTTTCGTCTGTTTCGCCGAAATACTGTCTTCTCTCGCTGTGACCGAGAACTACATATTCAACGCCCATTTCCTTGAGCATACCTGTTGAGATTTCGCCAGTGAAAGCACCGCTTTCAGCCCAGTGACAGTTTTCTGCACCGATTTTAACATTTGTGCCTTCTGTAGCCTCAAGTGCTGTTGCAAGGTCAACATAAGGAACACAAGCGATTACTTCACAACCGGCATCTTTTACGAGGGGAGTAATAGCGTTGAGGAGCTCTTTAGCTTCCTTTGGAGTTTTGTTCATTTTCCAGTTGCCGGCGATAATTGCCTTTCTCTTTGACTTATCCATGATAATTTTCCTTTCAGAATATGTTATTATTATAATAAAGTAACAGGGTTAAATCAGTAAGGGCGGAAAAATCCGCCCTTTTATTTGATTAAATTATTTGTCAGCGATTGCTGCGATACCCGGAAGAACCTTGCCCTCGAGGTATTCAAGAGATGCGCCGCCGCCTGTTGAGATGTGGCTCATCTTGTCAGCAAAACCAAGCTGAATAACAGCAGCTGCGCTGTCGCCGCCGCCGATGATTGTTGTTGCGTCTGTGTCGGCAAGAGCCTTAGCAACAGCAATTGTACCCTTTGCAAGAGTCGGGTTCTCAAATACGCCCATAGGACCGTTCCAAACAACAGTCTTTGCGCTCTTTACAGCGTCGGCAAAGAGTTCCTGTGTCTTTGTGCCGATGTCAAGACCTTCCATGTCAGCAGGAATCTTGTCTGAATCAACAACCTTAACTTCGATTTCAGCGTCGATAGGATCAGGGAAGCCTGCAGCGATTGTTGTGTCGATTGGGAGAAGGAGCTTCTTGCCGAGCTTTTCAGCCTTAGCCATCATTTCCTTACAGTAGTCAATCTTTGTATCGTCAACGAGTGAAAGACCGACTTCCTTGCCCTGAGCCTTGAGGAATGTGTAAGCCATACCGCCGCCGATGATGAGTGTGTCGCACTTTTCGAGGAGGTTTGAAATAACATTGAGCTTGTCAGCAACCTTAGCACCGCCGAGGATTGCAACGAACGGACGAACAGGAGTTTCAACGGCATTGCCGAGGTAGTCAATTTCCTTCTGCATGAGGTAACCTACTGCTGTGTCCTTGATGTGGTCTGTAACACCTACTGTTGAGCAGTGTGCACGGTGAGCCGAACCGAATGCATCCATTACGAATACATCAGCGAGTGAAGCAAGTTCTGATGAGAACGGCTCAAGATTCTTTGTTTCTTCTTTTCTGAAACGAGTGTTCTGGAGAAGAACAACATCGCCGTCTTTCATTTCTGCAACAGCCTTTTTAGCATTTTCGCCTACAACCTCGTCATCGTTAGCGAAAACAACATCCTGACCGAGGAGTTCTGAAAGTCTTACTGCTACAGGAGCGAGTGAGAACTTCTCTTCGGGACCGTTCTTCGGCTTGCCGAGATGTGAGCAAAGGATAACCTTGCCGCCGTCAGCGATAAGCTTCTTGATTGTAGGAAGAGCTGCTGTAATTCTGTTGTCGTTTGTGATTACGCCGTCCTTGAGCGGTACATTGAAGTCACAACGAACAAGTACTTTTTTACCTTTTACATTGATGTCATCAACAGATACTTTGTTGAGCTGCATAATATACATTCCTTTCGTGTAAGAAGAAATTTGTAAAAATTTAGTATTTTTACAGTCACCATTATTATATATCAAAAACCCCTTTTTATCAATAGAAAACTTTAAAAAATTCGCCTGCAAAGGTATTTTTTGCACTGCCTTTACAAATACTGATTTTAAGGAAGTTTAAGAGACTTATTTTTATTCTTATGTCATATTGTTGAGGTCGCTCCACTTGTGATTGTGAAGCTCGCCCTTGTTCTGCAAAGCAGGATAATCCCATTGCCTTAAAACTTCATAAGCCGCAATTGCAACCGAGTTTGAAAGATTAAGACTTCTTGCCTCGTCAATCATAGGCAGTCTTAAAGTATCATCGGGATGCTGCATTAAAAGCTCCTCGGGCAAGCCTTTTGTTTCTTTGCCAAAAAGAAGATAGCAGTTGTCGGGATATTCAACATCGCTGTGGCGGTGAGTTCCTTTTGTTGAAAAGAAAAAGTATTTTCCGCCTTTTGTTTTTTCAAAAAAATTGTCAATGTTCTCATAATATGTGATGTCAAGCAAGTGCCAGTAGTCAAGTCCGGCTCTTTTGAGTTTTTTATCGTCGGGTTCAAAGCCCATAGGCTTGACAAGATGAAGTCTTGTTCCCGTTGCGGCACAGGTTCGTGCCACATTGCCCGTGTTTTGCGGAATTTCGGGTTCAACAAGCACAAGGTTGAGAGTTGCCAAAAGTTATCACTCCAATTTTTATTATTCCATTCTTTTTCTGTTTAAATACATTTTAAATCGTAAACAATAATAATGCAAGTTTTTTTGACAAAGCCGTGTGACAAAGATGAAAAAACACACATTTTGTCAATGAATTTGCAAGATTGGGAGGTGTGATTATGAATACAAGTCCAATGATGAATGTGATGAAAGGCGTTGCAATAGGAATGACGGCAGGCGTCTGCATGGGTATTGTCGGCAAAAATATGGTAGACAGCAACCCAAAACTCAAGAAAAAGGCAAACAAAGCCTTTAAGACAATGGAGTCAGTCCTCGACACCGCACAGTATATGTTCAGATAAAATCATATTCATCATAAACAACCCCCCGACTCAAACGAATCGGGGGGTTAAATAATCAATATTTAATTAAATCAGCTTGTGTAGAACACGGTGTACAAATTATCAAAAAAAAAAAAAATTTCAAAATGGAGGTGAGGGCCTGTTGAGTTGCCTGTTGAACCGACATAACCGATGAGGTCACCCTGATTTACATACTGACCTGTTACTGCAACAAGTGAACTGCAATGACCGTAAAGTGTTGTGTAGCCACTGCCGTGGTCAATGATAACATAGTTGCCGTAGCCGCTGTTGTCACCGCCCGAGAATGTTACGGTACCGCTTGCGGATGCATAAATAGGCTGTCCGTAAACACCGCCGGCTGAAATGTCAAGTCCGCCGTGAAGTCTGCCCCAGCGTGTGCCGAAGGTACTTGTCAATGTATGTGTGTAGGGGAGTGGCCATGCAAACATACCCGATGAACCTGTTGTGTAGCTTGAAGATGAATTTGAACTTGATGAAGAACTGCTGTTTGATGAGGTTGACGATGAACCTGTGCTTGATGAAGTATCCTCAGCCTTGCCTTTTACAACAACTTCGTCAACTGCCTCTTTAAGAGTTTTTGCGTCAGTCTGAACTGCATCGGTCTGAACACCGTCAACAAATGTAGTTCTTACCGTTACTTCTTCTTCACCCTTAACGCCCTTTGTGGTAACTTTTTTGTATGAAGAAGACTTGTCCTCGTCATACTTTACCTTTGTGTCAAAAGCCACATCTCTTGTGTAAACAATGTCTGTTGAAAGTGAGATTGAAAACTTGCCGTCTGCAAGTGCCATAACCTCGTCTGCGGTAATAAGGTCTGTACCACTTGCGTTACCTGTTACAACCTCCACCGAATTTGCAAACTCGGTTGTTGTTTCGTCATCGTAATCTCTGCGGTAATCAACAAGAACCTGATCGAGGTCTGCATTGAGCTGATCAATTTCTTCTGTCGCACCGATGAACTTGCCGTCAATATAAAGACTTGCGCATGACGGTGAAATTGCCTTGAGGTTTGCCGATGCCGATTCGCCGTCAATTTCAGTATGAGGAACAGCCTCGTCACTTGTTGCAACAAGTGCAGTGGTCTGTACGCTGTTGTTATCTTTCATATCAAGTGCGCTTGCAACCGTTACACATGAAAGTGTGATTGCGCTGAAACAGGCTACTACTGCAAGCACAGCCTTTTTTCTGAGCAACTTCTGCGAACGGATTGCCGACGGTGCAAGGTGAGCGTACTGCTTTCCGCTTTTGAACGAAAGTTCCGATACAATCTCTCCGGCACTCTTTGTTGTGCCGTTTCTTGATTCGTTGAATGCTTTGTCAATAGCTGATATCTGTGTTTTTGCTTTCTTTGACGAATTAACAGCCTTGATTGTAACAGACTTTAAAGAACCCTTCCTGTTCTCAATTGCCTGTGCGAGTTTTGCGGCTGTGTTTTTTGACATTCTTACAACTGATTTTGCACAAAATGTTGTTGCTCTCTTTACAAAGCGAACAGTTTTCTGTGCTGTTGTAAGCTCACGCCTGCAAACTTTGCGTTTCTTTGTCGGAAGACTCTCGATTTCATTGAAACCTTCCAAACCAATGAACTTTGTCTCCAAAATAATTTCTCCTATCTCATTAACCGTTACATTTTTGTAACAAACACGATACCTTTATTATACCAAATAGTTACGAAATTGCAATATGAGAATTAAAAAATGTCATAATTAATAATAAGACAGGGGATAAGGTTACAAAAACAGGGTGAATTAAACAATAATTCCCTATATTAATTATACTGTAAGTTATCAACCGTGTAATCTTTTAACAAAGAGTAATATTTATTTAACTCTTTTAAAGCACCGTCAAGGTCATGTTCAAGGTAGTTTCCGCACTCAATTGCAGTTGTTCCGGGGATTTCCCCTTTGTGCTCCGCGCACTGCTTTATTGTATCTTTTATAAGCTGTAATGCGTCCTCATTTGACATATCACGAACGAGAAAATAAAAACCCGTTCTGCATCCCATAGGTCCAAAGTAGATTACATTGTCGGCAAATTTGCTGTTGCGGGCATATGTTGCAAAAAGGTGTTCAATTGTGTGCATAACGGGATTCGGAAGATACGGCGGTGTGTTTGGTTTTACAAAACGCATATCGTATGTTGTAATATCTCCGTCAATTCTTGAGATGTAAACACCCGGCATAAGTGTGTTGTGGTTGATTGTAAAGCTTGCTATCTTTTTCATATATATTATCCTTTCTTAATCGTAATCGGCTATGTTTGTGAAGCAGATGTTCATATCAACATCGCCCTCAATTCCGTCAACCTTGCCTGATGAAGAGTATTGCCACATAGAAAACTGATAATAGAATGTCGGAACATTTGCGTATTCGCAGTACCAGATGTCAAAATCTGCAAGCTGTGTGAGGTCATATTTAAAGTAAAGCTCCTTGCTCGGAGAATAGATAATCGGTGTGTAGCCAAGCTCCTTTACACGGTTGCAGAATGCCTTTGCACAGGCTGTTGCCTGAGCGGCGGAAACGCTGTCGGTTCTTGCGTCATCATCCTTGATGATTTCCCAGTCATATGCAACGGGGAAATCGATTGTTTCATCACCGAGAAGTGTCTTTATATAGTCAGCCTCTTCAATTGCCTCATCGTTATTGACAGCCTGAGAGAAGAAATACACGCCGACTTTAAGTCCTGCCGCCTTAGCACCCTTTATATATGAAAGGGCGGAATCGTCCGAATACATTTTTCCGTCAGAACCGTAGCCTCTGCCGCCGATGCGAACCATAACAAAATCAACACCAGATTTTTTAACCTTGTCCCAGTCAATCGTTCCGCTGTAGGAGGAAATGTCGATTCCCTCCATTGAAGCGGCCTTGCCGTTTTCACTGTAGTATTTGAAAGTGTCGTCAGAGGTGAAGTTATCGTTGTTGAGTGTATTTTTCGGTACACCGTCAAGCTCGGTAATCCAGATTTCACCGAGAGTGCTGTCGTTTATATGTATTTTTTCGCCTGTTGTCTTGACGGTTGTGTCTGTGGCAACAGTTGCCGGGGTTGTACTGCCCGACTGCGAACTGCTTTCACCGTTGCTTGAGCAACCGCACAAAACCGAGGTAAGTGCAAGCATGGCAGCCGTTACGGCACAAATAGTTTTTTTCATTATTCTACTCCTGACAAAAATTTTTTAACGCTGAAAAATGTCGATTATACGGACATTTTGCGTATCTGTTAGTCAGCATATCATAAAAAAGTGTTGATGTAAACAAAGAAACCGAAAATAAATATTGAAAATCTTGTGAAAATTAAGTATAATCTAAGGTACAAGTGTCCTTCATCGAACAGCGGAGGCATTTATTCGGAAATATAATGATAACAATGTTCCGCAAAAGGCAATAAAGGGCGGTGAGTGAAATTGAATGAAACAAAGGTGCACGGATACCGTCACAAAACAACGGAAGAACTCGTCAAGGCAATTGACGAATGTACCTCTCTCAGTCAGCTTTTCGCTCTCATTCAGCATGAGCATATCACCATTCAGATGCTCACAAGACCGGGTGCATCAAATCTTGCACCAAAAATTTTAAGCCCGAAAGAGATAACAGGCAACCGTGACACACCATTTGAAAGACTGCGAAAACAGGTTCGTGAATCTGTGCTTGAGGACGAAAGAAGGCTTAAACAGAGCAAGCTGATTGCCGAATGCGAACGCCTTTCAAGACTTAATAAAAATGACAAGATAAAGTAAGAGTAATTAGTGGAAGATTTTTGAAATTTTTTACTAAATACTCTTTATTTTTTTGAAAAAAACATATATAATCTAATTATCAAATACGATTGGGGATGAAATATATGACATTCAAATTCAAACACACCTTGGCTGTAATTCTCGCAGTAGTTACCGTAGCTTGTTCTGTTGTCGGAACATTAGCTGTTTCTGCCGCAGAAACAGACCCTCAGCCTGCAACAGAGGCAACTGTTGCATCTGATGTAACAGATACGAGCGTTGAACCAACTCAGGCAACCGAGCCTTCACAGCCGGTAACGGAGCCGCCCGTAACTCCTACGGTTTCTCCGACTCAGCCGGTTAAGCCGAATGTGGGCGCAATCAAGAATCTCACAAGAACGCAATATACAACAAATTCGCTTTCGTTCAAGTGGGATAAAGTAAGCGGTGCAACAGGTTATGTAATCTACTACCGCAACAATGACGCACACAAGAATTTTTCAAGATTTACATATGTAAAGTCAAATGCCTGTACACTCAAAAAGATTAGAACAGCAACCTGGTATGATGTAAAGGTTGCCGCCTATGTTGAGCATGACGGTGTAAAGTATGAGGGTAAGAGTCAGACCTACAGAACAGCTACTCTCCCGAATGCCGTAAGCGTTTCACTCAAGGAGTCGGGTTCTGCAATTACACTTTCGTGGTCAAAGAACTCACAGGCAACAGGCTACAAAATCTACCGTATGAGCGGTGACACAAAGGGCAAGTATGTTCTTTACAAGACAATCACTTCAAATTCCACAACTTCTTTCAGAGATAAGGGAGTTAAGAACGGCAGAGCGTATTACTATCAGGTTAAGGCTTACCGTGCAATCAAAAAGAACACTTACTATTCGTCACCGTCAACAATAAGATGTGTGGCAGGTCTTAATGCCGTTAATTTCAAGACAGATACAAGACTTTCAAGAGTAAATCTCACATGGGGCAAGGCAATGACCACTCCAACAGCATATGAGATTTTCTATTCAACCTCAAAGAACGGAAAATATACAAAGCTTGGTGAAACAAAGAATACTTTCTACAACACCAAAAAGCTTACAGTCGGCAAGACCTATTACTTCCGTATTCGTGCTTACAAGTATTCGGGACCGAGCAGTAACCCGAAAAAGTACAAGTGCCTCGGCACATTCCAGACAAAGAGTGTAAAGATCAGTAAGAATGCCTACGGTGTTTCAGTAGGTAATACCTATGTTGAAATCAGCATCAATCAGCAGCATATGTGGTACTACAAGAACGGTAAGCTTGTTGTTGAAACAGATGTTGTAACCGGCAACTACGGTACAAACGATACGCCAAAGGGTGCATATTCAATCATCTACAAGGCATCGCCTGCAACTTTGATGAATAACTCTCATGTAACATTCTGGCTACCGTTCACATCTGACGGTTGCGGAATCCATGACGCATCATGGCGTTCAAGCTGGGAATACGGCGGAACAAGGTACAAGGGTCACGGCTCACACGGCTGTGTAAACACACCGTACAACGCAGCTAAGAAAATCTATAACAACATTTCCTCAGGAACCCGTGTTGTTGTTTATTGATTTTAATTCGTAGCGAAAACTTGATAAAATAATTTAAGGCTGACAGATTTTTAATAACCTGTCAGCCTGTTTTTTATATGAAAGTTATTGTTAATCAGTAGGGGCGTTCATCGGACGCCCGCAAGTAGTAGTGTAAACTATATGTTAAAACAAATTTTATAAAGACCGCAAAACAACCGTCATACTGTAGCGGCGAACTGTGTTCTCCCGTCTGAAATATAGTCGCAATGCGTTGCACATAAATGTGCTTCCTATTGCTCGTTATTTCAGACAGCGCATTGCTCCCTTTTTCCGCCACCGGCGGCGGTCGCAAGGCTACCAATCATTTCGTGTGCAAACACGATACGAATAAAATTATATTGGCTACAATTAACTGTGCTTTAATCCCATAATGATACCAAGGGCAATGTTTTGTTTTTCTTTTGGCAGACAACGAAATTCATTGAGAAGTTCGCATTCCGTTTCCGAAAGTTTAGACTGTGCAATTTTGTCAATCGGCTGTCTGATGTCCGTATATTCAATTATATAATCAACAGATGTATTAAAGATTGACGCAAGCTTTTTGAGCGTTGTAATGCTCGGTTCAACCTTTCCGTTTTCATATTCGCTGATTATCTTTTGCGAAAAGTTAAGTTCCATTCCCAATGCAATTTGGTTCATAGATTTTTCTTTTCGTAGTTCCTTAATTCTTTGCATTTGCCGTACCCGCTCCATAAATTATACCTTGTGAGTATAATATTATAACTTTTTGTTGACAATTTTATACAATATAGGTATAATTCAAGTGAATAAAGTATATAAAATTATAGAACTTGCTTTTGCATTAAGTGATTTTTTAATTAGAAATAATTTAAGGAGTACGCAATGATTATTTTATTTAGTAATTGTGGTTTTGCAATTATTGCATTTTTATTTTATCTGTGTGGAAGTAATAGAGTAGCCGAAGTATTTGCTGATTTCATTGTTAACAATTGCTATTTAATATTTGCGGTTTTATTAATTATTACTTTTCTTATATCATTCTATTTAGTTCGGAAAAATTCATTCAAATCAGTAAAAGTTACAGCTACAATAGGTTTTACAATACTTGATTTTGCAAAGGTGTTAATTTTTTATTTGTTACTTGTTACTTGGTCAATAGATTTTGTTTGTCATAATGATGTGCTGAATTCAATTATATCGTTGCTTGTGATACCTCTTGACTTAATGTTCATTAGTTGTATATGTGTAGTACCGACATTTATTTTAAGGTTAAAATATGCAGAATACGGTAATATTTTAAATATATGTTTAGTAATGGCATTGGATTTATTTTTAACAATACTATTTGTCATACTCATTCGTTTGCTAATAGCGGAAAGTTTTCTCACAACCTATTCAATAATATCATCTAATGGTTGGTGGGAAAATATTCTTAATATTGCATGAAAATGATGATTGCATTAAAAAACAGACTGATAATCTGTCAGTCTGTTTTTGTATGAATGTTATTGCTATTTTGTAGCGGAGAACCTCGTTCGCCCGCTTTGATGAAATGATTTGTTTTACTAAAATGTTTTGATGTAATGAAAGTTGTGTATTATCCGTAGCGGTATTTATAAATATTCTTTACTTACGAACTCGGTTGTGTGGCGGTTTTACTGCACATTTTGCCGTCAACATCTGTGTAGTATTCGCCTTTGAGCAGAATTTGCGAAATCGGAACGATTTCGTAGCCCTCGGACTTGATTGCCTCGATTACCGTCGGCAATGCTTCGGGGGTATTTTTTGCACCGTTATGCATCAGGATAATACTGCCGTTCTTGATTTTTTTCATAATATTCTGCTTTATCTGCTCGGGAGTAGGATCTTTCCAGTCGAGCGAATCGACATCCCATTGCACGCAATACATATTACAGCCGTTGACCGACTTTACAACATCATTGTTGTAATCGCCGTAGGGGGCTCGGAACAGGGTGGGAGTTTTGCCCGTAAGCTCCTTGATTTTTTCGTTGCAGGACTGAATCTGACCGACCATATCGGACAATGACATCTGCGTCATATGTGGATGGGTGTTGCTGTGATTGCCCACATCGTGACCGTGCTTTGCAATATCTTTTACGCTGTCGGGATAATTCTTAACCCAGTCGCCCACAAGGAAAAATGTTGATTTCACCTTGTATTTATCAAGAATTTCAAGCAGATGCTCGGTCTGCTCATTGCCCCATGCCGCATCAAATGACAGGGCAACCTGCTTTTTGTCCGTGTCAACATAGTAAATGGGAATTTCACGCTGAGCAGCCGCACTCTGAACGGCTCGAACGGTTGATGTGACTGCAATTGCCCCTGCAAGCACTCCGATTAAAAGACAGAATCCGATTGATATTAGATTTCGTTTTGTTATGATATACAAACGCATAAAATCCCCTCCATACCAAATTTATATGAAGGGGATTTTTATTTATTCATATTTTGTTTTAATTAGGTGCGTTCATTGGGCGATAGCGGTCAAGTTAACCCTCAACATGCCATTCAATGCCGTCTTTTGTGTCCTTGACAACAACTTTCATCTCTTTAAGCTTGTCACGGATAGCGTCGGCTGTCGCCCAATCCTTTTCGGCACGGGCTTTTGTACGCTGTGCAATAAGCTCCTCAACTTTCTTGGCAAAGTCATCGTCAGCGTCCGCTTTGTTGCTTTCGGGAACTTTTGTAAGGTTGAGTGAAAGCACCTTGTCAAATTCGCCGATTACATAAAGTTTTGTTGCATCGTCTGCGTCAGCCTTGAGAACATCATAAACGCAGGTGAGAGCAAGAGAAGTGTTGAGGTCATTGTCGAGTGCCTCACGGAATCCCTTTGTAAGCTCCTCAGCCTTTGCCATATCAGGCTCACCGTCCCTTGAAAGAGCGGAAATTCTCTTTACAAGCTTGTTGTAGGCTGTGGCTGTGTTGTCAAGGTTGTCATATGAGAATGTGAGCGGCTTGCGGTAGTGGCTCTGGAGGCAGAACATTCTGTAAACAAGCGGATTGTAGCCCTTTTCTTCAAGAAGTGAAACTGTAAGGAAACCGCCCTTTGACTTGCTCATTTTGCCTCTTGCATCGTTGAGGTGAAGTACATGGAACCAGTACGGACACCACTTGTGACCGAGAAAAGCCTCGCTCTGTGCAATTTCGTTTGTGTGATGGGGGAAAGCATTGTCAATGCCGCCGCAGTGAATATCAAGATATTCACCGCAATGCTTATAGCTGATGCATGAACATTCGATGTGCCAGCCCGGATAACCTACGCCCCACGGACTGTCCCACTTGAGCTCCTGTGAATCAAACTTTGACTTTGTGAACCAGAGAACAAAGTCAGCCTTGTTACGCTTGTTTTCGTCCTCTTCAACGCTGTCACGAACGCCGACAGCAAGATCGTCCTCGTTCATGTTGCCGAACACATAGTAGTTGTCGAGCTTTGAAGTGTCAAAGTAAACATTGCCGCCTGCAATGTAGGCATAACCCTTTTCAAGCAGAACGGAAATCATATTAATAAAATCGTCAATGCAGTTTGTTGCGGGTTCTACAACATCGGGACGCTTGATGTTAAGCTTTTCGCAGTCGGCAAAAAATGCGTCTGTGTAGAACTTTGCAATCTCCATAACAGTTTTATGCTCACGCTTTGCGCCTGAAAGCATCTTATCCTCGCCTGTGTCGGCATCGCTTGAAAGATGACCTACATCTGTGATGTTCATTACACGGTTTACATCATAACCCGAAAAACGAAGATACTTTTCAAGAACATCTTCCATAATATAGGTGCGAAGATTGCCGATGTGGGCATAGTGATAAACAGTAGGACCGCAGGTGTACATATTAACCTTGCCGGGTGTGTGCGGCACAAATTCCTGCTTTGTCTGTCCGAGAGAATTATATAAAATCATTTGCTATTCCTCACTTTTTACATTTTCCTTTTTCAGCTCGTCAAGCTGTTTTTGAAGTTCAAAAATTTTATGCTCAAGATTGCACAATGCAAGTGCAACCGGATCCGATACATGAATCTGGTCAAGGGTTTCACTGCGAACACCGTTGACTTTTACTACTCTTGCCGGAACGCCGACAGCCGTTGCATTCGGCGGAACTTCGCTTAAAACAACCGCACCTGCGGCAATTCTTGCGTTGTCACCAACCTTGAACGGACCGAGAACCTTTGCACCCGAGCCGACAAGCACATTGTTGCCGAGTGTGGGGTGCCTTTTTCCCGTTTCTTTGCCTGTTCCTCCGAGAGTAACATTCTGATAAATGGTGCAGTTGTCTCCTATTATTGTAGTTTCGCCTATGACAACGCCCATTCCGTGATCTATAAACAGTCCCTTGCCGATGGTTGCACCAGGGTGAATCTCAATTCCCGTCTTGTGACGACTGCGTTGAGAAATCCACCTTGCAAGAAACTTTAGGTTGTGTCGCAAACACCAGTTGGCTTTTCGGTGAGAACGCACCGCCTTGAAACCCGAGTAGAGAAAAAACACCTCTGCTCTGCTCCTTGCGGCAGGATCACGCTCCATAACCGCATCAATATCCGCTTTCAGGGTTTTAAACACGCAATCACCCTCCTGTCAAGACCGTGAGAGTCTGTTCTCAGGTCTGAGAAATAAACTGTCTGTTTTGAATTATATATACAATGCCCGAAATGATTGTGAATACAACCGAAATCCAGATGAGAATTTCTCCCACCACAAAGAAAATCGGTTCAAATGTTGCCGTGTTTATAAAATTAAGTCCGACTTCGGGCAGTTCAAGCACGATTTGCATTGCAATTACTGCAATTATAGCAATCATCTGTGAAACCGTCTTTGCTTTGCCCCACATATTAGCGGCGACAACCTTGCCTTTTGAGGCGGCAATCAGCCGTATTGAGGTGACGGAAAATTCACGGAAAAGCACGATTATGACCGCAACGCAGTCACATATTCCAAGCTGTACAAAGCACAGAAATGCGGCAAGCACAAGAATTTTGTCTGCAAGCGGATCAGCAAATTTTCCGAAGTCTGTAACAAGACCGTTTTTTCTTGCAATTTTTCCGTCAAACATATCTGTGAGTGACGACGCAATAAAAATAATCAGGGCAACGGCATTGTTGAGCGGAAAGTTTGCAAGCAATGCTGCCACAAAGAACGGAACAAGAATTATTCGTCCTACTGTCAGTTTATTTGGTAAGTTCATTTTATGTGCCTTTCAAAGTTAAATATTATGAAATTGCTGAGTCTTTTAGCCACTTAGTCGATTTTGCCGACAAATTCGCCTACAGGATCGCAGCCTGTGTAATCGGTTACACGCACCTTGACAAAATCTCCTGCCTTTGGCTTTTCACCGTCACAGGTGAAGAATACACAGCCGTCAACCTCGGGGGCGTCGGCATAGCTTCTGCCGAAGAAACATTCGGCAAGCTTGTCAAAGCCTTCAACAAGAACTTCAATCTCTTTGCCAACAAGGCTTTCGCAGTATTCAGCCATAACCTGCTGTTGATGCTCCATAATAATATCGGCACGCTTCTGCTTAATTTCTTCGTCAATCTGGTCGGGCATTTCAGCTGCCTTTGTATCCTCCTCGGGAGAGTAGGCAAAACAGCCGAGTCGCTGAAACTTCATATCGGCGGCAAACTCTGCAAGCTCATTGAACTGCTCCTCGGTTTCACCCGGGAAACCTGTAATAAAGGTTGAGCGGAAGATTACATTCGGAATTTTATCCTTAATCTTGTTCATGAGTGCAGTAAGGCTTTCTCTGTCGCCGTGACGATTCATTCTGCGGAGAATATCCTTGTTACAATGCTGGAGCGGAATATCCATATATTTTACAATCTTATCTTCACTTGCAATTGTGTCAATAAGCTCGTCTGTAATTCTGTCGGGATAGCAGTAGAGAACCCTTATCCATTTAAAGCCGTCAATCCTACAAAGTCTTCTGAGAAGCTCTGCAAGCATCGGTTTGCCGTATTTATCCTCACCGAAACGGGTTGTGTCCTGAGCAATGACATTGAGTTCCTTGACTCCACGCTCAGCAAGACCTTCCGCCTCTTTTACAACATCTTCAATATCTCTGCTGCGGAATCTTCCTCTAATCATCGGGATTGCACAGTAGGAACAACGGTTGTCGCAACCCTCGGCAATTTTGAGATAAGCGGTGTAGGGGGGAGTTGAAAGGATTCTTCCGCCCTCAAGCGGCAGACAAACCTTGTCGGGGAAGCTTTCGCACTTCTGTCCGTCAAGTGTTTCCAAAACGATGTCTGCGATAGTTTCGTTAGCACCGATTCCGATAACCGAGTCAACCTCGTAAAGCTGTTCGGAAATTTCCGACTTATATCTTTGAGCAAGACAGCCTGTTACGATGATTGCCTTGATTTTGCCCTCGTCCTTGAGCTTGCCGAGTTCAATAATTTCGTTAATGCTTTCTTGCTTTGCACTTTCGATAAATCCGCAGGTGTTTACAATTACTGCGTCCGCATCTGCCGGATCGTTCACAATAATAAATCCTCTGTTCTTGAGTGTGTACAAAAGCATCTCGGCGTCAACCTGATTTTTTGCACAACCGAGTGATACAATGCCTACTTTATAATTCATAATCAGTCTTCCTCTGTGTATTCTCTGAGGACGGTCTTAATGTCATCCCATCCGTATCCGAGCCTTTGCAGAGCGGCAACGGCTCTTCGCCTTATTTTTTCATCATTTATGTTTTTATATTTTCTGTCGATAACCGCCCTTATTCCGTCACACGGATCAAAGTCGATTTCTTCGATAATCTCTTCTGCAAGTTCACGGTCAATTCCCTTTTGAACAAGCTGTCTTACCGCACCTCTCGGAGCATTATGTTTTGAAAACAAAAGCTGTTCGGCATATCGTCTTGCAAAGTTTTCGTCATTTACAAGACCGAGTTCTTCCATTCGCTCAACAGCCTTTTCCGCCGATTCCTCGTCACAGGTGCGTTTGATTTTGTCGGTGAGTTCTTTTTTTGAGTGGTCACGATATGAAATAAGCCACAAAGCCTTTTCCTTTGCACGGCGCTCATTGCTTAGCCTGATAATCTCGTGCAGCTCCGCGTCATCAATCTCTCTGCCGACATCAAATCGGTTTTCAATAACTGTGCGTGCATCAAGATTCATAACATATTCGCCGTCAATGTAGAGCGCACACATCGCCTTTCTTCGTGGTTCAACTGCGGTTATAAGCATTAGTCGTCAACCAGAACATCAATTTTTGCACCGCTCTTTTTCTCTGTCTTATCCGCAGAATCAGGCTTGATTTCTTGGTTTGCAGACGGAACTTCGGTAATTTTTACCTTTGGAGCAGGCTTTTTGCGTTCATAAAGCTTGTCAATATTTTCCCAGAGTTTCTTCTCAATTTCAGCAGCAAGCTCCTTGTCGGTTTTGAGAAGTTCCTTGACCTTGTCACGTCCCTGTCCGAGTCGTCTGCCGTCATAGCTGAACCATGCTCCTGCTTTTTGAACAACCTCAGCCTTTACGGCAAGGTCAAGAAGTTCGCCCTCACGGGAAATGCCTTCACCGTACATAATATCAAATTCAGCTTCACGGAACGGAGGAGCAATCTTGTTTTTTACAACCTTTGCTCTTGTGTGTGAACCGACCATTTCACCGCCTGATTTAAGGGTTTCAACTCTTCTTATATCAATACGAACGGAGCTGTAGAACTTGAGCGCACGACCGCCGGTTGTTACTTCGGGGTTGCCGTAAACAACACCGACTTTTTCACGCAACTGGTTGATGAAGATTGCAACGCAGTTTGACTTTGAAATTGCGCCTGCGAGTTTACGCAGTGCCTGTGACATAAGTCTTGCGTGCAGACCTACATGGCTGTCACCCATTTCACCCTCAATTTCAGCCTTTGGAACAAGAGCGGCAACAGAGTCGATTACGATAACATCAATCGCACCGCTTCGGATGAGCGCCTCTGCAATTTCAAGAGCGTCTTCACCCGTGTCGGGCTGTGAAACGAGGAGTGAATCAACATCAACACCGAGAGCCGCTGCATATGTCGGATCAAGTGCATGCTCAACATCTATAAATGCAACATTGCCGCCGTTTTTCTGTCCCTCTGCAATGCAGTGGAGAGAAAGTGTTGTTTTACCCGAAGATTCAGGTCCGTAAATCTCAACAATTCTTCCGCGGGGAAGTCCGCCGATTCCGAGTGCAATATCAAGCGAAAGCGAACCTGTTGAGATGTGTTCAATGTTCATATGTTTATTTTCGCCAAGACGCATTACAGCACCCTTGCCGAACTGTTTTTCAATTTGTGTGAGCGCAGTTTCAAGCGCTTTGTTTTTATCTACTGCCATTTCATATACCTCCGTACTCCGCAAAGGGAGCTGATGTTTTTCAGTCTGTAACATAACCGTCACTTCATCGGCGGTTATGTTCGCACTAAGATTATAAAATATGTGAGGGGAAAATGCAATAATTTGGCGGTAATTTTATCGAACAAATTTTCTAAAATCAGAGCAAAGTCCCAATAATCGCCCTCTGCACACCGCCAAAGTCGAGCGAAATTTTAAAATCCGAAAAGCCTTTGTCAGTCATAAGTGTCTTTACTGCGTCAGCCTGACCTTCTCCGAGTTCAAATGCAAGCGCACCGCCCTTTTTGAGTTTTCTGCTCCAACGGTTCACTATTTCACGGTAAAAATCACAGCCGTCCTCGCCGCCGTCAAGCGCAAGCCTCGGTTCAATCCGAACTTCTTTTTGAAGTGTTTCGATGTCGGCTGATTTTATATAAGGCGGATTTGAAACAATGAGGTCAAGCTCACCGTCTGCAAATGTTTCGCAGATTTTGAGAGCGTCAGCCATAACAGGCTTTACTGACGAATTGTTTTCTTTTACATTTGTTTCAAGATATGAAAAAGCGGTTTCGTCAATTTCAACTGCCGTAACTTCTGCACCCGAAATTTTATCAAGTGCAACGGCAATTGCAACGCTACCCGAACAGAGGTCAACCGTTTTTTTGTCGGTTCTGTTTTCGAGAAAATCAATGCAGAGATTGACAACCACTTCCGTGTCATCACGGGGAATGAGCACGCCTCTGCCCACCTTAAAATCGAATCCCATAAAGCTCCATTCGCCGAGAATATACTGCAACGGCTCGCCTGAAATTCGTTTTTCTATAAATTTTAAAAAGTTATGTGAACAGTTTTCATCGGCTTTATCAGTTTTGTGCATGATAAAGCCGATTCTGTCAAGCGAAAAAGCCTTTTGTAAAAGACTTTGCGCCTCAAATTTTGAATTTTCAATATTATTATTCTCAAGCAGTTTAAGTCCGCTTTGATAAATTTCGTTTACAGTCATTACTTGCTTACAATGTCCGAGCCGTCCTCGGGGATAACAGCCTTGATAGCCTCAATTGCAACTTCAATCATAGTGTCATCAGGCTCTTTTGTTGTGATTCTCTGCGCCCAAAGTCCGGGAGCGGCAATGATTCTTGTTGCGGCATTGTCGTGCTTACCGCAGATTTTGATAAGCTCGTAACCGATTCCGCATGAAACGGGGAGAAGAAGAATCTTGAATACAGGTCTTAAAAATCCGATGCCGAAAGGTGCAACAGGAACGAAAAGACCGACAAGAATGCCGACAATCAGCATAAGAACCATAAAGCTTGTTCCGCATCTCGGGTGAAAACGGCTCTGCTTTTTAACATTTTCAACTGTGAGTTCTTCTTCGTTTTCGTAACAGAAAATTGTCTTGTGCTCGGCACCGTGGTACATAAACACCCTTTTCATTTCTGTCATTTGTGAACATACTATAATATAAAGTAAGAAAAGAATAATCTTGAGAACGCCCTCAAAAACAGACTTCCAGAAAACAGCGTTTCCGCCGTCACCCTTGAAAGCGGGCACAACATTTGCACTGAGGTCAAACAGGAAAGAGGGGACAAAGAAGAAAAGTCCCACGGCAAGCGCAACACCGAGGATTGACGCAATTACCATCATAACCTTAACAAGCTTGTCGCCGAATTTATCGTCAAGCCATTTTTCAAACTTTGACGGTTCTTCTTCGATTTCGGTTGATTCAATTGCCTTATCGGCAGAGAGCATAAGCGCTTTGTAGGAAAGTCGCATTGAGTCAATAAGACCTGCGATTCCTCTTAAAAACGGAAGCTTGAAAAGCTTACATTTTGAGGGAATTGTGTTTATGCTTATATCCTCGCTGTAAATCTTGTCGGGTGCGGTACGAACACACACGGTTGTGCGTTTCGGACCTCTCATCATAATGCCTTCAATCAGGGCGCTGCCGCCGATTGAGGTGATTTTTTTAGTAGTATTTTTAGCCATTAGCTGTTCCTTTCTGTATTAGGCTGCACAGAGAAATAAGATTAAAGCTTAATGTTTTCGGGAAGTGAGTTTTCACTGCCCTCTTTATACACAGGGAAGGTGAGCGTTACGGTTGTGCCGACACCCTCTCCGCTTTCGATATCAAGTGAACCGTTGTGGAGGTTCATAATCTCATCGGCAACCGCAAGTCCGATTCCCGAACCGCCGACAGTCTGGTTTGCTTTGTAGAATTTTTCCTTAACCTTTGGAAGATCCTCGGCAGAAATTCCGCAACCCGTGTCGGTTATTACAATCTTGATAATATCGGGTTCATCTTTGCTGTAGATTACCTGAGCGGCAACAACACCGCCCTTTGGTGTGTATTTCAACGCATTGTCAAGCACATTGAGGAAAACCTGCTTGAGCCTGTTTTTATCGCCGTAAACGGCAGGATAAACAACCTCGGGTTCATCATAAAGAAGATGCTTGCCCTCTGTAACGGCTCTTTCCTTTAAGAAGTAAACCGCATCGTCAAATTCGGCAAGAATGTCAAGCTTTTCCTTGATGAGCTTCATTCTTCCGCTCTGAATACGGCTGAAGTCAAGAAGCTCTTCTACAATGCTTGTAAGGCGTGAGCTTTCGCTGATAATAACTCCCATACCACGGTCAAAGGTTTTGCGGTCAAGCTTTCCTCTTTCGGAAAGCTGCATTGTTTCAGCCCAGCCCTTAATCGCCGTAAGCGGAGTACGCAACTCGTGTGATACTCGTGAAATAAAATCGTTTTTCATCTGATCGGCTGTCTGCAAATCAAGAGCCATATCGCTTATTGCATCGCAGAGGTCGCCGATTTCATCATCGTATTTGTACTCAATCTTTTTTGCCTGTGAAAAATCGCCGTGGGCAATCTTGCTTGAAATCTCCGAAAGTTTTCTTATCGGGGTAACGATTGAACGGATAAACATAAGTCCCGATAATATTACAAGGGCGATGATAACAAGACCGCACGCGATAACTGCCGCAGAAACAAGCACAATTGCCGTGTTGACCTGTTCCATGGAAACAATGTATCTTACCGCACCTACGCAGGTTCCGTTTTCGTTGGTGATGATTCTTGTCAGGCTCATTGCACTTTCATTCGATGAAAGCTTGCCGTTCCAATATGCACAGCCGTTTTCGTTTGAGAGTGCATCATTAAAATCGGGAATCTGTTCGTTGTCATCGGGGGTGAATCCTGTTGAAGTCATGACAACTCTGCCGGAGGAATTGATTACAAGAACCTCCATTTCTTCTTTTTTGTCAAAGTTTTCAACATAATCACGGGCAGACGCCGTAAACGAGGTTGAACTGTCGCTCTGAAATCCAGAAAAGACAAGTGAAAGTTCGCTGCTTGTTGTGTTCAGGTTCTGTTCAACGCTGTTTTGAAAAATATATGTAACAATGAAAATAAGGCTGACAACAATAAGGATTATGATTGTCAGTATAACACTCAATGTGTTGAGCATCCATCTTTTTGAAATACCCTTAAAAATTGTTGCCACCCTCCTCTTTAGATTGTATAAATTTTATACAGGCTGTTTTGCAAAGTTATTCGCCTGAATCCCACTTGTAGCCGAGTCCCCAAACCGTGATGATATGTTTAGGATTTGAAGGTTCGTCCTCAACCTTCATTCTGAGTCTGCGAATATTAACATCGACAATTTTATCCTCGCCGACATAAGCGTCGCCCCATACATGGTTGAGAATGTCGATTCTGTCAAGAGCAACACCCGGATTCGAGAAGAAGTACTCCATAATCTGGAATTCAACCTGTGTGAGTTCAATCATCTTTCCGCTCTTCATAAGCGCACGGTTGCGAAGATTGAGTGTGAACTCGCCCGATTTAAGCTCTTCTTTAAAGTTGTTTTCGGAATGTGACTGTGCAAGCGCAACTCTTCTGTAGAGTGAATCAACTCTTGCAAGAAGCTCACTCGGTGAGAAAGGCTTTGTAACATAGTCGTCTGCACCGAGCATAAGTCCTGTTACCTTGTCCATTTCCTGAGTTTTTGCCGAAAGCATAATAATTCCGATTCCGCCGTTGCGGTTTCTCAGCTCCTTACAAACCTGAAAACCGTCAATACCCGGCATCATAACATCAAGAATCGCAACATCAAAATCGCCGTTGTTTTCTTCATATTTCTGCAAAGCCGCCTCGCCGCAGTCTGCCTCAACTACATCGTAGCCTGCCCTTGTAAGATTGATAACGACAAAGTCACGAATTGCCGCTTCATCCTCACAAACAAGAATTTTTTTCATATCAAAACCTCCGTTGCTATGATCAGATTCCCGACTGATCAAGTGTGGAAAAACCTGTCTTGATTTCGTCATCACTTAGCGAAATCTGTGTGTCGGGATTTATATTATTAAATGTGTATGCATATTTATCGTCTTTTGTAATCAGCGTAAAATCATCAGATTTGCCCGATTCCCATTCGCTGACGGGGAACACCTTTATTTCAAAAAGCTCCGTGTCAAGCTTAGTGCCGTTCCATGCATAGAATGAGGTGGTTTCGCTTTCAAGGTCGGTAATTGCCGTAACCTTGTTTTCGCTCCACTTATCGGCATAGTTCATCATAAACATATAATCGTAATTTATGATTACCGCCTGTTTTGCAACAAGCGCCTCCTTGGGTGTGTCAAAGCTGTTCCAAATAATTTTGTCAGCATAAATATTTTTGCTGTCACCGCTCTGTTTCGGAAGATCAAGCGTAACGGGAATTTCAAGCTTTCCGTCCTTGTCAATGTCCGAACAGATGACCTGCGATGAACGCCGGGTTATATTTTTTGCTTTTTCTTTAAAAAGAGGATTACGCAGAATTGCAAGGTCACGGCTGTAAAAAATAACCTGTGTGTTCGTAACCTCATTTGCGGAAGTTCCGTCAACGACAATTCCCGTAATATCGTTATCAAGCTTTGTAGCGGCAATGTTCTTGTACTTTACAACATTCGGATCCATGTTTGCCATTGCTTTGGCATACAGGCTTTTGCTGTCCTCATTGTAATCAAGCATTGACGCAAGAGCCTCGTTTTCGGTTGTGTAGAGAACAAGCGACATAATCTCGCTTGTTCCGTCATTGTCAAAATCCCCCGTAACAAAGCTTGAACAGCTTTGTCCCGAACCCACTTCGTTTGTCTTGCCTTCCGAGTAGGAGTAGCAGGAAAGCTTGCCGACATTCGGAGTGTAGGTTGTTGAATTAACGATGATTTCAGCCTTTCCGTTGCCGGTTAAATCCGCAAAGTCAACGCTGTCAATATCGGTGGTTTCAAAGATATTGTCGGACGCAATTTCCCACGAATTGTCCTTTGAGTACATGACAAGCATATGAACCGAAGAAGTTTCGACACTGTTGCGAAAAAATGCAACAGCCTCGTTGCTGTCGTTTCCGTCAAGGTCGGTCATGATGATTGCACTGCGGAATTTTCCGTTTTTAGGATATTTCAGCGTATAACCGCTGTCAGCCGTTTTGGCAATAAGCTGTTCAATTTCAGCCTCATCTCCGACTGCCTTAGGAGGACGAAGAAGATTTTCTGCGCTGAAATCCGTGATGTTGCAACCGCTCAAACCGACAAGCATTGAACCGAGAACCAAAGCCGAAATCAGCTTTTTAATCTTCACAAAAATCCCTCCCGTCTTTATTTATGGGGCTGTCAAGGCTTTTGTCTTGCAATAAGATACTTGATTTTTATGCCCTCTTCGGAGAACATTTTTTCATGCTCTGTTTCAATATTATCGGTAACATCGCTTGCGTGCAAATCACGGGTGAGATACAAAATTTCATATCCGCTCTGCTCAAAGTATTCAAGACTTTCGTCAAACAGCTCGTCATCATCGGTTTTGAAACGGATTTCGCTGTCAGGCTTCAAGAATGTTTTGTACATTTCAAGCTTTTTGTAGTATGTAAGTCTGCGCTTTTTGTGCTTTGCTCTCGGCCACGGATTACAGAAGTTGATGAAAAGTCTGTCAATCTTATCGTCAGCCGTAATGATTTTGTCAAGCATTTCAACATTGTATTTTACAAGTAAAAGATTTGTAATATCATCCTGCGTTTTGCCGGCGTCCTCAAAAAGCTTTACAATTGTTCTTCTGCCGACGCCGAGCATATCAACCTTGATGTCAAGTGCAATAATATTTTTGTCGGGATTTTTAAGCGCAAGCTGTCCCGCAAAACCGCCCTTGCCACAGCCGATTTCAAGATACAACGGCTGTTCCTTTTTGAAAGCCTGCATCCATTTTCCGGCGTTTTCTTCGGGATTCTTTACATAAAAATTGCAAACGGAAAGCTCCGGTTCTGCCCATTTCTTTTTTCTGATTCTCATAATACCTCATTTTGCGGTGCGTACAGACGGCGCACTACCACATATAGTAATTTACCGTATCATTATATCAAATTGTAACAAATTATGCAACAAATATTTTGATAATGATGCTTACAGGTTAAATAAATTTAATCATATCGTCACAGGATTGCGATTTTGTAAAAATAATCTCGGAAAATTCTTTTGAAAGCTTGTTTACAAGCGGTAAAATTACAATATCTTCACTTTTGAAGTGACCTGCGTCAATAATGTCAATTCCGAGTGAATTTGCGGCGATAATCTCATGGTGCTTGATTTCTCCCGTGACAAGCACATCAACACCCGCCAAAGCCGCATCAAACACATTTGAACCGCCTGCACCCGACGATACGGCAACCTTTTTAACCCTGTCTTTAATGTCGGTGTAGCGAAGTCCTTTGCAGTCAAGATTTTTCTTTGCAAGCTTTGCAAAATCGTGAATATCGGTTTCGCTTTCAAGCTCGCCCGTGAACATACACTCGCCAAGTTCCGAAAGCACGGGGTTTTTGACTCCGAGTGCGTCTGCAAGACAGATGTTTACTCCGAACTTTTTTCCGAGATCAAGGTTGGTGTGCATACAAACGGCAGAAATGCCCTTTTGTGCAAGCAGATAGGGAACGGAAGAAGGCGAAAGCCTTTTTATAGGGGCAAAAATTACGGGATGATGACTGATAATCAGCTCACATCCCAGACTTTCCGCCTCATTCACAACATCTTCCGTAATGTCAAGAGCGACAAGCACACGGCTTACGGCTGTGTATTTGTCGCCCACAATAAGCCCTGCGTTGTCAAAACTCATCTGAGTTGCACAGGGCGCAAATTCTTCAAAAAAATTAAGTATATCGTTTATGGTTTTCACTTAAAGCTCTCCTCAAGAATGCGTGCGGTTTCGGCACAGACAGGGTTGCCCTTAGCCTGTTTTAAAAGTCTGCGCACACAGCCTTCAATAAATCTGCGGTGCATGGGGTTGTTCTTCGGATCAAGCCCGTAAAGGAAAAGGTCGCTTTCGGATACCGTGCAAACCTCACCGCTGTATTCGGCAAGGATTACAGTGTAGCACTTGTTTGCGGCAGTACAGCAGTCACGCTTGATAACGCTGAAACCGTTTGCAAACAGCCAACGCATAAGCTCTTCACTTTTGGTCATAGGCTGAAGAATAAAGTGCTTTGACCTGTCCTTTGAATACTCCCAGTTTTCGATAATCTGCGAAATGAGTTCTCCGCCCATTCCTGCAATTACTATGTCATCAGCCTCATCGCCCGAAATTTTTTCAAGACCGTTTGAAAGCCTTGTTTCAATTCGATTGTTAAGACCGCTGTTGTTAATTGTTTCAATTCCCCGTTCAAGGGGCAGGGGGTTGATGTCTGCGGCAATCGCTGTGTCGCATCTGCCAATACGGCACAGCCACACCGGAAGATAGGCATGGTCTGTGCCGATATCGGCAACCTTTGCTCCGTCACGCACAAAGTCCGCACAAAGTGCAAGACGGTTATCAAGCGAAAAATCAGATGCGCCGTTCATTATGCAATTGCTTTGTTAAGGTCTGCAACGAGTGCGTCTGCGTCTGCACCGTGTACCATACAAGCCTCTTCAATCGTTTCGCCTCGTGATGCAGGACAGCCAAGGCAGTGCATACCGATGCTGAAGAAAAGCTCTGCTGTGTCGGGGTACTGATCAAGAACATCACCGATTATTGAATTCTTTGTAATTTCCATTATAAAAAACCTCCTGTGTCATGAAACTGCAACATCGCTTTGATGTTGCACTATAGTAGTATAGCATAAAGCCGTACTTTTTAAAAGTGATATTTTAAATTTTTGTGTAAGGTATAAGTCTTATTTTGCCCAATATTTGCGGTCAAGACTGCGGTATTGAACCGCCTCAAGGACATGCTCGGAGCGGATTATTTCCGACTCGTCCAAATCGGCAATGGTTCTTGCAACTTTCAAAACCCTGTCATACGCTCTTGCGGTAAGTCCAAGACTTTCAAAAGCGTCTTTGAGCGTCTTTTCAGCTTCTTTATCAATTATGCAGACCTTTTCAAACTGCTCTGCGTTAATTTTTGCGTTGCAGGTTGTTTTACTGCCCTTAAATCTTTCACGCTGAATTTCTCTTGCTCTGTCTGCTCTCTTTTTGATGTCGGCTGAACATTCGGCAGATGAAGCGTCACGCAGTTCTTCAAATTTCACGGCAGGCACTTCTACATGAATATCAAAACGGTCGAGAAGCGGACCCGAAATGCGGTTGAGGTAGCGCTTTATCTTCTGTTCCGAACAGGTGCATTTTCTTGTCGGATCACCGTAATATCCGCACGGACATGGGTTCATTGCGGCAACCACCATAATCGAACACGGATAGGTGCATTTCTGACCTGCTCTTGAAATTGTGATAGAGCCGTCCTCAATCGGCTGACGGAGTACCTCAAGCGCCGTTCTTGAAAATTCGGGCAGCTCGTCAAGGAACAGCACACCGTTGTTTGCAAGTGAAACCTCACCCGGTCTGATAGTTCCCGTACCTCCTCCGCCGAGTCCTACGGGCGTTACCGTGTGGTGAGGCGAACGGAACGGCCGTGTTGTGATAAGACCGTCATGCTTTAGCGTTCCTGCAATTGAGTGGATTTTTGTGGTTTCAATCATTTCGTCAAAGCTCATGTCGGGCAGAATTGACGGAACTCGTTTTGCAAGCATACTTTTGCCCGAACCCGGAGGGCCTATGAGCAGAATATTGTGACCGCCGGCAGCGGCAATTTCAAGCGCACGCTTTACTTCAAGCTGACCTTTAACCTGTGAAAAATCCGGAATGTAGTCCTGCTCTTCCTTCGGTGAGTGTGTATTCGGCTTTGCGGGTGCGGGTTCGAGAATGTGATTGAGGTAATCTTTCAGTTGAAGAATGTTGTCAACACCGTACACTTCAATTCCGTCAACAACAGCGCCCTCGCTTGCGTTGGCTTTCGGAACATAAATTTTCTTTATACCGCATTCCTTCGCTTTGATTACCATGGGCAGAACTCCGTTGATTCCTCTGACTTCTCCCGAAAGCGAAAGCTCACCGATGAATGCGCAGTCGGAGATGTTGCTCTTAATCTGATTGAGCAGTATAAGAATTGCAACCGCAATCGGCAAATCGTAAATAGGCCCTTCTTTTTTGATATCGGCAGGGGCAAGGTTCACGGTCATATGTGCGGCAGGATATCTGAATCCGCAGTTCTTTAATGCACTGAGAACCCTGTCCTTGCTCTCACGCACGGCGGCGTCGGGCAGACCGACCATATCAAATTCCCGTGTGCCGTTGTACATTGACGCCTCAAGCTCAACCTTGTAGCCGTCCATACCGCTCACGCCAAAACTGTTGCAGGTAACAACCATAAAAATTCCCCCGAACCGATAAATAAAAATCGTAATAAATTAATAATATAAAGTATAACATTTTCTGCTTCTCTTAACAAGTTTCATAATGTATGTAATTCCGACTTTATTTCAGCTATTTTGCACAAATAATTTCCATATCATAATGCAATATTACAGAAATTGCTTTCGGGTTGTTGACATTTGTGCGTTTTTGTTATACTATTAAGCGTATAAGAATAAGTATTAGGGGCAGGTTATGACCGAATTGCAAAAATCCTACGGTACTTTATCCGACGCACAGCTTGCAAATTTTGTGAGTCTTGGTGATGACCGTGCTTTTGATGAGCTTGTCGTAAGATATCTTGACACAATCAGCATAATTGCACGAAAGTTTTCGGCAGAGGGTTATGAACACAATGACTTTGTTCAGGAAGGACTTGTGGGACTGCTTTGTTCTTGCAAAGCCTTTGACCAAAACGGCGGTGCAAGCTTTAAAAGCTATATGTCGGTTGTTGTTGAAAGAAGATTTATTTCTATAATCAGACGGGGAGAACAGAAAAAAGTCATTCCCTCATCAAGCATTGTTCCGATGGACGATGTGGGCGAGTCAATTGAAGATTCCGCCAAAACTCCCGAAGAACTTTTGATGTGCAGAGAACAGCTTGACCAGTTGCTGTTGCGACTTCAAAGTGTGCTGTCAAAGTCCGAATACGATGTTCTTATGCTCTACGGCAACGGCTTGAGTTATAAGGAAATTGCAGAAAAGCTTTCCGTAACCGAAAAGGCGGTTGACAATGCCTTGCAAAGAGCAAGGAAAAAGGTTCACGGCGGTCTGAATGTCGGCTGAGCGGTGAACCGAAAATTAATATTTGTCCTTAACAGTATTGCGGTGCAACTCCGCACGGGGCAACAAACTAACCTCCGAGAGGTAGAAAAAGAGAGGTAAATACCAATGTACGAAGATAAGACACTTGTCTGCAAAGAATGCGGAAACGAATTTGTTTTTACTGCAGGAGAGCAGGAATTTTACGCTGAAAAGGGTTTCACAAACGAACCGCAGCGTTGCAAGGCTTGCAGACAGGCTCGTAAAAATGCTGCCAAGACAGAGAGAGAATTCTTTGAAACCGTTTGCGCTGAATGCGGCGGAACTGCAAGGATTCCTTTCAAGCCTGTTGAAGGCAAAAGCTACTATTGCAGCGAATGTTTTGCAAAAAGAAAAGCAGCTGAATAATTAATTGAATTTTTATTGTTTTAGTTTAATTTCTCGTAACTGAGGTTAAATATTTTAATTTTAAAAGCTTGATTATCTTCAGACTAATTTCAAATTAAAAAAGCTAAACACAAAAACGGTGGGCATCTGCTCACCGTTTTTTTATGCCATTGTTTTGATACAAATGTTAAAATATTTCACAATCATTGGCGAAATAGTATAATTTAGTGAAATAAATTCACTAAATTTGTTGATATAACGAAAAAAGTGTGCTATAGTAACCCTATAGTGTTGTGGAATTTATATAACGGATAGAGGGAAAGACATGGCAAAGAATAGTGGCTTATCTAAAGCGAAAAATGCAAAAAAAGATGAATTTTATACCAGTTATGAAGTCATCCAAGCGGAAATTAATCATTACGAAGATAAATTCAAAAATAAAACCGTATTATGTAACTGTGATGATCCGTTTGAGAGTAATTTCTGTAAATTTTTTTTAAGAAATTTCAATTATTTAAAATTAAAGAGATTAATCTGTACTTCGTATAGCACATCTCCCATAGTCGGACAACAACTTACTTTGGTTGGGTGGAATGAAGAACCTATAAAAAGAGGTAATGGTTATGTAATGGATATTTCCGAAGTTCCGATGGCTAACGGCAGAGGTGTTTCGGACAGCGATATTGATAGTTTATTAAAATCTAAAAATAGTGGTGTAAAAAAATTAAAAGGTGACGGCGATTTTCGTTCTGATGAATGTATAGAATATATGAAACAGGCAGATGTCGTCATTACTAACCCGCCTTTTAGTCTTTTTAGAGAATATGTGGCACAACTTATAGAATACGAGAAAAATTTTTTAATAATAGGTAATGTTAATGCTATAACATACAAAGAAATTTTTCCATTAATAAAAGATAATAAAATGTGGCTTGGTGCAAGCATACATAGCGGAGATAGAAAGTTTTATGTTCCGGATGATTATCCTCTAAAAGCTTCAGGTTGTGGGGAAGATGAAAATGGAAGAAAGTTTATTCGTGTTAAGGGAGTAAGGTGGTTTACAAATTTGGATTATACCAAAAGACATGAAGAATTGGTGCTTTACAAAAAATACTATGGTAATGAAGAAGAATATCCTAAATATGATAACTATGATGCAATCAATGTTGACAAAACAGCGGATATACCATGTGATTATTTTGAATATATGGCTGTGCCAATTACATATACCGATAAGTATAACCCAGACCAATTTGAAATTATTAACGCAAATGACATAAGAACAAACCCTGATACTCCGATAAAAGCTCATGGATTAATCAAAGACAAGGATGCTGTAGTTACAACACAAATTTATACAAAAAACGCAGAAAAAGACTTGACACAAACAGCTAAAACGGGGACAATCTTGACAGACAGACAGACAGACAGACAGACGAATTACATATGCAAGAATTGTCATCAGGAGAAAGAGGTAACGGAGTCATGGGAGTGCCAATCACATTCCTTGACAAGTACAATCCGGACCAGTTCATTATCATCGGACTTGACAGATATGTTGCAGACAATCCACGATTCGGACATAGATTTACAGTCAACGGAAAGGAAACTTACGCGAGAATACTCATTAAGAGAAGAATGTAGCGGTGTTATGGGTGTTCCAATTACATTTTTGAGTAAATATAATCCAAAACAATTTAAAATAGCAGGATTAGCAAATAGTGCGAGATATATTGGTGATTTTCCTTGCTATATGGTGATAGACGGTAAGAAAATTTATAATCGTATTTTAATTAAAAGGAGGAAAAAAGATGAAAATTCAACCTAAGTCGATTAAAGTAAAAGATATATTTGACGGTTATGCAGATAACGGTGATAACGGCGTTTTTGCATATGACGGTAGGCTTGCAATTCGACCGGCTTATCAAAGAGAATTTGTATATAGTTCAGAACAGGCTGAATCTGTTATTCATACGATACTGAAAGGATTTCCTCTCAATGTTATGTATTGGGTAAAAGTTGGTGATGATCAATATGAGGTTCTTGACGGACAGCAAAGAACTCTTTCAGTAATGCAGTATTTAGATCATAAATACTCTATTTCTTTTGACGGTGGAAAATATTATTGTGATTCATTACCCGATGATAAATATGATGATATAATGAATTATGAGTTCATGGTTTATGTATGCGAGGGTAGTGAATCAGAAAAATTAGATTGGTTTAAGGTTGTAAACATTGCAGGCGAAAAATTGACTGACCAGGAACTTCGTAATTCAGTATATACAGGTAAATGGCTTACTGATGCTAAGCGATATTTTTCTAAACGAAATTGTGCCGCAAAAGGGTTATCTGATAAATATATTAAAGCAGATCCAAACAGACAGGAACTTCTTGAAAAAGCTTTAATTGGTATTTGCGGTTTTCAAGGTATAGATAATATTACAGAGTATATGTCGATGCATAAGTCAGATGATGACGCAGATGAATTATGGCAGTATTTTCAGGATGTTATCAATTGGGTACAAAAAATATTTCCTAAGTATTACAAAGATATGAAGGGATTGGATTGGTGTTCCCTTTATAATAAATATCATAACAATACTTATAACTCTTCAGCTATGAAAACAGAGGTAGAAAAACTTCATCAAGATGATGAAGTGCAAAAACAAAAAGGAATTTATGAATATCTTCTTTGCAAAGACAAAGATCCATTTGCCGGCAGATTGCTTAATTTAAGAGCATTTGACAACAGAGATAAGATGGCGACTTATGATAAACAACATGGATTGTGCAATATTTGTGGTGAACATTTTGAGTATGATGAAATGGAAGGCGACCATATTAAGCCTTGGAGTAAAGGCGGTCGCACAATTCTCGATAACTGTCAGATGCTTTGTAAATCCTGCAATGCAAAGAAAACGGACAAGTATTGAGTAGTAACAACAACGGTGAACGTTTGCTCACCGTTTTTATGCTTTTATATTTTTATGCCTGTATTGCAATTTATGCAATTATTTGATATTATTATCAAATGAGAATAAATATATGAACCATGAGTAGTTAAAGTACATATATTTTATGGAGGCTAAGATGATTAAACAATTTTTAAAACATAAGTGCAATTCAAAAATAAAGCTTTTTATTGCTGTTATTTGTATGTTTGCTCTTGTGATGTCCGTGTCGGGTTGCGGCAACGGCAATTCGGGGAGTGACAATACAAATTCAACGCAAAGCACCGTTGCAACCTATAAGGTCAACAGGGGTGAATTTGACTGGAGTGGCAATGAATATACATCTGTTTTGCCAAATCAGAAAGAGTGGAATGTCAGCCAATATCTGGTTGATGACAGTCGAAAATGCTGTTCGGTTATTATTGATAATTCTGATTTGGAAAGCACAAAACAGTATGTTAAATCGTTGGAGAAAACAGGTGTTTCTACCGTAAAATCTCAAGTTACTGACGATAAGAAAAATCCAATTTTTAACTATCTTGGAGAATCAGACAGTTATGATATATCAATTTCATATACCGGCGGCATTACAACCATATCAATTACCAAAACAAAATAATTCAAAATAATTCAAAAAACGGTGGGCATATGCTCACCGTTTTTTATGTTTTTCATAATATTACCTATAACTTGTAATGCAGTAAATGAATAAGCCGATTATCATAAGAATCGGAATACCGACACTGTACGGGAAAAAGAATGCAAAAGCCACACCAAAACGGATACTGTAGAATGGTGTTGAAATCAGCGAAAAAACAATTGATTTGCCGACCTTTGTACCCGTATCACATTCAAACCTTTTAAACATTGTAAAATAAGCAATAACAGCTTGAATCAAAAATATAAAAGCAATACTTCCTATGCTGAATGAAAGATAGCAAGTTAAGTCAGGAAACGGAAGATTAAAAAGCAGTATTGCTGTCATATGCAAAACAAAAAATATCGGGTAAATTATTATGTGATTCTTTTTGCCGATGTTTACTTTGTTTTTGTAACCCGCACTTCTTTCCGTATGGCAAAATGCTGTTGTAACAGAAAGTATGGCAAGAAGTACAGATAAAATAATTATAGTTGTTAAGATTTCGGGATTTGAGTTTTCATTCATAATATCACTTCGTTAAAATCAGCAGGGGTCGAGTGTGAAAGCAATTGGGTATAAAAATAACGGTGCATTGACAATAAAAATATAGTACGGTGCGCAAATGCAAATAAAGGATAAAGCTCGTTTATTCTTTTCTTTTTTATCAAACGAAAACTTTTTGAATACTACGGTTCTTGCAATGAAATATTCAACCAAAGCGGATAAAACTGTAAAAATCAAACAAACAGGTATGTATGTAAAATAATAAGTAGCATACATAGACATAAAAGAGGCAAATGAAGCAATACAGTTTATAACTGAAAAAATCAGAACTACTGTTATGTAATTTTTTTCTGTTATAAGTGTTATGTTTTCCATACAGGCTTTTCTTTTTGCATAATTCATAGCAATGAAAACTGTAACAGATGTAAAAAGTACAGATGCAATTATGTTAATAAACAGGATAACAAAAGTATATTGCGGATCAAATGTTGTGTTGAACATAAATGTCGAGTTAAGCATAAATCATCTCTCCTTAAACACAAAATCAAAACATCATACGGTCGATAATCATACTTGCAATCTGTCCGTAAGGGATCAACAATTCATACGGCGCATTTGCAAGTGCGGTGAAAAATGAAAGTTTCATTTTCTTATTTTTAGGGACTTCAAAATCTTTGTAAACGAATTTGTAATTGATAAGAAACAGCGTTGGAATGCTTATGATAACTAAAATAAAGAAAGGTATAACATACGCACCGTACTCATTATCGATTGCATTGTACCATGGACCTAAAAGAGACATTGTAAGTGCAATAAAAAATCCTAAAATCAATTCTACTAAATTTTCTACTATATTAATGTAACTCGATGCACTGCAAAGCGTTATACCTAAAACGATCAGAACAATTAATGCCAATAAAATATAGTTCGTTTTCAAAGTATGTAACGCAACTTTTTTGAATTCAAAATCGCCCTTATATGGCTTTTTTGAGAGGTATTTTGAAATACCATAGTTTATCGCAAAGGTTTTAAAGATACCTCCGCTGAGAATTACAACGGCAAGTAACATATATAAGATAAACTTCAACATAAAATCACGCTCCTTATCAAGCAATTGAACTAATTCATTAGTACAATTATATAATACAATATCTCTGTACAATTGTCAATCGGAAAACACAAAATTTTTGTTTAATTTCAAATGTTTTTATTACAAAAAATGTATTGAACCGCCCGAATAACTTACTTATTGTCAAATTTGCTTATATAATGTATAATAATAAAAGTAACGATACCGAGAAGGTGATTGCCGTGACGATTGAAAAAATTAAGAGAATTTATGCATCTACCGCAATTTACAAGTTTTCGCAGGGACTAAAGAACGCTGAAACCGATGACTTTGATTCAGCGTTTGACAATGTGCTTGATTTTTTCGGAAATAAAATCGAGGAAGACGCTCTTAAAATTGAATGTTCGGGCGATGAGGTTAATATGATGTTCTTCGACTTTGTAAGAATGTTATCGTCAACCCGTCACCTTGCAATGTGTGTGTTTGTAAACGGCAATGCCGATGTTGATACAGTCAAAAGACTTGAACGCTTTTCGGGTTGGTCGGAGTGCTTTAAGGTTGTTCGTGATATGAATAAACATGATGACAAAATCTGCATCTACATAGGTTTTATAAATTGGTTTGACGGTGAAATTTACGATGTTGATTACACGGTTAATGTAATTTTGTAAGGTCAAATTGCTTGAAAAGTCAGACTTTATCGGATAAAAATTGAAAGTCAGAAAAAGTCAAAAATATTTTAAAATATTAGGAAACGAGAGCATAAGCGAGAATTCGTGAGAATTTCAAAGCTTATGCTTTAATTTTTGACTTTAATTGACTTTGACTTTCTCTGACCTTGATATTATAATGTAGTCAAACAAATGAAAAGAGGCGACCAAAATGAGAATGAGCGATTTGGTGGCACAGTACATTATAGAGATGCTTGACCGTGAAAACGGCAGTGCGGAGATTCAGCGAAACGAACTCGCCGGCAACCTCGGATGTGTACCGAGCCAAATCAATTATGTTATAACCTCACGATTCACTCCCGAAAAAGGCTACATTGTAGAGAGCCGTAGGGGCGGCGGCGGATTTATCCGAATAAGCCGTGTGAAGATGGATAGAGGTACGGCGCTTATGCATATAATAAATTCGATTGGAACAACACTTGACAAGGCAAGTGCAGAGGCAATGCTCAAAAATATGTTGCAAAGAGATATGATTGAGCTTACATCGGCAAAGCTGATAGCCTCGGCGTTGTCCGACAGAACGCTTACAAATGTTGAACAGAGTAAACGAGATGCCGTGCGAGCGGACTTGTTCAAGAATATGTTGCTCACATTAAGTTGATTTTGAACGGAGGCAGTTATTATGAAATGTCAAAAATGCGGTGCTAACAATGCTAATACTCATGTAAAGACCGTTATCAACGGTGAAATTAAGGAATATGATTTGTGCAGTGAATGTGCAAAGAAGATGGGATACACAAACATCTTCGGTAACTTTGAGGACGAATTTTCGGGACTTCTCGGAAGTTTCTTCGGCAACAGCCTTCCCGCAAGAACTCAGGCAACACGCTGTGACTTCTGCGGAAGCTCATATTCCGATATTGCAAAGTCGGGTCATGTAGGCTGTGCAAAATGTTACGAAATTTTCGGCGACCAGCTTCTTCCTTCAATCAGAAGAATCCACGGCAACACAACCCATTGCGGTAAGAACAGCCGTTTCGGTACAAAGAAGGCCGAAAAGAGTGCCGAGATGACAAAGAAAGATAAAATCAAGGCACTTAAAAAGGAACTCGACAAGGCAATTTCGGAACAGAATTTTGAACATGCCGCAGAGTTAAGAGATCAGATTAAGGAAATGGAGGCTTAATTATGAGTAACGAAGTAATTTCCACAAGAGTAAGACTTGCAAGAAACCTGAAAGATTACCCGTTTCCGTGCCGACTGTCCGAACAGGGCAGAAAAAAGGTTATTGAAAAGGTTACAAGTGCAATCAGGGACAGCAACAGCTCAATTGCCTCGGATTTCAATCTGATTAAGCTTGATGATTTGACAGAGGCACAGGGTGTGTCACTTGTTGAAAGACATCTTGTAAGTCCCGAATTCATCAGCGAAACAGAGGGCAGAGCATTGCTGTTGAGCAAGGATGAAAGCATGAGCATTATGATTAACGAGGAAGATCACATAAGACTTCAGGTTATCACAGACGGCTTGTCGCTTGAACAGGCATATGATACAGCCGATAAGCTTGACACCCTGCTTGATGAAAACCTTGAATTTGCTTTTGATGACAAGCTCGGTTATCTTACACAATGCCCTACAAACCTCGGCACAGGCATGAGAGCCTCTGTTATGCTCCATCTGCCGGCACTTGAAAAGAGCCGTACAATCGGCAGAATTGCAGGCAACCTTTCAAAGCTCGGACTTACAATCCGTGGTGCTTACGGTGAAGGCTCAGAACCCAGCGGTTCGCTTTATCAGCTTTCAAATCAGGTAACGCTCGGTATCTCCGAAAAAGCCGCAATTGAAAATCTTGAGAACATCACAAAACAGCTTGTTTCTCAGGAACAACAGGCAAGAGAAAGACTTGCAAAGAGTATTGATATTCAGGACAGCGTAAGCAGAAGCTTAGGCTTGTTGAAATCGGCAATGGTTATGACTCATGACGAGGCTTTAAAGCTGTTGTCAAATGTTCGTTTCGGCATTTTGTCGGGACAGATAAAAGATGTTACCGCAGAGGTTGTTGACTCTCTTATGGAAAAAATTGAGCCTGCAACGCTTATGGTAAACTCAGGAAAAAATCTTTCCGCACAGGAAAGAGATATTGAAAGGGCAAAAATTTTAAGAGAGGCTCTTTCATAGAAAATAAACAGTTAATACATTATCCACAAGGAAGGGTGATGATTTTATGTATCAGTTCAAAGGTTTTACAGAAAAAGCAAACAAGGCGCTTAATCTTGCGATTGAAAGCGCAGAGGAAATGCGCCACAACTATGTCGGTACAGAACATATTCTCTACGGACTCGTAAAAGAGGGCAGCGGTGTTGCCGCAACCGCTCTTAATGAGTGCGGAGTAACGGAAGATGCTCTCCGTGAAAAGCTTGAATCCATTAACGGTACAATGTCGCTCGTTGAGCTTACTCCCGATGATTTTACTCCCCGTACAAAGAGAGTTTTGAGAGCCGCAGTTATCATTTCTTCAAAAACAGGCTACACCTATGTAGGCACAGAGCATTTGCTCCTTGCAATCCTTTCGGAGAGCGACAGCTACGCAGTTGCTTTTCTTGAAGAACTCGGTGTATCTGTTGAAAGACTTGCACAGGCTGTGTCAAAAGGTATGCAGGGCGGTGCAGATGACGGTTTCGGCGGTTTTGAAAACGAATCCGCCCCGAACGGTTCACAGAAAGGCGGTTCGGCTCTTGATAAATTCGGCAGAGATCTTACTCAAGCCGCAAAGAACGGCGAAATTGATCCTGTAATCGGCAGAGAAAAGGAAATCCAGAGGGTTATCCAGATTCTTTCCCGCCGTACAAAGAACAATCCTGTTCTTATCGGTGAACCCGGTGTAGGTAAAACTGCGGTTGCAGAGGGACTTGCACTTGAAATTGCAAAGGGCAATGTGCCTGAAATTCTTAAAGACAAGCGAGTTGTCAGCCTTGACCTTACAGGTATGGTAGCAGGTGCGAAGTATAGAGGTGACTTTGAGGAGAGAATTAAGGCGGCTATTGACGAGGTTAAAAAGTCAAAGAACACTATCCTCTTCATTGATGAACTTCATACTATCGTTGGTGCAGGTGCCGCAGAGGGCAGTGCAGACGCCGCAAATATCCTTAAACCGTCACTTGCAAGAGGCGATTTTCAGGTTATCGGTGCAACAACTCTTAACGAGTACAGAAAATATATTGAAAAAGATGCCGCTTTGGAGCGTCGTTTCCAGCCCGTAAAGGTTGGCGAGCCTACTCCCGAACAGGCTGTACAGATTCTCAAAGGCTTGCGTGACAGCTACGAGGCACACCATAAGGTTAAGATTACCGATGAGGCAATCAATGCCGCTGTAACATTGTCATCAAGATATATCGCAGACCGTTACCTCCCCGATAAGGCAATTGACCTTATTGATGAGGGTGCGTCAAAGGTAAGGCTTGCATCTCTTACCTCTCCTGATAATGTAAAGGAGCTTGAAGATGAAATTGCAGACTATGAAAAAGAAAAGGCAAGCGCAATTAACGAGCAGGACTTTGAAAGGGCTGCACGACTTCGTGATGAGCAGAAGGAACTTCAGACAAAGCTTGACGATGCAAAGAAGAAGTGGCAGGAACAGCAGAAGGGTAACAGCGGTGAGGTAACTGCCGAGGATATCGCAAAGATTGTGTCCGAATGGACAGGTATCCCTGTTGTTCAGCTTACTAAGGAAGAAAGCGAAAGACTTCTTAATATGGAGAATGTTCTCCACGAAAGAGTTATCGGTCAGAGCGAGGCTGTAACTGCAATCGCAAAGGCTATCAGACGAGGCAGAGTAGGTCTTAAAGACCCGAAAAGACCTGTAGGTTCGTTTATCTTCCTCGGTCCGACGGGTGTCGGTAAAACAGAACTTTGCAAGGCTCTTGCAGAGGCAATGTTCGGCGATGAAAACGCAATGCTCCGTCTTGATATGAGTGAATATATGGAGAAACACACCGTGTCAAAGCTTATCGGTTCACCGCCCGGATATGTAGGCTTTGAAGAGGGCGGTCAGCTCACCGAAAAGGTAAGAAGAAAACCGTATTCGGTTGTACTTTTTGATGAGATTGAAAAGGCTCACCCCGATGTATTCAATATGCTCCTCCAGATTCTTGAGGACGGCAGACTTACCGACTCACAGGGCAGAACGGTTGACTTTAAGAACACCATTATCATAATGACCTCTAATGTCGGCGCAAGACTTATCACCGAAAAGCAGAGCTCACTCGGCTTTAATTCCGAAAACGAGAATGCCGAAGAGAGCGAGAAAAAGGACATCAAGGAGCTTGTAACAGGCGAACTCCGCAAGGTATTCCGTCCTGAATTCTTGAACCGTGTTGACGACATTATCGTGTTCAACAAGCTCAACAAGGACGAAATTAAGCAGATTGCCGTTAAGATGCTCAAAACTCTTGAAAACCGTCTTGATAAGATGAATATTAAAATCAGCTTTACAGACAACGCAATCAGCGAGATTGCCGACAAGGGCTTTGACGAAAACTACGGTGCAAGACCTCTCCGCCGTGCAATACAGAACGAGATTGAAGATCCGCTTTCAGAGCAGATGCTTGAAGGCAAGGTCAAGGACGGCGCAGTAGTTATCTGCGATTTCGCAGACGGTCAGTTTACCTTTACAACAGCAAACGCCAACTAAGCGTAATTCTTAATAAAAATAAAATCAGCCGCAGAGTGAAAAACTTTGCGGTTGATTTTTTGTTTTGAATATCTTGACAGAATGAATTTAAGGTGTATAATTAAGCCGACAAAAACACAAGAGGGTGTTAATTATGAAAAAAATTATCTCGATTATGTTATTAGCAGTTGTTATTTCAACTTCAATTTTGTTTACAGGTTGTGGCGGTGAAGTTGCGTCAAATAATGCTCAAACTTCTGATGAAGCCGATACAACTGCTTTATCAGACACTACTCCGACAGCAGATCCAAACCAATTTTCAGTTGAATTTTATGACTACAAAACTAATGAACTTATTTCAAAAGCAAACAAAAATAACCTTAACGAAAAGTTGAAGGCATCTGACGATTTGATATATATGACATCTGATAATAAGGTGGATTCGATAGATGTTGAACCGAGTTATGTTCTTCTTTTATCATACCTGAAAGATACCAGTCGTGACATTTGGGTTTTGATATATGTCAAGGGTGATGATGTCTATGTTCAGGCTGACAAAAGGCACGCAAACATAAACCTTGACACGGCAGGCTATGATATCTATAAGAGTAAATATAATAAGTCACAGCTTGAAGAATTGATGAAATAATCACAGCATAGAGCTGCCTACATTTAAACAATTTTACAAAACACGGTGTAACCCAAATGCATAAGGTTGCACCGTGTTTTTTATATCAAATTTCTGCTCATAATTTGAAAAGTGTAGCTTTTGCCCCTCAAATTTCATTGAAAAGTGTAGTTTTTAATCACTAAATTCTATTGAAAAGTGTGTCTTTAAATGGTATAATCTTATTGAAAAGTGTAAAAAACTATACTGAAAATCTATTGAAAAGTGGGATTGGTATGCTTTACAGAAAGATTGAAACCGTAATCGAAGAACATTTGAAGTCGGATTCAAAGAAAATTCTTCTCATAGACGGTGCAAGACAGGTCGGAAAAACATACATTATCCGTTATGTCGGCAAAAAGATTTTTAAAAATTTTATTGAAATAAATATGGTTGAAGATTCCCTCGGCAACCGACTTTTTGAAAACACAAAAACAGTCGAAGATTTTTACTTGCAGGTGAGTATGCTCGCAGGAAATAAAATGGGGAAGAAAAGCGATACCTTGATTTTTATTGACGAAATTCAGGCATATCCTCATCTGCTGACCTTGCTCAAATTTTTGTCACAGGACGGCAAATTTACATTCATTGCAAGCGGTTCGCTTTTGGGTGTAACGCTGTCACAGACTACCTCAATTCCAATGGGCAGTATTCGCAAAGTGCGTATGTTTCCGCTTGATTTTGAGGAATTTCTCTATGCAAACGGAATAAATGAAATTGTTATTTCGGCTATGCAGAAAAAATTTGAAAATCTTGAATCTCTCGATGAATCCATGCACAATAGGATGATGGATTTATTCAGAAAGTATCTGCTTGTCGGCGGATTGCCCGATGCGGTTAACAGCTATATTTCTGAGAGAAATATTCAGTCCGTCAGAGAGATACAAAGCGAAATTCACGAATATTATGCTGCAGACGCTTCAAAATACGATGATGAAAACAAACTTAAAATCCGCAGAGTTTATGACCTCATTCCGTCAAATATGGAAAACAAAAAGAAAAGGATTGTTGCAAAAAATATTGAGAATAAAAGCGGTAAGCGTTTCAGCGACTATCAGGATGAATTCGAGTATTTGATAAGTGCAGGGATCGCCCTTAATGTTCAGGCAATTTCAAATCCCGTTTTTCCGCTTATTGAATCAACGGGCAAAAATCTGCTCAAGCTTTATCTGAACGATGTCGGTATTCTGACGGGAATTTTGTACGGCAACAATATCCGTGCCGTGCTTGATGATGAAACGAGTGTGAATCTCGGCTCGGCTTACGAAAGCGTTGTGGCAAGCGAACTTGCGGCTCACGGCTATAAACTTTACTATTATGATAATCGAAGTAAGGGAGAGGTTGACTATCTTATTGATGATTACGACAGCCTTTCTGCTGTTCCGATTGAGGTAAAATCGGGCAAGGATTACACGGTTCACAGCGCATTGAACACATTTGTAAGCAATAAGGATTATCACATTAAGAAAGCCTTTGTTCTTTCAAACGAGAGAACAGTAACTTCCGACGGGAAGATTAACTATATCCCGATTTACTATATTATGTTTTTCAAAAATGATGTGGGCAAAACAGGAAGTTTTACCTTTTGATATTTAATAGGGTGTAAAAAAGCCTCCCGTGGTGGGAGGCTTTTGTTCGGTTATGAACCGTTAATCAGTCGATTTCAACCATGATTTTTTCTTCACTGCGGATAGCGGCACTGCGGGCAATTGTGCGGATAGCCTTGGCAATTCTGCCCTGCTTACCGATGATTCTGCCCATGTCGTTTTCTGCAACATGAATGTGGTAAACAACTGTTCCCTCTTCGTTGGGAGCGTCTGCTTCAACTGATACGGAATCGGGATCGTCAACAAGACCCTTTGCGATAACTGCAAGTAAATCTTTCATTGTTTGTCCTTTCCGAAACGCAATTATTCAATTACGCCGTTCTTCTTGAGAAGAGCCTTTACTGTGTCTGTTGGCTGAGCACCGTTAGCAATCCACTTCTTAACTGCTTCAGCGTCAACATTGAACTCAGAAGGCTTCTTGAGAATATCATATGTGCCGATTTCTTCAATGAAACGGCCGTTTCTCGGATATCTTGAATCTGCTACTACTACTCTGTAGAAAGGAGCCTTCTTTGAACCCATTCTTCTAAGTCTGATCTTTACTGCCATAATGTTCACCTCATAAAAATTGTTAATTTATATTCACCAACCGTAATTGGATGAAAAACTTTGTTTAATGTTAATTATTTGAACGGAGGCATTCCGTCGGGACCGCCCATTCCGCCTGCAGGTCCCATGCCGTTCATCGGCATACCGCCGAGTCCGGGAAGACCTTTCATTTTTCTTCTTTTCTTAGAGCCTTTTCCGCCCTTTGTCATCTGACGCATCATCTTCTGCATCTGGTCAATCTGCTTGATAAGTCGGTTGACCTCTTCAATGCTTCTGCCCGAACCTGCCGCAATTCTGCGCTTTCTTGACGGGTTCATAATGTGCGGATGACTTCTTTCTTCGGGTGTCATTGAGAGGATAATTGCCTGAACCCAGTCAATCTGTCTGTCGTCAATGTCAACACCCTCAAGCTGTTTTCCGACACCCGGAATTTTTGAGAGAATGCCCTTGAGCGGTCCCATTTTTTTGACCTGCTCAAACTGATCGTACAAATCGTTAAAATCGAATTTGTTGCTCATCATCTTCTGAGCCATTTCTTCGGCTTTTTCGGCATCCATTTTATTCTGTGCGTCCTCAATGAGAGTAAGCACATCACCCATGCCGAGAATACGGCTTGCCATTCTGTCGGGGTGGAAAACTTCAATATCGTCAAGCTTTTCGCCTGTACCTGCAAATTTAATAGGTCTGCCTGTAACAGCCTTTACCGAAAGCGCCGCACCGCCTCGAGTGTCACCGTCAAGCTTTGTGAGAATAACACCTGTAATGTCAAGAAGTTCGTTAAAGCTCTTCGCAACATTAACTGCGTCCTGACCTGTCATCGAGTCGATAACAAGCAAAATTTCGTTTGGTTCAACTTCTTTTTTGATGTTTTTAAGCTCATCCATAAGAGCCTCATCAATATGAAGTCGGCCTGCGGTATCAAGAATAACAACATCGTTGCCGTAGTCCTTTGCACGCTTGATTGCCTCTTTTGCAATCTTCACGGGATTTGCTTTTCCCATTTCAAAAACAGGAACGCCTGCCTTTTCACCGACAACCTTCAACTGGTCGATAGCGGCGGGACGATATACGTCACAGGCGGCAAGCAGAGGATTTCTGCCCTGCTTTTTCAGCATTTTTGCAAGCTTTGCCGTGTGGGTTGTTTTACCCGAACCCTGAAGACCGCACATCATGATGACTGTCGGAGGCTTTGACGCAAACTCAATTCGTGCGTCCTCACCGCCCATAAGGCTTGTAAGCTCCTCGTCAACAATCTTAACAACCATCTGTGCAGGAGTAAGACTTTGCATAACATCCTGACCGACAGCACGCTCTGTTACCTTGTTTGTAAAGTCCTTTGCAACTTTGTAGTTTACATCGGCCTCAAGAAGTGCGAGTCGAACCTCTCGCATTGCTTCCTTAACATCTTTTTCAGAAAGCTTGCCTTTGTTTTTCAGTTTTTTGAACGCATTGCCAAGCTTATCTGCAAGTCCTTCAAATGCCATGAAAACTCCTTTAATCTTTCAGCGAGCCTGATTTTTCGATGATAACATCCGCAAGCTCTGTGATTTGTGTATCCTGTGAAAGTTCTTTTATTTCAAGTGCAAGAGCCGAAATTTCGTCAAGCCCCTGCTCAAGCTTACTGAACTGTTTGAACAGACCGAGCTTTTCTTCAAACTCAAAAAGCTGTTGCTCACTGCGCTTGATACTGTCACGCACACCCTGTCTTGTTATTCCTGTTTCATCGGCAACCTCTGCAAGCGACAAATCTTCATTATAATAAAGGTCAATCGCCTTTTTGCCCGAAGGCTTTAAAAGCTCACCGTAAAAATCAAACAAGAGAGATACTTCAATGTTTTTTTCCATACCTGACAGCTCCCGTGATTCTGGTCTGCGTGTAAAGAAAATTTCTTTACACCTGTGAATTATAATATACAATTGCCCGTTTGTCAAGCATTTTAAGCCGATTTTACGGCTGAGAGTAATTTTGATAAATTTTTAATTTTCGGGAAGTTATCAAATTTGTACAGTTATATTACAAAAACGGCAATATTGTGGTAGTTTCGGAAGATTTGGATAACTAAAATAAGTCGATTGTAATGCGATTTTGAGTATAATTACGAAAGAGTAAAAAAAGTGTTTCTATCCTTTACAAATGAGTGGCTATGTGAAGTTTAGTTTTCGTCAAAATTCACAAAAATTATTTTTTTAGTGAAAAAAGCTATTTTTAATGTACATTTTCAAGTAAAATGTGTTATAATTGTTTTGAATTATTGAAGAAACGGGAGTTTTGCTTTACGGAACAAATTATAAATATCGACAGAATGGAAAATGCCGTAGCACTTTTTGGCAGTTTTGACGGAAATATTAAGCTGATTGAAAAGGAGTTTAATGTTCGTGTTACCTGCCGTGACAGTGAGCTTAAGGTTGAGGGCGATGCCGAAAACACATCGAAGGCCTGCAAGGTTATTGAAAGCCTGTTGCAGTTCATCAACCGTGGTGAAGCACTTTCCGAGCAAAATATCCGCTACTGCATTTCGCTTGTCAATGAAGGCAGTGAGGACAAAATAGAACAGCTTGCAGGCGACTGCATCTGTATTACTTCAAAAGGAAAGCCTATTAAGCCGAAAACTATCGGTCAGAAGCGCTACTGCTCGCAGATTGCGAAAAATACCGTCACAATCGGCGTCGGCCCTGCCGGTACTGGCAAGACCTACCTTGCCGTTGCAATGGCGGTCACGGCTTTCAGAAGCAAGCAGATTAACCGAATAATTCTCACAAGACCTGCTGTTGAGGCAGGTGAAAAGCTCGGTTTTCTGCCCGGTGATTTGCAGAGCAAGGTCGATCCGTATCTTCGCCCCCTGTATGACGCATTGTTTGATATGCTCGGTGCGGAAACATATCAAAAGTATGTTGAAAGAGGTAACATTGAGGTTGCACCGCTTGCATATATGCGAGGAAGAACGCTTGACGACAGCTTTATAATTCTTGACGAGGCTCAGAATACGACAAGGGAACAGATGAAGATGTTCCTTACCCGACTTGGATTCAACTCAAAAATGGTAATCACGGGCGATATTACGCAGATTGACCTTCCGAACGGTGCAAAGAGCGGTCTTAAAGACTGTATCAAAATCCTCAAGAATATTGACGATATCGGCACCTGTTTCTTTGACGAAAAGGATGTTGTCCGTCATCGCCTTGTTCAGGATATCATCAAGGCTTATGCAAAATTTGAAAACACTGACATTAATAATTTACGAAACAACGGCTCCAAAAACAACGGCTCCAAAAATTAATTTACTTAATTTTCACATATCCCACGCTATCGGGTTAAAAATAATGAAAGGATGATCATGAATGGCAGAGCATAATAAAATCAGGGTAATTATCACAAACAAACAAAAAGCAGTAAAGATTCCGACAGGTATCAGAATGTTGGTTCGTCGTTGTTGTAACGCAGTTCTGCGACTTGAAAAATTTGAAGGTTCTGCTGAAATCAGCGTGACTTTCACGGATAACGAGGGCATCAAGGCTCTTAACAAGCAGTATCGTGACAAGGACATTGAAACCGATGTTCTTTCTTTCCCAATGGGCGAAAACGGTGTTTATGACACCAATCCCGAAACAGGCGCACAGATTCTCGGTGATGTTGTAATTTCTATGGAAAAGGCAAGAGATCAGGCAGAACTCTTTGGCCACAGCCTCCAGAGAGAGGTTGGCTATCTTACCGCTCACAGCGTTCTGCACCTTCTCGGCTATGATCACATGGAAAAGCTTGAAAGGGTAAGAATGAGAGAAAAAGAAGAGCTTGTTATGGAACAGCTCGGTCTTCCTGCGTCATCAAGCTACATAGTTGATGACGATATGGCTTGACAGAGTAGTTATATTACGGGGTATGAAAAAGCAAATCAAAAGTTTTAAAAGTGCATTCAGAGGTTTCTGCTTTGCCGTAAAAAGCGAAAGTCATATGAGATTTCACCTTGTTGCGACATTTTATGTTTTCGTTTTCGGTTGCTTTTACGATTTTTCTGCCGCAAAATGGGCGTTGCTCGCTGTTTTGTGTGTGCTTATAATTGCACTTGAAATGGTCAACACCTGTGTTGAAAAGCTTTGTGATTTGTTTTGTGACAGATACGATTTTTCCGTTAAGATTATCAAGGACATTGCAGCCGCAGCCGTGCTTGCCGTGTCATTTCCGGCTGTGTTTACAGCGGTGCTGTTCTTCCTTGATTTTGAAGTAATCGGAAAAATATTCTCGTATTTTGTAAACAATCCCGTTATGCTCGTTTTGCTGATTTTATCTGCGGTGATTTCTGCCGTCTTTGTATGTGCAGGTCCCGTAAAAGTCAAGAACGCAATTTTGGGCATTAAAAGAAAAGATAAACATTAACAAAGGGGCGGCATTTTGCTTGCCCCCGATTTTTGTATAGTGAGGTAATATGTTAAATACAGATAATAAAGATAAATCCGCATTTATTGCCATTGTCGGCAGACCTAATGTGGGCAAAAGTTCAATTCTCAACAGACTTATGGGACAGAAAATTGCGATTGTTTCAAGCAAACCGCAGACTACCCGCAACAGAATCACAGGCGTGCTTACTCAGGGTGAATATCAGCTTGTTTTCTTTGATACACCGGGTATGCACAAGCCGAAAACCTCTCTCGGCAAGTATATGGTGCGTTCCGTCAATGAATCCGTGGGCGGTGTTGACTGCTGTATGCTCGTTGTTGAGGCAGGAAAAGAACCGGGTGACACAGAACTTAACCTTATTGAAAAGTTCAAGTCAATGGAAATGCCGGCAATCCTTGCAATCAACAAGATTGACACTCTCAAAGAAAAAGAAGAACTTATGAAACAGATTGCCCGTTACAGTCTGCTCTACGATTTTGACGCAGTTGTTCCCGTGAGCGCACAGGACGGCAACGGTATGAACGAACTTCTTGATGAGCTTAAAAAGCAGGCAGGCGAGGGCGGTCATTTCTTTGATGACGATACTCTTACAGACCAGCCCGAAAGAGTTATTGTTGCCGAAATTATCCGTGAAAAAATACTCCGTCTTTGCGACAGGGAAATTCCGCACGGCACGGCTGTTGTAATCGAAAAAATGAAAACAAGGGATAACGGTATGCTTGATATTGACGCTACTATTTTCTGTGAAAAAGAAACCCACAAGCGTATTATTATCGGCAAAAACGGCTCAATGCTCAAGAAAATCAGCACATTTGCCCGTCAGGATATCGAAAGGTTTTTCGATTGCAGGGTATTCCTACAGACATGGGTAAAGGTAAAAGAGGATTGGCGAAACCGTGCCCAGATTCTTCAGAATTTCGGCTATGACGAAAAGAATTTTGACTGATAATCCGATTAAAAGCAATTCGGGTACACGATTTGACACAATGTCAGATTTTTCATAATATAATAAACGGCATCCGTGAAACACTAACTGCGGAGGTGCTTTTATGGATAACTGGAGTGCGTGGCAAATATTCTTTACCACGGGAAGCGTTCTTGATTACATTCGCTACAAAAGTATTCAGGATGCCAAAGACACGGGTGCAATCACCGTGAACAGGGAGGAAACCGATGAAATTCCGAACAGAGGGACTGATTATAAAGGAACAGAATATCGGTGAGCAGGACAAGCTCGTTTTTGCTCTCACAAAGTCAAACGGTGTAATCCGTGCATTTGTAAAGGGTGCAAAAAACATCAAAAACGGCAAATGTGCGGCGGCATCTCTCCTCTCATATTCCCGACTTACAATTTATAAAGGTCGGGAAAGTTACATAATCGGCGAGGCACAGCCGATTCGCATTTTCTCAAAGCTCCGCAGTGATGTTACAAAAATGTGCCTTGCACAGTATTTTTGCGAACTTGCTCTGACAATTTGTCCCCGTGAGCAAAAGGCAGACTCATTTCTGAGCCTTGTGCTTAATTCTCTCTACCTTTTGTCAGAGAACAAACGCAGTGCAGACCTTATCAAGCCGTGTCTTGAAATGAGGCTTGCAAGCATGGCGGGCTATATGCCCGACCTGAGAATGTGCAGAGAATGCGGAGAATACATTACCCCGCTTATGTACTTTCTGCCACGCATAGGCGCTCTTGAATGTGCCGATTGCAGAACGGATGTGTCGGAACCCGCAATCGTTCTCAATGAGGGAACGCTCACGGCGCTTAGGCACACGGTTTATGCCGATGATGACAAGCTGTTTTCGTTTGCATTGCCGAAGGATGACCTTGTTGTGCTGAATGCGGCGAGCGAAAGTTATCTTAAATACAGATTTGAAAAAGACTTTAAAACGCTTGTTTTTTACAAAACAATAAGCAGTTAATCAGACAATGCAGTTTTGTGTGAAAATGACTTATTTATTTGAAACAGAATGACTGAAAACTGTAGGGGCGCTCATTGGGCGCCCGCGGGCGGATAATATCCGCCCCTACGGACACAAAATTGCAATTATTGAATTTGGTAGAATTATGAACAGACATTACAAAACACTTGAACTTGATAAAATCCTCGAAAGGCTTGCGGGAATGACTTCGATTGAGGACGCCCGTGAAATGGCATTGAATCTCGAACCCGTGTTTGAGCTGAAAAAGGTTGAACAGCTTTTACAGCAAACCGATGACGCAGTTGCGTTAAGCGGAAGATTCGGTGCTCCGTCATTCGGCGGAGCCGGAAATTGTTCGGGACATTTACGCAGAGCACAGGCAGGCGGTTGCCTTACCACAGGCGAACTTCTGTCGGTTGCATCAACGCTCAGAACAATTCGCACGGTCAAGGAGTGGCACTCACGCTCAGGCGGAGGAGCAAGCTCTCTTGACGGCTATTTCAGCGGACTTGTTTCCAACAAGTTTCTTGAGGACAAAATCACCTCGGCTATTATAAGCGAGGAGGAAATTTCCGATAAGGCAAGCCCTGTTTTGTCGGATATAAGAAGAAAAATCCGCACAGCCTCCTCAAAGGCTCGTGAGGTACTCGATAAAATTATTCACAGCTCAACATACATAAAGTATCTTCAGGATACTATCGTCACACAGCGTGACGGCAGATATGTTGTTCCCGTAAGAAGTGAATGCAGAGGCAATGTTCCGGGTCTTGTACACGACACCTCGTCAAGCGGTGCAACCGTGTTTATTGAGCCTATGGGCGTTGTTCAGGCAAACAATGACATCAAGCTTTTGCAGTCAAAGGAAGAACAGGAGATTGAAAGAATCCTCTTTGAGCTTTCCGCAAATGCAGGCGAGTTTGCCGACAGCATTATCCACAGCTACAAGAACCTTGCACAGCTTAATTTGATTTTTGCAAAGGCTGACCTTGCGTATTCAATGAAAGCGTCAAAGCCGATTATGAACGACAGGGGAATGATTGAGCTTAAACAGGCTCGTCATCCTCTTATCGACAAAAACAAGGTTGTTCCCGTTGATGTTATGCTCGGAAAAGAGTTTGATACGCTTGTAATCACAGGTCCTAACACGGGCGGTAAAACCGTAACTTTAAAGACAATCGGTCTGCTCACGCTCATGGCAATGTGCGGACTTCTTGTTCCGTGTGCCGACAACAGCGAGCTTTCCGTGTTCAGAAGAGTGCTTGTGGATATCGGTGACGAACAGAGCATTGAGCAGTCGCTGTCAACATTTTCGGGACATATGACAAATATCGTTCAGATTATAAAGCTTGCAAATGCGGGTTCGCTCTGCCTTATTGACGAGCTCGGCGCAGGAACAGACCCTGTCGAGGGTGCGGCTCTTGCAATTGCAATTCTTGAAAGACTGCGTGACAAGCACGCAAAAATTGCTTCAACAACCCACTATGCGGAGTTAAAGGAATTTGCTCTGCGTACTCCCGGAGTTGAAAACGGCAGTTGCGAATTTGATGTTGCAACTCTCAAGCCGACTTACCGACTTCTCATCGGTGTTCCCGGCAAGAGCAACGCGTTTGCAATTTCAAAAAGACTCGGGATAGATGATGAGATAATCAGCCGAGCAAGCGAACTTGTTTCAAACGAGAACAGACAGTTTGAAGATGTTGTTGAAAAGCTTGAAAAGCGCCGTCAGAGCCTTGAAAAACAGCTCGAAAACGCAAACAGACTTACTGCAAAGGCTAATACCGAAAAGCAGAAAGCAGAAAACGAAATGCAGAAGGCAAAGCAGCGTGCAGAGCGTGAGATTGAAAAGGCAAGGCAGGAGGCTCAGCGTATTATTTCACGCACAAGAGCACAGGCCGACGCAGTTGCCGAAGAACTTGAAAAGGCGAGAAAAGCCAAGGATATGAGCGTTCAGGCAAGAACACAGCTAAAGAAAAATATTGACAAGATGGAGGCTCACGCCGATCCTGTCAAGGCTCGCAATACTCCCGATGAGGAGTACAAGCTGCCGAGACCGCTCAAAGTCGGCGACACGGTTCTCATTTACGATATCGACAAAAACGCAACTGTACTTGCACCGCCGAACAAGGACGGTGTTGTGCTTGTTCAGGCGGGCATAATCAAAACGAGGGTTGATATCAAGAATCTTCGTTTGCTCAAATCAAACAACAAGCCCGCAAAGGACAGATTTTCAAGCACAAGAAATGTGCCGAGCAGAATGGATGTCCGTCCCGAAACAGAGGTTGATGTCCGTGGTGAAACCGCCTTCGACGCAATCAATATTGTTGACAAGGCAATCGACAATGCCGTGCTTTCGGGTGTGAGCAAAATGACGATTATTCACGGCAAAGGTACGGGTGTGCTTAAGCGTGAAATAAACAAGTATCTTAAAACAAACAAATCCGTCAAAAGTCAGCGACTCGGTGTGTTCGGCGAGGGCGAAGACGGTGTTACAATCATTGAATTAAAGTAAAATCCGACTGAATTTATTTTGTGGAATTTGAGGTAATTATGAAAAAACAGTTTCTTGATTCGGGAAAAATCGTGGGTACACACGGCATAAAAGGCGAGGTCAGAATTGACCCGTGGTGCGACTCTCCCGAATTTCTCTGTGCCTTTAAAAAGCTGTGGCTTGATGAAAACGGAACAGAGTTCATCGAGGTGAAATCCCGTCCGCACAAAAATATCGCTCTTGCAAAAATCAAGGGCGTTGACACAATCGAGGCAGCCGAAAAATACAGAGGCAAGGTTGTGTATATCAACCGTGATGACATCAATCTTGCAGAGGGCGTTCACTTTGTTCAGGATCTTATCGGTCTTGAGGTTAAGGACGCCGGCAACGGCAGAGTCTACGGCAAAATTTCCGATGTTTTGCGTACAGGCGCAAATGATGTTTACGAAATCAAAGACGCCGACGGCAAGACACACCTTGCTCCCGTAATTGACGATGTTGTAAAAGAAATAAATGTCGATGACGGCTATGTTCTTATTGTTCCCATGAAAGGAATTTTCGACGATGAGAATTGATATTATAACGCTTTTCCCCGAAATGTTTGAGCCTGTTTTAAACGGAAGCATAATCGGCAGAGCACAGAAAAGCGGTGTGCTTGAAATCGTATGTCACCAACTGCGTGATTACGCTTTTGACAAGCACAAAAGAGTTGACGACACTCCCTACGGCGGCGGAATGGGAATGCTTATGAAGGCCGAACCCATTGCCCTCTGCTTTGAGGATATCTGCAAACAAATCGGCAAAAGACCGCATTTTGTCTATATGTCACCGCAGGGCAAAACATTGAAACAGCAAAGACTTCGTGAGCTTGCCGATGTTGAAAATATCTGTATTCTCTGCGGTCATTACGAGGGTGTTGACCAAAGACTTCTTGACGAGTTTATTGACGAAGAAATTTCAATCGGAGACTATGTTCTCACGGGCGGAGAAATTCCCGCAATGGTATTTGCGGACGCGCTTTCAAGAATGGTTCCGGGTGTGCTTTCCAACAACGAATGTTTTACCGAGGAAAGCCATTTTAACGGACTTCTTGAGTATCCTCAGTACACAAAACCGTCAGTCTGGAGAGGCAAAGAAGTTCCCGAAGTGCTTATGAGCGGTCACCATGCAAACATTGAAAAGTGGAGAAAAGAAAAGAGCATAGAGGTGACTGCCCTCAAGCGTCCCGAAATGCTTGAAGAATATAACAAAAAGTAATTTTTGCAGTATATTATCGGTGTGTTTACATAAAATAAGACAAGAAAAAACACATGAAATACCGTGTGTTTACGGGGAAAATATAATATTTTGTAAAAATGCACAATAAACAGGGTAATAAATTCTCTCAAGGTGCATATTAACACGAAATTAATTTATTGTATTGACCTTGTTCGGAAAAAAGATTATAATACATATTAAATTGAGCCGCAATTTGCAGGCATTGGTGGTTAAAAATTTAAAGGCAAAGAGGGTTTTAAAAATGTATGTTAAGGAAGTATTAGTACAGAATAAAGCCGGTTTACACGCTCGTCCGGCAACTTTCTTTATTCAGAAGGCTAATGAGTATAAGTCAACAATTTGGGTAGAGAAGGAAGAGCGTCGTGTAAATGCAAAAAGTCTTCTCGGTGTGTTGTCCCTCGGAATTATCGGCGGCACTACTATTAAGGTAATTGCTGACGGTTCTGACGAAACTGAAGCAGTTGAGGGTCTTGTTTCTCTCGTTGAGTCAGGCTTTGCTGAATAATCAGCTTTAAATTTTACAAAATACCAAGGGGCGGTTTTTCCGCCTCTTTTTTGTTTCTCTCAAATTAATCTGAAATCGTAAAAGGCGGTGATTTTGTGAATCCGAAAATGTCACAGCTTCGCAAAAAAGCAATGGCACTTCCTCTGTTGCCGGGTGTGTACATCATGCACGACAAAAGCGGAAAAATTATATATATCGGCAAGGCAAAGGCTCTTAAAAACAGAGTCAGCCAATACTTCGGTTCGCAGAATAACCATGCAGAAAAGGTTCGCAGAATGGTTGATAATGTCGATGATTTTGAATATATCATCACGGACAGCGAGTTTGAGGCACTCATTCTTGAATGCAGTCTTATCAAGCAACACACCCCGAAGTATAACATTCTGCTTAAAGACGACAAGGGCTACAGCTATATAAGAATCAGCTCGGGTGATTGGAAAAAGCTGTCATATACATTGCAGAAAAAGGATGACGGAGCGGAATATATCGGTCCGTACAAGAGCAGTTACTATGTAAAAAATGCCGTTGAGGAAGCCAACAAAATCTTTATGCTCCCAACCTGTAACCGCCAATTTCCGAGAGATTGCGGAAAGGGCAGACCTTGCCTTAATTACCACATAAAGCAATGCATGGCTCCGTGTACAGGCAGAGTAAGGCTTAAAGATTACAACGAAAATCTTAACCGTGCGCTTGAATTTTTGCGTGGCGGTTCAACAAATTCAATCAAAAAGCTGACCGAAGAAATGGAAACAGCCGCAGAAAATCTTGAATTTGAAAGGGCGGCGTCAATCAGAGATATAATAAAATCCGTTCGTAAAATGAGCGACAAGCAAAAGGTTGTTGCAACAAAAATTGATGACGGCGATGTTATTGCAGGCTTTTCGGATGACGGCAAAACCTGTTATCAGGTGTTCCGCTTTGAAGGCGGAAGGTTGTTTGACCGTGAAAGCTTTGTGTTTGACAGCGGTGAAAGTGAATCCGAAACCGAAGAATTTTTACTGCGATATTACACTCTGCGTGACAGTGTGCCAAAGAGCATTGCAATCGACAGGGAATTTGACGGTATGGAAGAAATTGCCGAATGGCTCTCGCAAAAGCACGGCAGTAAGGTCGGCATAACGGTTCCGCAGAGGGGTGACAGGGCGCAGCTTGTGGCAATGTGCAAATCGAATGCCGCAGAAACCCTTGCACAGAAAAAGGGCGCAACCGTTCGTGAGTACAATGTGCTTGAAGAACTGCGTGATTTGCTCGGACTTAAAAAACTGCCCGAATATATCGAATCCTACGATATTTCAAACCTTGCAGGCACGGAAAATGTTGCAGGTATGATTGTTTATAAAAACGGCAAACCGCTCAAATCGGCTTACAGAAAGTTTAAAATCAAAGGCTTTGAAGGACAGGATGACTACGCATCCATGGCGGAAGTTTTGACAAGACGATTTGACGAATATTATAAAAATCCCGATGAGGACGAGGGCTTTGGGAAATTGCCCGACCTTATCCTGCTTGACGGCGGTAAAGGTCAGGTTGCGGCTGTAAAAGAGGTTTTGCAGAGTAAGAATATTGATGTTCCGCTGTTCGGTCTTGTAAAGGACGACAAGCACAAAACCCGTGCCGTAACGGGCGAGGGCGGAGAAATTGCGCTCAGTCCCGGACGGTCGCTGTTTGCGTTCCTCGCAAAAATGCAGGACGAGGTTCACCGCTTTGCAATCGGCTATCACCATTCAAGACGAAGTAAAAATACATTCAAAAGCTCGCTTACAGGCATTGAGGGTATAGGCGAAGTCAGAGCAAGGTCGCTTCTTAAGTATTTCAGAACGATTGAAAACATCTCAAACGCAGACCTTGCAGAGCTTGAAAACGCTCCTAAAATGACAAAAGACGCCGCACTTGCGGTGTATAAATACTATCATCCGCAGGATGAAAACAAAACAGAGTAAAATATTGTTGTAAATTATCTTTTAATGTGTTATACTAAAATTTGCAGTTTTAAACAATTGTTTGAAATTCAACTTTTCGGTAATGCCGTATGCCTGCTTGCGGTGTTGTTTTATGATTTTGCAGGCGGAAAGGCTGCGTGCGTTTTATGAGAGTTATTACAGGCTCCGCAAGAGGCAGACGACTCGAAACCCTTGAGGGTGAAGATGTAAGACCGACAACCGACAGAATTAAAGAGGCTGTTTTTTCGATTATACAGTTTGAAACCGAGGGCAGAAACTTTCTTGACCTTTTTGCAGGCTCGGGACAAATGGGTATTGAGGCTTTGAGCAGAGGCGCAAAGTCGGCAAGCTTTGTTGACAATGCAAAAAAATCGCTTGAAACGGTAAAAAGGAACCTCAAGGCTACTAAGCTTGAAAACTCGGCAAAGGTTTTTGCAATGGATTTTCACAGCTTTCTTTCGATGAATTCACAGCGTTTTGACATTGCATTTCTCGATCCGCCATACAGAACGGGAATGCTGCAGGATGCCCTTGAACTTGTTCCCGAGGCTATGAACGATACGGGTGTAATCATTGCGGAAAATCCTCTTGACGAAGAAATTTTGTCGAATTACGGTGATTTTGTACTTGACAGACAGTATCGCTATGGTAAAATAAAAATAACTACATTCAGACATAAGGATTTTCAAAGATGAACAAAACAGTGATTTGTCCGGGAAGTTTCGATCCCGTAACGCTCGGACACCTTGATGTTATCACGAGAGCGTCAAAGCTTTTTGACCGTGTAATCGTGGGCGTGCTTGTCAATTCTTCAAAAAAGCCGATTTTTTCGATTGATGAGAGAATTGAACTTTTGAAGGAAGTTACCGAGCATCTCAATAATGTTGAAATAGTAGGCTTCAACGGCTTGCTTGCACAGTATTGTGAGGATCACGGTGTGGACGCAATTGTTAAGGGACTCAGAGCGGTAACTGACTTTGAATATGAATTTCAGATGGCGCTCACCAACAAAAAGCTGAATCCGAACCTTGAAACCCTGTTTTTAACGGCTGAGGCGGATTCAATGTATCTCAGCTCGAGCATGGTTCGTGAAATTGCCTCAATGGGCGGTGACATCAGTAATTTTGTTCCTGCGTGTATCCATGACAGAATTGTGGAAAGACTGAAAAATAAATAAGCGTTTGATTTTTTAATTAAAGGTGGATTAAACCAAACATATAAGGAGTGGACAGAAATGAAAGTTGAGGATTTGATTTTACAGCTTCAGGATGTTATCAGTGCCGCTAAGTCAATGCCGTTTTCGGGTGGCAAGGTAATGGTGAGCAGTGATGAGATTTATGATATTCTCGATCAGATTCAGGACGCTATGCCGGCAGAGGTAAGACAGGCAAAGAATATTGTCGCTGACAGAAAGCAGATTCTTGCCGAGGCTAACCGTGAATCAGAGAATATAATCAGAAGTGCCGAGGAACGCAAAAAGGCTATGCTTAACCAGAACGAGCTCGTTCGTGAGGCTCAGGCAAAGGCTAAGGAAATTGTTGACGATGCAAAGCAAAAATCGGCAGAAATCAGAAAAGCTGCTAATGTGTATGTTGACAGCATTATGAAACGCACGGAAGAGGGCGTTGCAACACAGCTTGAGGCTCTCAGAAAGACTCATGCAAACATAGTCAGCTCACAGAAAAAGCAGGGCTGATTTAAATTTAGCTTATAAAGGACAGACTCAATATGAGCCTGTCCTTTTTTTATGCCGTTTTTATCGTATGTGTTGTGTCACATTATGACACTGAAACGAATGCTTGCGGAATCGGCGGTTGAAAAATATAAAAATAATGTCGGCTTTTGTAACCCGTGCGGTGTGTTTTGTAATTTTTAAGACTGCTGTTTTTGTTATGGAATGGGTGAAACCCTCTGTAAAATCAGCTTTTTTGGGCATAATATTCTTTTACGAAAAAATATGGTTTCAAAGTTGAAAGCATTTGAAATGATTTGTAAATATTATTTGTTTTTTCGTAACTTTGATATTGATTTTTTTGCACCTATGGTTTATAATAAGACAAAAGGTGTCAGAAGGTGTCATTCGGTGACTTTTAAAACCACAGAGTGACGGTTTCCGAAGAAAAGTGTATGGAGGTGGGCAGATGTTTTCGGGAATGACAAATCATTCTATTGATGCAAAAGGAAGAATTGTACTGCCCGCAAAGTTCCGTGAACAGCTCGGCGAAACATACTATCTTGCACGAGGCTTTGGCAACAAGTGCATTCAGGTTATGTCAAGCGAACAGTTCAACGCAATGTGCGAGAAGATTCTTGCACTTCCCGCAAACCTCTCCATGGCTGTTCAGTACACCTTTAACGCTACTGCGGTTGAGGTTACTCCCAACGCACAGGGCAGGGTGATTATTCCGCAGTCCCTGCGTGAGTTTGCCGAGATTGAAGGCGATGCGGTAGTTATCGGTATGACAAACAGACTCGAAATCTGGAGCAAGAAAAATTATGAGGACTATGTTGCTTCTCAGAATGAAAATCTTGCACTTGCTCTCAAGGAGTTAAAGCTTTAAGGAGGTTGTTATGGAATTTTCTCATATTCCTGTCCTTCTTGAGCAGGCTGTTGACGCTCTTGCTGTTAAGGAAAACGGCATTTATGTTGACGGCACAGCGGGCGGAGGCGGTCACAGCAGTGAAATCCTCAGTCGACTTACTACGGGCAAGCTCATTTCGATTGATCAGGATCCCGATGCAATACTGACGCTGACAGAGCGTTTTAAGAAAAACGAAAATTCAATAATTATCAAGGGTAATTTTGCCGATATGGTCAGCCTTCTTCATTCAAGAGGAGTGGGCAGAGTCGATGGTGTTCTGCTTGACATCGGCGTTTCTTCTCATCAGCTTGATACAGCCGAAAGGGGTTTTTCTTTCCATGAGGACGCACCTCTCGATATGAGAATGAGCCAAAGCGGAACAACAGCCGCAGAGCTTGTCAACACTCTCCCCGCAGGTGAGTTAAGACGAATCCTCAGCGTTTACGGCGAAGAAAAATTTGCCGGTGCAATTGTAAACGGAATCGTAAAGGCAAGAGCCGAAAAGCCGATTGAAACTACCCTTGAGCTTGCGGAAATTATAAAAGAAAATGTTCCACAGCGTGTCCGCCGTGACGGACATCCTGCGAGAAAAAGCTTTCAGGCTTTGAGAATTGCGGTAAACGATGAACTCGGAGTTCTTGAAAGAGGTCTTGACGGTGCATTTGAACTTCTCGGAAGCGGCGGAAGGCTTGCAGTTATTACCTTCCATTCGCTTGAGGACAGGATCGTAAAACAGAAAATGGCATCTTGGTGTCAGGGCTGTACCTGTCCAAAGGATTTTCCCGTGTGTGTTTGCGGAAACAAGCCAAAGGCTAAGCTTGTTGTAAGAAAGCCGGTTTGTGCAAATGAAACAGAATTGAGGAACAACCCGAGAGCAAGAAGTGCAAAGTTGAGAATATGCGAAAAAATTTAAAAAAAATTCTCTGTGACTATAGACAAAACTGCCTGTTTGTAGTAAAATATAACAAAGTTGTAAAGATTATTACAGACACAAGCAATTGTGCTTTCGTGTTTGTTAATAACAAAATGTATGGCTTTGAAATATATGTCCGATAAAATCGGATTGATTGTGTGTTGTGTGTATTTTATAAATTTGTTAAAGATTTGAAACTTTTTTGTTTTATCGAAAATAAAGCAAAAATGTGTGTTTTATGAAATTGATATAGAAAGGCATCGGGTGCGTTTAATGGCTTATGAAAACAGAAATGCAGCTTATGATTTGAGTCTTTTTGATGACAGCAGCGACTATGTTCCGGGTTCAGCCGCTCCTGAAAGAAAAGAAGAAGTACATAAAAAGCAGGAAAGAAAAAGAAGAAAAAACAATGTTGTAAGTCTTCCGAAGGAGGAACTTCAGAAGAACAGACGCCGCAGACATAACAAGTTTAAAATCGCTCTCGGAACAGTGAGCGGTGCTGCAGCGACAATCATAATCGGCATCATAATTGTCGGACAGGTAAGACTTACCGAGCTTAATCAGGAAGTTATTACGGCTAAAGAAACTCTTGCAAATGCACAGAGCGTTTATACACAGACACAGATGAAGCTTGAATCAAAGCTTTCAACATCGGATATTGAAAAGTATGCCGAGGATAAACTCGGTATGACCAAGGCTACGAACACACAGAAAGAATTTGTTACCCTTGCAGGCGGAGATAAAGCAGAGGTTTCTGCAAGTCAGGAAAGTGACAATCTCTTTACACAGTTCTGGAGTTCGGTACAGAATCTTTGGTCATAACATTTAGATTAATTTAATAAATATGTTATGAAAGAATGGAGAGTTAAGACTGCGTCTTGACTCTTTTTTCGGTATATATGCGGATTGACACGGAGCGTAACGGACACTATTTTGCGGTGAAAGGAGCTTTACATTGCAATCACCAGGATCAAAAAACAACTCAAAAAAGCGTGCCGAAAAGGGACCTGCACAAAGACTGAGACAGCGTACCGCCATATTGATTTTACTCATACTTGTGCTTGGCTTCGGTGCGGCTGTTTTAAGACTTACATACCTCACCACCGTTCAGAGCAGTGAACTTCAGGAGTCGGCTGTTGACCTTCAGCTTGCCGACACAACTGTTTCCGCAAAACGAGGAACAATTTATGACGCAAACGGCAATGTTCTTGCCGAAAGCGCATCGGTTTGGCAGGTGGTAATGTCGCCTGTCAACTTTAAGAATGACAAACAGCGTCAGGCTGCCGCAAAAGGTCTTTCGGAAATTTTTGACCTTGAATACAACGATGTGCTTGACGATACAAAACAGCAGAGCCATTATGTTGTTGTCAAAAGAAGAATCGAGTCGGATGAGCGTGAAAAGGTTCTTGAGCTTATTGACACTCTGAAAAAGGATTACAGCTGTTCGGGTGTTATTCAGCTGCTTGACGATTACAAGAGATATTACCCGAAAAACAGCCTTGCATCTTCCGTAATCGGTTTTACGGGCAGTGACGATCAGGGACTTGAGGGTATCGAGTACGAATATGACAGCTATCTGTCGGGTACTCCCGGTCGAATTATCACGGCACAGAATGCAAGAGGTACGGATATGCCGTTCCGATACGAACAGAATGTTGAATCTGAGGACGGCAACAATGTGTATCTCACAATTGATGAAACAATTCAGTCAATTTGTGAAAAATATATGCAAAAGGGTGTTGAGGACAACAATGTTCTTAACAAGGGCGTCTGCATTGCAATGGATGTAAACACAGGCGCAATCCTTGCAATGGTAACAACAGACGGCTACGATCTTAACAATCCTTATGAGCTTTCGGCAAAGGATAAGAAGAAAATCAAATCAACTCCAAAAAAGAAACAGGCGGAGGCAGAAAGTGCGGCTCTCAGCAATATGTGGAGAAACAAGGCTGTTGCCGACACATATATGCCCGGTTCTGTATTTAAGATGTGCGTTGCGTCAGCGGCTCTTGAAGAAAACCTTGTAAATGAAAAAACATCATTTACCTGTACGGGTTCAATTTCGGTTGAGGGCGAAACAATTCATTGTTCAAATATATCAGGTCACGGAACACAGAACTTTGTTGAGGTAATTTCAAACTCATGTAACCCTGCATTTATTCAGATCGGTCAGATGCTCGGTGCAGGCAAGTTCCGTCAATATTATCAGGGATTCGGTTTCAGCGATAAAACAGGAATCGACCTCCCGGGTGAGGCAGAGGACAGCTTCTGGAAAGAAGGCAAAATGGGCGGTGTTGACCTTGCGGTTGCATCATTCGGTCAGAACTTCACAATCACTCCTATTCAAATGATTACAGCCTGTGCGGCTGTTTCAAACGGTGGTTATGTTGTTCAGCCTCATGTGGTTTCAAAAATCACAGATTCAAAGGGCAATGTAATCAAGACTGTTGATAAAAAGGTTAAAAGACAGGTTATTTCAGACGATACATCCAAGAAGATGAATGAATACCTTGAGTATAACACAGAAAGACAGGGTGCTGCCGCAGGTTATATTTCAGGCTACAAGGTAGCCGGTAAAACAGGTACAACTGAAAAAAGGGGTGTAACAAAGTTTGAAAGCTCATTTTCTGAGGACTATATCTCATCATTCTGCGGTTATGCTCCGGCAGATGATCCGCAGATTGCAATGCTTGTATTCTTTGATACTCCCGACGGTGACGCCTACTATGGTTCACAGGTTTCATCACCTGTATTTATAAATATTATGAGCGAGGTTCTTCCTTATCTTGATGTTAAGACATCATACACAGACGAGGAGCTCGGTTATGTTGACGCATCTGCAGGCGATTACACAGGCGTCAGCGTTGACGAGGCTAAAACAGCTGTTGAGGCTGACGGCTTTACGGCAACCGTAAAGGGTAACGGTTCAACTGTAATTTCACAGATTCCGACCGTATCGTCAGGACTTCAGAAGGGCGGCAGTATTGTCCTCTACACAGACAGCGACAGTCAGTCGGAAACAGTAAGTGTTCCGAGTCTTATCGGTCTTTCTCCCGATGAGGTGAACAATGTTGCAAGTGCCTACGGATTGAATGTCAGCTTCTCGGGTGCAACAACATCCTCCGGAACAAGCTCATCACAGAACATTGAGGCGGGAACTTCGGTCAGCCCCGGTACGGTAATAACGGTATCTTTTGCGGATTCCTCTTCAACACTCAACGAATAACAAAAATATTTATTAGTCTGAAAGGAAAGATAACTATGATTTACGGAATATGGACATTTTGTGCGGCTTTGCTTGCTTTTATAATCTCAGCCGTTACAGGCAAGTTTTTGATTCCATACCTTCGCAAGCTCCATTTTGGTCAAACAATTCTTGAGGAAGGTCCTAAGTGGCACAAGGGCAAGCAGGGAACTCCCACAATGGGCGGTATAATGTTCATCGTTGCAATAGTGGTTGTCACAATGATCAGCACAGTTATATATGCCTTTACAGGCGCTGATTTGGTAAATTCATTCTTTGCAGACATTCCAAGAGAATGCATGTTCATTTTCTGCGGACTCGGTCTTGCGGTTGCAAACGGTTTTATCGGCTTTATTGATGATTACATCAAGGTTGTAAAAAAGCGTAACCTCGGTCTTACAGCGTCACAAAAGCTGATTCTCCAGTTCCTTGTTGCCGCCGCTTTTCTTGCAGTTCTGGCAATTGCAGGCTACGGTACAACAACAACCATTCCTTTTGTCGGCAAGGTTGACCTCGGATTTTTCTATTATATTATTGCCGCCGTTGCAATCGTGGGTATCGTAAACTCGGTAAACCTTACAGACGGTATTGACGGTCTTGACGGTTCGGTAACATTCTTTGCGTGTGTTGCATTTATGCTTATCGCCTGCGTAAAGAGCTATCTCGGCATAACAGCCATGAGCGCCGCATCTGCGGGTGCCTGCCTCGGATTCCTCGTATGGAACTTTCACCCTGCAAAGGTGTTTATGGGCGACACGGGTTCACTTTTCCTCGGCGGTCTTGTATGTGCTCTTGCTTTTGCAATTGATATGCCTATTCTTCTTATTCCGATCGGCATTATCTATATTGCTGAGGAGCTTTCCGTTATTCTTCAGGTCAGCTACTTCAAAATCACACACGGCAAGCGTCTTTTCAAGATGAGCCCTATCCATCACCACTTTGAAATGTGCGGTTGGAGCGAGGTTAAGATTGTCGGTGTGTTCAGTGCAGTAACCGCAGTTTTCGGTGCAATCGCTTTTGCACTTGCATATTTTGGTGCATAAATAAACGCAGAAATACTTGTTTAAAATAAATTTTAAGGGAGGAACGGTCTTTGGCTCCACAAAAAAGAATGATGCTTAAAGCTGATGTAAACAGAATATATGATGAAGAGGTTTACTCGGAGCAGAAGATCAGGGAAGAAAAGTTTTTTGTCCGTCCTACTCGTCAGAGAAAGATGAAAAAAGGAAAGCTGTTTTCCGTTGGCATGGGACTTGACCTTCCGTTTTGCATAATCATTCTTGTACTTCTCACTATCGGTATGATTATGATGTTTTCTGCAAGCTATGCCTATGCTTATTACAATCAGGGCGACAGCTATTATTACCTTGTAAGACAGCTCATTTTTGCCGCTATCGGCGTGGGCATAATGTTTTTCCTTTCGTTCTTTAACTATAATAAACTTCACAAAATCGCACCGATTGTTCTTGCAATTTCGTATTTGTGCCTGCTTGTGGTTCTTGTACTGCCGGGTTCCGAAGGTGTAAAAAGATGGATTCCTCTTGGAATTTTCAACATTCAGCCTTCTGAGATTGCAAAGTTTGCAATTATACTTTTTTTCTCACATTGGTGCAGTAAATACTATAATAAAATGCAGTTTGCCCGTTACAGCGTTCTGCCGGGTGTAATTGTTTTCGGTTCAACGGCACTTCTGCTTTTTCTCGAACCGCACTATTCGGGTATCGTAATCATCGGCATTCTTTCGGTTGTAATGCTTTATATCGGCGGAATGCAGACAAAGTACCTCGGAATAGGTCTTGGACTTATTGTCGGAGTAGTGCTTATACTTGCCGTCACAAACAGCCTGTCCTATGCTATGAGTCGTCTTGACGGTTGGGGTCAGGCACTTGAATATACAACAGATGATATGTGGTGGACCACATATCAAACCCGAAATTCACTCTATGCAATCGGTTCGGGCGGACTTTGGGGACTTGGTCTCGGTCAGTCAAGAATGAAGTACCTCTATATTCCTGAGCCGCAGAACGACTTTATCTTTGCCGTTGTTGTTGAGGAGCCACTCCTGTAGAGAGGTGCCTTGCTTCTCTAACCTCTGCATCATTTCGCGCCCGACGTCCTGGCGAATGAAGTCCACGTAGTATTGCGGAACGTCGCCCACAAGGCGATCGGCGAGCGCGTCAACCGCACGCTGCACCATAAGGCCCGGGAGCTCGGCTTCTTTGTGTTGATTGATCTGGTGGCGCATCTGCTTGCGCATATCCTCGGCGTCCATGCAGCCTACCTTGGCCGCGAGCTCGTCGCCAATCTCGGGAACGATCTTGCGGCGGAATTCCTGAATCTCGACGTTGGCGTGCAGCTGGCCATCACCGAACTGCGTGTTGCCCTCCTCGTCTTTCGCCTCGAAATCGAATTCGAGGGTATCGCCGAGCTTGCTGCCGACAAGATGCTCGTCAAAGGACGCGGGCATGGAGCCAGAACCCAACTCGATCATGCGCGTCGCGTAGCGAAGGCCGTTCACAGCGTTGCCGTCTTGCGTAACCGTCACGGCCGCCGAGACAACATCGCCCATTTCTGCAACATGTTCGGGGTCGTCGATCTTTTCAAAGGAATGGTAGACATCCTGGAGATGCTTGAGCTGGCGCTCGACCTCCGCATCGGTAGCCTCGTCGGGCGGCATCTCGATGGAAACGCCGTCGTAGCTCGAAAGCTTCATTTGCGGCACCACAGCGCCAGAGACGGTGAACGTGAACGGCTGCCCCTCGACGACGTCGTTATCAACGTTGAAATCCGGCTCCCCTACGAAGATCACGTCCGCATCGTCAAGCGCCTTGAAGGCCTTTTCGTTGATGAGCATCTCGGCGACGCCGCCCATGGCGTTCTTGTGGCCGCCAACGTTCTGTTCGAGAACCGCACGAGGGGCCTTGCCCTTGCGGAACCCGGGAATATCACGCTGAGCGATTTCAGCGAAGAACTTGTCTGCCGCTTCCTTCACTTCATCGGCGGACGCAACCAGGGTCAGAACCAATTCCTGCTTGTCCCCATCGTCCTCGCGAACTCTGTCTTTAACCTGCACAGCTCCTCCTTTATGCCGGCAATGATTTCTGCGTTGCTAAATTTACGCTGTTCCTGCAGTTCATTGTACCTTAGAGGACATTTCGGGGAATAAAAAAGACTGGTCCAGAAGCTTTCTGGACCAGTCTTTGAAAAATCGTACTACAACTATTACGTTGCGGAACGAGTGGCTTCTTACATGCCAGGAGCCTTGGGGGCACCGGGAGCCGCAGAGGCACCAGGAGCAGCCGGAGCGCCAGGAGCGCCAGGGGCAGCCGGAGCGCCAGGGGCAGCAGCCGTCAAATCACCTTTGGAGAAGGGTGCGGGCACTTGATCGGGCCAGCCGATGCGTCTGCAGGACGAAAACACATAACAATCCTCCTTTGTAGCTTCCCAAAGAATCAGCTCCATACCGAGTCTTCGGGCATCCTTTTTTCAAAACGTCATCCCCGCCGGATAGACGCTTCGATTACCTTCCGCTTTGCTTGAACGTAGCCTTCGATTGCTCTGGACCTTCCCAATCCGTAAATTGAGCAGTCGCCAACTAAGCTCTGTTATCAAAGCATCTTTAGTTTATAGGTCGAAGTGGGAATTGCATCATCACAATGGGATGTCTTTATATTTTCACCATCAT
>ENA-ORLY01000107-ORLY01000107.1-human-gut-metagenome-genome-assembly--contig:-NODE-107-length-121971-cov-9.095403_pt1 | contig 121971 bp, 87 predicted proteins | sample MGYA00243071_ERZ508832 | MGnify/ENA primary metagenome ERZ508832 (study PRJEB26277, sample SAMN04329777) | human gut metagenome | biome: human-associated habitat | host: Homo sapiens | place: USA... | reverse complement strand
GATTTTGGCATGAAAAATACCTCCAAAGTAACAGATTTTTATATTTAATCTGTCTACTTTAGAGGTATCATATCATACATCTTCATGGCGGCTTTTTTTGTTGGCATTTGAAAGAAGGTGAGAAAATTGAAAATCAAAAAGGTTGATAAAGCAAAGAAGGGAATGTTCAGGCAGTATCGGGCAGCATTAAAGGAATCCAAGCAGTCCATTAAGACAAAAAATTCTTCCATTAAGATGAGCATTCGCAACTGTGTCTGCACTTGGAAACTCGGAAAGCAGGGCATAGACGGAAGCCATATGAAGTGTAGGAACGAGGTTTTCCAATTCGGGAAAAAGGATACAAACAAGTCTGGAAATGGAAGATTTCAGTTTTGCTCGTTCTCCAGCTAACGGAATATCCCTCTGAAAAAGCGGTCGGCGAGGCGCAGCAGGAAAGCTGCCCCGACCGCTCTGCCAACAGCACTCCTTGCGACAGGAGAGGATTGTGGCGATTCCGAAGTCAGTTCACGCGGAGCGCATCCAGCAGAATTTCAATGTGAATGATTTTGTTCTGTCTCCTGCGGATATGGTGCAGATTGGCTCCAATATCACTTCGGTTCCAGATTCACAGCCGGGCGGAAGGAAATTCACTGTAGTATCTGCTTTGCACATATTATGAGGACACGATTCTGGAGGCGTTTCCTTTTCCTTACACGGACAGATGATATTTTCCCATCCAGTCATTGAGCTGGATAAAATATGCCATAAGCTGGGGTCCCGCCATGAGCTGACCGAACCACGGTCTGCCAAGCTCCTTGGGAGCGGCGAGGAACGCCTCGGCTTTTTTGGGATCGATCAGCGGGTAGACCGGCGCGTTCGGATCGCTTATGATCCGGCGCAGGTGATCCGCGAGAAGCTTCTCGTAGCCCGGGTGGTAAGTCTTCGGGTACGGGCTTTTTTTGCGGTGCAGCAGTTCTGCCGGAAGCAGATCCGCGCAGGCGTCGCGCAGCAGTGTTTTTTCCACGCCGTTCTGATACTTCATGCTCCACGGCACGTTGAAGACGTACTCCATGATGCGGTGGTCGGCAAAGGGAACGCGCGCTTCCAGACCGGAGTACATGCTGGTGCGGTCCATGCGGTCGAGGAGCGTCTGCATGAACCACTTGATATTCAGGTAGCCGACGGCACGCCTGCGGGCTTCCTCGGGCGATTCGCCGGGAAGCTTCGGGGAAGCACTTATGGTCTCTTCATAGCGGGCGCGCGAGTAACCGGCGAGATCCAGGCGGTCAGTCACGTCGCCGGACAGGAATGCGGCGCGCGCAGAGACATCGGCAGACCACGGAAAACCGTCACGGTTTAAAAGCTCCGGGCGGTAGAACCAGGGATAGCCGCCGAAGATTTCATCGGCACATTCTCCGGTCAGTGTGACTTTGTTGTGTCTGGCGACCAGAGAGCAGAAGTAGAGCAGGGAGGCATCCACATCGGTCATGCCGGGAAGATCCCTGGCGTCGACCGCCGAAAAAAGTGCCTCATAAAGCGTGCTCTGGGAGCATTCCAGATAGGTGTGGTGCGTCTGGCAGTGGGCGAGCATGATGTTGACGTAGGGCAGATCGCGCTCGGGCTGAAAGGCGTTTGACTGGAAATATTTATCGTTTTCCGCAAAATCAAAAGAGAACGTATTTAGAGTCTGCCCGTCCTTTTGCATGCAGTCCGCGGCGATCGCGGTTACGATGGAAGAGTCGATGCCGCCGGAGAGAAAGGTGCAGACCGGGACGTCCGAGACCATCTGCCGCTTTACGGCATCGCGCACCAGATAAGAGACCATCTCCACCGTTTTTTCATAGGAATCGGTGTGCGGGGCGGCGGTAAGATCCCAGTAGCACACCTGCTCCATGCCCTCCCGGGAGAAAATCTGATAATGGCCGGGGAGAACCTCGTGCATGCCGGAAAAAATGCCGTTGCCGGGCGTGCGTGCCGGACCGATGGACAGAAGTTCCAACAGGCTGTTTTCATCGATGGCGGGCGAGATATCCGGGTGGCAGAAGAGCGCTTTTGGCTCGGAGCCAAAGACCAGTGTGCCGCCCGGGGTGCTGTAGAAGAGCGGTTTGGTACCGGCACGGTCACGGTACAAAAGCAGTTCACCGGTTCCGCCGTCCCAGATCGCAAAGGCAAAAATGCCGTTCAGGCGGCTGACAAAATCCCTCCCATAGTGCAGATAGGCGCAGAGAATGACTTCCGTGTCGGAAGTGGTGGAAAAAGTATACCCAGCGGCGAGAAGCGGCGGCAGCAGTTCGTCGGTGTTGTAGATCTCGCCATTGTAGACGATCGCGCAGGTGCGTTCCCCATCCTGCCGGATTATGGGCTGACTGCCGCCCGCAATATCGCGGATGCTGAGTCTGGCGTGGGAAAGCCCCACATGCGTGTCTAAATAGGTGCCGAAACTGTCGCTGCCGCGGTGGGCGAGCGCGTGATGCATGTCGGTGAGAATACGTTCCCAGAGGACGGGTTCCTTTTTAAAATTTTTAGAAAAGTCGCAGAAACCGGAGATTCCGCACATATAAAATACTCCTTTCATGGGAGAATGCGCCGGCAGGCTGCCGCACATTCAGATACTGGAATAGTGTATGCCGCGCAAACGGAAATTATGAGCCGGCAGAAAACGGGTACTTGCGCATCTCACGTAAACCGCTATAATAGAGAAGAATGTGAAAGGGTGAGAGATACTTATGAACGAGAAAAAGAACGAACTTCAGATGTCAGAGGCATTTCTGACCAGTATTTTTCTGGCGGTCTCCGGAGGATTTCAGGATGCCTATACCTATAATACGAGGGAGGAGGTCTTCTCCAATGCCCAGACCGGCAACGTGGTGCTGATGAGTCAGAATTTTATGGTGGGCAGATGGATGGACGGACTGCGCTATCTGTTCCCGTTGCTGGCGTTTGCGTTTGGCGTGTTTTTTGCGGAGCGCATACAGGGGCGTTTCAAATACGCGAAGCGGCTTCACTGGAGACAGGGAATTCTGCTGCTTGAGATTGTGATTTTATTTGCAGTGGGATTTATCCCGCAGGAATACAACATGGCGGCGACGGTGCTGGTGTCTTTTGCCTGCGCGATGCAGGTGCAGACGTTCCGCAAGGTAAATGGCTATTCCTATGCGAGCACGATGTGCATTGGCAATCTGCGGAGCGGCACGGCGGCATTTTCCATGTATCTGCGGGACAAGAGACCGGAACAGTTAAGACAGTCGCTCTACTATTTCGGAATCATTCTTTTCTTTGCGATCGGGGCGGGCATCGGCGGCAATCTGTCCATGCGCTACGGTATTCACATGATCTGGGTGTCGGTGGGATGTCTTCTGGTCAGCTTCTTTATGATGTTTTCTGAGCGGGTGAAATAAAAAACAGACAAAAACAGAATACAGGCAGACATAACGGTCTCCGCGGCGGCATCTAATAGAAATAAGATGTTGTTGCGGAGATTTTTTATGCCGAACGAAAAAATGGAGAATCTGCTGAATCTGGCACTGGCGGCGACACAGGAGGAGCGGGAGAAGTCGCTGGAGCTGGACATCGGCTACGATAGTGCCGAACAGACGTGGGAGGTCATTGTAAAATTTGTCGGGACAACGGAGGAGCTTGAGGCGCTCCTTTTTAAAAATTTTCCGGAGGAATATCCGCGGATTCGACTGACAAATCTGCAGAATGAATATGCCGTTTTAGTGCTGCCGGAACATCTCGTGGAGCCGGTGGCAGCGCTGGATAAAATCGAGTACATGGAAAAGCCGAAACTTTTATTTTTCGCGGTGGACAATGGAAAGCGTGCATCCTGCATTACGCAGCTGCAGGAGAGAACCGGCCTGTCGGGTGCCGGTGTCCTTGTGGCGGTCATTGATTCCGGCATCGATTACGCGCATCCGGATTTTCGGAGGGCGGACGGTACGACCCGCATTGTCAGTCTCTGGGATCAGACGATCCCGGCGTCCGGGGGCTTGTCGGCGCCGGCGGGGTATTTCCTTGGAACCGAGTACGATGAGGCGCGCATCAACGAGGCGCTCGCGCAGCCCACGGAACAGCAGCGGTATGCGGTCTGCCCGAGCAGGGATGCATCGGGACACGGGACACACGTGGCGGGAATTGCCGCCGGCAACGGAAGAGCGTCGGAGGGAAGATACCGCGGTGTGGCGTATGAGAGCGATCTTTTGATTGTAAAGCTCGGCAACCAGCGGGAGGGGGCGTTCCCGCGGACAACGGAACTGATGCAGGCGGTGGATTACTGCATTAGAAAAGCGCAGGAGAGACAGCAGCCGGTCGCTATCAACTTAAGCTTTGGGAATAATTACGGAAGCCACACGGGAACGTCGCTCATCGAGACTTATCTGGATGATCTCGCAAACTACTGGAAGAGCTCGATCGTGATCGGAAGCGGGAATGAGGGAGCGGCTGCCACGCACACGGCGGGAGCGCTTGGAATGGGGCAGGCGGAAAATGTAGAGTTCGCGGTGAGCGCGTACGAGAGCGCCTTAAATCTTCAGATCTGGAAATCCTATGCGGATGAGATGGCGGTGCTTCTCATTCATCCGGGCGGCATGCAGATCGGACCGATCCGCCAGATACAGGGATCGCAGCGTTTTACGCTGGGGCAGACGCAGATTCTGCTCTACTATGGAGAGCCGAGCCCATACAGCCCTTACCAGGAGATCTACCTGGATTTCCTTCCCGTGCGCGACTATGTGGACAGTGGAATCTGGACGGTGCGCCTGATTCCGCAGCGCATCGTCACGGGGCGCTATGATATGTGGTTCCCGGCGGGAGGCGTTTTAAACGAAGGCACCGGATTCCTTCTGCCGCGGGAGGAGACAACGCTTACCATTCCGTCCACTGCGGCGAAGGTGATTACGGTCGGGGCGTACGACGCGCGGTTCGGGCAGCTGGCTGGATTTTCAGGCAGAGGATTTACCGGAAACGGACAGGTCAAGCCGGATCTGGCAGCGCCGGGCGTGGAGATCACCTCCTGTGCGCCGGGCGGAGGCTATACGGCGCGTTCCGGAACTTCGATGGCAACTCCGTTTGTGACGGGGAGCGCCGCGCTTCTGATGGAGTGGGGGATTGTGCGCGGAAACGATGTGTACCTGTACGGAGAAAAAATAAAGGCGTACCTGATCCGCGGTGCGCGCCCGCTGGGAGGAGGAAGAGCTTCTGGTCTGCTGCAGGAATATCCGAATCCGCAGGTGGGGTGGGGAACTTTATGTTTGTCGGACAGTCTGCCGGAGTAGGGAAAACAAAAGAATTGTGGAAGTGCGAAAAAAGACGAAAAAAGAAGACAAGGGAAATTGTGCAGTATTTCAAAGAAAGATAAACAAAATATAAATTAATTGTGAAAAATAAATGAGAAAATTGAAATTTATGTTATACTTTTAACAAAATAAAAAACATACAGTATATTTTATGAGGATGGCTGGTGAAAACCGGCGGTTTCAGCTTACTGCGCGGTAATGAAATTTTGTTAAAGGAGACCGAAGTGAAGTGAATGATATTGTTTATCAGCATGAAGTGATCGTTCCGGACAGGGGACTTCCGTTTAAGCTGTTTCTCTTTGAGGGCGGCGGCGGAAAATACATCAGGGAGAAGCACTGGCACCGTTCTATCGAGATATTTGCCGTGAGACAGGGGCAGCTTGAGTTTTTCCTGAATGAGAAAAAATATGTACTTGCAGCGGGGGATTTTGTGCTGGTGAACAGCAATGAGGTGCATGCGATCCATGCTCCCCTGCCAAACGAGACGATTGTGCTGCAGATTCCGCTTGCCGTCTTTGCGGATTATTATACGGAAGAACAGTTTATCTGGTTTTCCCACAGCGGAAAAGAGGATGACCGTCAGGTGTTTTCTCTGCTCGAGACAATGTTTGTGGCGTACGGTGAGAAACAGACCGGTTACGAATTAAAAATGCTAAGCTGTTTTTATCAGCTGGAGTATCTTCTGGTGACAAGATACCGGAAGTTTGAGGTGGGCGAAGAGATACTTAAGAACAATAAGCAGCTTAAGCGTCTTGGAAGGATTACCGGGTATCTGAAGGAGCATTATACGGAGGATGTTTCGCTGGAAAAACTGGCGGGGATTTTTGGTTATTCACCGGCGTATCTCTCCCGGATGTTTCAAAAATATGCGAAGATCAATTACAAGGAATACCTGTCGAGTGTGCGTCTGGAGCATGCCGTGAGGGATCTGGAAGAGACGGATCTTGCGATTGGCGAGATTGCATTAAACCACGGCTTTCCAAACAGCAAGGCATTTTCCAATCTGTTCCGGAAGCGGTACGGAATGCTGCCGAATCAATACCGGAAGACGGTCACATCAGAAAAAGAACGGTTCTCCTCATATTACTTACCGCATAAAGGCAGCCGTTTATTTCTGATGTGACGGCTTCCGGTAAAACGCTCCGCGGGGGCAGGGGCAAGAACACTAATTTATCGTAGTAATATCTATAGTTTCTCCCGCGTATCCGGAAGGAGATCTGTGCTACCATAGATGTATATAAAATAAAATGGCAGGAGGAGCACAGAATGACAGGACCAGTGGCACCGAGAGACCCGGAAAAAGCAAGAGCACATTTTTATATTATGCGTGGAAAAGAGATCTGCGGATTGAAGCAGGGAGACGGCAAAGCAGTGCAGTTCATCTATGAAAGTGACGGCCGTCTGGCAAACAGTGCACAGATTGTCGGAAATATCACGGATAGCAGAATACTTGAACTGCTCGGTACAGTGAAAGGCTTCCGCACGCTTGTACACAGTATTGGTGTGTCGGTTGAGATGGAGCATCCGGCTGAAAAGATAGAATTTGTTTTTCAGATGTACGGCAAAAAGGATTTGTATGGGGGCGGAACGAATCTGGTGGCAACACTGCAGGGAGATGGGATGGAACAGAGGATCTGTCTGTCGGATTATGAATGGAGTCCGGATGATGATGTGCCCGGACAGATCCGCTTTACATTTGACAAACCGGAACGGGTGGGAAAGGCAGATGTCCGTTTTTATTTAAACGACGGATTTACGGCACCGGAAGATCTGACAGAAGAAAAAGTGGATCTCCATTCGGAAGAATATTATAAGATGGTGCAGCGCTCTCTTATGAACCTGGGAAATACCTACCGCATCCGGAAAGTGATTGAGAAAGCGCGAGCCGGAAAAGAAGTGACGCTTGCTTTTATCGGAGGGTCCATCACACAGGGGGCAGGGGCAGTGCCGATTCACACAGAGTGTTATGCATATAAGGCATATCAGCTGTTTCAGAAACGATTTGCACGGAACAATAATGTCAGATTCATCAAGGCGGGAGTAGGAGGAACCCCATCGGAGCTTGGAATGATCCGTTTTGACAGAGATGTGCTGCGTGAGGGGGAACAGCCGGATCTTGTTGTAATCGAGTTTGCGGTGAATGATGAGGGAGATGAGACCAAAGGGGACTGCTATGAGAGTCTGGTGCGTAAGGTATTGAAGCTGCCGTGGAGACCTGCGGTGGTACTCTTGTTTTCCGTATTTGCAAATGACTGGAATCTTCAGGAACGTCTGCAGCCCGTGGGAAGACAGTACGACCTTCCGATGGTAAGTATTCTGGATGCGGTTACCCCGCAGTTTTCCGGAAAAGAACAGAAAAGAGTGATTACGAAGAACCAGTTTTTTTATGACATGTTTCATCCGACCAACCTTGGACATACCATTATGGCAGATTGTCTGGAATACCTGATGGAGGTATGTGATACGTCCGACCATGCGAGGGTGGACAGCTTCCGGCAGGGCATGACGGAGGAGGAAGTCTTAGAACAGTGTCTGCGCGGGGAGCCTGCGATCGGCAATTCGTTTGAAAAAGTAAAACTCTTAGACCGGCGGGACGGATATGAGGGCGCCAGTATGAGAGAGGGAGGCTTTGATGCGACAGATCACGAACTGCAGTGTGTGGAAATGGATCAGGATCTTTGCACTACGCCGGAATTCCCATATAACTGGATGTATGATGGAACTAAGCCGGATCGGGCGTTTTTTGAACTGACGATCACATGCAGAGCGTTATTTCTGATATTTAAGGATTCCGGCGAGGTGGATGCCGGGACAGCGGATGTGCTGGTGGATGGGGAATTCCGGTTCACAGCAGATCCACATGTCAATAACTGGTTGCACTGTAATGCGGTGCTCGTATTTCAGGAGAAGGAAACGGCAGCACATACCGTGAGAATCCAGATGAGCGGTGAGAATCTGGATAAGAAATTTACGATTCTCGGATTTGGATATGTGGAGTAGGGGGGAAAAGCTATGGTTACAGTTAAGAATCCGATTTTGACGGGATTTTATCCGGACCCGTCGATCTGCCGGGTAGGAGAAGATTTCTATCTGGTAACATCCAGTTTTGCATATGCACCAGGTGTTCCGCTGTTTCACAGTAGGGATCTGGCACATTGGGAGCAAATCGGAAATATTCTGCAGAGAAAAGAGCAGCTTGCTGTTGGGGGAGAGGAGATTTCCAGGGGAATCTATGCGCCGACCATCCGATACCATAAGGGCATTTATTATATGATTACCACAAATGTCAGCTCTGGAGGTAATTTTATTGTGACGGCGGAGCACCCGGAGGGACCGTGGTCAGATCCCTGTTATCTGGGAGAAGAAGCAGCCGGGATTGATCCCAGCCTGTTTTTTGATGAGGATGGCAGGTGCTATTATTGCGGAACCAGACCGAATCCCGATGGAGTAAGGTACAATGGGGACTGGGAGATCTGGGTGCAGGAACTGGATCTGACGACGAAGAAGCTGGTCGGAGAGAGCATGGCAATCTGGAAAGGGGCTGTGAGAGGGGCAATCTGGCCGGAGGGACCACATCTGTACAAAAAAGACGGCTATTATTATCTGCTGCATGCAGAAGGAGGAACCGGACCGGAACACAGCATCAGTGTGGCGAGAAGCCGAAAGCTGTTTCAATGGTTTGAGGGATGCCCGCGCAATCCGATCTTTACACATCGGAATCTTGGGGCGGATTATCCTGTGGTCTATGCTGGGCATGGGGATCTGGTGGAGGATCAAAACGGGAACTGGTATGTGGTGATGCTCGCCACGAGACGCTGTAAGAACCATGGAAGTATGGGGCGCGAGACTTTTCTGGCAAAAGTTGTATGGCAGGATGGATGGCCGGTAATTGCTGCCGGAACCGGACGTCTGGAGAAGACACTGGAAGTGCCGCTAAAAGAGTACCGGTTTCCGGAAGAAACAGGAACGTGCGATACCCTGTGTTTCTGGGAGACGAGACCGGATCAGAGGCTGCTTGGGATCGGGGGAAGAAATGAGGCATCCTATTCGCTGACAGAAAAACGCGGTGTATTCCGCTTATACTGTGGAAAACAGACGATCGGTGAAAAAGGATGCAGCAGTTATTTCGGACTCCGGCAGAAAAGCTATCATTTCCATGCAGCGGTCAGATTCCGCTTTGAACCACAGTCGGAGGATGAGACGGCGGGAATGGTATTATACCAGAACCATGAGAATCATCTGAGGATGGAGATCGGGAAAAAGGGAGCAGATGTCTGCTTTCGGGTGAGCACATATGTTCATGCCAGGGAAGAGGTCATCCGTGAAGTTCTTCTGAAAGAAGAGCAGGAGTTATGGGAGATTCTGATCCGCGGAGAGGAGCAGAGTGCGGGTATCTGGGTAAGGCTGGGAGAAAAAATGATCTGTGCCTGCGATAAGGTCAGCCTGCTTGCGTATACCACGGAAGAGGCGGGAGGCTTTGTGGGATGCACCATTGGAATGTACGCGTCTTCGCATGGAACTGACAGTAAAAATTATGCGGATTATGTGAGCTTTACGTGCAGTGGAGCAGAAGAATAGAGCAAAAGGAGAGGGAGAGAGATGAGTCTGGAGACGAAAGAATATGCAAAAAGACTGGTGGAACAGATGACGTTGGAGGAGAAGATCAGCCAGATGCGCTATGAATCACCGGCGATTGAGCGGCTGCATATTCCGGCGTATAACTGGTGGAATGAGGCGCTTCACGGAGTGGCAAGATCCGGTGTGGCGACAATGTTCCCACAGGCAATTGCCCTGGCAGCGACTTTTGATGAAGAACTGATTGAGAAGATCGGAGATGTGGTGTCCACCGAGGGACGGGCAAAGTTTGAAGCGTATTCAGGAAGAGGAGACAGAGGTATTTATAAAGGTCTGACTTTCTGGGCGCCGAATATTAACATTTTCAGAGATCCACGCTGGGGGAGAGGACATGAGACGTACGGGGAGGATCCCTGTCTGACGGCAAAGCTTGGCTGTGCGTATATCAGAGGGATTCAGGGCAAAGATCCGGATCATTTAAAGGCGGCTGCGTGTGCCAAGCATTTTGCCGTGCACAGCGGTCCGGAAGCATTGCGCCATGAGTTTGATGCAAAGGTGTCGCTGCACGATTTGTACGATACGTATTTGTATGCATTTAAGCGGTGTGTCAAGGATGCCGGTGTGGAAGCCGTGATGGGCGCTTATAACCGCGTCAACGGGGAACCGGCGTGCGGAAGCAAGACACTTCTGCAGGATATTTTAAGAGAACAATTCGGTTTTGAGGGACACGTAGTGTCCGACTGCTGGGCAATTCTTGATTTTCATGAGCACCATCATGTGACAAAGACGGTAGAAGAATCTGCGGCAATGGCTGTCAACCATGGCTGTGATTTAAACTGCGGGAAGGCATTTTTGTATTTAAGCCGTGCCTGTGAACAGGGACTGGTGGAGGAAAAGACGATCACAGAAGCGGTGGAGCGCCTGATGGATGTTAGAATCCGGCTGGGGATGATGGAGGATTATCCGTCTCCATATGCGAACATTCCTTATGATGTGGTGGAGTGCCCCGAACATATTGCACTGTCCTTAGAAGCCTCGAAAAGAAGTATGGTGCTGCTTAAGAATGACAACCATTTTCTTCCGCTGAAGCAGGAACAGGTCCATACCATTGCAGTGATCGGACCAAACGCGAACTCCAGAGCAGCGCTGGTTGGAAATTATGAGGGGACATCCTCCAGATACATTACACCGCTGGAGGGAATTCAGGAATACACCGGAGAGAAAACCCGCGTCCTATATGCGCAGGGCTGCCATCTGTATAAGGATCAGGTAGAATTCCTCGGGGAGCCGAAGGACCGGTTTAAGGAAGCGCTGATTGCTGCGGAGCGGGCAGATGTCATTGTGATGTGTCTGGGATTGGATGCGGGCATCGAAGGCGAAGAGGGAGATGCGGGAAATGAGTATGCCAGCGGTGACAAGCTGGGATTAAAGCTTCCCGGACTGCAGCAGGAACTTTTAGAGGCGGTCGCAGCAGTCGGAAAACCGATTGTGCTCACCGTGCTGGCGGGAAGTGCACTGGATCTGTCGTGGGCGCAGGAACATGCACAGATACGGGCAATACTGGATTGCTGGTACCCGGGAGCGAGAGGTGGAAAAGCAATCGCAGAGGCATTGTTCGGAGAATTCTCTCCATGCGGAAAACTGCCGGTTACCTTTTATGAAGGAACGGAATTTCTTCCGGATTTTACGGATTATTCCATGGCAGGACGTACCTACCGGTATACGGACAGACATGTGCTCTATCCGTTTGGATATGGTCTTACCTATTCGCAGATCCGTTATTCTGATGCACATGCAGATGTCACAGATTTTGGAATACTGGAGCCGGTAACGGTGCATGTAACGGTGGAGAATACCGGTACCTACCCGGTACAGGAAGCGGTACAGGTATATGTCAGATTCAGTGAAAGAGAAGCTTGCGATCCCGGCTATCAGCTGAAGGGAATCCGGTCGGTTGCACTGGAATGTGGGGAAAAGAAAGAGGTTTGTATCACCCTTTCTCCGCGTGATTTTGCACTGATCTCCGAGGAGGGAAAATGTCTGGTACACCCGGGAAGCTATGAGATCGCAGTCGGAGGGCAGCAGCCGGATGAGAGAAGCAGCCGTCTGACCGGACAGACGGTGAGCACACTTTTTATATGCAAAACGGGAAATGTGACGGAAGTGGAATACTGATGCTGCCGGTATCCGTTGCACTCGATGAAAAACAATGTTAGTATAAAAATACTGGGAGAGGATATGAAGAGAATTCTGCATGCGGTTGAAGTCTGGATGGATGACTTTAAAATAAAAAATAAATTTTATATCCTGTATATCTTGTGCGTGCTGGTTCCGCTGATTGTGACGGACAGTGCGGTATTTTCTGTTGTCATGAAGTCTGAGCGGGAAGCCAGAGAGCATGAGATGGCGAATATTGCCAATGCAGTTGCATACAGTATTTCAAATACGGTCAACAATGCAGCAGAGATCGGGAAAAGTATTTATACGAGCAAATATATTAACCGTTTTTTGGCGAATACCTACAACGATCCGTTGGACTATGTGGTGAGTTATCAGGATTTTTTTAAAGATACCCTGTTTGAGAGCGGACTTGGCATGAACAACATGGTAATCACGATGTATGCGGATAATGACACGATCGTGAATGGGGGAAAGGTATGTAATATGAAGGAAATACGCGGTACAGAAGTGTACCGCTATTTTCAGGATAACGGATTGAATAAGGGATTATATTTCCAGTATGATGACAGCAGGGCACCTTCGGTGGAGCCGCAGAGACGGATGCTTTTTTTCCAGAGGCTGGACTTTTATGCGGAAAATAATATGGAAAAGGTGCTGCTGATCAACATCGATTACAGTGCAGTAAACCGGACATTAGAGAAAATGAATTATGACACGGATGTATTTATCTGCCAGGGAGATAAGATTGTCTTATCAAATGGCAGATATTCCAGTATTGGAAAGGAATTTCAGACATTTGACCAGACGGGCAGGGTCGGATATTGTCAGGAACTCGAGTTTTACGGAATGAATCTGGATATTTATGTCATGCAGCCCAAACGCCAGCTGTGGACGGAAATTCGGAAAAACCTGCCGCTGATTGGATTCTTAATTGTTGTAAATGCGATTCTGCCACTCCTTCTGGTGCGGGGATTTAACCGGTCATTTACGCAGAGAATCAGCGAACTCAGCAAAGTGTTCGAGACAGTCGGCGGGGAACATCTGGTGCCGATTTCGTATGTGCGTGGAAAAGATGAGATTGGAAGCCTGATGCGCAATTACAACCGCATGGTTGCGAGAACAAATGAACTCATTCAGATTGTGTATAAGAATAAGATTAAAGAACAGGAGATGCTGGTGGAAAGACAGAATGCAGAACTGCTCGCGCTGCACAGCCAGATCAATCCGCATTTTCTGTTTAATGCGTTGGAGAGCATCCGCATGCACAGCCTGTTGAAAAACGAATATGAGACGGCAGACATGGTGGAAAAGCTGGCGCTGATGCAGCGTCAGTATGTGGAATGGGGAAACGACAGTGTTGAGATCCGCAGGGAAATGGAATTTGTGAGAGCGTATCTGGGGCTTCAGAAGTATCGGTTTGGAGAGCGGTTAAGTTACAGTCTTGAAGTGGAAGAGGATTGTCTGGATATTAAAATTCCCAAAATGACAGTTGTCACCTTTGTGGAAAATGCCTGTGTACATGGAATTGAGGCAAAGACAGCTCCCGGCTGGATTTTTGTGCGGATCTGCCAAAAGCAGAAAGCACTTTATCTGGAAGTGGAAGATACCGGATGCGGCATGGACGCCTCCCAGATGCAGGAATTAAAAGAGCGCATGCTAAACGCCAGCATTGATATGCTAAAGGATGGCGGAAGAGTGGGAATCATCAATGCATGTCTGCGGCTGAAAATGGTATTCGGGGAGCAGGTGGCATTTGATATAGAGGGGGAGCAGGGTGTCGGTACGACAGTGAGTATCCGGATGCCATTGTAGAGAAGGGAAGGAAAAAGATGGGGGAAGCATTGTTAAAGGTATTGCTCGTGGATGATGAGCCGTTTATATTACAGGGACTGAAGATACTGATTGACTGGGAGCAGGAGGGATTTGAAGTTGTTAAGACGGCGGCAAACGGAGGGGAAGCACTGGAATATCTGCGCGGGGAGCAGGTAGATCTCATTATTGCGGATATAAAAATGCCGGTCGTCACAGGACTGGAACTTCTGGAGAAAATCCGCGGGGAAAAGATTTCCGATGCACATTTTGTGATCCTGAGCGGATATGCAGATTTTGAGTATGCGAGAAAGGCGATCCGTTATGACTGCACAGATTATATTTTGAAACCGGTAGATCGGGAAGAATTGCTGAAGGTGCTGAATAAAGTCCAGGTATTGCGAAGGGCGGACAACCAGAAGAAGCAAAGCAGCCGGGAAATGGAGCAGGCGTATCTGTCCAGACATCTGATCGCATTGATTCAGGGAAAGTTTGACAGTGTGAATCTGGAGTATGTGAAGTCGCATATGGATGGGGCATCCGGTATACGGTATGTAGAGATTCAGATGGATGATGACGGCAGAGCTGAGGAAATATCAGATAAGGAAAAACGGGGCTTTCAGCGGCAGCTGTACCAGTATTGTATTGAGTTCCTGGGACCCCATGCATCACATTGTGTCTTTGATGTCTCAACGCATGAGAAGATTTATGACATCGGGTTATTGTATTGTGATGCGTTTGCAAAGGAGCAGGGGATTGATGGGAAAACATATCTGAACCGGTTTCTTGAGTATCTGATTGCTAACATGCACCAGCCGGTCATCATGCTTGTAGGGAAAAAGGTGCAGGATATCAGCAACATTGCCAGATCTTATGGAAATGCGTGTATGCTCCGGTCTTTTCAGGGATTCCGCACAAAAAAGCCGATCTATTACTATGAGGAGGAAGTGCAGGTTACTTCCGGAGAAATTGTTTTATGCAAGAGCAGTCTGGATCGTCTGTTAAAAGCTGTGGAGCAGAACAACCATGTAGAGATACGGAGTGCGATTGAGCAGTTTTACGGGGAGATGATAAGCAGGGAAATGACCGGTGAGACGATGAATCTGAACATCAATTATCTTCTGTTTCAGCTGATCCATCTGGCGAGTGAGCAGGATGACGGGGTAAATCAGGAAGAGATTCTGCGCCTGATCAGTGAGAGCAGCTTTGAAAAGGGGGTAATGCGCGGCAGCAAGGCGCATCTGACCCGGTTTGCATGTGAATACGGTGACTATCTGTCGCAGCTTCGCAAAAATGTATCCAGAGGAGTGCTAGGAGAGATTGAGCGTGAGATCCGGGAAAACTATGCAAAGAATATCACATTAAAGAGCCTGAGTGAAAAATATTACGTCAACAGCGCATATCTGGGACAGCTGTTCCGTAAGAAAAACGGGCAGTCATTCAAAGATTATCTGAATAATTACAGAATGGAACGGGCAGCGGATCTGCTGTTACATACCGATAAGAAGATTGTCGAGATTGCGGAGGAAGTCGGGTATCATGATCTTGATTATTTTGTGAACCGTTTTATTCTGGTAAAAGGCTGTACACCGGCGAAGTTCCGGCGTGAGGCATAAAGGAAATACGGCAAGTTCAAAAGCAGGGCAAAGTATGGAAATAAGAACCTATACTTTGCCCTGCTTTTATCTATACTTCCTCCAATTGTCTGAATCTGCCAGAAAGGTAAAATAGTATTATCAAATAGGGAGGTAGTTACAAGATGAAGAGAAGGAAACTTATCAGTGTATTGCTGGCAGCCACAATGATGGCAGCCATGTTTGCCGGATGCGGGAGTGATGCGGCATCGACAGACGCAAAGGAAAACGCAGACGGTGCAGACAGCACGGAAGCCGGTGGGGTAAAAGAATTTACGGCTTTTTTTGCAGTTCCCGGTTCAGAGATCAATGACGACAATGAGATTCAGCAGATCATTGCCGATAAGACCGGCGTGAAAGTGAAGGAAACATGGCTGACCGGACAGACGGCAGAGGAAGCTGTCGGCATGATGATCACCGGTGGTGAGCTGCCGGACTTTATCTGCGGGGGAAGCGGACAGTCACAGCTCTATGATGCAGACGTTCTGGTAGCACTCGATGATTATCTGGATGATTATCCGAATATCAAAAACTTCTTTACACAGCAGCAGTGGGATCAGCTTCGCCAGGACGATGGACATATCTACTGGATACCGCAGTTCAGCAATATCAAGGGAGAAGAGAAGGTTTGTACACACAACGATGAGGCATTCTGGATTCAGGCCAGGGTATTAAAATGGGCGGATTATCCGGAGATCCGTACCATGGATCAGTATTTTGATTTGATTGAGAGATATAATGAGGCAAATCCGACCATGGAAGACGGAACAGAGAACATTCCGTATACGATTCTCTGCGATGACTGGAGATATTTCTGCCTTGAGAATGCGCCGCAGTTTCTGGATGGATATCCAAACGACGGCTCCTGTATCGTAGATCCGGAGACATTGACGGTGATCGATTATAATACGACGGATACCGCAGTAAAGTATTTCCAGAAATTGAATGAAGAATATCAGAAGGGAATTGTAGATCCGGAATCCTTTACACAGACCTATGATGAGTATATTGCCAAACTGTCAACCGGACGTGTACTTGGCATGATTGACCAGTGGTGGGATTTTGCTTACACTGCGGGAGATGCAATCAAGCAGGCAGGGCTGGATGCACAGGGATGCGATTACATTCCGCTTCCGATTACCATTGATGAGAGTGTCAAAAACCAGTGGCACTGTTCCGGCGGTGTGTTAAATGTATCAGACGGTCTTGCGATCACCACAAGCTGTGAGGATGTGGAAGCTGCACTGCAGTTTGTAGATGACCTCCTCTCACAGGATATTCACAACCTGCGTTTCTGGGGAGTGGAAGGCGTTGACTATAATGTGGATGACAACGGTGAATTTTACCGCACAGAGGAGCAGAGAACCAGAGCGGTTGACACTGCATACAAAGCATCCCATACCTGTACCTATTCTTATTTTCCGCAGTATTCCGGTACAAGTGATGACGGAATCAATGCGAATAAGCCGGATGGACAGGCGAATGAATTTTTTGACGGATTAAATGATGATGTAAAAGAAGCATTTTCTGCTTATGGCGCAGAGACCTATGTGGATATGATCGGAACAAATGAAGCTCCGGGTGCATGGTATCCGATGTGGTCCTATTCAAACAGCTTCACTACCGATACGGAAGGCGGTATGGCATGGAATAAGATCGGTGAGATCAAGCACGAGTATCTCCCACAGGTCGTGATGGCAAAAGATTTTGACGCGGCATGGGCAGAGTACATGGATGCATACAACAGCTGCGATCCGGGTGCGTTTATCGGTGAGTTACAGACAGAACTTGATAAGAGAATGGAAGAAGCAGCGAAATACGAATAACACATAAAATGAAATTGGAAACAGGCAGATGCAAGGAAGATTTCATCTGCCTGTTTTTTTAAGGAGTGGGGTATGGCTTTGACGAGAACAAGATCCAAAGAAAAAGAAAATCAATATAAAGCAAAGATCACCTGGAAAGAAATAAAGAGACAGAAAGTTCTGCTGTTCTGGAGTGGTGTGATGGTAATCTATGGCATCATTTTCTATTACCTTCCACTGGCGGGATGGGCGATGGCGTTCCAGAATTATAAGCCAAAGCTTGGAATTTTCCACTCTGAGTTTGTGGGACTGCAGAAGTTTCAGACCTTATTTTCGGATATGACATTTATCCGTGTCATCCGGAATACGCTTGCGATGGGTGTGATAAACCTGGTTGTGACATTTGTGACAGCAATCGCATTTGCCATTCTTTTGAATGAGATAAAATCACATGGCGGGAAAAAGGTTGTTCAGACCATCTCTTATCTGCCACATTTCCTGTCCTGGATTATCGTAACGGGAATTCTGCATGATATGCTCTCGGGAAGCGGAATCATCAATGAGATATTGATGAATCTGCATGTGATTACACAGCCAATCAATTTTTTTGCACATCCGAATTATTTCTGGCCGATCGTCGCGTTTGCCAATGTGTGGAAAGAGACAGGATGGAATGCCATTATTTACCTGGCAGCCATCACATCCATTGATCCTTCTTTGTACGAAGCGGCTTCCATTGACGGTGCGGGAAGATGGGCAAAAATCAAATACGTGACACTTCCGGGAATCAAACCAACGATTATGATTCTTCTGTTAATGAATGTAGGAAATGTATTAAATGCCGGATTTGAGATTCAGTACCTTCTGGGAAACGGACTGGTGCAGAAAGTGTCTCAGACGATTGATATCTATGTACTTAAATGGGGTATCAGTCAGGGAGATTATTCCATTGGTACGGCTGCAGGTATCTTTAAGAGTGCGGTAAGTATCATTCTGATTGTCATTGCAAACCAGATTGCAAAGCGCAACGGAGAAGAAAGGTTATTCTAAGGAGGGTAATAGCATGCAACAGCTGGCAGGAGCAAATAAAAAAAGAAAGAGAACAGGATCCGTTGATGCATTTCCCATTGTGAACGGAATCATTATGCTTGTGATTGTTGTAATCACATTATATCCGGTGCTGAATACGCTGGCGATTTCATTAAACGATGGCACGGATGCATTGCGTGGCGGAATTTATCTGTGGCCGAGAAAATTTACATGGAAAAATTATATCACGGTATTGCAGAAAGATAATCTGATTACCGGTGCATATGTCACGGTTGCGCGAACAGTTATCGGAACAGTGCTGGCACTGGCTGCAAACGCGATTCTGGCGTTTGTTGTCAGCAGAAAAAGATTTCTGTTTAAGAGAAGCCTTTCCCTGTTCTGGGTCATTACAATGTATGTGAATGGAGGAATGATTCCGACATTCCTGCTTTACAAAGGACTCGGTCTTACCAATAGTTTCTGGGTGTATGTAATTCCGGGCATGGTAAGTGCGTTTAATATGCTGGTAATCCGCACTTACATGAATGGTATACCGGACAGTCTGGAAGAATCCGCACAGTTAGACGGTGCCGGATATACGACAATTTTTCTAAAGATTTACTGTCCGCTCTGCAAGCCGGTATTTGCGACGGTGGCATTGTTCGTTGCAGTCGGACAATGGAATTCCTGGTTTGATGCCATGCTGTACAACCGCATGAATTCTGATCTGACGACGCTGCAGTATGAGCTGATGAAGCTGCTGTCATCCGTCACGAATCAGGGAACTTCGGCAGAAGCCATGAAGAATGCAGTGGGAACCGTTACACCGACGTCAGTCCGCTCTGCGGCAACGATACTCACGATGCTGCCGATTATCTGCATCTATCCGTTTTTACAGAAATATTTTGTCACCGGTCTTACACTCGGTGGCGTAAAAGAATAATTCCATATAAAAGCGAAGGAGCGTATGCAATCCCATCTTGCCGGTGTCCCTTAAAAACAGTATAATTGACTGGAAAAGAGGGAAAACAGATGAAAAAGAGACTGGCAGAAGGAATGACCTTAATGGTACTGCTTCTGGTGCTGTGGAACATGGCGGCACACACAGACCGCATGGCAGAAGCGCAGATAAAGCATTTTACGGCTTTTTTTCCGACGGAGGGAAACAGCCTTGAATATGGAAATATCATGAAAGCGAAGATTGCAGAGGTGACAGGAGCAGAGTGTGAAGAACTCTGGCTGTCCGGTCAGACCAAGGAGCAGGCGCTCAATTCATACATTGCCAGCGGCAGATATCCGGACTTCATACAGGGGGAAAAAAACTTATACGAAGCAGAGGCATTGATTCCGATTGATGAGTACTGGGAGGAATATCCCAATATCCGGCAATACATGACGAATGAGCAGTGGGATATGCTGCGCCAGGAAGACGGACACATTTACTGGATTCCACAATTCGGGGTGACAAATGGAAAAAGCAGCGATGTGATCCATGACGGGGAAGCATTCTGGATTCAGACGAGGGTTTTAAAATGGGCAGGATATCCGGAAGTTCATACGGTAGAGCAATATTTCGATCTGCTGGAGGCTTATGTGAATGCCAATCCCATGATGGAGAACGGAACCAGGAATATCCCATTTACGGTTCTTAGCGATGACTGGAGATATTTCTGCCTGGAGAATGTGCCGCAGTTTCTGGATGGATATCCCAATGACGGCTGCTGCATGGTCGATCCGCAGACCTTTCAGGTGATGGATTACAACACGACAGAGACGGCGCGGGCTTATTTTGAAAAATTAAATGAAGAATATCGTAAGGGAATACTGGATGCGGAGGCGTTCACAAACAGCTATGAAGAGTATCTGAATAAGCTGTCCACCGGAGCGGTCCTTGGAATGGTGGATCAGTGGTGGCAGTTTTACTATGCGATTTATCCGGCATATGACAGACAGAAATTGAGTGAGCAGGGATGCGATTATGTACCGCTTCCGATTACGATGCAGGAGGGGGTGGAGAACCAGTGGCATGTCGAGAGAGCGGCATCTATCGATACGTCCTCCGGCCTGTCGGTTACGGTCTCGTGTGAAGACATAGACGGTGCCTTGCAGTTTGTGAATGATCTTTTAAAGCCGGAGGTGGAGATTCTGCGTTTCTGGGGGCAGGAAGGAACGGACTATTGCGTGGATGAGGAAGGGGTTTTCTATCTGACGAAGGAACAGTCAAAGCGTTTTTCGGATGATCTGCTGGCATCGGACTATTTCTGCTATTACTCGTATTTCCCACGTTGGGAGGGAATGCTTCCGGATGGGAAAAATGCTTTTTCACTGGAATACCAGCCGGCAGAATTTTTAAAAAGCCAGCCGGGGGACGTCCAGAAATGTCTCAGGGCGTATGGCTGTGAAAGCTATGTGGATATGATTGGGAATCATAAGGCACCGGGAAACTGGTATCCGATGTATTCTTACGCTACATCGCTTTCTGATACCACAGAAGCAGGAATGGTATATGAGCAGATCAATGAGATCAAGCACGAGTGGCTTCCGCGGGTTATTATGGCAGAGGATTTTGATACAGCCTGGCAGGAATACATGGATGCATACAATGCCTGCAGTCCACAGATTTTGATGGAGGATCTGCAGCAGGAAGTGATGCGCCGCATCTGCCGGTAGAACCTTTCATTCTATACGATATTTTCACAGAAGATCTTATAGAATGGGAGGTTTTTTTATGGGGACAGAACTTAACCAGGCGCTGGTGCAGCAGGCACTTTCGTTTGCGCCGGAGATAACGGAAGAACGGCAGGCGGTGAAGGTGTGGGAAGATGGGACGGTAGAATTCTATCTGTATGCACCGACGGCTGAGACGGTGGAAGTGGCTGGTGTGGGCGGTTATTTTGATGCGGCGCCGCTTGCACTCCTGCCGGATGGAAACGGAGGGTTTTACAGGAAGATAGAGAACTTCCCGCGAGGAATGCACTATTATCACTGGTTTGTGGACGGAGTGAAACTGTTTCATCCGAAAGCCGGTTTTTCTTATGGCTGCTTTGAGACAATCAACACATTTGAGGTGCCGGAGCGCGGAGCAGAATTTTACTATCTGAAAGAGGTACCGCATGGAACGGTGCATCTGGCAAAGTACGCATCCGGTGTAAACGGTCACCTGAAAGAATGTTATGTATACACGCCTTATGGAAGCCAGAAAGATCCCAGCCGGCGGTATCCGGTCTTATATTTACAGCATGGTGTCGGTGAAAATGAGACGGGATGGATCTGGCAGGGGAAGCTGAATTACATCATGGACAATCTGATCGCGGAGCATAAATGCAGGGAAATGATCGTGGTGATGAGCTGTGATTATGCGTTTATCGAGGGTGAGGAGGCAATTTTCTTTCCCGGGGATTTTGACAGAGAGCTGATGGAGGATCTGATTCCTTATGTGGAAACACATTTTCCGGTAAAACGGGGCAGAAATTACCGGGCACTGGCAGGTCTTTCACTGGGGTCTGCACTGGCGGCAAGAAGTGTATGCAGGCACCGGGATAAATTTTCGGCACTTGGAATGTTTTCCGGGGTATCGCTTTATGACGCAGAGAGGATCTGCACGGATGAGGCAGAAAAACCGGATGTTGTGTTTTTCTCCTGCGGGAGCAGGGAAGAGGAGATTTCGCGCGGAATAGAGGATATCTGTAAAAAAATGCGCGAATCAGAAACGCTTTGCGTAAAGAAAGTATATGAAGGCTATCATGAATGGCATGTCTGGAGAAAGAGTCTGAGAGATTTTGTGCCGCTTCTGTTTTGTGGCGCAGAGACTGTGGAAGAAACGGCATCTGCATGCTGCATGGAGCGCCGCCTGGATGAAAAACAGCTGTCCGTCCAGAGCATGGAGGAGCAGATGCTCTTTTTTGATCCGGTACACCGGCAGATCCGGTTTGAAACGGATGCGCAGGGGAGACCGGCAGGGAAATATCCAAAGACCATACCGGGCGTAAAAGTGTGCAGTGACGGCACGGCAGAATTCTATCTGGAGGCACCCGGTGCGGCTCGTGTGGATGTCCGGCTTAAGGAGAAGCATGAGATTTTGGCTGCGTTAACGGAGCAGCAGCCAGGAATATGGCGAGGAAAAATAGGAGGACTTTCTGCCGGCTATCATGAGGTACATTTTATCGTCAACGGCGTGGAGACGATTCATCCGGAAGTTCCGGCAGGGTATGCCGGATATAACGGACAGGGCAGTTTTGCATGCAATTATTTTGAGATTCCGGAACCGGAGTTCTGTTATCCGCAGCTGGCGAATGTGCCGCATGGCATGCTTCATATGGAATGGTACCGGGAGGAAGAAAATGGCGGATACCGCCTGTGTTATGTGTATACACCGGCAGGATATGAGAAGCATGCAAAACAGAGGTATCCTGTTCTTATTGTGGAGAGCTTTCGGTGGGAGAGCGAATGTGTGTGGATTCATCAGGGAAAAATCGCCAACATGGCTGACCGGCTTATCGCAGAGGGAAAAATGACGGAAATGATTCTTGTGATGCAGAAGTGCAGCAAGCGGAAAGAAGCGAGGATTCCGGAGGAGATCATTCAAAAATACCGTGTGATACCGGGAGAAGAGCATCGGGCGATGATAAAGGCACAGGATGGATCTGACTGGACATCCCGCAGACATCAGCTGGCAGAGCAGCTGAAGAACTCTTTCCGGTAAGGAGAAGGATTGAAAATATGGAAGAGATTATATTTTGGATGGAAGAGGCGGCAGATTCCGGGGTAAAGAAGATAGCGGATAAAGTTGCCGGCGATGTGGAGCTGGTAACGGACAGACGCCCGCGGGTGCTGTACGGCACATCACAGGAAGAACTTGCGGATGTGGCAGAACGGGCAGAGACTGTGATTGTTTCGGCTACGGTTGGAAAAAGCAGACTTCTGGAGCAGATGGAGGAAGAAAAGAGAATCGGTCTGGAACAGATCCGGGGAAAACGGGAGTGTTATGGCTGGTTTTTTCTGAACGATCCAGAATGGCATGGAACACAGATTCTTCTGATTGCAGGGAGCGATAAGCGTGGAACAATCTACGGACTGTTTCATCTGTCAGAACTTCTGGGCGTATCTCCGTTTGTCGACTGGTGTGGTATCAGGCCACCTCACCGTGAACATGTGGTGCTTCGTGCATCGATGGCGTGTGTGGCGGGAGAGCCGTCTGTAAGATACCGCGGTTTTTTTATCAATGATGAATGGCCGGCATTTGGAACATGGTGCAACCGGCGCTTTGGGGGATTTGGAACTTCGGTTTATGAGCATGTGTTTGAATTGTTGCTAAGGCTGAAAGGAAACTATCTGTGGCCGGCGATGTGGAGCGCCAGATTTGGGGATGACGGCCCGGGACTTGCAAACGCAAAGCTGGCAGACGAATACGGAATCATTATGGGAATGTCGCATCATGAGCCGTGTCTGAGACAGGGGGAGGAGTATAAGTACCTGCGAGGAAAAGATTCGGTATATGGCGATGCATGGAATTTCCGGACGAACCGGGAAGGCATCATCCGGTTCTGGAAAGACGGACTGCTTCGGAGAGGAAAATTTGAAAATGTGATTACCCTGGGCATGCGTGGAGAGGCGGATACGGCAATTCTCGGAGAAAAAGCAACATTGGAAGACAATATTGAACTGCTGCGCGATGTGCTAAAAACGCAGAATGAGCTGATCCGGGAGTGTGTGGATGAGGACGTAAAGCGTGTCCCGAGAATGCTTGCTCTCTACAAGGAAGTGGAAGCGTTTTTTTATGGAAATGATCAGACGGCGGGGCTGATGGGATCGGAAGAACTGGAAGATGTTATTTTACTGCTGTGTGATGACAACTATGGAAACCTCAGGACACTGCCGACAAAGGAGATGAGGACGCATAAGGGCGGATATGGGATGTACTATCATCTGGACTATCACGGCTGGCCCATTTCCTATGAATGGATCAACAGTTCGTACCTTCCGAAAATCTGGGAACAGATGACAACGGCATATGAATTCGGGGTGCGGGAACTTTGGATTGTCAATGTGGGGGATATTGCAACGCAGGAGTTCCCACTGTCGTATTTTCTGGATATGGCATATGATTTTGGACGTTGGGGAAGTGGTGCCGTCAATCAGACCGCAGAGTATACCAGACAGTGGACGAGGCAGCAGTTTGGAAGCTTTACGGAGGAAATACAGGAGCAGATTGCGGACGTTCTGCAGGGATATACCAGATTGATACAAAAGAGAAGACCTGAGGCAATGCGTGCAATGGTGTATCACCCGGTGCATGGAAGAGAAACGCAGGATACACTGGAGGAGATTAAACGGATACTTACGGAAGCGGAGCGTGTGTATGCGTGGGTGAAGGAACATGCGCCGGAATACGAAGCGGCGTTTGTGGCGCTCATCTATTACCCTGCGGCAGGAACACTGAATCTGACCAGGATGCATCTTCTGGCAGGGATGAATCAATACCTGGCAAAGCTTGGAGCACTTCACGCGAATGATTACGGGGATGCGGTAGAACAGTGTCTGAAGCGTGACCGGGAACTGGTGACGGCATATCATCAGATGGATCACGGGCGCTGGAATGGCATGGGAGCATCGGAGCATATCGGATTTGTGCACTGGAATGAGGATGAATGTTTAAACCCTGTGATTCACCGGGTACTGCCCGCGGATAAACCGAGACTGGTTGTGACAGTGGATCAGACGATGCAGCATGCAGAGGGAAGCCCATGGCTTACGGAATCCATGAAACTGCCGGATTTTTTAGACCCTGCGTGCAGGAGCGCCGGGATCACCCTGTATGGGCTGAGTGAGTGTGAGGCTGCATACGAGGTCACAGAAAAACCGGAATGGCTTTCGGTGTGGCCGATGCAGGGCGTGCTGGACGGGAAAAAGCACAATTATGAAAAGCTGGAACTTGTAATAAACCGGGAGCGTTGGGCAATGAACCGGGATGGAAATACAGGTACGTCTGCTTGTGGAGTGCTTGAAATAAAAACGCCTTCCGGCTGCTGCCGGATCGATATACCGGTATGTGAAAATCTGCCGGAAGTACAGGAAGGTACCTTTGTGGATACGGCAGGTTATATTGTGATGGAGGCAGAGCATTATGCAGACCGGAAGGATGGATATGCAGCGGATGGTAAGCGGGAAGGAAAAAACGAAAAGGTACGGTTTCAATGCATCAGGGACTATGGAAAAACGCGGTCTGCCATGAAAGCATTTCCGGTCACAGCGTATGGTGTGCCGGGAGAAAATGCACCGTATCTGGAGTATCATTTTTGGGTATCAAAGCCCGGCGGGTATGTACTTACGCTTTATATGCAGCCCTCCAATCCGGTGGCGAACGATCAGAAACTCTGCTACGGTGTGCAGAATAACGGTGGTGAGATCCGGATTTATAACGCGGTGCCTGAGGGATACCGGATCGGAGATCAGGGAGAGTTCTGGGCAAAAGGTGTATTAGACCAGATACGCAGACAGGAGATTCCGGTTTCATGCAGAAGTGGTATCAACCGTCTGCGCATTTATTCCGTCACACCTGGGTTTGTTCTGGAAAAGCTGTTGATCCGCCCGGAAGGAACGGATGTCCCGGAAAGTTATCTGGGACCCAAAGAGACGTATCACACATAAAGGAAAGAGGAGAAAAGGAGTAGAACGATGGCGGGAGCATTTGAGACGGGAAAGTATCGCAATGTGTTTGCAGAGTACGGGTATCCGGAAGCGGAGATTCAGAGAAGAGTGGAGCAGACATTTGAGACAATTTTTTATGGGAATGAGGAGGAGCGTTTCTATCATGAGGTGGGAGCCGACATGGCATACATAGAGGATACGGGAAACCATGATGTGCGCACAGAGGGAATGTCCTATGGAATGATGGCATGTGTGCAGATGAACCGCAGGGAAGAGTTTGACCGGCTGTGGAAATGGACCCGGACATATATGTACATCGAGGATGAACCATGTAAGAATTATTTTGCGTGGTCCTGTGCAACAGATGGCAGTAAAAATGCGGAAGGTCCGGCTCCCGACGGAGAAGAATATTTTGCCATGGCACTGTTTTTTGCGGCAGACCGCTGGGGAAATGGAACCGGAATATTTCACTATGCAGATGAGGCGCGGGCAATTCTGCGGGAATGCATCCACAAGGGAGAGCCGGGGCATCCGGGGGAACCGATGTGGGACACATCCAGGCATCTGATCAAGTTTATTACAAATTGTAATTTCAGCGATCCGTCTTACCATCTGCCCCATTTTTATGAATTATTTGCCAGATGGGCGGACGAAGATGACCGGGAGTTCTGGAGAGACGCGGCAGAAGCGAGCAGAGCGTATCTGCATCTGGCATGTCATCCGGACACCGGTTTGTCGGCGGAGTATGCGGAGTATGACGGGACTCCGCATGAGGGACATCAGGAGATTTTCGGCAGGCATGACTGGTATTACAGTGATGCGTACCGGACGATTGCGAATATTGCCATGGACTGGCTGTGGTTTGGGAGAGATCCCTGGCAGCAGGAGATTGCGGGAAAATTACAGAGCTTTTACTGCGAAAAGCAGAGCGGACACTGGGATGGTGTGTTTCTGACGGACGGCACGCTTCTTAGAGAGCGGGCGCTGCACCCGGTTGCGGTGATAGCGGTAAATGCAGAGGCTTCGCTGGCTGCGAAGGGAGAAAATGCAAAGGAGTGCATCAGAAGGTTCTGGGAGACGCCGCTTCGGACAGGGGAACGCCGTTATTACGACAATTTCCTGTATCTGTTTGCCATGCTGGCACTGTCCGGGAATTATCGTATTTACTGAATAAAGTTAGGTCATGAATCTGATATTTTAATGTCGTATCTGGTATTCTGATTTTCAAAGGAAGGTTATATTTAATGTAGAAAACCTTAGAAAATCAAAACAGGAGAAAGCATATATGAAATATGGATATTTTGACGAGACGAAGAAAGAGTATGTAATTACAAGACCGGATACACCGGCACCGTGGGTTAATTATCTCGGTTCCCCGGAATATGGCGCGATTATTTCAAACAATGCAGGCGGATACAGTTTTGCAAAATCCGGAGCTAACGGAAGAATTTTAAGATACATCTTTAACCAGTTTGACGAACCCGGAAGATATATTTATATCAGGGATAATAAAAGCAAAGACTACTGGTCGGCTTCCTGGCAGCCGGTGGGAAAGGATCTGAAAACTTACCGGAGTGAATGCCGCCATGGAACTGCTTATACAAAAATGCAGGCGGATTACAGCGGTATTCACTCAGAAGTGAGATATTATGTGCCGCTAGACCGGGCGTATGAGGTGTGGAATGTATGCATTGCCAACACATCTGCAGAAGAAAGAGAACTGACGGTTACCGGGTACGCTGAATTTACAAACAACAGCAACTATGAGCAGGATCAGGTGAATTTACAGTATTCGCAGTTTATTACGCGCACGGTTTTCTGTGGGGATCATGTGCGGCAGATGATTCATGCAAATCTGGATCAGATCGAGGAAGGCAGCGATGTCGATGATAAAATCGTTGTCAGCCGTTTCTTTGCACTGAAGGGAGCGAAAGTGACATCCTGGTGCGGCGACAGAGAGAAGTTCCTCGGAAGATATCACGGATATGGCAATCCGGCAGGTGTGGCAGAGGGAACATTGTGTAACGAGGGAAATGAGAACGGCAACAGCTGCGGAGCACTCAGTACGGTGGTGCGGCTTGCACCGGGAGAGCACTGTGAGTTCGCATTTCTGGTTGGAATGAAAGAGGAACCTGAGGTGGCAGAGATTTTGGCCTCCTATGCGCTGCCGGAGCAGGTCTGTGGAAAGGAATTGCAGCAGCTGACCGATTACTGGCATGGAAAGCTTGCACATTTTCAGATAAAGACACCGAGTGAAGAATTCAATGCCATGATAAATACATGGAACGCCTATAACTGCTTTATGACATTTATCTGGTCGCGTGCAGCGTCGTTTGTCTACTGTGGACTGCGCAATGGATACGGTTATCGTGATACGGTACAGGATATACAGGGAGTCATTCACCTTGCACCGGAGATGGCAGTTGAAAAAATCAGGTTTATGCTTTCCGCACAGGTGGATAATGGAGGCGGACTGCCACTGGTAAAGTTTACACACAATCCGGGACATGAAGATACGCCGGATGATGCATCTTATGTAAAGGAAACCGGGCATCCGGCATATCGTGCAGACGATGCGCTCTGGCTGTTTCCGACCGTCTACAAGTATATAGCGGAGACCGGACATCTGGAATTTATGGATGAAGTGATTCCGTATGCAAACCGGGGAGAGGCGACTGTTTATGAGCATCTGAAGCGTGCCATCGATTTTTCCATGAACCATCTGGGAAAACACGGTATGCCGGCGGGGCTGTATGCCGACTGGAATGACTGCTTAAGACTGGGCAAAGAAGGGGAATCCACATTTGTTGCCATGCAGCTTTATTATGCGATGAATATATTGCGAAAGTTTGCAGAATACAAGCAGGATAAAGAAACGGCTGCCTATCTTGATGAAAAGCAGGAGGAACTGGGAAAATTGCTGCAGGAACTTTGCTGGAATGAGGACCGTTTTATCCGTGGATTTACAGAAGCAGGCGAAGTGATCGGAAAGCGCACAGATCCGGAGGCAAATATGTGGCTGAACCCGCAGAGCTGGGCGGTGATCAGCGGGCTGGCAAAAGCGGATCAGGCAGATATGGCACTTGAGAGGGTATATGAGAAATTAAACACGCCGTATGGTGCAATATTGATGGACCCGCCGTATCATGCGCACGCCTTTGACGGAGCACTGGCTGTCATCTATAATCCGGGTGCAAAAGAAAATGCAGGTATTTTCTCACAGTCGCAGGGATGGATTATCCTGGCGGAGGCATTGCGGGGACATGGAGACAGAGCATTTACTTATTTTATGGAAAATGCACCGGCTGCACAGAATGACCGTGCACAGATCCGCGTGATTGAACCTTATTGCTATGGACAGTTCACGGAAGGAAAGGCAAGTCCGAATTTCGGAAGGTCACATGTGCACTGGCTCACGGGAACTGCTTCCACGGTTATGGTCGGCTGTGTGGAGGGAATTCTGGGTATGCGTCCGGATTTCTATGGACTGCATCTTACGCCTGCAATTCCGCATGAATGGGAGGAGTTTGAAGTAAATAAAGTTTTCAGAGGCTGCCAGTTACATATTGTTGTGAAAAATCCGGGACATGTGCAGTCGGGATGCGACAGACTACTTGTAAATGGAGTCAGGATGCAGGGAGATTATATTCCGCAGGAAGTATTGAAAAAGCAGACAGAAATCGTATTGTATATGTCATAAGATGGGAGGAAAGATTCGTGGGAAAGATAGAATTTTTGGATCAGCAGGGAAGCTTCCGGGTGTATCAGCCGGAAGACTACAGTGGATTGTATTTTCCTCTTGCAGGAGACGGTGGGTTAAAATCCTGCATTACACCGACACTTGGCGGCGACAGCAAAAGGGATCAGAACCATTTCCTGATGGAGCCGGTCAGTATTGAAAATCTCCATAACAATAAAAATACAAGAAATTTCTGGTGCCGTATCAAAAACCGGGGATACTGGTCAGCCTGCGGTTCGTCGGCAGAGGCAGAATTTCTGCGGTTTACCGGAGAACAGGAGAAAAGCGTACTGGAAGCCGGATTTATGTGGCAGAAACTGACGCGGACATCCGCAGTCCATGGACTAAAAGCAGAGATTACTTCTTTTGTTACGGTAGACGGAGCGATGGAAGTGATGATGACGGAACTTACCAATATAACAGAGGAACCGCTTGAAATGACACCGATTGCAGTGATGCCGGTCTATGGAAGAAGTGCAGACAATATCAGGGATCACCGCCATGTGACTTCCCTGCTGCACCGGATCTGTACCACGGATTATGGGGTGGAGGTGATGCCTGCGATGTCGTTTGATGAGCGGGGGCATCAGAAGAATCATACAACGTATTTTGTATATGGTTCCACCGGAGAGGGAGAGGCACCGGCAGCTTTTTACCCGACCGTCGGGGAGTTTATCGGGGAGGGAGGTTCCTATCTCATACCGGAGGCAGTCCGGACAGAAAAGCCGGGAGCTGTGGCAGGAAGTAAGGCAGAGGGAAAAGAAGCAGTGGGAGCTCTTAAATTTGCGGAGATTTTATTAAAACCACATGAGACAGTCTGCTATCTGACTCTGGGCGGAATGACCGACGAGAGATCACAGATCGAACCTCTTACAGCATCTCTCAGACAAAGAAGCCAGGTAAAGGAAGCTTATGATGAAGTAAAACGGTACTGGACAAAGAAAGTAAACATCACATTTAAAACGGGTAATCCGGATGCAGACAATTATCTTAAGTGGATTACGTTCCAGCCAATTCTGCGGAGAATTTACGGCTGTTCGTTCCTGCCGTATCATGATTACGGAAAAGGAGGACGTGGCTGGCGGGATCTGTGGCAGGATTGTCTGGCATTGCTTCTCATGGACCCTTCCGCAGTCCGGCAGATGATCATCGACAATTACGGCGGTGTCCGGGTGGACGGAACCAATGCCACAATTATCGGAAATGCGCAGGGGGAGTTTATTGCGGACCGGAATCATATTACCCGTGTGTGGATGGATCATGCGTTCTGGCCGTTTGTGACGACAAAATTTTATATTGACCAGACAGGAGATCTCGAGATTCTTTTTGAGAAGGTTCCGTATTTTAAGGATCTGCAGTCCAAAAGAGGCACAGATCACGATACCGGATGGGACGAGACATATGGAAAATGCCAGCGCACAGAGGGTGGCGTCGTCTATTTCGGAAGTGTACTGGAACATCTGCTTCTTCAGAATCTCTGTGCATTCTACGATGTCGGCGCGCACAATGAGATGCGGCTGCACGGGGCAGACTGGAATGACGCGCTGGATATGGCATGGGAAAATGGAGAAAGCGTGGCATTTACAAGTGCTTATGCGGGAAATTTAAAAGAGATTGCGCACTGTATCCGGCTGTTAGAGCAGGAGACCGGCTGCAAGCGTTTTGAGATTGCAGAAGAGATGGGAATGCTGTTTGCAGGTGGCAGGGAGCTGTATGAGAATGTGGAAAAGAAACGAGGGATACTGGACGCCTATCTGGAGAAATGTGCACATAATCTCAGTGGTCAGACCATGATCGTAAAAGCAGAGCAGATCTGTAGCAATCTGGAGGAAAAAGCAGACTGGCTGATGGAGCATATAAGGATGCAGGAGTGGATTGCTGAGGATGAGGCACGCGGATGGTTTAATGGCTATTATGACGATCATAAGAATCCGGTGGAGGGCTGTAAAGACGGAAAGGTACGGATGATGCTGACGAGTCAGGTTTTTGCGATTATGAGCGGCACGGCAACACCGGATCAGATCCGCAAAATCTGCCAGAGTGCCGATAAATATCTGTATGATGAGAAAGCGGGCGGCTACCGTCTGAATACGGATTTTGGTGAAGAAAAAATGGATCTGGGAAGAATGTTTGGATTTGCTTACGGGGAGAAGGAAAACGGAGCAGTATTTTCCCATATGGCTGTCATGTACGCCAATGCACTGTACCGGAGAGGATTTGCGCGGGAGGGTAATAAAGCCCTGCAGGCTCTTCTTAACGCGGCAATGAATTTTGACAACAGCAGGATGTATCCGGGACTGCCGGAATATTATGATCTGTCAGGAAGAGGCATGTATGCATACCTGACGGGTGCGGCAAGCTGGTATCTCCTTACGATGGTTACGGAAGTATTCGGCGTAAAGGGGGTCATGGGAGATCTGGTAATTGCGCCGGCATTCATGCCGGAACAGTTTGATGCGCATGGAAATGCAGAAGTAAAGCTGATTTTTGCGGGAAAGAAATTCGACATCCGGTTCTCAAATCCGGAAAAGTGCGAGTGTAAAAAAGAGTGGATAAAAAGTGTCTTCTGCGATGAAAAGCAACTGGAACCGGAAGCGGGGGCAGCATATGCCGTGCGGATCAAAAAGGAATGGATCAAACAGCTGGATGCAGAAAAAGAGCATGTCATAAAAATCCTGTTTGGAAGATAGGAAGCAGATAGTGGTCTTCACAGGAGGCATACACGGTTCTTCGGGGGTAAACAATATTGCAGGAAGCACAGCATGCCAGATTCCTGGAGAAAAGCAGCTGGAGCATTCGTCGGGAAAAAATGCGCGTATTTCTTCCAGCCAGAGCTTTGCAGCTGATTCCGTGTCTCTTCCACGTTTGGACACACTGGCGGGCACATGTCCGACACACCGGAGACAATGGGCGGACTTTCTGGCAGCACTAACTGTGCTCCCTCATAGACAATATTAAACCGCGCGAACCGAAACTCGCTGCTATCAGCTATTGAAATCAGGGCAGATAGCAGCTCAGACATCGGCTTCGCGCGGTTATGTTTTTTTCGGGAGCACAGGTAAGTGCTGCACAAAAGTCCTACAAATTGTCTCGCGGAGTGCGGACATGCCCCGCCGGAGTGCTCCAAACTTGGAAAGACACGGATCATCGCAGCTGCAAATCACGGCTGGTTAGAAATGCCGTATTTTTTGTACCGAATGCTCCGGCTGTCTTTCGCTGGGAATCGCAGGACATATACTTTCTGCAATATTGCTTACCGCCAAAGGGGAACCGTGCCTGTCTCCGGTGGTGGCTTCTTCGCGGGGAGTTACCACATGGATTTGTAATATTTATTGCGGTATTTTTTGGGAGTCATACCGGTAAAGTTCTCGAACGTCTGGATAAAGTGGCTCTGCGAAGAAAAGGAAAGGTAATTGGCAATGTCTATGATGGACTTGTCAGAGTAGCGCAGGAGATGCGTTGCCTTTTCTATTTTTTTCTCGCGGATATAGTCACTGATGGAAATGCCGAGGTTCTGCTTGAATACCCGGGAGAGATAGCTCTCGGATAATCCGGTATATTCTGCCAGCACGGCGACGGTAATGCGTTCTTTGATATGACTGTAAATATAATCCACACACTGTACGACCGGCTTGGATAAGATGGAACTTTTTTTCTGAAGAACCATCTTGCCGGTAAAGTCTTTAGCCATTTCATGGTGAAGATCCGCAATCTGCCGGACGGTTGTGCAGGTGTCCATTTTCAGAATGTAAAAGTCACTCAGACGATAGGCCTGTTCCGGCTCCAAACCGCCGTCAATGCAGTAGCGTGTAAGCATGGCGGCAGTGACTACAAAATGATATTTTATGTTGGTAAGTGTATTGCGCGAGAGCACACCGGTTCCCTCCAGATGGATAAATGCATCCTCTTTGCAGTTGGCGACAACAGTTTCCATATCGCCTGTTTTGACTGCCGTATAAAAGGAATATTCCACGGTTGGCGGTCGGTGAAGGGTCTCAAGTTCACTGCTTTTTAATTCGGTCTCGTACCATTCTTCTGAAAAGGCCATTGGCTGTTTCCTCCGTAAAATAAGAATATGGTTATTATGACATGAATCTGATATTTTTACAATTGATTTAGTATATTCCAGTCATAAAATTCAGTACAATTCTATCTGTAATCAAGAAGACGGCAGACATTATAGGGAAAGGGTCTGACGTTGAAAAACTAAAATACAGGGAGGAATTGAAGTATGAAACAGCGGGTTATCAGCTTAATGCTGACAGTGGCTATGGGGGCTACTTTACTTGCAGGATGTGGAAGCAGTGCCACAGACAGTGCCAATGCCGGAGCAGACAGCGGCAAGGAGAGTGCAGCGGCTGCAGGCACAGAGTCGGACGAGAAAGATTTCAGTGGTGAGGGAAAGGTAATTAACATCTATTCCTGGAACGATGAGTTCCGTACACGTCTTGAGGCAGTATATCCGGAGGTGGAATCTACTTCCTCAGACGGAACGGTAACAACGCTGAAGGATGGAACAGAGATTCACTGGGTGATCAATCCGAATCAGGATGGTGTATATCAGCAGAAGCTGGATGAAGCGCTTATGAATCAGGCAGATGCTGCGGCAGATGACAAGGTAGATATCTTCCTGTCCGAGACGGATTATGTATTTAAATATACCGATAAGGATGCGGATGTTGCCATGCCTCTGACAGATCTTGGAATTGATCCTGAGACGGATCTGGCGGATCAGTATGATTTTACGAGAACTACGCCTTCTGATTCTGACGGTGTGCAGAGAGGATCTACCTGGCAGTGCTGTCCGGGACTTTTAGTATACCGCCGCGATATTGCAAAGGATGTATTCGGAACAGATGATCCTGAGGCAGTCGGCGAGAAGGTGAAGGACTGGGCAACCATCAAGGACACCGCGGCAGAGTTAAAGGCAAAAGGATATTATACCTTTGCATCCTATGCGGATACGTTCCGTCTGTACGGCAACAGTATTGATGAATCCTGGGTTCAGCCGGGAGATACCACCGTCAAAGTAGATCAGAAAATCATTAACTGGGTGAATGATTCTAAGGAATGGCTGGATGCCGGTTATCTGGACAGCAACATCAAGGGTCAGTGGAATGATGACTGGAATAAGTCCATGGGCTCCCAGTCCAAGGTTTTTGCATTCCTGCTTCCGGCATGGGGCATTGACTTTGTGCTGAATCCGAACTGGGATGGAGAGGCCGGCAACTGGGCAGTTACGAACCCGCCACAGGAATATAACTGGGGTGGTTCCTACATCCATGCGGCAACAGGAACAGATAATGTAAAATATGCGAAGGATATTATTCTTGCAATGACAAGCAATCAGGACAACCTGTTAAAGATTTCACAGGATTACTCTGATTTCACGAATACGAAGTCCGGAATGGCAGAGGCAGCAAAGGATGATGCAGACTTCTCGTCAGAATTCCTTGGCGGACAGAATCCGTTTGTCTACTTTGCACCGGTAGCTGAGAATATCAAGATTGCTCCGTTATCTGCATACGATCAGGGATGCGTGGAACTGATTCAGAATTCGTTCAGCGATTATCTGCAGGGAAATGTAGATTTTGATAAGGCAAAGGCAAACTTTGAGACAGCAATCAAAGAGCGTTATCCGGATATCACAGAAGTTCAGTGGCCGGAATAAGACCATGACTGCGGAGCAATTTTGCTCCGCAGAACTATTATGGCAGAGAGGGCAAAGGAATGAAAAAAAAGAAAAAAAGTATCAGCTATGGAAAATGGGGACAGATATTTATTCTTCCGTTTTTTATTATCTATTTTATTTTTTCGCTGATTCCGTTGGCAGATACCGTCAGATACAGTTTTTATGAATATTACCGTTCCGGAATTAAGGAGGTCGGACCTAATTTCGTTGGAATGGCAAATTATATCAGTCTGCTGAAATCCGATATGCTGGCATATGGAAAAAACACGCTGATTCTGTGGCTGATCGGTTTTATCCCGCAGATTGTGATCGCACTTGTTCTTGCGAGCTGGTTTACGGATGCCAGATTAAAGATACATCACAAACAATTTTTTAAGGTTGTCATTTATCTGCCCAATCTGATCATGGCATCTGCATTTGCACTTTTATTTTTTACACTGTTTTCCACGAGTGGACCGGTCAATTCCATTCTGATGTCTCTGGGATGGATCAATAGCCCGATTGATTTTATGGGATCTGTTTTTGGCACGCGTTCCCTGATTGGACTTATGAATTTCCTGATGTGGTTTGGCAATACGACGATTATGCTGATGGCAGCAATCATGGGAATCAGTGTGGAGGTATTTGAGGCCTGCGAGATCGATGGGTGCAACAGTCTGCAGAGATTTTTCTATATTACGCTTCCGATGATCCGACCGATTCTTGCATATACACTGATTACCTCGATTATCGGCGGATTGCAGATGTTTGATGTGCCACAGATCTTAACGAACGGTCAGGGAAATCCGGACCGGACATCCATGACACTGATCATGTTCTTAAATAATCATTTAAAGAGCAAGAACTATGGTATGGCAGGAGCGTTATCTGTTTATCTGTTCATCATCAGTGCGATCTTATGTTTTATCGTGTATAAGATGACAAATGATAATGATCCGGACGGATCGAAGGCAGCGGCGAAAAAAGCTGCCAGAGAAGAAAGAAGAAGGAGGAGATAAAACATGAAATCAAAATCAGGAAACAGTTTGCGGAGTGTTCTGGCGCATATTGTGTTGATTGTACTGTCATTTATGTGTCTGTTCTTCTTCTATATTCTGATTATCAATGCAACCCGTTCTCATGCGGAGCTGCAAAAGGGGTTTTCGGCATTGCCGGGCACCCATCTGCTGGAAAATTTAAAGAATGTGGCAAATGACGGAAGCTTCCCGATGTTCCGCGGAATTATAAATAGTATCTGTATCTCGACTGCCTGTGCGGGTTTGTGTACTTACTTTTCCGCGTTGACGGCATATGGTCTGTATGCTTATGAATTTAAGACCAGAAAGATAGCATTTACCTTTATCATGGCAATTTTGGTCATGCCGACTCAGGTAACGGCAATGGGATTTTTGCGGCTGATCACGAAAATGGGGTTGTATGATACCTGGTATCCGCTCATTATTCCAAGCATCGCGTCGCCTGCGGTATTCTATTTTATGTACAGCTACCTGCAGTCATCACTGCCCCTGTCCTTAGTGGAGGCGGCAAGAATCGACGGCTCAGGCGAATTCAGGACGTTTAACTGTATTGTGCTGCCGATTATGAAGCCGGCGCTCGCGGTACAGGCGATTTTCACTTTTGTCGGTTCCTGGAATAACTACTTTGTTCCGGCACTGATTCTTCAGACCAAGAGCAAAATGACAGTGCCGATCTTAATTGCGACATTGCGTGGAGCAGACTATATGAACTTTGACATGGGAAAAGTTTACATGATGATTACGGTGGCGATTGTGCCGATCATTGTGGTATATCTTTTATTATCAAAATATATTATCGCCGGTGTGACACTTGGTGGAGTGAAAGAGTAAACACGATCTGGACAGAGAATCATATGGAAGAAAATTCTGTATGGTTCTTTCTGTCATTTTGAAGGGAAAAGCAGAGAATATGGAAAAAAGAGAATGGAGATATAGTGGAACCATAGAGGAAAGAACGTCCATCCGGGAGCAGGTGCATGATGTTCTGGCAAGAAAAGTGGCAGAAGAGGCAATGGTTTTATTAAAAAATGAATCGCTTCTGCCGCTGCCTTTGGATGTTCCTATGGCGCTGTTTGGAAGCGGGGCAAAAAAGACGGTAAAAGGTGGAATCGGCTCAGGGGATGTCAACAACCGGAAGACAATTTCTGTCTATCAGGGACTGCTGGAAGCGGGCGCAATGATCACAAGTGAAGCGTGGCTGTGCGACTATGAAAAGCGGTATGAGCAGGCGAGAGAGGAATGGAAAAAACTGGTTCTCGAAGAAACAAAACGGGTTGAGAATCCGTTTGACGCATATTCCAATCATCCGTTCTGTTTCCCGGAGGGAAGAGCGGTTACAGAACAGGACATTGCCGGGGCAGGGGTGGCAGTTTATGTGCTGAGCCGCATTTCAGGTGAGGGAAGTGACCGCAGAAAAGGGCGTGGCGACTATGAATTAAGCCGCAGGGAACAGGAAGACCTGTTATTTTTGAATGAGAAAAAGATTCCGGTAGTGCTCCTGCTGAACACCGGTGGTCCGGTAGAACTGACAGATATTTTAAAGCAGGCAAAAAATATACGGGCTGTGTTAAATATTTCCCAGCCGGGACAGGCAGGTGGTTATGCGATGGCGGACATCCTGTTTGGAAAGGCGGTTCCAAGTGGAAAATTAACGGCAACATGGGCGAGACATTACGGGGATTATCCGTCAGCGGATACTTATGGATACAGGAACGGAGATCTGGAAAAGGAAGAATACCGGGAGGAAATTTTCGTTGGATACCGTCATTTTGACCGGGAAAATCTGCCGGTATTATTTCCGTTCGGGTACGGACTTTCCTACACATCATTCCAAATCCGCCAGCGGTCTGTACGCGAGGAAACGAATTCCCTGGAACTTGCAGTGTCTGTGCAGAATACGGGTGGAACCTATGCCGGGAAGGAGACAGTGCAGGTCTATGCGACATTCCCGCAGACCGGAATGGAAAAAGAAAAAAAGCGGCTGGTGGGATTCGCCAAAACAAAATGTCTGCTGCCGGGGGAAATACAGCAGCTGGAGATTAAAATACCAAAAAACATGCTTGCAAGTTTTTCGGAAGAACAGAGTGCCTGGTATCTGGAAGCCGGAACGTATGGCATATGGATCGGTGCCGATTCACAAAAGTTAGAACAGGCAGGGGAATTTGATGTGTACGAACGGACGATCACAGAGCACACATGCCGGCTGGAGGCAGCAGAGAGCGATGCAGGAAAACTTTCTGCCGCTGAAGAGCAAAAAGTGCATCTGACCGGAAAAATACCGGCAGAGGAACTGATTCCGCTCTTATATGGCCATGTGGAACAAAACAGCAGTACACTCGGCGCGGCGGGAATCCGTGTCCCGGGATCAGCGGGAGAGACAACACATGCGCTGGAACAGCCCTATGGAATAAGGTCGTTAATCATGGCGGACGGACCGGCAGGAATCCGGCTGCATCAGTCGTATGAGGTAGACGCAGATTCGGGGAAAGTCTATGGAAAAAGTGTACTGGGAGCACTGGAAAATGGCTATCTGGAGCCGATGCAAAAGCATGAGAATGCCAAGACCTACTATCAGTTCTGTACGGCGTTTCCGGTCGGAACGGCAATGGCGCAGACCTGGAATGAGGAACTGCTGCAGTCTTTCGGAAGAGCGGTATCACATGAAATGAAAGAATTCCATATTGATCTGTGGCTGGCACCGGGAATGAATATCCAGAGAAATCCGCTGTGCGGGCGGAATTTTGAATACTATTCGGAAGATCCATTTCTCTCAGGCAAGATGGCTGCTGCGGTTGTCCGCGGTGTACAGGAGGAGGGAACCTGTGGAGCTGTGATCAAGCATTTTGCATGCAACAATCAGGAAGACAACCGTATGGGGGTCGATGTGCATATTTCAGAGAGAGCCCTAAGGGAGATCTATCTTAGGGGATTTGAGATTGCAGTCAAAGAAAGCGCACCGGTTGCAATCATGACATCCTACAACCGGGTCAATGGAGTTCACGCGGCAAACAGCAGAGCGCTATGCACTGTAATTGCCAGAGAAGAGTGGGGATTTGACGGTGTACTCATGTCGGACTGGAGTACAACAGCGCCGGAAGACGGCAGTATTCCATGGAAGTGTATCGAAGCCGGAAATGATCTGATTATGCCGGGAAGTGAGAAAGATGATGCGGATATCCGGCAGGCGTATGCAGACGGAAGGCTGTCGGAAAAGGAAATCCGTCTCTGTGCGGGAAGAATTATTTCACTGATAAATAAATTAGATAAAAAGACAAAAAAGTGACATTGGAAAGACAAGAAACAGGTAGTCTCCATGACTGTCTCCTGTTATACTCTGCTCATAAGGTACACTTATGGAAAGGAGCACAAACAGGGGGGAATCATGGAGATTTATTCAATTAAAGACGAAAAGTTCCGCAGGTATGGGAAAGTCTGGAGCGGCTTTGACTGCACGAGACTGATCCGCGAGATGGAACACACGCCGCTGCCGGAGGATGTCATTTATGTGCCATCCATGGAGGAACTGGAGGTGCTGCCGGAGGCGGGAGAGTTTGCCAGACGGATCTACGGCGGACTTCCGATTCAGATCGGTTATTGTAACGGCAGCAATCACAGATTAAATGCGTTGGAGTATCACCGCAATTCGGAGATCAATATTGCGGTGACCAATATGGTGCTGCTGTTAGGATGGCTGCCGGATGTGACCGATGCGTTTACTTATGACACATCCAAGGTGGAAGCATTTTTTGTCCCGGCGGGAACGGTTGTTGAGATGTATGGAACGACACTTCATTATGCGCCGTGCAATGACGGGGAGGAAGGATTTAAATGTATTGTGATTCTTCCGAAAGGAACGAATACAGAGATTGATTTTGCCTTGCCCAAAAGCGGAGAGGATGCGCTTATGACTGCGAAGAACAAGTGGCTGATCGCACATGAGGAAGCAGGAATCCGTGGTGTTTTTAACGGACTTTTGGGGGTCAATATTGAGGTGTAAGAAAGATACAGGAAAAACGGAACAGGAAGGTTTCTATTTTTGAAACGGAAAGGAGATTTTTATGAACAAAGAAAATATGCCGGAGATTAAGATCGGAGTTGTGGCAGTCAGCAGAGACTGCTTCCCGGAGAGCCTGTCGGTGAACCGGAGAAAGGCGTTAATGGACGCTTACACGAAAAAGTACGGAAAGGATCACATCTATGAATGTCCGATCTGCATCGTGGAGAGCGAAATACATATGGTGCAGGCACTGGAGGATGTGAAGGCGGCCGGGTGTGATGCACTGGTCGTATACCTCGGCAATTTTGGACCGGAGATCGCCGAGACACTGCTGGCAAAGCATTTTGACGGACCGAAAATGTTTATTGCTGCGGCGGAAGAATCCGGGGACAGTCTGCTGGATGGCAGAGGGGATGCTTACTGTGGAATGTTAAATGCCAGCTATAACTTAAAGCTTCGCAATATCAGGGCATACATTCCGGAGTATCCGGTTGGAACGGCAGAGGAATGTGCGGACATGATTCATGAATTTGAGCCGATCGCCCGCGCGGTAGTTGCGCTTTCCAATTTAAAGATCATAAGCTTCGGACCAAGACCGTTAAATTTCCTTGCCTGCAACGCACCGATAAAGCAGCTTTACAATCTGGGTGTGGAGATTGAGGAAAATTCAGAGCTTGATTTATTCGAGGCGTTCCATAAACATGACGGGGATGAGAGAATCCCGGCGGTTGTGGCAGAGATGGAGGCGGAGCTTGGAGCCGGGAATAAAAAGCCGGAAGTGCTTGCAAAGCTGGCGCAGTATGAACTGACCTTAAAAGACTGGGTGCGCGATCACAAGGGCTACCGCAAGTATGTGGCGATTGCGGGCAAGTGCTGGCCGGCATTCCAGACACAGTTCGGTTTTGTCCCGTGTTACGTCAACAGCCGTCTGACCGGACAGGGAATTCCGGTGTCCTGCGAGGTGGATATTTACGGCTGTTTAAGCGAGTTCATCGGCACCGTGGTGAGCGAAGATGCCGTGACACTGCTTGACATCAATAACTCGGTGCCGGCAGATATGTATGAGGAAGAGATCGAGGGAAAATATCCATATACGTTAAAGGACACCTTTATGGGATTCCACTGTGGAAATACCACTTCCGGAAAGCTTGCGTTCTGTGAGATGCGCAATCAGAAGATCATGGCGAGAAGCCTTCCGGTCGAGGTGACAAACGGAACCCTTGAGGGGGACATCATGCCGGGGGACATTACGTTTTTCCGTCTGCAGAGCACCGCAGACTGCGAGCTCCGCGCTTATATCGCACATGGGGAGGTGCTTCCGGTGGCGACAAGATCTTTTGGATCGATCGGTGTTTTCGCCATCCCGGAGATGGGAAGATTTTACCGCCATGTGCTGATTGAGAAGAATTTCCCGCACCACGGCGCGGTGGCATTCGGACATTACGGCAAGGCGCTGTACGAAGTATTTAAGTATATCGGTGTGCCGGTGGAGGAGATCGGCTACAATCAGCCGGCAGGCGTGCGCTATCCGACGGAGAATCCGTTTGCATAGAAAAGTCTTGCAGTGCATAGCGAAATCTTGCAATGATAAGAAAAGGGGAGAGTATGTTATATATAGGAATTGATCTTGGCACATCAGCAGTAAAATTGCTGCTGATGGATGTCGATGGTAAAATAAAAAAAATTGCATCGCGCACCTATGATCTTTCATTTCCACATCCGGGCTGGTCGGAACAGAATCCGGCAGACTGGTATGAACAGTCGATCGACGGCTTAAAAGAACTTCTGGCGGAATGTGATAAAAGCCAGGTGGCGGGGATCAGTTTCGGGGGACAGATGCATGGTCTGGTGACATTGGATGAGCGGGATGAAGTGATTCGTCCGGCGATCCTCTGGAACGACGGTCGCACGGCAGAAGAGACCGATTACTTAAATCAGGTGATCGGAAAGGAAACACTGTCGGGATATACCGCGAATATTGCCTTCGCCGGATTTACGGCGCCAAAGATTCTCTGGATGCAAAAGCATGAGCCAGATCTGTGGAAACGGGTGAAAAAGATCATGCTGCCGAAAGATTATCTGGCATACCGCCTGTCCGGAACGTTCTGCACCGATTATTCGGACGCCTCCGGTATGCTGCTCCTTGATGTGGAGCACCGGGCATGGTCGGAGCAGATGCTTGAGATCTGCCATGTGGAAAGAGAGCAGCTTCCGAAGCTTTATGAGAGCTATGAGGTGGTGGGAACCTTAAAGCCAGAGATCGCGGAAGAACTGGGACTTTCTCCTGAAGTAAAGATCATTGCGGGAGCGGGCGATAATGCGGCGGCAGCCGTCGGCACCGGGACGGTCGGTGAGGGGAGATGCAACCTGTCGCTTGGAACGAGCGGCACGCTCTTTATCTCCAGTGAGAAGTTTGGTGTGGACGCACACAATGCCCTGCATTCCTTTGATCACGCGGATGGCGGTTATCATCTGATGGGGTGTATGCTCTCGGCGGCATCCTGCAACAAGTGGTGGATGGATGAGATTTTAAAGACGACGGAGTATGCGCGGGAGCAGGAAAAGATTAAAAATCTGGGAGAAAACCGGGTATTTTTCCTGCCTTATCTGATGGGGGAGCGCTCTCCGCACAACGACCCGGATGCGAGAGCCATGTTCCTTGGAATGTCGATGGACACCACACGGGAAGATATGACGCAGGCGGTGTTAGAAGGCGTAGCGTTCGGTCTCAGGGATTCCCTCGAGGTGGCGCGCAGTCTGGGCATCCGGATCGAACGCTCCAAGATCTGCGGCGGCGGTGCAAAGAGCCCGCTGTGGAAGAAGATTCTTGCAGCCGTTTTAAACCTTAAGCTTGATCTCATAGAGAGCGAGGAGGGACCGGGATATGGCGGAGCGATCCTTGCGGCAGTGGGCTGCGGGGAATATGAGAGTGTACAGGCGGCATGTGAGAAGCTGGTGCATGTTGTTGACACCGTTGAGCCGGATCCGGTGCTGGTGGAGAAGTATGAGGCGCGCTATCAGGAATTCCGGAAGCTGTATCCGGCTGTGAAAGCACTTTTCCCGTTTACGTGAAATAGAATTCTGCAAAAATGCGGCTGTCGCATTAGAGGAATCGTTGGCTTTCAGCGATAAGTGATATTATGAGAAGTATGCCACTACGATTTCGGTTGGAATACCTACGGAACATTCTGTTCAAAAAATGCGGTATTTCTAACCAGCCGGTGACTGCATCTGCGATGATCCGTGTCTTTCCAAGTTTGGAGCAATCCTAGGGTGCATGTCCGCACCCCAGAGACAATTTGTAGGACTTTTGTGCAGCACTTACCTGTGCTCCCGTAATATAACATAACCGCGCGAAGCAGATGTTTGAGCTGCTATCTGCCCTAATTTCAATAGCTGATAGCAGCGAGTTCTGTTCGCGCGGTTTAATAATGTCTATGAGGGAGCACAGTTAGTGCTGCCAGAAAGTCCGCCCATTGTCTCGGGTGTGTCGGACATGCACCCGTCGGATTGTCCAAACGTGGAAGAAACACGGAATCAGATGCAGTCATCCGGCTGGAAGAAATACACCCATTTTTTTCAACGAATGTTCCATCTGCAGTTCCAGCCGAAATCTGTATCATGTGCTTCCTGTAATATCACTTATCGCTGAAAGGGATAACATCTGCTACATGCGACAGCCTTATTTTTGCGGATATTTCACGTAAAGTGAAAAGGCTTTACTTGCACTGGGCGAAGAAGGCGCTTATAATGTGTTCTGATAAGAGAACGGCGCAGGGAGGAAGAGAAGATGATCATAAGACATGCGGCAATGGAGGACTTAAAGGCGGTTACAGAGCTGGAAGCAAAGTGCTTTCCTGCGGCGGAAGCGGCGGGGAGAGCGGCATTTTTCGATCGGCTGGCAAGTTTTCCTGATCATTTCTGGCTGCTCTACGAGGATGAAAAACTGGTATCCATGATTAACGGCATGGCAACCGACGAGGAGCATCTGACCGACGCGATGTATGAACATGCCGATATGCACAGCAAGGATGGTGCGTGGCAGATGATCTTTGGTGTGGCGACGGACCCCGCAGAGCAGGGAAAGGGATATGCGGCAGCGCTGATGCGCAGGGTAATTGCGGATACAAAGTCACAGGGGAAAAAGGGACTGGTGCTGACCTGTAAGGAGAGACTGCTTTCGTTTTACAGGCAGTTCGGCTACCGGAATGAGGGCGTGTCCGGATCGGAACACGGAGGCGCTGTGTGGTATGAAATGCGTCTGACTTTTTAGAATAAGGAGAAAAACATGGAAGAATATCTGATCAAAAATACAACAAGAGAACAGCGGGAGCAGATCGTAAAAGATTCCCTGGGATACAGTGAGTTAGGATGCGATGATGCCATGGACGGGTATGATATGTATCTGCCTTATATTGAGGGAATCAAGGAACTTCGTGAGATCACGATGGAATATCAGGCGCAGTATGTGCGTGATATGGAGCGCGAGGAGCGCGGGCGCTGCAATCTGTACTAGAAACGGTGCCATTTTTCCTTCAAGAAACATCAAAATATAACCTTGAAATTATCATAAGAACCCGTGAGAACATATCTGAATTGCGGAGATGTTCTCACGGGTTCTTTTTTTCAAAATCTTTAAAAATGTAAAAAAAGAAAAAACTTATACACTAAGTGTATATGATCAGCAGAAACATATACACTAAATAAGCGGAGAAAGAAGCGACAGGAAGAAAAGAAGCGGATTATTGGAAAAAACAGACAAAAAGAGAGTTGAAAAAGAAAGCATTTTGTATGAAAATGAGTATAGATGAAGGATACAAAATTTATACACTATGTGAAATTGACAGTCAGAAAGAAAAAACATATAGTAAGCGTATCGAAGAGATCAGCGATTTCTTATGAGGAACCATATGAAGGGAAACAGAGAGCAGATATACGAATTTGTAAAACTCCACAGCTTCGTGAATGCCAATCACGGGATCTCTACTAATGAGATCGCAGAGGCACTCGGAATGCAGCGCACCAACGTCAGCACTGCACTGGGCGAACTCCTCCGGGAAGGCAGGGTAAAAAAGAGCAGCAGCCGGCCGGTCTTATATTCGCTGACGGAAGCGTTTGCGGATGAGGAGGGAGCGTTCCGGGAACTGGTGGGATATGACGGCAGTTTAAAATACGCCGTTCAGCTTGCCAGGGCGGCACTTTTGTATCCGCACCGCGGACTGAATGTCCTTCTGATCGGAAGAGAGGGAAGCGGCAGAAAATACATGGCGGAAGTGATGCACAAAGCTGCCGTACAGCAGGGACTGGTTGCGGAACAGGCGCCGTTTGTAATGTGTGACTGCATGGATTTCGGAGCGGACGATGCGGCAACGATCGCAGAACTGTTCGGAGACGGCGTGCAGGGAGGAATGCTCGCGGAGGCAGCCACGGGAATCCTGTTTTTACATAAGATACAGTTCCTGTCGGTGAACGTCAGACGCAAGCTGCTCCGCTGTTTTGTGGAGGCGGAGGATGCGCGGGAACTGCCGATGATTTTTCTCTCCTGCGACGACAAGGCGCTGGATGTGATTTCCCTGCTGGAAGACCACGTGCTGGCGGAGATAAGGCTCCCGTCCCTTACGGAGCGCCCGCTTTTAGAGCGGCGGAAGCTGCTGGAACATTTTCTGGTGGCGGAGGCATGCAGAACGAAGCGCACGATCACGCTGGAGTCCGAGGTGCTCACCTGCCTGATGCTGTTCCCTTGTGAAAAGGAGATACTGACCTTAAAGACACAGATCCGGAAAGCCTGCATGAATGCTTATCTGCGGGACTACATGGATCACGGGGGAGAACTTCACCTCTACATCAGCGACTTTGATCCGTCTGTGCGCAAGGGATTCTTAAACTACCGCGCGGACAAGGAGGCGGTGGATGCGCTGGTAAAACCGCAGATGCGCTATTCCTATCAGGAAGGGGGCGTGACGGTACTTGCACCGGAAATGCCGCCTGCCGAGGAGACGCAGGTCAGCGAGCCACAGATCCGGACGGACGAACCGTCGCCAGTACTTTTATTTGTCTTTTACGGACAGGGAGTCGCGCGGGCACTCTCAGATACCATCGAGGAGCAGCTTCACCGCGGAAACGTGTATGCCGTTGACATTCCTTACGAACAGAAGGATGAACAGACCTACGAGCTGCTGCGGCAAAAACTGCTCGCGATCGATAGAGGGGCGGGAGTCCTTGCCGTGTATGACCAGAAGGTATTGCAGCAGATGTTGTATACAATTTCCTGCGAGACAGGAACACAGCTCCGCGCGGTAGCGCTTCCGGTCACAAGATTCGGAATGGAGTGGTCGAAGGGGGCGGCAATCGCCGATGGGGTGGACCGGGTTTACCGGATGGCGGCAGAGTCGCTCGGGGCGCTGTGGCATTCCCCAAAAAAAGTAATCGTTACGCTCTGCACCACAAGTGAGGGTGTTGCGCTGCAGATGAAGCAGTATCTCATCCAGCATAAAGCCTGCACGGACGCGGAGGTGATTGCCTTATCCTTATCGGACCGGAACCTGCTGCGGGAAAAACTGCTGGAACTTATGCAGGGAGCAGTGATCCTGTGTATTATCGGAACGTATGATCCGGACATTCTGGCGATTCCGTTTCTGTCAGCGGCGGATGTGCTGGCGGTGCCGGTGGAGCGTCTGCCGGAGCTTTTGCGCACACAGCGCATGGAAAAGGCGGAGGTTGATTTTGATGAAATGTTCCGCTGTCTGGGCGATCATCTGGAATATGTGGACATCGGCCGCTTAAAGGAGGCGCTCATGGAACTGGCGGAGCAGATTGAGGGAAAATACCCGATGTCGTTAGATACCAAGACAGGGCTTGTGATGCACATTGCCTGCGCAGTCAACCGGATTGCGGGAAGGGGCGTTTCCATAGAGAATCCGCACCGCGAGGAAATTGTGCAGAACTATCACGGGGTATACCGGGATCTGCGAAAATATGTAGCGCCGGTCGAGCGGAAATTCCACATGATTTTTTCCGACGACGAGATGGCGAACATCATTTCCATATTGATGCAGATTCAGGAATAAGACAGAGGCGGTCACGGAGGTGGGCAGAATGGATGAAATCGATGAGACAGAACGGCAAAGAGAGGCGGCGATGGAGATCATTGCGAAGGCAGGTGCGGCGAGAAGCTGCGCGTTTGCAGCGATTCACAGAGCAAAGGCATTTGATTTTGGCGGAGCCGCGGAGCAGTTGGATGAGGCGGAACGCTATGCCACGGAGGCACATAAGGTGCACACGGAGCTTCTGGTGAGAGAGGCGGGCGGACAGCAGACAGACGGAGGATTGCTGGTGGCGCACGCGCAGGACCATTTTATGATGGCGACGCTGGCGCAGGAGCTTGCGGAGGAGATCGTGGATGTCTACCGTGCGCTTGGGGAGACAAAAGGAGGCAGTCAATGAAGATATTACTTGTCTGCAGCGCGGGAATGTCGACCGACATTCTGCGCGGGGAACTGATAAAGTATGCAAAAAAGGAGCAGCTTCCACTGGAAGTGAAGGCTGTCGGGGTACATGCCTACAAGGAATACTGCACGGGGTATGATGTGATCCTTCTGGGACCGCAGATCGCATACCGCAGGGAAAAGATTGCGGCGGAGTGCGGAAATCTGCCGGTGCTTGCCATTGCGCCGGGGGACTATGCCGCGGGAAATGCCGCACACATACTGGAACAGGTAGAGACCACACTGCGTGGATTAGATGAATAAGCGAAGAATGAAAGGAGAACGCATATGATTTGCATCGAGGGAAAAACCGCTTTTAGCGGAATCGCAATCGGCCCGATCCGGGAGTTTGCCAAGAAGAGCAGCGCGGTGAGAAGATCACATGTTGATGATACCGCAGCTGAGTGCACGCGTTTTGAGGAGGCGAAAAAAGTCGCCATGGAGGAGTTGGGAGCACTCTACGACAAAGCGGTAAAGGAAGTCGGAGAGGACAATGCGGCGATCTTCGAGGTACATCAGATGATGCTGGACGATGAGGATTACTGCGATTCCATCCGCAACATTATCACGACACAGGAGGTCAATGCAGAGTTTGCCGTTGCCACGACAGGGGACAACTTCGCGGCGATGTTCGCCGGCATGGATGATGAGTATATGAAGGCGCGTTCGGCGGACGTCAAGGATATTTCCGAGCGTTTAATCGCCGTTTTGCATCACGGCAGCGGCGCACAGTCCATGGAGATGGAGCAGGCGATCATTCTGGCGGATGATCTGGCGCCGAGCGAGACGATCCAGCTTGACCGTTCCAAGGTGCTGGCATTTGTGACGAGAGAGGGATCGACGAATTCCCACACCGCAATCCTTGCCCGCACCATGAACATTCCGGCACTGGTATGTACGCCGGCGCCGGACGGCATGGATGGCAAAATGGCGATTGTGGACGGCATGGCGGGCAAAATCATCATTGAGCCGGAGGAGAGTGTTCTGGCGGAGTATCAGAAGAAGAAGGAAGACGAGAGCAAACGCAAAGAACTGTTATCGGCGTTGAAGGGTAAGCCGACCGCAACAAAATCCGGCAAATCCATTAAGCTGTACGCGAATATCGGCGGCATCGGCGACGTTGGCGCGGCGTTAATGAATGATGCGGAGGGAATCGGACTGTTCCGCAGTGAGTTCTTATACCTGCAGAATGACCATTATCCGACGGAGGAGGAACAGTTTTCCGCATACAAGAGTGTAGCGGAGATGATGGGCGGCAGAAAAGTTATCATCCGTACATTGGATATCGGTGCAGATAAGAAGATTGACTACTTTAAGCTGGACAAAGAGGATAACCCGGCGCTCGGCTACCGTGCAGTGCGCATCTGCCTGGACCGCCCGGAGATTTTTAAGACACAACTTCGCGCGCTGTACCGTGCGAGTGCGTTCGGTAACATTGCCATTATGGTGCCGATGATTATTTCCGTCTGGGAGGTACAGAAGGTCAAGGAGATCATGGCGGAGATCCGTGCAGAACTTGATGCACAGAAGATTCCGTACGGCAAGGTGGAATTCGGTATTATGATCGAGACACCGGCGGCGGTCATCATTGCCGATGAACTGGCAAAGGAAGTGGATTTTTTCAGTATCGGAACCAACGATCTGACACAGTATACACTGGCAATCGACAGACAGAATGCAAAGCTTGATATGTTCTATGATTCCCACCATCCGGCAGTGCTTAAGATGATTCAGATGGTCATCGACAGTGCGCATAAGGAGGGTATCTGGGCAGGAATCTGCGGGGAACTCGGCGCAGATACAACATTGACGGAACAGTTCGTTGCGATGGGAATCGACGAATTGTCCGTATCACCTGCGATGGTACTTCCGGTGCGTGAGCGCGTTGTCGGAATGGAGTAAATAAAAGCCACATAATTAAAAAAAGAAAGGAAATGGAAAACATGAAAACATTCGATTACACCGTAAAAGACGAACTTGGAATTCACGCAAGACCGGCAGGTCTTCTGGTAAAGGAGGCAAAGAACTTCACCAGCAAGATCACCATCAAGAAGGGTGAGAAGGAAGTGGACGCTACCAGAGTGATGGCAGTGATGGCGCTTGGCGTAAAGCAGGGCGAGACAGTGACCGTCAACGTGGACGGCGCGGATGAGGATGCCGCTGTTGCAGCGATGAAGGCATTCTTCGAGAAAGAACTGTAAAGACCGAAAAAGAGTAACTCCGGCGGATTCGTAAGTCTGCCGGAGTTTTTTATGGGACTGCCGCAATAAGCATAGACCCCTTTTGGGTGATAAGTAATATTATTAGAAAACCACACCGTAGGATTTCAGATGAAAATGCAGATGGAAATTCGGTTCAAAAAATGTGGCATTTCTAACCAGCCGGATGTTTGCATCTTTGATGATCCGTGTCTTTCCAAGTTTGGAACACTCCGCGGGTCATGTCCGCATCCCGGAAGACAATTTGTAGGACTTTTGTGTGTGTCCCTTATTGGCACCAGACAACAGATGGCATAAATGCCACCTTTATGTCGAACAAAACATAACCGCGCGAAGCCGCTGTCTGAGTCGGCATCTGCCCTATTTTCAATAGCAGATGCCGGCGAGTTCGGTTCGCGCGGTTTTATATTGTCTGTGAAGAGGTGCCATTAGGGACACCAGAAAGTCCGCCCATTGTCTCCGGTGTGTCGGACATGCACCCGTCGGATTGTCCAAACGTGGAAGAGACACGGAATCCGATGCAAACATTCAGCTGGAAGAAATGCTCACATTTTTCTCAACCGAATTTCCACTTGCATTTCCACATGAAATCCCCAAGTGTGTTTTTAATAATATTACTTATCAGAGTAAAGAGCGATATGCTTATTGCGGCAGCCCCATAAAATGCTCCGCTGTACATGTGAAGTGGGATTTGGTAGAATAAAAGATATGAAAATGATGCTTGACAAGAAGAAAATAGTTAGGATAAACTAATTCGGCGGATAAAAGGAGCGGGAGACAAATGAAGCTGTTTCGGGGAGCGGTAGATACGATAAAAAGAGTGTACCGGTATGAGAAGACAACCGGCATGGATGTTGGGGCACTGCAGGGGGTCATGCTGATCTTTGCGGTGGTGTTGTTTCTGATCGATATTGAGAATTTCCGTCTGGGAAAATATGTCATCGGAATTGTGACACTGGTCGTGGGAACTGTGAGCGTGACGGCGGTGTTTGTAATCCGGCGGTTCCAGAAGGTGGTTCTCGTGTGTCGGATTGCGGTCTTTTTGTTCCTGCTGCTGGCGGCTGCCATTCTGTACGCGGGTGCGAATGACGGCTTTTCCCTGCTGTGGTATCTGCTGCTGCCGGTTATCACGCTGGTTCCGCTTGGAATGCCATTTGGGGCGCCGGTGTGCATCGGATTTGGTCTGATGATTATGACTTTTTTCTGGACGCCGCTTGCGGATATATTAAGGTATGATTATCCGAGGGATTATCGGGTGTTCTATCCGATTTTTTACTGGGGATTCTGCCTGATGGATGTGGCGATGGATATTTTTTACAAAAATTATCAGATCCGGCAGCGCCAGAATGAGGAAAATCTGGAGAATGAGGTGCAGGAGGCGGTTGCGGGCACGAAGAATCTGATGATTCACTCAGTCACGGCGATCAGCCAGCTGATCGATGCCAAGGACCGTTACACGAGAGAACACTCCCAGCGTGTGGCGGAGTATTCCAGGCTGATCGCGGATTATATGCGGGGAGGCTGCGCATCAGGGGAGGAACTGGAACTGATCTACCGCAGCGGTCTGCTTCATGACATTGGCAAGATCGCTGTGCCGGACGCCGTTTTAAATAAGCCGGAACGGCTGACGGATGAAGAGTACGAGGTGATGAAAAAACATACGGTCTGGGGCAGAGAGATCTTATCCGGTCTGGAGTTTTTGCCGCAGGCGGATCTGGGCGCGACATACCATCACGAGCGGTACGACGGAAGCGGCTATCCTTATGGCATGCACGGGGAGGAGCTTCCGGAGATGGTCCGCATTATCAGTGCGGCGGATGCGTTAGACGCGATGAATTCCAATCGCTGTTACAGAAAGCACTGTGACAGGGATTACATTATCGGCGAATTCCGAAAGGGAGCCGGGAAACAGTTTGACGCCGGAGTGGCGCAGGCGGTTGTTGCACTGATCGAGGAAGGCAGGATTACGGTATAAGAGATGAAGAGCGCAGAGACAAAAGCAAAGAGAAATAGAGACAATTTCTGGAATACGGTCAGTATTCCCTATGAGGATCGGGAACTGGCTCTCTGGATGAAAATTATATTCGGATTCATCTGGGCAATCAGTATTTTAAACGGCATTCTTTACGGTGCGCCGGTGTCCTATCTGCTTGCAATGGGGATGATGGTGGCATTGCTTGCCGGCAATATTGCGGTCTGTCGGAGGCATTACCGCAGATGGATCGATGTGGTGACATTCACGTTGCTCAGCATTCCGATTTTTTATGTGTATTACCACGCGAGCATTGGGTACTTCAGTGTATTGTTCCCGATGCTGTTTTCCTGCGGAATTGTATTTATCTTAGGAATCCGCAACAGTTTTGTCATCAATCTGTTCTATCTTGCGGCGGTGATTTTGTGCTTCCGGTTCGACCTGAATGCTTCCGCGGAAGATATCTACGGGGAGAATGTGGCACTGCGTTTTCCTTATCTGTATGTGTGCTTTGTGTTCATGGCATATCTGTTAATGTACTCCATCCAGCATTACTGGGTGGAGAAGCAGAGACGGCAGGAACGGCTGGAGCGGCGCGTGCGCGAGGAAAAGGAAAAGCTGCGGGGAATGTCCATGCGTGTGATGAATGCGATGTGCCGCGCGCTGGGCGCGAAGATTCCCGGTGAGGAGGAACACTGCAGGCAGGTGGCGGAATACGCAAAAGAGATTGCAAAAAGACTGGATCTTCCGGAGGATATGGTGTCCGGGGCTTATCAGGCAGGTCTTCTGCACGAGATTGGAATGATCGGCATTCCAGACGAACTGATCCAGAGACGGAACCTGACGGATGAGGAGTACGGTGTGTTCCAGACTTATGTGAAGATGGGCTATGATATGATCAGCGAACTGCAGGTGGCGGATACAATCGCGGAGGCCGTGTACTATCATCGGGAGAACTATGATGGCAGCGGTTATCTGGCGGGAAAGTGCGGCAATGAGATACCGGTGCTCGCGCAGATCCTCGCGGTGGCGGACTATGCGGACCGCCATCTACGCTGGGGCGAGAGTACGGAAATGGTGAGAGGCAAGATAAAGGAGCGGGAAAATACAAGGTTTGAACCAAAGTGCGCCGGGATAATGGAACAGATTTTAAAGGAGAGAAGTGAGGACTAGGGAATGGAGAAAATGACGGCGCAGGAGATAGAACAGAAGCGTGCGGGGGAGAAAGAGACCGTGGATTGCATGATCGGCATCTACTGCCGCGGAGTGCACGGGACGAAGCGGGGAGAACTCTGCGAGGCGTGCTGCCAGCTGCAGGCGTACGCCGATCTTCGCACGGAAAAATGCCCGTTTATGGAGACGAAGACGTTCTGCAGTGCCTGTAAGGTGCACTGTTATTCGAAGGAGATGCAGGAGAAAATCCGTGAAGTGATGAAGTATGCGGGACCAAGGATGTTGTTTGTGCATCCGCTGCTTGCCATCCGGCATGTGCATATCACACTTCGGAATAAGAAAAAGCAGAAAGAGATCAGTACAAGGGAAAAGGGAGAGAAACATGTTTCATAAAAGACTGTTAAAGGAATTTTCCGATAACCGGAAATACGTGGCGGGAATGGTTATCATGCAGTGGGCGGCGCTTCTTGCCAATGTGGCGCTTATGTATGTGCTGGCAGCGTATGTCGGGAGAATATCCGGAATTGTAAAAGGGGAGAGCCTCACGGCCTCCCCGTCCGACGGAGTGCTGCTTATCGTATTTGCGGCGGCGCTTTTTGTGCGGATCGCGGCGACGAGTGCGGCAAACCGGATGTCCTATCTTGCGTCCACGCAGGTGAAGCGCAGACTGCGCGACCGGATCTATGAGAAGATGATGGAGTTCGGGGCGGCTTACCGGGAGGCGGTGGCGACCTCGGAGGCAGTGCAGATCGCGACGGAGGGAGTGGATCAGCTTGAGATCTACTTCGGAAAATATGTGCCGCAGTTTTTTTACAGCATGCTGGCGCCGCTGACCTTGTTTGTGATTGTTGGCACCATGAGTATCAAGGTGGCGGCAGTGCTGCTGCTCTGCGTACCGCTCATTCCGGTGTCGATTGTGGCGGTACAGAAGTTTGCCAAGAAGCTGCTGGCAAAATACTGGGGAACCTACACGGAACTCGGCGATTCCTTTCTGGAAAATCTGCAGGGACTTGTCACGTTAAAGATTTATCAGGCGGACGGGCGCTATGCGAAGAAGATGGATGAGGAGGCGGAAAAGTTCCGCAAAGTGACCATGCGTGTACTCATCATGCAGTTGAATTCGATCAGCGTGATGGATCTGGTTGCCTACGGCGGAGCGGCGCTCGGCATCATCTTAAGCGTGCTTGAATACCGGGCGGGAGCGGTCACATTTGCAGAGTGCTTTTTTATCATTATGATCTCGGCGGAGTTTTTCCTTCCGCTGCGTCTGCTCGGTTCCTTCTTCCATATTGCGATGAATGGAAATGCCGCTGCGGACAAGATTTTCCGGTTTTTGGACACGCCGGTACCAGAGCATGGAACTGTGCAGAAAACGCAGGGCAATGAGATATGCTTTTCCCATGTGAATTTTGCGTACACACCGGATGCCCCGGTGCTGCGCGATGTGGATTTCTCCGTGCCGGAGGGACGTTTTGTCGCGCTGGTCGGTGAATCGGGTTGTGGAAAAAGTACGATCGCGTCGCTTGTGATGGGGGAAAACCGTCCGAAGGAGGGCGGCAGTGTTACGATCGGTGGAGTGCCGGTCACAGAGCTTACGGCGGAGGCACTTTATCGGAAGGTGACAAGAGTGCGCCATGACAGCTATCTCTTTGCGGGAACCGTGGAGGACAACCTTCGGATGGGAAAGGCAGATGCCACGCAAAAAGAGATGGAGGATGCGCTTTTAAGAGTGAACCTGCTAAAGACGATCCGGGAGAAGGGCGGACTTGCCATGCAGCTTGAGGAGCGCGCGGCAAACCTTTCCGGCGGGCAGAAGCAGCGTCTGGTGCTGGCGCGGGCGCTGCTGCATGACAGTGATATCTATATTTTTGACGAGGCGACGTCCAACATTGACGTGGAGAGTGAGAACCGGATTATGGAAGTCGTCCGCGGGCTTGCCCGTGAAAAGACGGTGCTTCTGATCTCACACCGCCTTGCAAATGTCACAGCGGCGGATGAGATCTTCGTGCTGCAGGCGGGGACGGAAGGAATCGCAGAGCACGGCACGCATCAGGAGCTGATGCAGCGGCAGGGATATTACTGCAGGCTGTATGAGGCGCAGCAGGAACTGGAATCCTATGCGGGCACACAGCAGAAGGAGGTGACGGTGTAATGAAGCAGAACAAAGACAATCAAAATAAAAAGCAGAGAAGCGGATTTGCCGTCATGTGCGGGCTGATCGGGATGATAAAGCCGCTGCTTGGCATCATGTGTCTGGCGATTCTGATGGGCTGTGCGGGCAATCTGATGGCGACGTTTTTAACAATCCTCGGAGGCTATGCACTGCTTACCGTGACCGGTGTATACAGTGGAATGAGGCTTTCCGTGATCTTTACGCTGCTGGTCTGCTTCGCGGTGGCGCGCGGAATCCTGCGTTACGCAGAGCAGGCGAGCAATCATTATATCGCGTTTAAACTTTTAGCGCGCATCCGGCATCAGGTGTTTGATTCCCTGCGCAGACTGGCACCGGCCAAGTTGGACGGCGCGAAAAAGGGCAACCTGATCTCGATTATCACCAGCGATATCGAACTTCTCGAGGTGTTTTATGCACACACGATCTCGCCGATCGCAATCGCGGTCATCACATCGGTGGTTATGACGATCTTCTTAGGAAGGATACATCCCGTTTTCGGAGTGCTGGCACTTTTCTTCTATGTGCTTGTCGGAGCCGTGATTCCGGTTGTCAACGGACGGATCGGAGCTGCCGGCGGCAAGGAATACCGGGAGGCATTCGGCGCTTTGAATACCTGTGTGCTGGACAACCTTTACGGCCTTGAGGAGACGCTGCAGTACGGACAGCAGGAGGCACGCATCGCTAAGATGGCGGAGCAGACCGGACATCTGGAGACGGTCAACGGCGCATTAAAGCGAGGGGAGAACTTACAGCGCGTGATCACCGACGGTGTGATTCTCTTTGCGGGTGTGCTTGCGGCGCTCGTGGGTGGAACGCTTGCAGAAAACGGCAGCATCCCGGGAAGCGGGGCGGTGATTGCGGTGATCGCGCTCGCAAGCTCCTTCGGACCGACAGCAGCACTCTCGGCGCTGTCAAATAATTTAAACCACACCTTGGCGAGCGGAAACCGTGTGCTGGATATCCTGGAGGAAAAACCGCTCGTGGAGGAAGTGACCGGAAAAGAGGAGACGTGCGGTCAGAATATACACTGCGACCATGTGTCCTTTGCCTACGCGAACACGCAGGAGAGCGGGGAAGAAGACGGACGCGGCGTGCTGCGGGATTTTACGGCGGATTTTACGGAAAAGCGGATTCACGGCATTCTCGGAAAGAGCGGCTGCGGAAAATCGACCTTGTTGAAGCTTCTGATGCGGTTCTACGAGCCGGATGAGGGAGTGATTGCCTACGACGGAACAAAGATCGGAGAGATCAATACAGCGGCGCTGCGCGGCGGTATCTCCTATGTGACGCAGGAGATGTTTTTGTTCCATGACACGGTGGCGGAGAACCTTAAGGTGGCAAAAGAGGATGCCACAGAGGAGGAGCTGGAGCGGGCGGCGCGGGCGGCGTCCATCCATGATCTTATCATGAGTCTGCCGGACGGTTATGAGACGAAGATCGCGGAGCTGGGGAGCTCCCTGTCGGGAGGAGAGCGGCAGCGTCTCGGAATTGCGCGCGCCTTTCTGCACGATGCAGACATCCTGTTCCTCGATGAACCGACCAGCAACATTGACAGCTTAAACGAGGGTATGATTCTGCGCAGCCTGAAAGAGGAATGTGCGGACAAAACAATTCTGATGGTGTCACACCGGAAGTCCACGATGGGCATTGCGGACGACGTGCTGGAAATGTAGGCGGATCAAAGCCGTACAAGAGACCCGTTTGAAGATAAGAGAGACAGAAATGTCCGACAGCGTCTGCTGCCGGACATTTCTGTAAAAAACATAAAAAAAATGGAGATAGGGGGACTCGAACCCCTGACCTACGCGTTGCGAACGCGTCGCTCTCCCAGCTGAGCTATATCCCCGGATTCTGATTCAGACGATATCAAAAATCTTTCGCCCGAACAATATGTATTATGCCACATTTGTTTTTGAAATGCAACAGGTAACGAAACCTTTTGCGGGTAAAGTTATTGACTTTTCCTGTAGCGGAACATAGAATATTTATAATTGCAGGGAACCGGCAAAAGACAGTGCATGTGAAGTGGCTGCAGGGAGTATTCCCGCGGTCATTTTTGAATTTTAAGAGATAAAAAGGGACACAGATATGAATATCAGGCAGGCAAAAAATGAGATCAAACATACCGTGGAGGCATACTTAAAGAAGGATGAGGCGGGGGATTATGAGATTCCGGAGATCCGGCAGAGACCGGTGCTTCTGATGGGACCTCCGGGCATCGGCAAGACACAGATCATGGAGCAGATCGCCAGAGAACTCGGGGTCGGGCTGGTGGCATACACGATCACGCACCACACAAGACAGAGCGCCGTCGGACTGCCGTTCATCCGGGAGGAGGAATTCGCGGGGAAGACCTACTCTGTGACGGAGTACACGATGAGTGAGATCATCGCCAGTGTATACCGCAGGATTCGTGACAGCGGGCAGCGGGAGGGAATCCTGTTTATCGATGAGATCAACTGTGTGTCTGAGACGCTTGCGCCGACGATGCTGCAGTTTTTACAGTGCAAGACCTTCGGCAACCAGAAGATACCAGAGGGATGGGTGATTGTGGCGGCGGGCAATCCGCCGGAGTACAACAAATCCGTGCGCGATTTTGATATGGTAACCCTCGACCGTGTGCGCTATATGACCGTGGAGGCGGATTACAGGGTCTGGAAGGAGTATGCGAGGGCACAGCACATCAGCGGAGCGATCTTAAGCTACCTGGAACTTCGCCCCGGCAACTTTTACCGCGTGGAGGCGGATGTGGACGGCATGCAGTTTGTGACGGCGCGAGGATGGGAGGATCTCTCCAATCTGATGGCGGTCTATGAGAAGCTCGGTTTTCTGGTGGACGAGCAGGTTATCCGGGAATATATCCATCACGCCGATGTGGCGGAGGATGTGGCGGCGTATCTGGATCTCTACCGCAAATATCAGGATGACTACGGCATTCCGCAGATTCTGGACGGCTGCGTCAGACCGGAGATCTACGCGCGCATCTATGCGGCGGCGTTTGATGAGCGGCTCTCGGTGGTACATCTGCTGCTGGACGGTCTGGCGGCGTTTTTCGGCAGGGCAGCGTCTGAGCGGGCATTGACGGATGCGTGGTATGCCTTTTTAAAAGAGTACCGCAGACAGGTGGAGACAGCCGCAGATCCGGCGGAATGTTACCGGACGCTTGTCGCAGAGCGGGAGCAGGAGATGCTGCGGCAGATTGCAAATGACGCTTACACCCGCGAGGAGGCAAAGCGGGAGAAGCTTTTGATGGAAAAATTAAAAGCAGCGCAGCAGGAAGTGACAAAAGATTCGGCACAGCGCTGTTTTGAAGCGGCAAAAGTGGGATTTGACCGGCAGCGGGAGGTACTGGTGCAGACCGAGGAAGCGGCGGGCGCGGCGTTGGAGCACGCGTTTGACTTTATGGAGCAGGCGTTCGAGAACGGTGAGGAGATGGTGGTGTTTGTCACGGAGCTCACGATTACGTCGGAGTCCGCAAGGTTTCTCTCCGAGCATACCTGCGAGCGCTATCTGACATACAACAAACAGCTTTTAATTGGAACGAGACGAGCGGAGCTGTTGTCGGAGCTGCGTCGGGACAACTGACGATTTCGCAGAAAGAATATAAAAGGAATATAAGAAGGAATAAAAAGATGCAGTCACAGAATGAACTTAGAAATCTGTTACAGAGAATTGATCATAAGAGTTATCCGGCTTACAAGGATACGAGAGGAAGCTACGATTTCGGCAATTATGTGTTGTCGATCGACCATGTGCAGGGAGATCCGTTTGCCGCACCGTCGAAGGTGAGCGTCCATGTCAGGGGAACGGCAGCGAAGTTCCCGGCGGATCTCTACCGGATGAAATGCCGCAGGCTGGCAGTGTGCGACTATCTGCTGCGTCAGTTTGGGCGGGAACTTGAGCGCGTGTCTTTCAAGGCAAAAGGCTCCGGAAAGAGCGGACTTCTGGCGGTGAGCCGCCCGGGACAGGAAGTGTTGGAGCGCACCGCATGCCAGATGGATGAGGCAAAGGGCGATCTGGTGCTTCGCTTTGAGGTGGGATTCCCTGCCAACGGGAGAACCGTCAATGCAAGAGAACTGGAGAAAATCTTTTTTACGTTTCTTCCGGAATGTGTATCACACAGCCTGTTTTATAAGGCGCTGGATGAAAAGGCGGTGTACCGTGCGGCGGATCTCGCGGAGGATCAGCAGTATATCAGGGATCATTTAAAGGAGCAGGGGCTGGTGGCATTCGTGGCGGATGCATCCATCCTGCCGCGTGAATCCGGCGTGTCCGGCAGACCGATGAAGGACGCCGTGAAGTTTACGGCGCCGGAATCCATGAAGGTAAGCTTTGTGCTGCCGCATGCGGGAAAGATACAGGGCATGGGAATAAAGAAAGGAATCACACTCATCGTCGGCGGCGGATACCACGGCAAATCCACACTGCTTAAGGCGCTGGAACTTGGCGTGTACAACCATATCGCCGGGGACGGCAGGGAGTATGTCATTACCGATGATACGGCGATGAAGATCCGCGCGGAGGACGGAAGAAGCATCAAAAAGGTGGATATTTCCATGTTCATCAACGATCTTCCGAACGGAAAGGATACGAGTGCCTTTCGCACGGAGGATGCGAGTGGAAGCACCTCCCAGGCTGCCAATGTGGTGGAGGCCATGGAGGCGGGAGCAGAGACGTTCCTCATCGATGAGGATACGAGTGCAACCAATTTTATGATCCGCGACGAGCTGATGCAGAGGGTGGTAAACCGCGAGGATGAGCCGATCACGCCGTTTATCGACCGTATCAGGGAGCTGTATGAACAGTACGGTATCTCCACGATTCTGGTGGCGGGAAGTTCCGGCTCCTATTTTCATGTGGCAGACTGCATTGTCCAGATGAACCGTTACAAACCGCAGGAGATCACCGCATTTGCGAAGGAGGAAGCGGGCAGATTCCCGCTGCCGGAGGTGAAACCGCCGAAGCAGGCGGCTCCGGGGTTTGAGCGTGCGGTGCGGCCGGACCGTGCATTTAAGGAAGATGCCCGCATGAAGCTAAAGACGATGGGACGCGACGGCATCTCTATCAACCGCGATACGATCGATGTGCGCTATGTCGAGCAGCTGGCGGATACGGAACAGCTCGCGGCGCTCGCCTACTTTTTAAAGTATGCCGAGATCCATGTATTCAACGGAAAGCGCACCCTAAGAGAGAGCGTTTCCCTATTGATGCAGTATGTGGAGGAGCACGGACTTGCCGCGGTGACGGAGAGCAGCTATGTGCCGTGCGGGCTGGCAATGCCGAGGGCACAGGAGATTTTTGCATGCATCAACCGTTACAGAAGAATCAGTTTGTAGGAAAAGGAACCGGAGAACGTGAGTGACAAAGCGAATATTGCAGCAGCAGTTCTGGCACATGTAGATGCCGGGAAGACAACTTTATCGGAGGCACTGCTCTATGAGAGCGGAATGATCCGCAGGGCGGGCCGCGTGGACAACAAGGATGCGTTTCTGGATACCTTTGCGCTTGAGAAGGAGAGAGGAATCACCATTTTTTCCAAGCAGGCGGTATTAAAGCTGCCGGAGGAGACGGTCACGCTTTTAGATACGCCGGGGCATGTGGATTTTTCGGCGGAGATGGAGCGGACGCTTCAGGTGTTGGATTACGCGATTCTTGTCATCAGCGGGGCGGACGGTGTGCAGGCGCATACGAGGACGCTGTTTGGGCTTCTGGCGAAGTATGAGGTGCCGGTGTTTTTGTTCGTGAACAAGATGGACCAGCCGGGAACGGATCAGGAGGCGCTGCTCCTGGAATTGAAAAAGGAACTGCATGAGAACTGCGTGGATTTTTCGGATCAGGAGAGCGCGGCTTTTGCGGAAAATGTGGCGGTGTGCGATGAGCAGGTCTTAGAGCAGTATCTGGCAGGGGAAGCGGTCGGAACGGAGCAGATCAGAAAGCTGATCCGGGAACGTAAGCTGTTTCCGTGCTATTTCGGATCTGCGCTCAAGATGCAGGGGGTGAAGGAGTTTCTGGCGGACTTTATCCGGTATGCCAGTATCCCGGCCTGCGGGGAGACATTCGGCGCGCGGGTATTTAAGATTGCACGGGATGCGCAGGGAAACCGCCTGACCTACTTAAAAGTGACCGGTGGAAGCTTAAAAGTCAGACAGGTCATCGGGGAGGAGAAGATCAACCAGATCCGCATTTATTCCGGCGAAAAATATGAGACGGCAGAGGAAGTTGGCGCCGGAGGCATCTGTGCGGTCACGGGTCTGCTTCACACATTCCCGGGGGAGGGACTTGGCGCAGAGAAAGCGTCCAGGCTGCCGGTGTTAGAGCCGGTACTGACTTATCAGATCATACTGCCGGAAGAGGTAAGCCCGGCAGTCATGCTTCCCAGACTGCGGGAACTTGAGGAGGAGGAACCGCAGCTTCACATTGTGTGGGATGAGACCTTAAAAGAGATCCAGGTGCAGGTGATGGGGGAAGTACAGATCGAGGTTTTGAGCGAACTGATCCGTCAGCGCTACGGTGTGCAGGTTGCATTTGGCGCCGGAAGGATTGTATACAAGGAGACCATTGCAGGTACGGTGGAGGGCGTGGGACATTTTGAACCGCTCCGCCATTACGCCGAGGTGCACCTTTTGCTTGAACCGGGAGAGCCGGGAAGCGGGCTCGTATTTGAGACGGACTGCAGCGAAGATGTGCTCGACCGCAACTGGCAGCGGCTGGTGCTCACCCATCTAAGAGAGAAGGAACACGTCGGTGTGCTGACAGGATCGGCGCTTGCGGATATGAAGATCACACTCGTTGCCGGACGCGCGCACACAAAGCACACGGAGGGCGGTGATTTCAGGCAGGCAACCTATCGTGCGCTGCGTCAGGGACTGATGCAGGCGGAAACGGTGCTGCTGGAGCCGTGGTATGATTTCAGACTCTCGCTTCCGGCAGGAGCGGTCGGACGCGCCATGAATGATATCGACCGCATGAAGGGAACGATTACCTACAGTGCAGACGGCTGCATTGTAGGAAGTGCGCCCGTGTCCACCATGCAGAATTACCAGCGTGAGGTGATGGCATACACCGCGGGAGAGGGGAAGCTTTCGGTTGCCTTAAAGGGATATTTTCCCTGTCACAACACGGAGAAAGTGGTGGCGCAGATCGGGTATGATGCCCAGAGTGATCTGGAGAATACGGCGGATTCCGTATTCTGTGCGCACGGAGCAGGATTCATTGTGCCGTGGGATCAGGTGTTTTCCTATATGCACCTGCCGCCGGTGCTCGGGCAGGATAAGAGCGGGGAGGAATGGTATCCCGGACAGTGGCTGCCGGATGCGGCGAATTTCCACGCAAAGACGGGGGAGGAAGAAGCCTGGATCGGCACGGAAGAGATTGACAGAATCCTTGACCGGACATACAATGCTAATAAGAAAGACAAAGATGCCGGCGCAACGAACGGCTATAAAAAGAAGCGCATCATAGAAAGCAGTCCCGTTTCTGCTTCCGGAGGTGGGAAGCAGAAGGATGCCGGCGTGGAATATCTGCTGGTGGACGGTTATAATGTGATTTTTGCGTGGCAGGAACTTGCGGAACTTGCCAGAGTGAATATGGATAGCGCGCGCGGGCGGCTTTTGGATATTCTCTGCAACTATCAGGGAATCCGCAGATGTGAGCTGATTGTGGTCTTCGATGCGTACCGTGTCGAGGGACATCAGACGGAAGCGTGTGATTATCACAATATTCATGTGGTGTACACGAAGGAGGCGGAGACGGCGGACGCGTATATTGAGCGTTTCGCCCATGAACACGCGTCGAGATACCGCGTGACGGTTGCCACTTCCGACGGGCTGGAGCAGATTATTATCCGCGGAGCCGGATGCATCCTGCTCTCGGCGAGAGAGTTTGAGCAGGAAGTAAAGGAGAAGAACCGGCAGCTGCAGGCAGAGTACGACAGCAGAAAAGACCATGGAAAGGTCTATCTGCGGGATCAGATGCCAAGCCAGGTGCTTGACGGATCTTTGGAGGAACAGCAGTAATTTTGTTCCGGAATGGAGATTGGAATGAGAAGGGAAGAAGAAGTCAGACTGACACATTCGGGTATCTTTGCAAAAGACGGCAGACGCTGTGTGTCTGTGCGTTTTGAGCGGGGAAGGGATGTCGCGGAAGCCATATTGCCGGCATGCCGCGTAACGAAGAATGAGGGCTTTACGGACGAAGAAGTCCGCGGACTGGAGCAGTATCTGGAGAGTAAAAATGATGAGATTTTTGCAAAGGCAAAGGAAATCAATCCGATCAGGGGAATTCTTTAAATGCCATCTCTGCCTTTTGCTCATAGCCGCGATGCTTGTGGCGGCGGCACTGCCAAACGGAGTGCGGGAGTCCGGACCTTTGGACAGTGTGAAGCGGATGGGGCAGACCGGTGGACAGGAATTTTGTCCGGACCGTAAGCAGACCGGCACCATGGTCGCGTCACCGAACGAGGAGCGCCCGGAAGTGGAAGCCGCAGGCAGGGAACTGAGTGAGGCGCATGTCATAGAGACGCTGAGGCAGAAGAGTGCCTACCGCTACCGGAATGTCCAGCAGCTTCGGCTCCTGATGTGGCTTCTGGAATGTGGTCTGGCGGGACTTTTGGGCGCGCTGTTTCTTTTGGCGGGGAGAGAGCGCGGGCAGCAGTGGGAACTGATTCCCTCGGGAAGAAGGATTGTAGCATACATAAGGAGGGCCGACGGAAAAAAGAACGGCCTTGTATCCTCCATAAAATAGCAATTATTATTTTATGAGAGGATAAAAACTATGAATATTTTAATATGGATTCTGATGATCGTTGGTGGAGCAGCCGGAATGTTATCGACTGCATATCTGGTGCTGGCTATGCCGGTAATCTTTGGATGGAAAGTATACCGCAAGCTTAAGTATCACATCGGTCTGTATGATTAGAAAAAATGGGAGTTTTGGCTCCCGGGGCAAAAGAGGAAGTCATCCGGCAGGAACGGATGGCTTTTTCTTTTGTGCATCAAACTACAACGGAAAAAGTGTGCGAAGAATAAAAAGGAGGATGTATGGGCATCCTTGAAAGAAAAGGCAGGTGTGAAAGATGGAGAGCATACGCAGATTGCATGAGGAAATATTAAAAAGAGAGTACAAAGCGGAGAAACAGAGGAAAGAAGAAATGCGATATGATCAGATGGACTGTCTGCTTTTGGCGGGAGAAGAAAAGACGGAGCGCACAATTCCGGTCTGTGAGACGGTCTTTCCGGAAAAGTTCGCGGATTTAAATGCGGTGTGTGAAGTGCTGCTTACACCGGAAAAACAGGTATATGCGCTGATTGCGCCGGCATTTATGGGACAGTTTGGAGAGGGGGTCTCCCCGGGAGCAATCCGTGCGGCATTGAAATGCGCGGGATTTTCCGGGATGGTGGAGGTGGCGGTATTTGCCGACATTTTAACCTTGAAGGAAGCGCTTGAATTTGACCGCCATGTGAACCGGGATACGGATTTTTTGCTTACGAGCTGCTGCTGTCCGGTCTGGGTGTCCATGATCCGCAATATTTACGGGGAACTGGTACCGTATATGCCGGGGGCGGTGTCTCCGATGATCGCTGCGGGCAGGGCGGTGAAAAAGATGCATCCGGATGCCGTCACCGTGTTTATCGGTCCGTGCCTTGCCAAGAAAAAGGAGGCGAAGGAGCCGGATATCTGCGATGCGATTGATGTGGTGCTGACCTTTCAGGAGACGGCGATGCTGTTTGAGGCAATGGGGATTGCGCCGCAGCAGATGGAGGAGGATGCAAGCGAACATTCTTCGGGAGCAGGCAGAATCTATGCGCGGACCGGAGGCGTCAGCGAGGCGGTCGTGCGGACGGTAGAACAACTTCACCCGGGACGGAAAATTGCGGTCCGCCCCATGCAGGCGGATGGCGGAAAGGCGTGTAAGCAGATGATTGAGGCAATCCAGGAGGGGAAGACGGAGGCTAATTTTTTTGAGGGAATGGGATGCATCGGAGGCTGTGTCGGAGGACCGCGGGCGCTGCTGCCGCGCGAAGAGGGCAGTGCCTACGTGGATCATTACGGAAAAGAGGCATTGTATCAGACACCTCTGGAGAACCCTTATGTAATCGAATTGCTTGAAAAGCTGGGATTTTCCACCGTGGAGGATTTTCTGGAAAAAAGTGATCTTCTCACGCGCCATTTTTAAATGCAGTAAGTAGTGTTCAGGGGCATGCATTTAAAATGCGTTGCCGGGGGGGACGGTTCGTGCTACAATAGGCGGCAGAGAATCATGCAGAGACAAAGGAGAGAAAGATGCTGCCACAGGAATTTTTGGAACGGATGGAGAACATGCTGGGGGAGGAGTATCCTGCATTTTTAAAAAGCTATGATATAGCGCGCTACCAGGCGCTGCGCTTGAATCCGCAGAAGGGGGACGACGCGTCATTTTTAAACCGCATGGTATTCTCGCTGGAGCGTGTACCGTGGGCAGAGCATGGCTACTATTACACGGCGCAGGATACGCCGGGAAAACATCCGTATCACGAAGCCGGCGTATATTATATCCAGGAGCCGAGCGCCATGGCTCCGGCAGCGTATCTGACGCGGCAGATGGCAGACGGTGCGGGCGAGCGGATTCTTGATTTGTGCGCGGCACCGGGAGGAAAAAGCACGCAGATTGCGGCGGCGATGGCAGGCAGGGGAATCCTCATCAGCAATGAGATCCATCCGGCGAGGGCAAAGATTCTCTCGGAGAATATCGAGCGCATGGGAATTGCCAATGCGGTGGTGACGAATGAGACGCCGCAGCGCCTCGCAGAACATTTCAGTGAGTATTTTACCAGAATCATGGTGGACGCACCGTGTTCCGGCGAGGGGATGTTCCGGAAGAACGAGGAGGCGTGTGAGCAGTGGAGCACACAGAATGTAGAACTGTGTGCCGACAGACAGGATGAGATCTTAGACTGCGCGGCATCCATGCTTGCGGGCGGCGGGAGACTGGTCTATTCGACCTGCACATTTGCACCGGCGGAAGACGAGGGAAGTATCGGGCGATTCCTGGAGAGACATCCGGAATTCTACGTGGAGGAGGTGCCGCTTGCGGAGGGAATGTCGCACGGACTGGGAGAACTTTCCGCGACGATCCGTCTGTGGCCGCATAAGCTTCGCGGGGAAGGACATTATGTGGCGGTGCTGCGCAAGGAGGGAACGCTTGCGGACGGCGGATCGGGTCTGTTAAAGAACGGGTATGAGAACGGAATTACGGCAGGAGATTCTAAGAGCGCTGCGGCGGGCATCCCGGAATATCTGGCATTTGCCGGGGAGACTTTCGCCGGGGACGCATTGGAGAAGTATGCAGGGCGGGAGTGCCGCTATCTGAAATTCGGCGAGCAGCTCTACCGGATCCCGGAGGGCATGCCGTCGGTAAAAGGTCTTAAGGTGCTGCGCCCGGGACTGCATCTGGGAACGGCGAAGAAAGGCAGATTTGAACCTTCACACGCACTTGCGCTCACACTTCATGCGGCGGATGTTTTACATACGATGGATCTTCCTTCGGATGGGCGGGAGATCCGCGGATACCTAAACGGGGAGACGTTCCCGGCGCAGGGAGAAAAGGGCTGGTATTTAATCACGGTGGACGGATACAGTACCGGCTGGGGAAAGCTCGCGGGCGGAATCATGAAGAATCATTACCCGAAGGGACTGCGAAAAAGGCTTTACTAGCAGAACACCGACTCTGTAATGCAGTACAATAAGAGCAGGAAAGGGAGCGCAGTGTGGAACGAAGATACATAGAGAGCCGGCTCTGGACCTGTCTGACAAGTGCGTTTTTAGAACAGGTTAGGAGCCGGTATCATTTTGAGGAAAAAGATAAGGCGCTTTTGAAGGGTGTGGCATCCGATCTGGCGGGCTGCCTGAAATGGAAGGAAGCGGCGTATCTGATGTTTGAGGATGGGACGGATACGGTACGCCGGGCGACTGCGGTTGTGACGCTTGGAAGCGATGTGGATCTGCTGCAGGAACGCTACCAGAACACCGGGCGCATGCTGGAAAGCTATATGCTTGAGAGTATCGGCGGAGAACTTCTGATGTTAGGCTATGGCATGCTGGAGGCATGGATACGGGAGAATACCGGGTATCAGGTGGCGGCGTATCATTTTTTCGGTGATGACGAAGCACATCCGCTGTCTGCGATGCCGGAGATCTTAGCGCGGGCAAAACAGCACAAGGTCGTCTGTACGGCAGGGTATTGCCTGAAACCGAAGAAAAGCGTGGTGTTTGAGATGGAGCTTGCGCCGGCGGAGGCGTGCGGGGAGACGGCACATGGCGACAGAATCTGCGCACATTGCAGCAGGAGGGACACATGCCCGAACCGTAGGTAGAACTGCACTTTCAGGGGGAAAAATGAAAAATTGCAGTGGAAAGTTTTTCAAATCCTGTTATAATAAAGCATAGTTTGTTTTTTTGAAATAAAGGAGTATGCAGAATGGGAGACGCGAAATCCATCAAAGAGCGCGGAATACTGGAGCAGGTCATCAAGTCGGAACTCGATTTTATTACCTATGTGGATGTACATACCGGAACATTTCATGTGATCGTGACCAATGACGATACGGATGTGACTCCGCCGCCGGAGGGAGATTATACACAGGTAAATGCGCAGATGATACCGCTGTATGTTCATCCCAAGGACCGGGAGGCATGCGCGGCTGCGTTAGAACTGCCGCATATTCTCTCGGAACTGGAACAGAGGGATGATCTGGTTGTTTCGTACCGCCTGCTGTGCGGGGAGGTATACCGCAGAAAAGAACTGCATATTTCTTATCAGCAGGATGACCGTGACACGGTGGTTTTGGTGCGCCGGGACGTGACGGAGAGCTATGAGGAAGAACAGCGGCAGCAGGAGAGACTGATGTCGGCGCTGTTTGACGCAAGACATGCCAATCAGGAGAAGAATGAGTTTTTGGAGCGCATGAGTCACGAGATCCGGACGCCGATGAATTCCATCATAGGTCTTACGTATCTGACCAGGGAATATGTGAACAATGAGAAGCAGGTGCTCGAGAATCTGGACAAGATCAGCCAGTCAGCCCGTTTTATGCTGTCTTTTGTGGATGATATTTTAAATCTTTCCCAGATCGAGAGCGGCAACGTCGCATTGAACAGCCAGAAGGTGGTCTTAGATGCCTTTTTGGAGGAGACGGTGGAAGAGGCGATGCGGCAGGCGGCGGAGCGTCGCGTTCACTTTGCGGTGGACAGACGCGGAAGCTTTGATGCTACCTATTGCTTTGACGCGGAGAAGCTGGAGCGGGCGCTTTCCAATATTCTGGAGAATGCCGTAAAATACACGATGCCGGACGGAAAGGTTGACTTTATTGTGGAGCATACCGGCGATGACGGGGAGGATGCCGGCTTCCGGTTCGAGATCCGGGATACGGGAGTCGGAATGGACGAAGCGTTTATTCCGCATATGTTTGAGCCGTTTGAGCAGGAGGATGAAGGAATCACGACGCTAAACGGCGGTACCGGTCTTGGCCTTCCCATTGCGCGCAACATTATTGAATTTATGGGCGGGCACATTGACGCATACAGCGAAAAGGGCAAGGGCTCGACGTTCATTGTGAATGTGAACTTAAAGCGTGTCAGAAATTCCGGAGAAAAGCTGCGGGGTCAGGGCGATGTACAGGCGCCCGACTACGATTTTACCGGCAAAAGAGCGCTGCTGGTCGAGGACAATGAGGTCAACATTGAGATCACGCGCAATATCCTGCTGCACAAGAATCTGCAGGTGGATGTGGCGGTCAACGGAGAGGAGGGCGTGACGCATTTTCTTTCCCATGAGCCCGGATATTACGACGTCATCCTGATGGATATCCGGATGCCGGTCATGGACGGACTGACGGCGACCAGAAAGATCCGGGAATCCGGACGTGAGGATGGCAAAACGGTTCCGATCGTGGCGATGACAGCCAATGTGTTTGAGGAGGACGTGCGAAAGTCCCTCGATGCCGGGATGGATGCACACTTAAGCAAGCCGATTGAGATTACACAGATGTATGCCGTCCTCGACAGTATGATTTACCGTTGAGAAGAAAAAGGGGCTGGTGCTTCAAGCACCAGTCCCTTTTTGTGTCGAATTTTGTAGAAGGGGAAGGACAGGGGCGCTGGATGTTAAAAAACGGTACGGATTTTGCTGAGAAATAAAAGATGGTATGTTATATTTTAAAAGATATGTTACCGATACGATAAAAGAATGGAGCCGAATCAATGCAAAAGAACAGAGTGATGCTGGTAGCGGATGATATCGACGTAAACAGAGCGTCGTTTCGCGCAATGTTTGAAGAGGAATATGAGGTGCTGGAAGCCGGGGACGGAAATGAGACACTAAAAATTTTAGAAGAGCGGAAAGTGGATATTGTCATACTGGATATGTGTATGCCCGTAAAGAGCGGGAAGCAGGTATTAAAGCAGATGAAGGCAGATCCGAAGCTTCTCGATATCCCGGTCATCGTGAAGACGGTCATCGGTGAGGAGAGAGAACTTGAAATGTTAGAGATGGGGGCGGACGATTTTATATTTTCTCCCTGCGAGCCGGAGGTGGTAAAAAAGCGGGTGTTCAATATCATGACACGCTATGAGACACTGGCGGAGCGGCTTGAGAGCCAGCGGCATTTAAACACGGTCAGAGAACATCTGCTGTTTCAGGTGGCGCGGACGGTGCGCACGGACGTCGCGGTAATCGAGGAGTGTTACAGAGAAATGACAGGTCAGAGAACGGAAAATAAGTCTGTGGGACTGGAGGATATGTACAGGCATCTGGAGCACATCCGGGAACTGACGGACAGTGTTTTGGACGGGCAGATTGTAGGTGCGGGCGAGAGTGTCTGCGACACCTTTCAGATTTCGGATGTGGTTGCGGAACTGACCTCAGAGTGCAGGACAATCTGTACGGAAATGGGGATTGAGGTGACGGTGCAGGAGGGTGAGATTTTCTGCGAATATCTGGTGGGCGATGTCAGGAGGCTCAAGCAGATCTGGGCAAGACTGCTAAAGAAAGCGTATATCAACGCGCGGCCGGGATGCCGGATTTTTACAGGCTATCGGGAAGTAAGAACGGGGGAGGATGAGCTTGAACTGGAACTTGCCGTGCAGGGCAGCATTGACGGAGGAGAAGACTATCCGCTGATCAAGAGCCTCGTAGAACTTTTGCACGGAACGATGTGTGTGGAAGTACAGGAGGATGCGCAGATTCTCTGCAGGGTGTTCCTGCCTTTCGGAATCGGAAAAGCGATCGGACAGCCCAAAAGTTTTGCGGGGTTAAAGACGCTTCTTCTGGACGACAATGAACTGTCGAGAGATTATCATGCAGCGGTTCTTGCGCGTCTCGGGCTTCCGGTTGACGTGGTGCAAAACGGGGCGGACGCCGTGGCGTATTTAAGGAGAGCCGCGTCTAAGGGCAACGCCTATGATCTGTGTTTTGTGAACTGGTATATGCAGGGCGGTGAGCCGTTTATCCGGTCGGTGCGGGAAAATTTTCCGAAGGGAAGCCTTACGATCTGCTGTTCGACCAATGAGAAGGAACTGGTGGAGTGTCAGATGCTTGCCGCAGGAGTGGATTGTGTGGTGGAGCGCCCGATTTACCAGGAGGGAATGTACCGGTTTTTGACGGAACTGTGCAGACAGGAGAGTGGAAAAAACGGAACCGGATCGGAGAAAATATAATTTTTTATACGGCAGCGAAACTTTTTTGGTGTCCGGACGGTCTAATAGTTAAAAGGAGGTGTGAGATCGTATGTTTTTCTCCGGGAAAAACCATAAGGAACAAAAGATAGAACAGCTTTTGCTGGAAAATTACAACAAATACTATCGTCTTGCCTACAGTTACGTACATCATGAGGCGGATGCCGCGGATATCGTACAGAATGGAGCGTACAAGGCGATCAAAAACAGCGATGCGCTAAAGCAGGAGGAATATGCGCAGACATGGATTTACCGCATTATGTTAAACGAGATCTTCGGATATGTAAAAAAGAACCGGGAAGTTTCCCTGGATGAGATGCCGGCGGAAGAGGGAAGAGAAGACCGCTATGAGAACATTGATCTAAGAAGGGCATTGGACGCCATGGAAGAACGGGATAAAGCGGTCATTGAACTGCGCTATTTTGAGGACATGAAGCTGGAGGATATTGCGCGAGTGCTGGGGGAGAACCAGAATACGGTAAAGAGCCGGCTGTACCGCGGATTAAAGAAGCTACGGCTGGAACTTACGGATACATGGCAGTGGGAATAGAGGAAAGGATGGTGCCGCATATGGAAAATAAGAAACAGGATTGTAAAAAGATCGAGGAATTAAAGCGACAGTATGCCGGATCGGAAATGTCCGGCGAGCAGGTGGAGCAGATGAAAAAACGGATCGAGGAAGCAAAGATGGAAAAACGAAACGAGAGCAGAAAAATGCATACCGTGAGAAATATTGTGGCAGCGGCTGCTGCAGTGGCGGCAGTCTTCGTGGTGCTGCCGAACACCTCGGGGAGCGTGGCGTATGCCATGGGGAATCTACCGGTGGTCGGAAAACTCGTGGAGGCTGTGACGTTCCGGGATTATCAGTACGACAACGGAGGTCATGCGGCGGACATTAAGACGCCGGAGCTGACGGTAAAGGAGAGCGATACGGAACAGATGACGGACACTGAGGTCCAGGTGCAGGAGAACTTAAAAAAGACAACGGCAGAGATCAATGCAGAGATTGAAAAGATCACGGATCAGATCGTATCGGAGTTCGAGGAGAGCAGGAAGGAAGAAGAGGGCTATCAGGAGGTCGTGGTCAAGCACGAAGTTATCAGCACGACCGACGATTACTTTACGTTAAAGCTGATGTGCTATCAGGCGGCAGGCAGCGGCGCGGAGTGGGATTATTATTATACGATTGACTTAAAGACGGGGGAGCGTCTGACACTTTCGGATTTATTCCAGAGTGGCGCGGATTATATCACCCCGATCAGCGAGAATATCAAGGAGCAGATGCAGCAGCAGATGGCGGAGGATGACGGTAAGATGTACTGGGTGGATAATGCCGAGGTTCCGGAATGGAATTTTGACAAAATTACGGATGAGACTTCATTTTATCTGGATTCGGACGGCCATCTTGTGATATGCTTTAACGAGGGTGATGTGGCACCGATGTATATGGGATGCGTACAGTTCGTCATTCCGGATGAGGTGGTTGCAGATATCCGAAAGTAACGGAAGCAGATTCCGGTGTCGGAGGATGAGAGACAATGAAGCATGCAAAAGCGGTGCGCAGAATTATTTTTATGATTTTAATCGTGGCAGCCGTGATTGTGGGATTTAATACCTATACGGCAGATTATTATCATGCGAAGGACTATGAACTTCAGACAACAGAGGTATCGGAGACGGATGCCTACATCGCTTACGGAGATCCGCAGAGTGAGACGGGACTGATCTTTTATCCGGGAGCCAAGGTGGAAGAGACGGCGTACGCACCGGTTATGGATGGGCTTGCGCAGCAGGGAATCTTTTGCGTGACGGTAAAGATGCCGGCGCACCTTGCCATTTTAAAGCCGAATGCGGCGGATGAGGTGCGGCAGGAGTTTGGAGAGGTAAAGCACTGGTATCTGGCGGGACATTCTCTGGGCGGAGCCATGGCGGGCAGTTATGCGGCAAAGCATGAGTCAGAGCTCGCGGGACTTATTTTTCTGGCGGCGTACCCGACCAGGGAACTTCAGACGCTTCCGGTGCTCTCGCTCTACGGGAGCGAGGACGGCGTTTTGAATATGGAAAAATATCAGGAAGCAATCGGTCTTGCGGCGGACTGCCGCGAGTATGTCTTAGAGGGCGGCAACCATGCCGGGTTCGGCAATTACGGATCACAGAAGGGAGACGGCGAGGCCGGGATTACGGACAGGGAGCAGTGGCAGGAAACGATCGATTACATCATGGACATGATCCGGCAGCAACAGGGGGAAAAGTAGCGGAACCCGGAGAATAATGAAACGGAATCTGAGCGGAAAACGAAGGAAAGCGGTTTACAGTACCGCCGCCTTTGTGGTATGATGGTACTAGTGCAAACTCAGGATAAAGGAGCGATTGGATCATGCAGGACAATTTGAGAGAGGAATTGATTAAGCAGTTTCCGGCGGAAGTTGTGGAACTGGTGGAGCCGTCCGGTAAGAAGTTTTATGCCTGTCCGACCTGCAAGCGCGTGGTGACATTGAACGAGAGCAAGTGTGCCGGCTGCAGCCAGGTATTGAGCTGGGATCACATCCGGCAGGAAGAGATGGCGAAGGGTGTGAAGACGGCAACCTTAAAATTTGAGGTTGGCGGAGATTTTAATAAAGGCGACTGCAGAAAGTGTCCGCTTTCTTACATTGCAAAAGAGAATAATGAGAACGTTTATGAATGTCCGTTAAAAATGCGTGCGAACTGTAAGCTGGAGATTTCGTAACAAGATTTGTAACAAGAGAGGACAAGAGCGGCCCGCTTCGGCGTGCCGCTCATTGCTTTTTGAGGGAGGTAAGATGGCACGGATGCATTGGTGGATAATGGCAGTTGGAGCCGTATTTTTCCTGTGGTTTTTCATTCCGGCATTTGTCGTGGTTAATATCGGTAACATTACGGGAATGGCGGTGTCAGCCCTTGTGCTGCTGTACGGTATTTTTTACCGGCAGGTACAGGATGTGGCAGGGAGACTTTGGCAGACGCGCGGTGGCAGAGCGGGATTGTCCGCCCTGGGCATGGTGCCCCTTTTTATTCTGCTTATCGTGACAGTGGAGACGGCGGGGATGATAAGAAGCGCGGCAAACCGTGCGCCGGAGAATACGACGGCGGTGGTCTTAGGATGCAGCGTCAAGGGGGAGCGGCCGAGCCGGGTGTTGAATGAACGGCTTTGCGCGGCGTATGAGTATCTGAACCGGAATCCAAAAGCTGTGTGCGTATTATCCGGCGGACAGGGAGATGGAGAGGAGATCAGCGAGGCAGAGTGCATGTACCGTTACCTGACCGGGCGGGGGATCGACGGGGCGAGACTGCTTCTGGAGGACCGGTCCACGACGACGGCGGAAAATCTGCAATATTCCATGGAATTGTTACAACAGCACGGAATCGACGGGCCCGTCACGATTATAACCAGTGAATTCCATGAGTACCGGGCGAATCAGACGGCAAAGAGACTTGGCATTACAAGCTACAGCACACCGAGCCGGACATTTTTTCTCTACCTTCCGACCTTTTATGTGCGGGAATTATATGGTATATTGTATTATAAAATATCGAAATAAAGGATGACGAGATGGCAGTAAAATATTATGCGGTAGCGGTTGGTAAGAAACCGGGAATATACACAAAATGGGACGAGTGTAAGGCGATGGTGCACGGGTTCCCTGGAGCGGTTTACAAGAGTTTTAAGACGCTGGAAGAAGCGGAGACGTTTCTGGAAAGCGCACCGGCGCGTGGGGGAGAAACTCATGCAAAAGGAGCGGCGCAGCAGAAGGCAACGCAAGGAGCAGCACAGCAGAAATCAGGAACAGCCGGAGACGGCAAGGCAGAGACGAGAGGTGCGGAATCTGCCGGAGAGACAGAGGATCTGCCGGAGAATTACGCGTTCGTGGATGGCTCTTTTCACGCCGGTACCGGCGTGTACGGTTATGGAGGTTTTTTGATTCATGCCGGCGGAAAAGAAGTGCTGCAGGGTGCGGGGAAGGAGCCGGAGATGGCGTCGATGCGCAATGTGGCAGGCGAGGTTTTAGGGAGCATAGCAGCCATCGAAAAGGCGCTTGAACTCGGCTTAAAGGATCTTACAATCTATTACGATTATATGGGAATCGAGATGTGGGCAAAAGGACTCTGGAAGCGCAATAAAAAGGGTACGGTGGCCTACTACGAGTATGTGCGCTCGGTGGAGGATAAGATCCGGCTTTCTTTTGTGAAGGTAAAAGGACACTCGGGCGTCATGGGCAATGAGGAGGCAGACCGCCTGGCGAAGGAGGCTGTCGGGATAACGGGCTGACGGCGCGCAAAGAGAGAAGGCATTCAGGGGGATCGGACGGAATGGATAAGAGATTAAAATATTATGATCTGATGGAGCAGCTCCACGGCAAGATCATGTCGGGGGAGATACGCCCGGGAGAGAAGCTTCCTTCGGAGAATGAACTGTCGGCGGAGTACGGGGTCAGCCGGCAGACGGTGCGCAAGGCACTACAGATTTTGCAGAATGAGGGATACATATATGCGGAACACGGACGCGGAACCTTCTGCTCGGAGATGTTACGGCACACGACGCCGTCCAAAAATATCGCGGTCGTGACAACTTATCTTTCGGATTATATTTTCCCGCGCATCGTGCAGGGAATTGACCAGGTGCTGACGGAGAACGGTTACAGTATTCTCCTAAAAAATACGCGCAACTCGAGAAGCCTTGAGGCAAAGTGTCTCGAGGAGCTGTTGCAGAAGGATATCGACGGGCTTATCATCGAGCCGAGCAAGAGCCAGATTTTCTGCCGGCATGTGAATCTGTATGAGATGCTCGACAGCTATCATATTCCCTATGTATTTATCCAGGGAGTACATGCACAGCTTCTGGACCGGCCGCAGATTCTCCTGGACGACTGCCGGGGCGCCTATCTTGCGACCAGATACCTGATTGAACTGGGACACCGGCGCATTGTGGGCGTCTTCAAATCCGACGACACGCAGGGACAGCAGCGCCACAAGGGGTATGTGCAGGCATTGCAGGAAGCGGGAATTGCGTATGATCCGGATAAGGTGATCTGGTTCTACACGGAGGACCGCAAGACCCATCCGTTTGAGCGGATCAGGCAGATGGCGAGAGATCGCGGCAATCATCCGTTTGAGGCGGTGGTGGCGTACAACGATCAGGTAGCCATCGAGGTGATCCGCGCGCTGAATGAGGAGGGGCTCTCCGTGCCCCAGGATGTTTCGGTGACGGGGTATGACAATTCCTATCTGGCACAGACATGCCGCGTGCCGTTGACGACGATCTCCCATCCGCAGGAGGAACTGGGAGCGGCAGCCGCCGAACTGCTGCTTCGGATTATCCGGGAGGGGAATTCCAATATCGAAGGAAAATGCGTCCTGATGGAGCCGGAACTTGTGATTCGGGAATCCTGCAGAAGAAGAGACGATACGGACATGACACAGGACGATAAAAACAACTTGTAAGTACGAAAGTACAAGTCATACACTTGGAAGCAGGATGTATGACAACAAAAAGCCGCTGCATCTGCAGCGGCTTTTTGTGTTCTATAGGAAATATCGTGAATGGGGAAGAGAAGGAGAGAAGCATGAAATACCGGATGAAACATGCCCCGATGGGGTGGAACAGCTATGACTATTACGACACCACAGTGACGGAGCGGGAGGTCAGGGCAAACGCGGATTATATGGCGGCGCACTTAAAACCGTACGGCTGGGAATATATTGTGGTGGACATCCAGTGGTATGCAAAGAACACCGGAAGTCAGAGGGAGAAGTATCAGTATATTCCGTTTGGGGAGGTGTCGATGGATGAGTACGGGCGGCTGCTCCCCTGTACGGACCGCTTCCCGTCGGCGAAGGACGGCGTGGGCTTTCGGGCGCTGGCGGATTATGTGCACGGGCTGGGGTTAAAGTTTGGAATCCATATCATGCGGGGAATTCCGCGGGAAGCGGCACACCGGCATCTGCCGATTTTGGGAAGCGACGCGCTGGCGAGCGATATAGCGGATCCGTCGTCGATCTGTAAGTGGAATCCCGACATGTACGGCATCCGTATGGGAGAGCCGGGCGCACAGGAATATTACGATTCCATCGTGGCGCTGTACGCACAGTGGGGTGTGGATTTTATCAAATGCGATGATATCTGCAATACCAATCTGTACGTGGAACATCCGTATTCGGCGGCGCATGAGATCGAAATGCTGCAGCATGCGATTGAAAAGTGCGGCCGGGACATCGTGCTCTCCCTGTCGCCGGGACCGGCGCTGATCGAAAAGGCATGGCATTATGAAACCTATGCCAACATGTGGCGCATCACGGATGATTTCTGGGATACGTGGGAGCTGCTCTACGACATGTTCCGGCGCTGTGAACTGTGGCAGAACCATGTGGGCTGCGGATCGTTTCCGGACTGCGATATGCTGCCGGTCGGCCGGCTCGGAAAAGGGTTCGGGCAGGAGCGGCAGACAAACTTTACGAGGGATGAGCAGAAGACGATGATGACGCTCTGGTGTATGTTCGGCTCGCCTTTAATGATCGGCGGTGAACTGACGAAGCTGGATGACTGGACGCGTTTTCTTCTGACGAGACAGGAACTATTGCAGATGCTCGATGCAGACTATGTGGGCAGGCAGGTGGCGCGCGATTTGCGGCATGCGGTCTGGAGCTGTGTTAATGAAAAAAAGGGCGAACGGTATCTTGCCCTGTTTAACTTTATGGAGCAGCCGGCGCAGTGTGAGGCTGCATTGCCGGAGACGGAAGCGTTTGCAGACATGTGCGGGCAGCCAGGAACCATCCGTGCGCGGGAACTCTGGGATGGAACGGAACTCATTGTGCACAATGACTGCCTTTCGGATGAAATCCCGGCACACGGTGTACATGTTTTCCGGATAGATAAAAAATAGAGAACCACACGATATAAAAATGAATAAAAAACAACTTGTTATTACGAGCATACAAGTTTTATGCTTAAGATAACATCAACAAGATGAGTGCAGGGAAATCATGGGTGTATGAGAGATGCGGCATGGTTTCGGAAAGGGGTTTGTTACACATGGGAAACGCAAAGGAGAGGATTGAGAGCGGGAAGGCGGTGCTCGGTATTGAGTTCGGTTCTACCAGAATCAAGGCAGTGCTGGTGGACGAGACACATCAGCCGATCGCGTCAGGCGCGCACGACTGGGAGAATCAGCTGGTCGACGGAATCTGGACGTACAGCCTGGATATGATCTGGGACGGTCTTAGAGACTGCTACCGCAAGATGACCGAGGATGTACAGAACAAATACGGCGTTGCCGTCACAAAGCTTGGTGCTATCGGATTTTCCGGAATGATGCACGGCTATATGCCGTTTGATGGGAAGGGGGAGCTTCTGGTTCCGTTCCGCACCTGGAGAAATACCATCACGGGCGAGGCTGCCGCAGCACTGACGAAGGAGTTCTCGTTTAATATTCCGCAGCGCTGGAGCATCGCACATCTGTATCAGGCGATCTTAAACGGGGAAGAGCATGTGGATAAAATCGCATATTTTACCACGCTTGCGGGATATATTCACTGGAAACTCACTGGGGAGAAGGTACTGGGAGTCGGAGAGGCATCCGGTATGTTCCCGATCGATGCGAAGACAAGAGATTACAACCGGAAGATGCTGGCACAGTTTGATGCGCTTCCTGCGGTAGGGAAATATACATGGAAGTTAGAGGAGATTCTTCCGAAGGTGCTCGTGGCAGGGGAGAATGCCGGAACACTGACAGAGGAGGGAGCAAAGCTTCTTGATCCGAGCGGCAGGCTGGAAGCCGGAATTCCACTTTGCCCGCCGGAGGGAGATGCCGGTACCGGTATGGTGGCAACGAATTCGGTGGCTGTGCGCACCGGAAATGTATCTGCCGGAACATCCGTGTTTGCAATGGTGGTTTTAGAGGAAGACTTAAAGGCGGTACACGAGGAACTGGATATGGTGACCACACCGTCCGGCGATACCGTGGCGATGGTGCACTGCAACAACTGTACCTCGGATCTGAACGCCTGGGTCGGTCTGTTCCGGGAGTTTGCGGAGAACTTCGGAATCAATGTCGATATGAACGAGCTTTTCGGAAAGCTTTACAATAAGGCGCTGGAGGGTGACAAGGACTGCGGCGGACTTCTGGCATACAACTATTTCTCGGGAGAGCCGGTGACCGGAGTGAACGAGGGACGGCCACTGTTTGTGCGCAAGCCGGACGCACATTTTAATCTCGCCAATTTCATGCGGACACATCTGTATGCAGCGCTTGCAACCTTAAAGATCGGTCTGGATATTTTGCTGAAGGAAGAAAAAGTAAAAGTGGATCGCATCTACGGACATGGCGGACTCTTTAAGACCAAAGGCGTCGGACAGGGAATTTTAGCCGCTGCGATGGATGCACCGGTGGCAGTGATGGAGACGGCCGGCGAGGGTGGTCCGTGGGGCATGGCGCTGCTGGCATCCTACATGCTGCAGAAGGCGGACGGCGAGAGCCTGGAGCAGTACCTCTCCGAAAAAGTCTTCGGCGGGGAATCTGGAAGCGTGATGGAGCCGGATCCGGCAGATGTTGCGGGATTTGACGCTTACATCAAGGCATACAAAGCGGCGCTTGCAGCAGAGAAGGCGGCAGTCGAGGCGATGCCGTTATAAGACAGGCACGAAGGCGGCAGCCTGGACGATGCCGTTATAGACAGATACGGGGGCAGCGGCAGATGCTGCCGCTGCTTACAGATTGGGATTTACACAGCAGTTACTGCTGAAACATAAATATATTTCATGGAGGGAACATTATGTTAGCAACAAAAAATTACAAGTTCTGGTTCTGCACCGGATCACAGGATCTTTACGGAGACGAGTGCCTCGCACATGTGGCAGAGCATTCCAAAATCATCGTGGCAAAGTTAAACGAGTCCGGCGTGCTTCCGTATGAAGTGGTATGGAAGCCGACACTGATCACCAATGAACTGATCCGTAAGACCTTCAACGAGGCAAATGTAGATGAGGAGTGCGCAGGCGTCATCACATGGATGCACACATTTTCCCCGGCAAAGTCCTGGATTCTCGGATTACAGGAGTACAGAAAGCCGCTGCTTCATTTACATACCCAGTTCAATGAGGAGATTCCTTACGACACCATCGACATGGATTTCATGAACGAGAACCAGTCGGCACACGGAGACCGTGAGTACGGTCATATCGTGACACGTATGGGAATCGAGCGCAAGGTAGTCGTGGGACACTGGAGCGACGTCAATGTGCAGGAGCGCATTGCATCCTGGATGCGCACCGCAGTCGGCGTGATCGAGAGCAGCCATATCCGCGTGATGCGTGTGGCAGACAACATGAGAAACGTAGCTGTTACCGAGGGGGATAAGGTCGAAGCACAGCTGAAGTTCGGCTGGGAAGTGGATACCTATCCGGTCAACGAGATTGCGGAGGCAGTTGCAGCTGTATCCGAGTCCGATACCAACGCTTTGGTAGATGAGTATTATGACAAATATGACATTTTATTAGAGGGACGTGATCCGCAGGAGTTCAGACGCCATGTAGCCGTACAGGCACAGATCGAGATCGGTTTCGAGCGTTTCCTGGACGAGAAGAATTATCAGGCAATCGTAACACACTTCGGTGATCTCGGTGCCTTAAAGCAGCTTCCGGGACTTGCAATCCAGCGCCTCGAGGAAAAAGGCTACGGCTTTGGCGCAGAGGGTGACTGGAAAGTGGCAGCGATGGTGCGCCTGATGAAGATTATGACAGCAGGCAAGAAGGAGGCAAAGGGTACTTCCATGCTGGAGGATTACACCTACAACTTCGTCAAGGGCAAAGAGGGAATCCTCGAGGCGCATATGCTTGAGATCTGCCCGTCCATCGCAGACGGCCCGATTTCCATCAAGTGCCAGCCGCTTTCCATGGGTGACAGAGAAGACCCGGCAAGACTGGTATTTACCTCCAAGGAGGGAAGCGGTATCGCAACATCCTTAATCGATCTCGGCAACCGTTTCCGTCTCATCATCAACGATGTGGACTGCAAGAAGACAGAGAAGCCGATGCCGAAGCTTCCGGTGGCAACGAATTACTGGACACCGCAGCCGGATCTCTACACCGGTGCGGAGGCATGGATCCTGGCAGGCGGCGCACACCACACCGCATTTACCTACGACCTCACCGCAGAGCAGATGGGCGACTGGGCGAATGCCATGGGCATTGAGGCAGTTTATATTGACAAGGATACAAAGATCCGCGAGTTCAAGAAGGATCTGATGCTTGGCAATCTGTTTTACCGCTAAAAAACAATAAGAAGCATACGGGGATGTCAAAACGGCATCCCCCGGTAAATGAGAATGGTACCGGGGCAGACCCGGATACACATATAGGGTGCGCGCACAAGCGCAGAAAGGGAGAGGAATATGAAGTTTTTTATTGACACAGCAAACGTAGAGGACATCCGCAAGGCAAATGATATGGGAGTGATCTGCGGCGTTACCACAAACCCGTCTCTGATTGCCAAAGAGGGCAGAGATTTCAACGAGGTCATCAAGGAGATTACGACGATCGTTGACGGTCCGATCAGCGGCGAGGTAAAAGCAACCACTGTGGATGCAGAAGGCATGATCAAAGAAGGACGTGAGATCGCAGCGATCCATCCGAACATGGTAGTCAAGATCCCGATGACCGTAGAGGGATTAAAGGCAGTCAAAGTGCTGTCCGCAGAGGGAATCAAGACGAATGTGACGCTTATTTTCACAGCAAACCAGGCGCTTCTTGCAGCGCGCGCAGGCGCAACCTATGTATCTCCGTTCCTTGGCAGACTCGACGACATCAGCACGGCAGGTATCGATCTGATCCAGGACATCGTGCAGATCTTCGACAACTACGGACTTGAGACCGAGATTATCGCTGCATCGATCCGCAACCCGATCCATGTGACAGACTGTGCATTAGCAGGCGCACATATCGCAACGGTTCCGTACAAAGTTATTGAGCAGATGACCAAGCATCCGCTTACCGATGCGGGAATTGAGAAATTCCAGGCGGACTACAGAGCTGTATTTGGTGACTAATTACCGAAGATGCTCTGCGGTATTTGATGACAAAGTTTTGCAGTAGCAATGACAAAGAATGCATGAAGGGGGAACTATGGATAAGCTGGCACTTCAGAAGATGGCTGTTGAAGTCCGCAAGGGAATTGTATCGTCCGTGCACAGCGCGAAGGCGGGACATCCGGGCGGATCACTCTCAGCAGCAGATATCTTCACCTATTTATATTTTGAAGAGATGAATATTGATCCGAAGGATCCGAAGAAGGAGGACCGCGACCGTTTTGTGCTGTCCAAGGGACACACGGCGCCGGGACTTTACTCGGCACTGGCAAACCGCGGTTATTTTCCGGTGGAGGATCTTTTGACCCTGCGCCATACCGGATCGTATTTACAGGGACATCCGGATATGAAGCACATTCCGGGCGTGGATATGTCTTCCGGTTCTCTGGGACAGGGACTTTCCGCAGCGTGCGGCATGGCTCTGGCAGGGAAGATGAAACAGCAGGATTACCGTGTGTATGCACTTTGCGGCGACGGCGAGATCGAGGAGGGACAGATCTGGGAGGCTGCCATGTTCGCAGGTTTCCGCAAGCTGGATAACCTCTGCGTGATTGTGGACAACAACAACCTGCAGATCGACGGACCGATCGACGAGGTCTGCTCGCCGTACCCGATCGACAAGAAGTTCGAGAGCTTTCATTTCCACGTCATCAACATCGACGGCAATGATTTCGATGAGATCAAGCGGGCGTTTGATGAGGCGAGAACTACGAAGGGAATGCCGACCGCGATCATTGCGCACACCGTAAAGGGAAAAGGCGTCTCCTACATGGAGAACAGTGTCGGCTGGCACGGAAAAGCGCCGAACGATGAGGAATACGCAGTGGCGATGGAGGATCTTAGAAAGGCAGGTGAAGCATTGTGTCAGAAGTAAAGATTGCAACGAGAGAGAGCTACGGCAATGCTTTGGTCGAGCTTGGAGGAGAGCATGAGAATCTGGTTGTCCTGGATGCGGATCTCGCAGCGGCAACCAAGACCGGAATGTTCAAGAAGGCATTCCCGGACCGCCACATTGACTGCGGTATCGCAGAGGCGAATATGACCGGCGTGGCAGCCGGAATGTCCACATGTGGATTTGTACCGTTTGTGAGCACCTTCGCCATGTTTGCGGCAGGACGTTCTTACGAGCAGGTGCGCAATTCCATCGGATATCCGCATCTGAATGTGAAGATCGGTGCGACACATGCCGGAATTTCCGTCGGGGAAGACGGCGCGACCCATCAGTGCAACGAGGATATTGCCCTGATGCGTGCGATCCCGGGAATGGTTGTCATCAACCCGGCGGACGACATCGAGGCTCGCGCGGCAGTGAAGGCTGCCTACGAGTACGTGGGACCGGTGTATCTGCGCTTTGGCAGACTGGCGGTTCCGGTCATCAACGACGGCGCGGATTATAAGTTTGAGATCGGCAAGGGCGTGACGCTCCGTGAGGGAAGCGACTGCTCCATCATTGCAACCGGACTTTGTGTCTCGGAAGCACTGGCAGCAGCGGATACGCTGGCAGAGCAGGGCATTCATGCGGAAGTCATCAACATTCACACCATCAAGCCGCTCGACGAGGAACTTGTGGTAAAGACTGCAAAAAAGACGGGGCGCGTATTCACGGTGGAGGAGCATTCCATCATCGGAGGACTCGGCGCTGCAGTGGCGGAGACGCTCGGTGAAAAATGCCCGACAAAGATTACCAGAATCGGTGTCAACGATGTCTTTGGTGAATCCGGTCCGGCAAAAGAACTTCTTCACAAATACGAACTGGATGCAGAGGGAATCGCAAACCGCATCCTGCGTGAGATGAAGTAGAACGGCGCAGCACAGGAGGAAACTAAGAGATGTTAGAAGAATTAAAAAAAGAGGTCTATGAAGCCAACATGGAACTTCCGCGCAGAGGGCTCATTACCTACACCTGGGGCAATGTCAGCGGAATCGACCGCGAGAGCGGCTGTTTCGTCATCAAGCCGAGCGGTGTGGATTATGATGCCTTAAGCCCGGACGATATGGTAGTCATGGATCTTGACGGAAATAAGATCGAGGGCAGATATAAGCCGTCCTCCGACACGCCGACCCATATCGAACTCTACAAAAAGTACGAGGAGATCGGTGGTATTGTACATACCCATTCCCCGGAGGCTGTCGCGTGGGCGCAGGCGGGCAGAGACATTCCGCTTTACGGCACAACGCATGCAGACTATTTCTTCGGACCGATTCCGTGCGCCAGAAATCTGACGCCGGAGGAGATCGACGAGGCATATGAGAAGAACACCGGACTTGTGATTATTGAGACCTTTGAGACAAGAGGCATCAAGCCGATGTACACACCGGCGGTTCTCTGTGCGAATCACGGACCGTTTACCTGGGGCAAGGATGCCGCAGAGGCAGTCCACAATGCAGTCGTACTGGAGGAAGTGGCGAAGATGGCACGCAACACTGAGCTTATCAATCCGAAGGTGAAGCCGGCGCCGGATTGTATCAAGGAAAAGCATTTCTACCGCAAGCATGGGGCAAATGCCTACTATGGACAGAATTAGTACGTCGGAAGAAACGGCCTGCCGTTTCGCAATAAATATGCTTAGAAATGAGGATCAGTATGCAAAAACGGAGTTTTGGCAGAACAAAGGAAGGCAGGGAGGTCACGGAGTACACGCTTGTCAATGCGCAGGGAATGACGCTTTCTGTCATTGATCTCGGGGCAACGATCGTATCGATCACAATGAAGGGCTCAGACGGAAACGTATATGACGTTGTGCTGGGATACGATACACCCGTTGATTATCAGAACAATACCTGCTATTTTGGAGCGGTGATCGGGCGCAATGCGAACCGGATCGATCATGCACACATCCATCTGGACGGAAAAGACTATTCGCTGGAAGCGAATGACAATGAGAACAATCTGCACAGCGGATTGCACGGTTTTCACGCAGTGATCTGGGATGTGGTGCAGGAGAGCGCACAGAGTATTACGTTTTCCTATGTAAGCCGCGACGGGGAACAGGATTTCCCGGGCAATATGACGGCGAAGGTTACGTACACGCTGGATGATAACGGGGAGGTTGCGATCGCCTATGAGGCAGTCTGCGACCAGACGACGGTGGCGAACTTTACGAACCATGCCTACTTTAATCTGGACGGACATGATTCCGGCGTGATGGAAGGGCAGAAGCTCGAACTTCACGCATCCTACTATACGCCGGTCATTGATTCCAAGGCGATTCCAACCGGAGAACTCGCAAAAGTAGCCGGGACGCCGTTTGATTTCCGGGAGATGAAGGAGATCGGACGGGACATCGAAGCGGACGATACGCAGCTTCGTTATGCGGGTGGTTATGACCACAATTATGCGCTGGACAAGGCGGACGGTACCATGCAGCTTGCTGCGCGTGCCAGAGGTGCAAAGTCCGGCATCTGCATGGATGTGTATACGGACTGTGTGGGGATCCAGCTCTATACCGGCAACTTTATCACGCCGCAGACCGGCAAGGGTGGTGTGCAGTACGACAGGCGCCATGCATTCTGTCTCGAGACGCAGTATTTCCCGAATGCGGTGAATGAGAAGAACTTTAAATCACCGGTGTTAAAAGCGGGTGATACGTACCGCTCGGTGACAAAGTACTGCTTCGGACTGGAAAAATAAAAACAAATAATCAGGAATAAGGAAAAGTGGATTTTATCACGGAAAACGGTGGTAAGATCCACTTTTTTCATTCGGAGAAGTCTGACACTTGACAACGGATGCGGTCTGTGTGGATAATTGTAGAAGAGAGCAGGCGTGCCGGTGACAATGGCAGGTGGGCGCAGAGTTTCACAGAAGGGTAGCAGAGCGGCGATGAGAGAAGAACTTCTTAACGAACTGATGGTCATTTCAGAGGAAGAAAAAAAGTACAGAGCGGGACAGGGAATGGTCGAGCGGCAGCTGTATGCGAGAGAGTCGATCGGGGAGATTGACCGGGAACTGCTGTTAAAGCGGGGACGGCTCATCACCGTGCGTCCGCATAGCCGCTTTGTGGATTTCCCGGAGCACCGGCACAACTATGTGGAGATCATGTATGTCGTGCAGGGGAGCATCACGCACATCATCGGGGGGAAGGAGCTGACACTTCACAAGGGTGATGTGCTGATGTTGAACCAGCAGGTGCGTCATGCCATCCGCAGGGCAGAGTATGAGGATATCGGCATCAATTTTATCGCGCTGCCGGAGTTTTTTGAGGTGCCGCTTTCCATGCTGCATGAGAAAAATGTGCTTGCGGAATTTATCGCCGGCGCTTTCGGACAGAAGAATCCGGTGTCGCACTACCTGCTGTTCCGCTTAAAGGAACAGCCGCAGGTGGAAAATCTCATGGAAAATATGATCGAATCCATGCTGCATGAACATTCCGATGAGGATGTCATGAACCAGTATACGATGGGGCTGGTATTTTTATATCTGTTGAATCACCTTGAGAACTTAAGCCACAATTCCTCCATGGATTACCGGGAGACGATCGTGCAGGCGGTGCTCGGATATATCAAAAGCGACTGCAAAAATGCGAATCTGACGAAGATTGCAAAAGATACCCATCAGTCGGTCTCGGTGTTAAGCAAGCTGATCCGGCAGAAAACCGGCGATACGTTCAAGGAGCTTTTGCAGCAGCGGAGATTTGAGACGGCGGCGCATCTGCTCGCGGAGACGGATCTGGCGGTGGAGGAGATCGCGCTCGATGTCGGGTATGAGAATCTGAGCTATTTTTTCCGGCAGTTTAAGAGCCGGTACGGCGTGACGCCGCGTGCATACCGCGTGATGAATTCACGTGATGCCGGGAACCTTGATGAAAATCATAGAGAATTATAGAGAACATTTGAGAATGGAAAATAAGGACAGTTTTTTAGTCGAATCAGAGCCTAAAAAACGGTCCTTATTTTTGTTATGCTGACAGCAGAAATGAGAAGGAAAGAGAAAGGAGCAGGGGGATGGAGACGACGTATTATCTGGCGGTGGACATCGGAGCGTCGAGCGGACGGCACATGCTGTCCCATCTGGAAGACGGGAAGCTGGTATTAGAAGAGATCTACCGCTTCCCGAACGGAATGACGGAGAAGAACGGGCACAAGGTATGGGATGTCGAGCGGCTGTTTGCGGAGATTTTAAACGGCATGAAGCAGTGTGTCAGACTGGAAAAAATTCCGCACAGCATGGGGATTGACACCTGGGCGGTGGACTATGTCCTTTTGGATGGACAGGGAGGACGCATTGGCGATGCGGCAGCCTACCGCGACGGCAGGACGCAGGGCATGGATGAAAAAGTGTATGCGCAGATCACGGAGGAAGAACTCTACCGCAGAACGGGAATCCAGAAACAGATTTTTAACACGATCTATCAGCTGGCGGCAGTAAAAGAGCAGCATCCAAAATGGCTGGAGCAGGCGGACTGTCTGCTGATGATGCCGGATTATTTTCATTTTCTTCTGACCGGGAAAAAGGTGCAGGAGTACACCAATGCGACGACGACCCAGCTGGTCAGCCCGGTGACAAAGGACTGGGATGAGGAGCTGATCCGGCAGCTGGGCTACCCGAGACGGCTGTTTCAGGAGATCCGGATGCCGGGGTATGAACTGGGGAGCCTGCGCGGGGAGATCCGGAAAGAAGTGGGATTTTCCTGCAAGGTGGTTCTGCCGCCCACACACGATACCGCCTCGGCGGTGGCGGCGGTGCCGACGCAGGAGGAAGAGACGCTCTACATCAGCTCCGGCACATGGTCGCTCATGGGAACCGAACGGATGACGGCGGATTGCAGCAGTGCGGCGAGAGCGCACAACATGACAAACGAGGGCGGTTACGACTGCCGGTTCCGCTATCTGAAAAATATCATGGGACTCTGGATGATCCAGTCTGTCCGAAAGGAGAGTGCGCCGGAACTTGGGTTTGGAGAAATCTGTGCGCGCGCCGCAAAGGAGACGATTACATCGCGTATCGACGTCAACGATGCGCGCTTTCTGGCGCCGAAGAACATGACGGAGGAAGTAAGGAGGGCATGTCGGGAAGCGGGGGAGCAGGTTCCGCAGACCATCGGGGAACTGGCTGCGGTCATCTACCACAGTCTTGCGCAGTGCTATGCCGGGACGGCAGAGGAGATCGAGGCGTTGACGGGAAAACAGTACCCAGAGATTCACATTGTGGGCGGCGGCGCGAATGCGCAGTATTTAAACCGGCTTACCGCAGAATACACCGGAAAGACGGTCGAGGCGGGACCGACGGAGGCGACGGCGCTCGGCAACCTTGCCGTGCAGATGATTGCGGCGGGAGAATTTGAAGACCTTAGGGCAGCGAGAGCGTGCATTGCGGATTCATTTGCAATGGAGAAGTTTGAAGGAGAGAAGGGAGAAACGAGATGACAGGTTATGAAGCAGCAAAGGCAAAGTATGAGGCACTTGGCGTGGACACAGACCGCGCGATCGAGCGGTTGAAAAAGGTTCCGGTATCGCTGCACTGCTGGCAGCTGGACGATGTGATCGGATTTGACAATGACGGCGGACTCACAGGTGGAATCCAGACGACCGGAAACTATCCGGGGCGCGCCAGAACGCCGCAGCAGCTGATGGAGGACATGGAGGAGGCAATGAAGCTGATGCCGGGAACGGCAAAATTAAATATTCATGCATCCTATGCGATTTTTGAACCGGGAGAATTTGCGGACCGCGACGCCTTAGAGCCGAAGCATTTCGCAAAGTGGGTGGAATTTGCGAAGAAGCATCATATGGGAATTGATTTCAACCCGACATTTTTCTCCCACGAAAAAGTAAAAGACGGACTTACCTTATCAAGCCCCGATGAGGAGACCAGAAAGTTCTGGATCAACCACGGAAAGGCATGCATCCGCATCTCGGAATATTTTGCAAAGGAGACCGGTATGCCGTGCGTCATGAATATCTGGACGGGGGATGGATTTAAGGATGTTCCTGCAGACCGTATGGGACCGCGTCTGCGCTGCAAGGATTCGATCGAGCAGATTTTATCCGAACCGTATGACAGAAATCTCGTCAAGCCGTGCGTGGAATCCAAGGTATTCGGTATCGGTGTGGAGTCTTACACCGTGGGTTCGGCAGAATTTACATTGAGCTTCGCCGCACAGCATGAAGGCTGTATGCCGCTCATGGACAACGGACATTATCATCCGACGGAGTATGTTTCGGACAAGATTCCTGCCATGCTCTGTTTTTACCCGGAGTTTGCGCTCCACATTACCAGAGGCGTGCGATGGGATTCGGATCATGTGCTGCTCTTAGATGACGAGACGAAAGAGATGGCAAAAGAGATCGTAAGAAACGATGCGCTTGACCGTGTATACATGGCGTTAGATTACTTTGATGCGAGCATCAACCGTGTTCTGGCGCTTGCAACAGGCTTTCGGAGCTGGCAGAAAGCCCTGTTAACGGCACTGTGCACGCCGAATGAAATGTTAAAGGAGCTGCAGGATACGAATCAGCTGGGAAAACTCATGGTTATGCATGAGGCGGTAAAAATGCTTCCGATCGGCGAGATCTGGGAGGAATACTGCCGCAGGGAAGGCGTGTGCGACGACCTTCATTTCTACGACGAGATCGAGCGTTACGAGCGTGAGGTACTGACCAAAAGAGGATAAGCAGATAGAAGCTGAATTAGAGAGAAGAGAGGAAGAGAATCATGAAATTTTTGGATGCAGAATTTGTACAGGGATTTATCCGCATGGCAAACGACGGATGGGAGCAGGGCTGGCATGAGAGAAACGGCGGAAACTTATCTTACCGCGTGAAACCGGAGGAAGTGGAAGCGGTGAGGGAGAACTTTCAGGAAAAGGAGTGGCAGCCGATCGGCACCACGGTGCCCAATCTGGCAGGAGAGTATTTCCTTGTGACCGGAAGCGGAAAATATTTCCGCAACGTCATCTTAAAGCCGGAAGATTCGATCTGCATGATTGAGCTGGATGAAAAGGGCGAGAACTACCGGATCGTGTGGGGACTGGTAAACGGCGGAAGACCGACCTCGGAGCTGCCGAGCCATCTGATGAACCTGGAGGTAAAGAAACTGCAGAATCCGAAGTACCGCGTGGTCTATCATGCGCATACCACCAATATCATTGCGCTGACGTTCGTGCTTCCACTGGAGGACCGCATTTTCACGAGAGAACTCTGGGAGATGGCAACGGAATGTCCGGTGGTATTCCCGGCGGGTGTCGGCGTGGTGCCGTGGATGGTTCCGGGCGGCAGGGAGATTGCGGTTGCGACCAGCGAGCTGATGAAAAAATATGATCTTGCGATCTGGGCGCATCACGGCATGTTTGCTGCCGGCGAGGACTTTGACTTAACGTTCGGTCTGATGCACACCGCAGAAAAATCCGCGGAGATTCTGGTGAAGACGCTCTCCATGCGTCCGGATAAGCTCCAGACGATACAGCCGGACGACTTCAGACATCTGGCAGAGGATTTTCATGTGACCCTGCCGGAAGAATTCCTGTATGAAAAATAAAAGAGAAGCCTGCCTGCAGGCATAAGAAAACCCCCGGGTGCAATGGAAAGGTACGAAACCTTGGATTGTCAACCGGGGGCCTTCTTATGAAATTCTTTTGTCTGATTCATAGAACCTTTCTCTAGGCAGTGGCATCGAACGAATGAACATCATCCTCCTCTGTCACCGTCATTGCCTGATGCAGCAGTGTGGCGAACGAAGAAGAAGGCTGCTGTTTGGAACGTTGCTGCTTTCTGCTCTCTGGTGCAAGCCGGTCGATCCGGTTTACGGGGTGAACGGGTAACACGAAAACACTATCATAGTAGATTGCGACAATCATCCTCCTTGACAAATAAATCACAACTGATAGGGGTTAATGAGTTCCTTCTCTACTATATATATCGGCTGACATCAGAAATAATTAAGAGAAAATAGAGAGAATATTATTTGGAAGAAGCGTGCACCTGTGTTAAAATATTGCTGTGAACAGGGGGCACGTTTTTTATGTCATTACAGTTTGTGTTCGGAAATTCCGGAAGCGGAAAGTCCGATTATTTATATCAGTCGATATTGGAGGAAGCGGAAAGGGAACCGGAGAAGAATTTCCTTTTGCTTGTCCCGGAACAGTTTACGATGCAGACGCAGCGGGAACTCGTGTGCCGCCAGCCCAACCATGCCATCATGAACGTGGATGTGCTCAGCTTTGTGCGCCTGGCGTACCGTGTGTTCGATGACCTCGGAATGCAGGATCTGGTCATTTTAGAGGAGACGGGCAAGAATCTGGTGCTGCGCAAGGTGGCGGAGCTTAAGAAAAAAGAACTCTCGGTGCTTGGCGGCAATCTCAACAAAATGGGATACATCGGTGAGATCAAGTCCCTGATCTCGGAGATGGCGCAGTACAATATCACGCCGGAGGATCTTGGTGCTTTTCTCGGCGGGCAGGATGTCGGGGATACCCTGCGCTGTAAGATGCAGGATATTCTTACGATGTATGAGGGATTCCGGGAGTATATTGACGGAAAATACATCACGGCGGAGGAGATTCTGACACTCTTGTGTGAGGTGGCGGAGGAATCCGAGCTCATCAGGGACAGTGTGATTGTCTTTGACGAGTTTACGGGATTCACCCCGATCCAGAACCGGCTGCTTCGGGTGATGCTGCCGCTTGCCGACCGCGTCATCGTGTCGCTTTCCATGGATATCCGGGAGGATTTTTACCACAGCAGAGGCGTGCACGAGCTTTTTTCCATGAGCAAGGAGACCGTGCAGACACTGCTTAAGATTGCGGCGGATGCGGGATGCGAGGTACTCTCTCCGGTGATTATGGAGCCGGGAGAGCACAGGCGCTATGAAAATGCACCGGAGCTGTTTTTCATGGAACAGAATCTGTTCCGTCCGATGTACCGGAAGTGGCGGAAGCCGGTTAATGACATCAGCATCACCAGCTTAAAGGATCCGCGCCAGGAGCTTTCTTTTGTCGCAAGGGAGATTGTACGCCTGGTACGGACAAAGGGCTACCGCTACCGGGATTTTGCGGTGGTGACCGGAGACGTGCCACAGTATGCCAACTACGTTCCGGAGACGTTTGCACAGTACGGGATCCCGTTTTTTATCGACCAGACGAGAAACATTCTGTTTCACCCGTTCATCGAGTTTATCCGCGCGGCGCTTGAGGTCGTGGAGTTTGATTTCTCCTACCAGAGTGTGTTCCGCTTCCTTCGGAGCGGACTGGCGGGACGGCTTCTGACGGAGAATAAGACGGAGCAGACGGCAGACGAGGACGGCGCCAAAGCCAAAGCCGGAGCCGGGGTGAATGATGAGGGCGGCGCTGGAGCCGGAGTGGTAGACGAGGACGGTGTTGAAGTCAAAGCAGGATCGGATGAGGACGGCGCCAAAGCCTGGGCGGATGCAGAGGATGTGATTGACCGCCTGGAGAATTATGTGCTTGCAAAGGGAATCCGCGGCAGAAAGCGCTGGAGCGAGAAATGGACGTCCGTGACGAAGCGGGATGCCTGCCATCCGGAGGCGGCGCAGGAGGAGATGGCTCTTTTGAACCGGGCGCGGGAGCGGATCGTTCTGGCATTTGAGCCGCTGTGTGGACTTTTTTCCGGGAAAAAACACACGGTTGCGGAGCAGACCTATGGACTGTATGAGTTTATCACGGCGCTGGATATTGAAGCGCAGCTTAGGGAGAAGCAGTTCCTCTTAGAACAGGCGGAGGAGACGGAGTACAACGGCGTGCGCAGGAACCAGACCAGAGCGCAGGAGTACGGGCAGATTTATAAGATCGTGATGGATCTTTTTGACAAGGTCACGTCGCTGCTCGGGGAGGAGCAGATGTCGATCCGGGAGTACACAGACATCCTGGACGCAGGATTTTCTGCGGCAAAGGTCGGTATGATTCCGCCGGGAAATGACCGCGTGACGGTCGGAGACATTGAACGCACCAGATTAAATCATATCCGGATTCTGTTCTTTGTGGGAGTCAATGACGGTATCGTGCCGAAAGCCGGCAGCACCGGAAGCATCATCTCACAGTTCGAGCGCGAGAAGATGGCGGAGCATCATCTGATGTTAGCGCCGGGGGCGCGGGAAAGAGTCTTTATCCAGAAGTTTTATCTTTATCTGAACTTAACCAAGCCGTCGGACGGATTGTATGTCACTTACTCAAGGGTCAGCCCGGAGGGAAAGGCGCTGCGCCGGTCTTATCTGATCGGAACGCTCTGCAATATGTTCCCGGAACTAAAGATCCGTGAGCCGGACGAGGAGACGGAGGCGTCCGCGATTTTAACGCCGGAGAGCGGGATCGATTATCTGCTGGAGGGACTCTGGACAGAACAAAAGTCGCGTGCCTGGGAGGCACTTGCGAAGTGGTATCTCTCGGATGAGACTTATCATGCGAAGGCGCTGCGCCTGCTTGCGGCATCGTTTTACCGTTACAGCGGAGAGCCGATCGGAAAAGAGGTTGCGCGCGCCTTATACGGCACGGAACTGGAGAACAGCGTCACAAGGCTGGAGCAGTTTGCGGAGTGCGCGTTTGCACATTACATGACCTACGGACTGGGACTGTCACAGCGGGAATTACAGGAGTTTGCCGGTGTGGATATGGGAAATATCTATCATGACGCGCTGTGGCATTTTGCGGAGCGCATCCGCAGGTCTTCGTATACCTGGTATGATCTGCCCGAACAGACGCGCGAGGCGTGGATTGAGGAGAGCATGAATGACGCGATTGCGGGCTGCGCGAATGTGGGCGCATTCGACGAGGCGAAGAACCGCTATCTGCTGTCGCGCATGAAAGACACGATCCGGCGCACGGTGTGGGCGCTCACGATCCAGGTGCAGAAGGGGCGTTTTACGCCGAGTGATTTTGAGGTGTCGTTTTCGCAGGCCGATCATCTGGAGGCAATCCGTTTTCAGCTGACCGAGGAGGAAAAAATGCGTCTGCGGGGCAGGATTGACCGTGTGGATACCTGTGAGACGGACGATAAGGTGTATGTAAAGATCATTGATTACAAATCGGGCAACACCACATTTTCCCTGCTGAATCTGTATCACGGGCTGCAGCTGCAGCTGGTGGTTTATATGAATGCGGCGCTCGAACTGGAGGCAAAAAAGCATCCGGGAAAACAGGCGGTGCCTGCGGGAATGTTTTACTATCACATTGAGGATCCCATGGTTGACGGCAGCGGCACAGAGTCGGAGGAGGAGATCCGGCAGGCCGTGCTGGAGGAATTAAAGCCGAACGGGTTAGTCAACGACGATCCCGAGATATACGGGGCGATGGATACGGAACTTTCCGGAAGCTCCGCAGTCATTCCTGTGGCGCTTAAAGCGGACGGTTCCTTAAAAGCGACGTCCAAGACGGCGAGTACGGAAGAATTTGAGACAATGTCGGACTACGTGAAGGAGACCGTGACGAAGGCGGGCAGAAGAATCCTAGGCGGAGATGTGGCGGCGGCACCGTATGAACTCGACGGGAGAAGCGGCTGCGATTATTGTCCGTATCACATGGTGTGCGGATTTGACGCGCGGATACCGGGCTTTTCTTACCGGAAGTTAGAAAAGCCGGACGGTGCCGAGGCGATTCTTGCGAAAATGAGAGAGACGCGAAGCGAGGAGAAGAGACAGTAGATGGGTGTTTCATGGACCAGAGAACAACAACAGGTAATCGATTTAAGAAAGCGCAACATTCTGGTATCGGCAGCTGCCGGTTCGGGTAAAACGGCGGTTTTAGTCGAGCGCATTATCAAGATGATCACGGAGGGAGAACATCCGGTGGACATCGACCGGCTTTTGGTGGTGACGTTTACGAATGCGGCTGCGGCGGAAATGCGGGAGCGCATCGGGGCGGCGATCGAGAAAGCGCTGGAGGAGCATCCGGATTCGGAGCATCTGCAACGCCAGCTGACGTTAATCCACAATGCGCAGATCACGACTATCGACAGTTTTTGTCTGTATGTGATCCGCAATCATTTCCACGAGATTGACCTGGAGCCGGATTTTCGGATCGGGGACGAGGGAGAGTTAAAGCTGTTAAAAGAGGACGTGCTGCGCGGCGTGCTGGAGAGCAATTACGAACAGATGACACCGGAGTTTGCGGCATTTGCAAAAGGGTATGTGTCGGGGAAGAGTGATGCGAAGGTGGCGGAGATGATCCTCTCGCTCTATGAGTTCTCCATGAGCTACCCGTGGCCGATGGAGTGGCTTACTTCCGGCATCTGTGGCTATGAGATATCGGATGTGCAGGAGATGGCAGAAGCGCCATGGATGCAGCCGCTCGTGCTGCATCTGCGGTCGGTGCTGGCGGATCTGGTAAAAAAGCTTCGCATCGCGCATGTGCTTACGCGGGAGGAAGACGGACCGAATATCTATGAGAAGGTGATCTCGTCGGATCTCGCAAAGTTCGAGGGACTGGCGGCGTGTGAAAATTTTCTGGAACTGTACGAAAAGCTTACCGCCGTCACTTATGACAGGCTGCCGTCGAGCCGCGGCTTTTCGGGAGATGCAGGGAAGCTTTCGCGTGTGAAGGAACTCCGCGACCAGGTGAAGGATACGGTAAAAAAGATCAACAAGCAGTATTTCTTTGCATCGCCGGAAGTCATGTGCGGGCAGGTGCGCCGGGCAGAGCCGATGGCGAAGGAACTGGTGCGTCTTGCCATCGCATTCTCCGAGGCGTTTGCAGCGGAAAAGCGCCGCAAGAATCTGGTGGATTTTCACGATCTGGAGCATTTCGCACTGGAGATTCTCGTGGATGCAAAGACAAAGCAGGCGCGCGCTGCGGCGGAGGAGTTCCGCGACATGTACGAGGAGATCATGATCGACGAGTATCAGGACAGCAATCATGTGCAGGAGACGCTTCTTAGGGCGATCTCGAGAGAGGAGCGCGGAGCGTACAACCTGTTCATGGTGGGGGACGTCAAGCAGAGTATCTACCGCTTCCGTCTGGCGAGACCGGAGCTTTTTATGGAAAAATACGATACCTACACGCTGGAGGAAAGCAGTACGCAGCGTATCGATCTGCACAGGAATTTCCGGAGCCGGTCAGAGGTGCTTGATCTGACAAACGATGTGTGTTACCGGATCATGGCGCGCGATCTCGGCAATGTGGCATACGATGAGGATGCGGCGCTCTACGCGGGCGCAGATTATTGTGCGCCGGATGAGGCAGGGATGTTTGCACCGGAGATTCTTGTGGCGGACAGTGCCGAAGAACTCTTAGAGGGCAGCGGGTACGAAGACCGGAAGCTGTATGAGGCGAAGCTTGTGGCAGAGCGCATCCGGAAGCTGATGACAGAGCAGAAGGTGACGGACAAGGCGACGGGGGAACTGCGCACCGTGCGTTACAGCGATATTGTGATTCTGCTCCGCAGCCTAAGCGGGTATGCCGATTCGTATGCCGCCGTGTTAAACGAGGCGGGAATCCCGGCGCATACGGTGTCCGCAACCGGCTATTTTTCGGCGGTGGAGGTACAGACAGTGCTGGCGATGCTTCGGATTCTCGACAATCCGAGACAGGATATTCCGCTTGCGGCAGTGCTTAAGTCTCCGATCGCCGGGCTTACGGACGAGGAGCTGGGACGGCTTAGGGCGCACGACCGCAGCGTGCCTTTCTGTGAGTGTGTGCTCGCACGCTGCAGGGAACTTGCGCAGAGTGAAGAACCTTTGGCGGAAGGTTATGAGAAAAAACTGTGGGAGTTCTGGAAGCTGTATGAGAGGCTGCGGGCGCTTGTGCCGGACACCCCGATTCACGAGCTGATCGAGATCGTGTTGAAGGAAAGCGGCTACGGAAATTATGCGGCGGCGATGCCGGCAGGAGCCAGACGCAGAGCGAATCTGCGCATGCTGGTGGAGAAGGCGATCGCCTATGAGAATACGAGCTACAAGGGATTGTTTCATTTTGTGCGCTACATCGATGAACTCCAGAAATACGATGTCGATTTTGGCGAGGCGGACATGGTCGGGGAGAATGAGGACGTCGTGCGCATTATGAGTATCCACAAGAGCAAGGGACTGGAATTCCCGGTGGTCTTTGTGTGCGGTCTGGGAAGAAATTTTAACAAGCAGGATACCAGAAGCCGCATGGTGCTGCACCCGGAACTGGGAATCGGAATTGACTGGATCGACGGCGAGCGCAGGATCAAGACGCCGACCATATTAAAGCGCGCCATCGCAAAGCAGATCGAACTGGAGAATCTGGGTGAGGAGCTCCGCGTGCTCTATGTGGCGCTCACACGCGCGAAGGAGAAGCTGATCTTAACGGGGTGCAGAAAAGATGCAGAAAATGATCTGGCGGCACTAAGGGAAGCGGCACAGGAGGAACTTTTCCCGGAAACGGAGCATGTTCCTCTGCCGTATCTGCTCCGGGAGAGCGCGGCAGGCTATTTCGACTGGCTGCTTCCGGCGGTGTTTTCCTATCACGGACGCTATCAGGTGCGCGTTGTGCCGGCGGAGGAACTGCTCGACGCAGAGAGCCGTCACATGGAGGCGGAGACGGAGAATCTGGAACAGTGTCTGTCACGCATTGCAGCGGCGGATGCGGCAGACGTGGCGGAATTTGACGGGAAGTTCTCATTCACCTATCCGTACGAACGCGATCTGGAGCGCAAAAACAAATATTCCGTGTCGGAATTAAAACATCGCGCGATGCGGGAAAAACTCCTGGAGGAGGAGACGGATGTTATCCCGGCGTTTTTAGAGACGGATGGAAAATCCTATGTTCCGCCGTTTGTCCAAAAAAAAATGGAGCAGGAAGAAACCGGCGGACAGAACCAGGGTGCACTGCGCGGAACTGCGGTTCACAGGGTGATGGAGTGCTACCAGTTTTCGGCGGCGGCAGGAGTTACGGAACAGATTGAGGCGATGCTTGCCGGAGGACAGATCACGGAGGAGATGAAGCGCCTGGTAAAACCGGCTCTCATCGAGACGTTTCTCACATCGGCGGCGGGAGAGCGGATGAAGCGTGCGGAGACTGCCGGAACGCTGTACAGGGAGAAACCGTTTGTGATGGGATTTACGGGCGAGGAGCTCGCGGCATTCGGATTCGGAGACGGAGAGAAATGTGCGGATGACAAAGAGCTGACGCTGATCCAGGGAATCATCGATGTGTTCTGGATTGAGGAGGACGGCATTGTGGTGCTGGACTATAAGACGGACCGTGTGAAAACCGGCAAGGAACTGGCGGACCGTTATGCTTCGCAGTTAAAGCTCTACGGCGAGGCGCTGGAGCGGATCTACAACCACGGAAGTGAGAGGACGCTTCGCGTGAAGGAGCGGCTTCTCTACTCGTTCCGGCTGGGCGCAGTGATACCGGTGTAAGTGTAAACGGGACACGGAAAAGGACGATTGATTTCAGAGATAAGAACATCAGAAAGGAAGAAAATGAGATGGGACAGATCATACTGGCATCCGCCTCACCGCGGAGAAAGGAATTGTTAGAGCAGATCGGGATTTCGTTTGAAATCTGCCCGGCCAAAGGTGAGGAGCGGATCACGAAGAGCGTACCGCACGAAGTCGTGGAGGAACTGGCATCGCAGAAGGCCATCGAGGTGGCATCCATGGTAAGAACCTACGAGGAGACGCATCAGGAACTGGTGACACCCTCGGATCTTATGGTGATCGGCGCCGATACGATTGTCTCCTGCGGGGGACAGATCTTAGGGAAGCCCAAAGACGAGCATGATGCCTGCCGTATGCTTAAGCTTCTCTCCGGTGGAACACACCAGGTATACACCGGAGTGTCGATTGTGCTTTTGGATGCGTCCGGAAAGGCTGGTCAGGTGACGTTTCATGAGAAAACCGATGTCACGATGCGCGCGATGAGCGAGGAGGAGATCCGGCGCTATGTCGCCACCGGCGAGCCGATGGACAAGGCGGGCGCATACGGAATTCAGGGGAAATGTGCGATTTTTGTTGACAAAATCGATGGCGACTATAATAATGTTGTAGGGCTTCCGGTAGCAGCCATTTACCGGGAATTAAAGAAGCTTGGAATTGATATCTATTTATGGTAAAATAAAACGTTGGCGGAGGAAAAGATATGTACGATGAAATGTGCCTGGATACATTTTTGGCGCAGCAGGAGAAGCTGTTTCGGGAACCTGTGGCAGAAAGCAGGGAAGAGGCGGAGGAATTTCTTTCGGACTGTTTCGCAACGGTCTGTGAGAATCTGAAGGAAGTGCGGGCGTACTTTAAGGAAGAGGGTGCGGATATCGCCGGAATGAGCAGCGAGGATCTGGCGGAGCAGGCAGAAGTGTTCGCACTGCCGGACGGAAGATACCTGATCGTGGAAGCTTAAGCCGTCTGCTTTGGAGAACGTAGGAAGATACATAACAGAATGGTAGAATATATAGAAAGAACGAGGGAATGTAATGAAGAATTATGATGTGATCATTATAGGAGCCGGTCCTTCCGGAATTTTTTGTGCGTATGAGCTGATTCATGCGAAAAAGGATCTGAAAGTGTTAATGATTGAAAAAGGAAGACGGATTGAGAACCGTGAATGTCCGAAGCGTAAGACCAAGGTATGCGTGGGATGCAAGCCGTGTTCCATCACGACCGGATTCGCCGGTGCGGGAGCTTTCTCCGATGGCAAGCTGTCCTTATCGCCGGATGTCGGCGGCAACCTGCCGGAGATTTTAGGCTACGATAAGACCGTGGAGCTGTTAAAGGAATCGGATGATATTTATCTGAAATTCGGTGCGGATTCCAAGGTGTACGGTGTGGATAAAGAGAAGGAAATCCGCGAGATCCGTAGAAAAGCGATCATGGCGAACCTAAAGCTGATCGAATGCCCGATCCGTCATCTCGGCACGGAGGAAGGCTACAAGATCTATTCCAGACTGCAGGAGCACCTGTTAGAGGAAGGGGTCGAGATGGAGTTTGGCACCATGGTCAAGGACATCATCATCGAGGACAACCAGGTCAAGGGTGTCATCACCGACAAGGATGAGACATACACGGCGACAGAGGTCATCTCCGCTGTGGGACGTGAGGGCGCAGACTGGTTCTCTCATATCTGCAATCAGCATGATATTGAGACGAAGGTCGGCACCGTGGACATCGGTGTGCGCGTCGAGGTGCGCGATGAGGTGATGGAGTTCTTGAATGAGAACCTCTACGAGGCGAAGTTAGTGTACCATACGCCGACGTTCGATGATAAGGTGCGTACCTTCTGTACCAACCCGTCCGGCGAGGTTGCAACCGAATACTACGACAACGGACTGGCGGTAGTCAACGGCCACGCCTACAAGTCCAAGGATTTAAAGACCAACAATACCAACTTTGCCATTCTGGTATCGAAGAACTTCACAAAGCCTTTTAAGACGCCGATCGAATACGGCAAGCAGATCGCACAGCTCTCCAATATGCTCTGTGACGGCAGGATTCTGGTGCAGACATTCGGAGACTTTAAGCGTGGCAGAAGAACGACGGAGGAGCGCCTGTGCCGCAACAACCTCATCCCGACCTTAAAGGATGCGGTACCGGGAGATCTCTCCTTAGTATTCCCGCACCGGATCATGGTGGATATCGAGGAGATGCTGATGGCTCTCGACAAGGTAACGCCGGGTATTGCAAGTGATGAGACACTGCTCTACGGTGTGGAGGTCAAGTTCTACTCCAATAAGGTAGTGGTAAACTCTGACTTCGAGACGAGTGTCAAGGGACTCCGTGCGATCGGAGACGGCGCGTCCGTGACGAGAGGACTGCAGCAGGCATCCGCGAACGGAATTTCTGTGGCGAGAAGTATCTTGAAAAATATCATGTAGATGTTGAGATAAAGGGTGTTTCACGATGAGAAAAAGATGGGCGATGGGAATGACAGCGTGCGTATGCGCGCTGTCAATGGCTCTTACGGGATGCCAGATTGGCAATAAAGATATTGTGGTCTCGGGAACGTTAAGCAGCAGGCAGGTGTTTACACTGGACAAGTCTGCATGCAGCTTAAAGGAGGCAAAGGTATATCTGGCAAATTATCAGAATATCTATGGAACAGCATATACGATTGACCTCTGGCAGCATGACTTTGGAGACGCATCCCTGCTTGACTATGTGAAGGACATCACGCTGGAGGAACTTACCCGTGTATACACGATGGATCTGCTGGCACAGTCGCAGGAAGTGACGCTCTCGGAGGATGAGACTGCGAAGGTGGCGGAAGCGGCAAAGGAATATTATGCATCCCTCTCGGAGGATGAGACCGCCTATATGGACGTCGCTGAGGCGGATATTGCAGAGTATTATACGCACTATGCGCTGGCGCAGAAGCTGTATCATTCGCTGACGAACGGTGTCAACGAGGAGGTCAGCGACGATGAGGCGCGCGTGATGGAAATCATGCAGATTTATGTCACGGACGAAGACTGGGCGCACGAGGTGGAGCAGAAGCTGGCGCAGGGGGATGATTTTGCCTCCGTCGCCAACAATTATAACGAATTGTCGGCGATTCAGGTGACGGTATCGAGGGATGATCTGCCCGACGAGGTGGAGGAGGTGGCGTTTCAGCTGGACGACAATGCTGTCTCCGGAATGATCGCTGCCGGAAATGGATACTATTTTATCAAGTGCCTGAATAAATATAATGAAGAGCTGACGGAAGCGAATAAGTCCAACATTGTGGAAAAACGTGAAAAAGAAGCATTTGACGATGTCTACAATGAATTTGTCGCATCGTTATCCTCGAGGCTGAACACGGATCTGTGGGATGGAATTGAGCTTACCACGGATGGCAGTATTCAGACGAACAGCTTTTTTGCGGTATTTGAGAAGTATTGCGGTGAGATCTGAGATACAGTATGAAATGAGGTAGATTCTATGACGAAAGATATGACAAGTGGTTCACCGATGAAGCTCATTTTAGGATTTTCGGTGCCTCTGTTGTTTGGATTTTTGTTTCAGCAGTTTTACAATCTGGTGGATACCCTGATTGTTGGAAGATTTCTGGGCGTGGATGCACTTGCGGCAGTGGGATCGACCGGTTCGCTGAACTTTCTGATTATTGGATTCTGCATGGGAGTGTGCAACGGTTTTGCCATTCCTCTGGCGCACCGGTTTGGAGCCGGCGATTATAAGGCAATGCGTGCGTTTATGATGAATGCCGTCTATCTGGCGGTGATCTTTGCGGCGGTCATGACGGTGTTTACGGTGGCATTCTGCCGGCCGATCTTACAGCTGATGCAGACGCCGGAGAATATTATTGACGATGCCTACACCTACATTGTTATTATTTTTGCGGGGATTCCGGCAACCTATCTGTACAATCTGGTGTCCGGCGTGATAAGGTCGATGGGTGACAGCAAGACGCCTCTGATTTTCCTGGCGCTGGCTGCATTTGTGAATATCGGACTGGATCTGCTTTTAATCATTGTATTTCCGATGGGAGTTGCCGGAGCGGCGCTTGCAACCGTGATCTCGCAGGCATTTTCCGGTATCGCGTGCGTCATCTACAGCAAGAGAAAGTTTGAGATTCTGCACACCGATGAGGAAGAGCGGAAAGTGAATAAGGGCTACATGAAAACCCTCTGCGGCATGGGTGTGCCGATGGGATTACAGTATTCGATCACCGCGATCGGCAGCGTGATCCTACAGAGCGCAGTCAACACGCTCGGATCGAATGCCGTGGCATCCATGACGGCGGGAAGCAAGATCGGTATGTTCTTCTGCTGCCCGTATGATGCGCTCGGTTCTACAATGGCAACCTACGGCGGACAGAACGTGGGAGCGAAGAAGTTAGACCGCTTGAGCGGCGGATTAAAAGCGGCGGGAATTCTGGGAATCGGATATTCGATCCTGGCGTTTGTGGTGCTGTGGCTTTGCGGCAATCAGCTTGCCATGTTTTTCGTGGAGAGTGCACAGGCGGAGGTCATTGCAAATGTAAGGCTGTTTCTGGTATGCAACAGTGCCTTCTACATTCCGTTGGCTTTCGTGAATATTGTACGCTTTTTGATTCAGGGTATGGGATACAGCAAGTTTGCAATTCTGGCAGGCGTCTTTGAGATGGCGGCGCGTACCCTGGTCGGATTTGTATTTGTTCCGATGTTCGGCTATCCGGCAGCGTGCTTTGCAAGCCCGGTCGCATGGATTTTTGCTGACTGTTTCCTGTTCCCGGCATATTTCCATGTGTTGAAGAAGACGAAGAAAATGTTGAGCGAGCCTGTCCGCACGAGCGTGGCATAGCATGTATGTATGGTACCGGCTGAGGGTGGCATGACATGTCTGCATGGTACCGGCTGAGCGTGGCATGGCAGCGGCTGATGCATAGCAGTTATGAGAAGAATGGAGTATTTATGACAGAGATTTTAAAGGCAATTATATTTGGTATTGTAGAAGGAATTACGGAGTGGCTGCCGATCAGCAGCACCGGACATATGATCCTCTTAAACGAGTTTCTGACACTGGATGTAAGCGCACAGTTCTGGGATATGTTTCTGGTAGTGATCCAGCTGGGAGCGATTTTGGCGGTCGTGGTGCTGTTCTGGAATCTGATCTGGCCGTTTGCACGCAGTTCCTCGGAAGCGGTCGTGGCCGCAGAACAGAATGAGAAGAGTGGTTCCCTTGTAAAAAGGGAATACTGGGTGTTAGGTCCCGTCACGGTGCGCATGCCGGTCATTATCAACTGGTGCAAGATCGTGGTGTCCTGCCTGCCGGCAATCGTATTTGTTGTGCTGGGGCTGGATGAGACCTGCGACAGACTGTTTTACAATCCGGTGTGTGTGGCGGTGGCATTGATTGTGTTCGGTGTTGCCTTTATTCTGGTGGAGAATCACAATGCAGCAAAGCAGGCGCGTGTGGAGCAGATGCGGGACATTACGTTTCAGATGGCGATTCTGATCGGTTTGTTCCAGCTGCTCGCGGCTGCGTTTCCGGGAACGTCGCGCTCCGGTGCAACGATTATCGGTGCGCTCTTAATCGGTGTGTCAAGGAAGGCTGCGAGTGAGTTTACGTTCATTCTGGCGATTCCGGTGATGCTCGGGGCAAGCCTGCTAAAGCTGATGGATTTCGGACTTCATCTGACCGGGACGGAGTGGGCGGTTCTGCTTTCCGGTATGGTCAGCGCGTTTCTGGTGTCGGTTGTCGTCATCAAGTTCCTGCTCGGATATATCAGAAAGCATGACTTTAAAGTGTTTGGCTGGTACCGCATTGGGCTCGGCGTGGTGGTGCTTTTGTACTTTTTTCTGCTGAAATAGAGGTGATGGATGAGTATTTTAAACGTAGAACATTTGACGCATGGATTCGGTGACCGTGCGATACTGGACGATGTGTCCTTCCGCCTGTTAAAGGGGGAGCATATCGGTCTTGTCGGAGCGAACGGCGAGGGAAAGTCGACGTTTCTAAATATCGTTACGGGAAAGCTGATGCCGGACGAGGGAAAAGTGGAGTGGGCGAAAAATGTGCGGGTCGGTTACCTCGACCAGCACTCGACACTCACCGCGGGAATGACGATTGAGAGTGTCTTAAAGTCGGCATTTTCGTGGCTGTTTGCGTTGGAAGAGAAGATGAATCAGATCTGTGATGCGCTCGGCGAGGCAGACGAGTCGCAGATGGATGCCATGATGGAAGAACTCGGCGTGATACAGGACACCCTGACGATGCATGATTTTTATACGATCGACGCAAAGGTGGAGGAGGTTGCCAGAGCGCTCGGACTCTTAGAACTCGGGCTGCACCATGATGTGACCGATCTAAGCGGCGGGCAGCGCATGAAGGTGCTGCTGGCAAAGCTTCTTCTGGAGAAGCCGGACATTCTTCTGCTGGACGAGCCGACGAACTATCTGGACGCGGAGCATATCGCGTGGCTGACACGCTATCTGCAGGAGTACGAGAATGCGTTTATCCTGATCTCGCACGACATTCCGTTTTTGAACGATGTTGTCAATATCATCTACCACATGGAGAACCAGCACCTCGACCGCTATGTCGGCAACTACGACAAGTTTGAGGAAGTCTACGCGGTAAAAAAGGCACAGCTTGAGGCGGCATACCGCAAACAGCAGCAGGAGATCAGTGAATTAAAAGATTTCGTGGCGCGCAATAAGGCGCGCGTATCCACCCGCAACATGGCGATGTCGCGGCAGAAAAAGCTGGACAAGATGGACGTCATCGAGCTTGCGGCGGAGCGCCCGAAGCCAGAGTTTTCCTTCCCGGTGGGACGCACGCCCGGCAGATATATTTTTGAGACGAAGGATCTGGTGATCGGCTATGAGGAGCCGCTCTCGAAGCCGCTTTCGATCGCACTGGAACGCGGACATAAGGTGGCGCTGATCGGTGCAAACGGAATCGGCAAGACAACACTTTTAAAGAGTCTACTAGGTCTGATTCCCGCGCTTGGCGGCGGTGTCGAGCAGGGCGAGAACCTCATGGTCGGCTACTTTGAGCAGGAGATCAAGGGGGAGAACAAGCGCACCTGCATTGAGGAGATCTGGGAGGAGTTCCCGGCATTTTCCCAGTATGAGGTGCGTGCGGCGCTTGCAAGATGCGGTCTGACCACAAAGCATATCGAGAGCCAGGTGAGAGTCTTAAGCGGCGGCGAGCAGGCGAAGGTGCGGTTGTGTAAACTGATGAACCGAGAGACCAACGTTCTGCTTTTAGACGAGCCGACCAACCATCTGGATGTGGACGCGAAGGAAGAATTAAAGCGTGCGCTGAAGGAGTACCGCGGAACGGTTCTGTTAATCTGCCATGAGCCGGAGTTTTACCAGGATATCGTGGGAGAGGTCTGGGACTGCTCGAAGTGGACGACGAAGATTCTCTGATAAGAGGCCGGCAGAATGACATGAGGGAGAACGAAATGAAGCCCGATTATTATGATGAGTTTCAATGCATCGCGGATGCGTGCAGTCTGACATGCTGTCAGGAATGGAAGATTGCGGTGGACCGTAAGACGGCTGCCGCATGGAAAAAAACAGAAATGCCGGAAGGGGTCCGTCCGAAAAGACGGACCTTATCTGATTATACAAAAAAATGCGGGGATGGACGAATCATTACGCTCGATGAAAAAATGCGCTGTCCGTTTCTGGATGAGAGAAAGCTCTGCCGGCTGGTTTTAACCTACGGGGATGCGGTTTTGTCGGAGACCTGTACGCTGTTTCCGCGCGAGAAACATGAGGTGGCGGCGGGGATCACGGAATATTCTCTGATGCCCTGCTGTCCGGCGGTCGTGGATCTGCTTTGGGGACGGGAGTGCATCCGGTTTTCGGATGAGGCAGATAGTGCCTCCTACGGCGCATATGAAGCGGTGTATGGGGTGAGAAAACGTTTCCTCACAATCATGTCAGACCGTGCGTACCGGCCGGCACAGAGTCTTTGCATGCTGTTTTACATGGCGCTTGATCTGTGCGACGCGGGAACTTCATGGAAGGCGGAAGTCCCCAAATACGGGGATGCGCCTTTTAGAAAAGAACTTGCCGATGCGGTGGAGCATGCCGGGGCGGATTGCCGGGCGGCATTTGTGGAGCGCAATGAGCTGTTTCTGGATCTGGCGGAAAACTACCGGAAGGAAGGGCTGTACCGTGCTTTTTTAACACCGGCGGCAGAGGAAGCGGAACAGATCGCGGAAGATTACGGGAAGATCCGTAAGGAAGATCTCGATGCATTTGCGCAGGCATTTTCTCCATATGAGGCACTGATGCGGTGCTATCTGCAGTCAGAGATTTTTTCGGAGTGTCTGGGGGAGCCGGACGACGTCGAGTATGTGACGGTAAAGCTGCAGTGGATTGCATTAGAGTATGCAGCCATCCGGCATGCCGCTTTTCTGTGCTGGCACAGGGAAGGCGCACTTTCCTATGAGACCATGCGCAGCTGTATGGTAATTCTGTCGCGCATGCTGGGATATGAAGACGAGGATATCTGGGAATACCTGGAGAACAGTTTTGAGCGGCTGATCTGGGACTGGGGATATTTTGCCCTTGTTGTCTCGTAAAATGAGATGATGCTCCTTCAGATAGGAGACAGATGCTGCAAGATCCTCATAGCTGCGCACTTCAATTAACAGTGTGAAAATTGTGTGAAAGAGAAGGAATTTCCAGATAGAAAAAACAGGACGGGGCGCGAAATTCACCCGCATAGAGCGAATTTCGCGCCCCGTCCTGCTGTCTGTGAGAAGACGAATTGATTTATTTGGCAAGAAGCATCATGATCTTGTTGCTGCGCTCCACGAACTTGCTCATGGCATCGACGGACAACGGCTGGTTGGACAGCATTGCCAGGTCATAGAGCTGCTCGCAGAACATCGGAACGTTCTCGGAATCCTTGTGCTCGAAAATGTATTTGACCAGTGCATGGTTCGCGTTTAAGGTTAAGGTCTGGTCTGCGGCGAACATATTCGGGTCCATACCGCCCATGCCGCCCATAGCGTACATCTTCATCATATCCTGCATACGTCTGCCTTCCTCGGAGAGAGTGATGATGGAAGCAAGATTCTCATTCTTTAACTTCTCCACCTTGACGGTCAGCTTGTCGTTGCCAAGTGCCTTTTTAAACAGGTCGGTCAGTGTGTCGGTCTCTTCCTTTAAATCAGCGGCATCGTCTGCATCCTTTAAGGAGTCTGTGACATCCGCATCGATTCGCATGAATTTATAATGCTCGTTGCGCTGCTCTAACTGGGAGATGAAGGAGGTATCGATGTTGTGGTCTAAGATCACAGCGTCCATTCCCTGCTCCTTGAAGAGCTTGATGTACTGTCCCTGCTGTACCTTGTCGGTCACGTAGTAGATGACCTTGCGCTCGTCCTTTTCCTCTTCGGAATCGTCCTTTGCATCAGCATCCTCTGTGACGGAATTGCCGTCCTTGTCAACAACATCGGAAGCAGCATCGGCGTCTTCCTTTTTCTCCTCTTCTTTTACGAGAAGCTCCGGAAGGGTAAGGTACTTGTCATCCAGATTTTTAAAGAGGATATAGTCGTTCATCTTGTCGCAGAACTTGGTGTCTTTTAAGCAGCCGTATTTGATGAACGGACTGATGTCATCCCAGTATTTCTCGTAGGATTCCTTGTCTGTCTTGCACATGCCGATCAGCTTGTCAGCCACTTTCTTTGTGATGTATTCCTCAATCTTCTTGACGAATCCGTCATTCTGCAGAGCGGAGCGGGAGACATTGAGCGGAAGATCCGGACAATCGATCACACCCTTTAAGAGCATCAGAAATTCCGGAATGACTTCCTTGATATTGTCGGCGATAAATACCTGGTTGTTGTATAATTTGATAGTTCCCTCGATGGAATCGTACTCTGTATTGATCTTCGGGAAGTAAAGGATACCCTTTAAGTTGAACGGATAATCCATATTCAGGTGAATCCAGAACAGCGGCTCCTTGTAATCTAAGAATACCTTGCGGTAGAACGCCTTGTATTCCTCGTCGGTGCAGTCGTTCGGGTTCTTAAGCCACAGCGGGTTGGTGTCGTTGAGCGGAACCGGGCGTTTTAAAATCTTTAACTTATCCTTGGCAGGGGAGATCTCGACAGTCTCCTTCTCACCATTCTCGTTCTCTTTTTCCTCGGTCTTTGCCTCCTCGTGAATCTCCTCCACGACCGTATCGGTGTCGCGCTTGTCAGCAGCGTCGATGGTCTCGTATTCCGGCTCGGCATTTGCCTTGCTAAGGTAGATCTCGGTCGGCATGAAAGAGCAGTATTTCTCGATCACTTCGCGTGCACGGTACTCGTTTGCAAATTCGAGACAGTCCTCGTTCAGATGAAGCGTGATCTGTGTACCGATCGTTGTTTTGGTGCCGTCGGTCAGTTCGTAATCGGTACCGCCGTCGCAGGTCCAGTGTACCGGTGTGGCGCCTTCCTTATAAGATAAGGTATCGATCTCAACCTCGTCCGCTACCATGAAAGCGGAGTAGAAGCCCAGTCCGAAATGTCCGATGATCTGATCGTCCGTGGACTTGTCCTTGTACTTCTGGATGAAATCGGTCGCACCGGAAAATGCGATCTGGCAGATGTATTCCTCGACTTCGTCTGCCGTCATACCAAGACCGTTATCGGTAAATGTCAGGGTCTTAGCCTCAGGGTCTACGGTGACGCTGATCTTTGCCTTGAAATCAGCTGGGAGCGTGTACTCGCCCATCATGTCTAACTTTTTTAATTTGGTAATGGCATCACAGCCGTTGCTGATCAACTCACGATAGAAAATGTCGTGGTCGGAATACAGCCATTTCTTGATAATTGGAAACAGGTTATCGCTGTCAATTGAAAGACTTCCATGTTTGTTTGCCATAATAAAACACTCCTTTATCTAAAAATAAAATATGTACGGTAGAACGGAAGACGACAGTAACATCGTCATTCCCTTTTAAATAAGAGTTTATATCCGTCATTCCAAAAAGTCAATACAAAATCAGCACTCTTTTCACATGAGTGCTAACAATATTCCCGGAAGGCTGAAAAACAGGGAAACAGCGGAATTATTAAAAGTTTATAAAGTGAGGGGATGGTTTCTTGAAAAAAAATATTTTTTGCACGCGAGATTTGAAAAACGCCTCATATATGAGTATACTGTTGGTAGAAAGCGATGGATGAGAAGTGAGGTTGCATCTATGATACTGTTGAGAGCAAATACGGAATTGCACCAGACATTTGAACGCCTGATTGAGGCGATGAAAGTTTCGGTCAAATGGAACGGCATATTTGTAGTGATTGACAATTACATGATTTTACAGGGGGAGGTGCGTTCCCTATTTTTCCATTTTGACACGCGCAATGTGGCGACGAACATCATCGACATACCGGTAAAAGAGGACGAGATCGGTGAGGTCGGCACGAACATGCGGGTGCAGAATGCCATCAACCTGATTTTATATGCATTCGGAAAATGGGGGACGATCAAGGGCGTCCGCGTAGACAAAAGTTTTGAACAGTTAAATACGCTGTTTACGGACATTATGAAGGAGATGCAGGTCGAACCGGAGTACACGCTGTCCTATCTGCGTTTCTACCGGAGCGGAATGCGGATCACCTATGAGGATGTTATCCAGACGGCGCAGGAAGAGGAGCAGGCACAGCCGGAGGATGAGGAAACGAACGAGGGCGGACTCTGGCACAAGGTCGTCTGGAAACGCGCCCAGGCGGAGTTCGCCCGGGCGGACATCACGGTGAGCGAGCGGAGAAAGAGCCGGATCGGGAATAATTTTTACCTCGTGGGGTATCTCTGCCCGGCATGCTGCGGCAAGCTGCATATGGCGGTCTATCCGTCTGGAAAGGAATTTAAGATCGAGACGGAGGAGGGCGGCGTGCTGCTGGCGAGAGCCGCGACCTGCAATGCCTGCAGGCGGTTTTACACGCCGCGTCCCGGCAGATTGTTCTCGGAGGGCGATATTTACACGCTGGATTTTGCGACGGACGAGGCGGCGTATGACGATTATCTGGAGCTTTTGGGGAGAAATGCCGACCGGGTGTCCAACTATCACACGAATGTCTATGCCGACGGAAGACGGCCGGATACGGAGGAGGACGGGGAGGAATCCCTGGAGGATCTCTGCAACGCACTGCCGGAATTGTCGGATCTTGAGGTGAAAAAGCTGTCCGCGCGGATGGAGGAGGGCTTTTATCCGGAAGAATCCGTGGAAAAATACGAGGCAAAAGTGCACAGCCGGGAGAGAGAGCGGCACGACGAGGGACGCTCTTTGCCGCAGCGGGAACAGGCAGCGGAAGAACCGGATAAGCAGTCTGGAACGCGGACACCGAAAGAGACGGCGAAGCAGTCAGCGGGGCGGAGGGAGACAGACAGCGTAGGGAGTGGACGACCGGCAGACCGCGGACGCGGTATGGCTGCAGAGACGGAAACGCGCAGAGCAGACCACAGAGCGGCGGAGGCAGAAATGCATGGAGCAGACCGCAGAGCGGCGGAGGCAGGAAGCAGCCTGCGTCCGGACGCGGATGGAGCGGGCAGGCCCGCCGCTAAGGAGCGGACAGGCGGAAAAGACATCCATGCGGCAACGCAGACGCCGGAGGGAGGAATGACCGTGGACGGCGTCATTGTCACACCGGAAGAACGGAAAGGCGTGCAGGAGCACTATGAGGCGCGTCTGGCGGTCATGGACCGCTATTCCGACCGGCAGCTGCAGGAGTTAAAGCGGCAGCTGGAAGGAGAGCGCAAGCTGACGGAGGACGAGAAGAAGCCATATATAAAGAAGATACAGGACCGGATTTATGAGGGGCGTGTCCGGGAACTTCAGGAAAAAGCGGATGCCTGTGAGGGGAAGAACTACACGCTGACCAAACGGGTATTGGAGGAAGTGGAAGTTGCGGATCTTCCAGAAGAACAGAAGCATCCGCTGCGGGAGAAGCTGCAGCAGCTCAAACAGAGCCAGGCGGAGCGCGAAGTGGCGGCGATGGTGGCAAAGATGCCGGCGAATCTCGACCGGAAGCAGTACCGGCTCTATGTCGACCGGCTGCACGATTACGACGGAGTGGATCTGACACCATACGAACAGAAGATTGTGGCGGGGAGAGAGGCAGCGGAGAAGCAGGAACTTTCCAACATGATCCGGCGCGCGAGAAAAGTGAGCAGGGAGGACTACGTGGATCTTGCAGAGCGGCTTAGGGAGGGAGATTTTCTTCCGGGGCTTGTGGCACCCTATCTGGAGAAGGTCAACGACCGGATCAGGGAGCTGGATGCGGATGCCATCGCAGCAATCTGTCCGGCACCGATGCAGATGAATTTTGAGGAGGGCATAGAGGCATACCAGAAGATCAAGGAGGGAGATTTTCTCCCGGAGCTTAAGACGGATGCGCTTAAGACGCTCGAAAAGCGGCTCTCCAAAATCAAGGCGGACGAGTGTGAGCTTCTGGTGGGAAAGCTGAAAAAAGAACTGGAGGAGAACGGTGTCGGGGAGAATCCGAGACATCATTTTTATCCGGCGAGGAAAGTGCTGCTTGGGCAGGCGACGCCGGAGGAGACGGATGTGATCGAATATGCCATGGCGTCCTATGCGGCCGGCAGAGGTCTGTTTGAGTACCCGATTCTGGTGGTGGATGTGGCGCGCGATGCGTCTGGAAAAGAGGGGATGATTTTAACGCCGGAGCATCTTTACTACAGCACGGCATTTACCTCCTACGGAATCCCGGTCGCCTCGATTGCGTCTGTCACGGCGTCTACGGGACTGCTCAATAAGGGACTTTACGTGCACCAGAAGAACGGAACCAAATTAAAGATTCCTTATGCGGTTGGCACGAAGGAGCTGCCGGACTATGCCGGGGAACTCGATGATTTTATTCATTATCTGCAGGAGAAGCCGGAGTCCAGAAAGCTTACCTATCTGGCGAGCGAGAAGCACGATACAATCTGCTGCTTCCGCTGCGGCTACCAGTATAAGGGCGGCGGCGTCTGCCCGAAGTGCGGCTATCAGAATAACGGCTGATTCTGTCATGGGACAGGGCGGTTTCCGATATACATAGATAACAAGAGAACAGACAGGATCTTGTTATGCAGCAGAATTGTAAAAAGGGCCTGTGCCTTGCGTTTTTATTTTCCGCGATGTTTTTAACCGGGTGGGAGATCGCCGGGATGCGGAGCAGACAGACAAAAGAGACGGCGGCGGTCGCGTACGAGGCGGGCAACTGGGGGCTCGGCTTTGGCGCGGAGGGAACCCAGCCCACCGGCAATGCAACCTCTGCGGAGTTGGCGCAGTACGATGCACACTATGTCGGGGATCCGTCCGGGAAGGTGCTCTATCTGACCTTCGACTGCGGATATGAGAACGGGAATACAGAGCCGATTCTCGATGCATTAAAAAAGCACCAGGCGCCTGCCACTTTCTTTGTGGTGGGACATTTTCTGGAGAGCGCGCCGGAGATTGCCAAGCGGATGGTGGCGGAGGGACATACGGTGGGGAACCATACCTATCATCATCCCGATATGTCGTCGATCGCGGATCTTACCGCGTTCCAGAAAGAGATGGACGACAACGCCGCGCTTTTTTCCGAGGTGACCGGGCAGAAGATGGCGAACTATTACAGACCGCCGCAGGGAAAATACAGCACGAAGAATCTCGAGATGGCAAAACAGCTCGGCTATCACACTTTTTTCTGGAGTCTTGCCTATGTGGACTGGAATGTCGATGCACAGCCGACGAAGGAGGAGGCGTTTGAAAAGCTGCTGGGAAGAATTCATCCGGGGGCGATTGTGCTGCTGCACAGCACCTCGAAGACGAACGGGGAGATTCTGGATGAACTGCTGACCAAATGGGAGGAAATGGGATACACGTTTCATCCCCTGTCGGAGCTTTGCGAAAAATAAAAGCGAAAAGAATTGTTTTGTTGGAAAAACAACAGAAAAATCTCCGGAGATTTCATACAATGCGTAGGTAATCAATCAGGAAATCAAAGGAGAGATCAATATGGAACATAAAATGTTTTGTTTTCAGTGTGAGCAGACAGCGGGATGCAGCGGCTGCACCGGGAATGCAGGCGTCTGTGGAAAAAGCAGTGCGACGGCAGCGCTGCAGGATGAACTGACCGGCGCGTTGATCGGGCTTGCAAAGGCGTGCGGCAACAATCCGCGCACCGAGGACACCACACATATTTTAATAGAAGGATTATTCACAACGATCACGAATGTCAACTTTAATGATGAGACACTGCGTGAGATGATCGCAAAGGTTCATGCGGAGAAGGAACGCGTGGTTCCGAACTGTGCCACCTGCGCATCGCCGTGCGGCAATACCTCGGATTACGACATGAAGGAGATCTGGGAGGCGGATGAGGATATCCGTTCCTTGAAGTCTTTGATTTTATTTGGCATCCGGGGCATGGCTGCCTACGCTTATCATGCGGCGGTGCTCGGCTATGAGGATGAGACGGTCAATGCATTTTTCTATAAGGCGCTTTCGTTCCTGGGCTTTGATCTGGAGATGGGAGACCTGCTTCCGGTGGTTCTGGAAGTCGGCGAGGTGAATTTAAAGTGTATGGAGCTTTTAGACCGCGCCAACACAGAGACGTTTGGCAATCCGGAGCCGACAAAGGTGCCGCTTACCGTGGAGAAAGGACCATTTATCATCATCACCGGCCACGATCTCTACGATTTAAAACTGCTTTTGGAGCAGACGAAGGATAAGGGAATCAATGTCTATACGCACGGTGAGATGCTTCCGGCACATGCGTATCCGCTGTTAAAGCAGTATCCGCATTTAAAGGGAAACTTTGGAACGGCATGGCAGAATCAGCAGAAGGAGTTCGACGGGGTTCCGGCGCCGATTCTGTATACAACGAACTGCCTGATGCCGGTGAAGGAGAGCTACCGTGACCGTGTATTCACAACAGAGGTGGTTTCTTATCCGCAGATGGTGCATATCGGTGCGGACAAGGACTTTACGCCGGTGATCGAGAAAGCGTTAGAGCTCGGCGGTTACAAGGAAGATACGGAGTTCACCGGCATCAACGGCGGAAAAGAGGTGATGACCGGATTTGCACACGGCACGGTGCTCTCCGTTGCGGATCAGGTGGTGGATGCGGTAAAGAGCGGCGCAATCCGTCATTTCTTCTTGGTGGGCGGCTGTGACGGTGCCAGACCGGGACGCAATTACTATACGGAATTTGTAAAGCAGACCCCGAAGGACAGCGTGATCTTAACGCTTGCATGTGGAAAATACCGTTTTAACGATCTGGATCTCGGGGAGATCGGTGGTCTGCCGCGCCTGATGGATATGGGACAGTGCAACGATGCGTACAGCGCGATCAAGGTTGCGGTGGCGCTTGCCGAGGCATTCGGCTGCTCGGTCAACGAACTGCCGTTATCCATGGTATTGTCCTGGTATGAGCAGAAGGCGGTCTGTATCCTTTTGACGCTGCTGCATCTGGGCATCCAGAACATCAAGCTGGGACCGACACTGCCGGCGTTTATCTCCCCGAATGTGTTAGCATATCTGGTGGAGCATTACCATATTGCACCGATCACAACTCCGGAGGAAGACTTAAAGGAGATTCTTGGCGCGTAGAGGGAGAGGAGCTTTTTTGAAATCCCAAAAGGACAGGTACGAGATTTGTACCTGTCTTTTTTAATTCATAGGAAACTACGTCCTATGAATTTTATGCAATATCATAGAAAATCTTGACAAATGTCCGCTGCTGCTTCGGAATACATATAAAACATATAGAAATAATATGAAAAAAATACCACAGAGAAGAGGGATGAAATGTCCATTAAGAAAATTGCGGAGTTGTCAGGCGTGTCTCCGGCAACGGTATCCCATGTACTGAATCATCCGGAATATAAATGTCAGTCGCCTGCGGTGCGGGAGCGGATCTGGAAGGCGGCGATGCAGCTCGGCTATACGCCTAATCAGGCAGCCAGAAATTTAAAGCTGGGAATTGTGGCAGGACAAAAGGTATATTATATCGGTGTGCTGATGACGAGAACGGAAAATCTGGACCGGATGATTGATGAAATGTATCTGGAGACAACGTGTGTCTGTGATGGTCTCATTATCATCGGAAAGTGCAATAAAGAAGCGCTAAAAAAGCTGAACAGAAAATATAAGTGTGTGGTGTCCGTGAACCGCAACTCTACAAATTATGAGGTGGATGAAGTGCTCTGTGACGGAAAAAAGGTGGCATCCATGGCGGTGGAATATCTGATTTCGCTGGGACACCGGAATATCGGTTATGTGGGAGAGTGCTATAACGAGGCAAGATATGCCGGATTTCTGGAGACGATGCGCAGGCACGAGATAGAGCCGGATCCATCGATGATCATTCAGACACATCAGACAGAGACAGAAGGCTTCCATGCCATGCAGCTTTTGCTGGACCGCCTGAGGGGCGGACACAGGAGCGTGGTGCGGCTTGAGCTGGAGGGAAAGCTGATGATACGGGACCGCTGTGCACCTGTCGAGGAGAGTGGATGGAGTGATTACTGCATCTGAAGGTGGATTCCTGCCGAAGCTTTAGACGCCGAGCACCCGTCTCGTATTTTCTTTTATCTTCTCTGTAACTCTGGCATAGCAGACCAGTTCTTCTTCCGTTAATCCGGCAAAGCGTGCCGCATCAAAATCGTTTTGTGCGGTGGCGAGCTCCGGGAGGAGCGCGGTCGCTGCCGGAAGCAGATCCACGTGCAGGTATTTTCTGGTACTGCTGACGCGAATATAATCTTTGGCGGAAAGCTTTTGCAAGGTGCGCGAGAGCGAGCTTTTGGATAATCCGGCAAAATCGGCAAGTTCCGTGCGGCTGCAAAATGTATGCATCTGGCTTAAGGACAGCAGGAGGGACAGCTCGCCAAGCGTCAGATCATTGCGCAGGGCGATCGCCTCCAGACAGCGGTCCAAAAGCTTGCGGCTCCGGTAGAACTCCGATAGGATACCCTCTCCGGAGATCGCGGAAGGACAGACCAGGATGCGCTCTGTGCCGAGCTTTTTTGCACCCGGCAGAAGCGTCGGCGGCACAGTGCCGTCACTGGCGGCATCCAGGAAAAAGCGGTAGACGGACAGCCGCTTTTTTTCGTATGCTTTTTCGTCGTAGACATTCTTATAAAATTCATTGTAATATTCAAAGACCATGAATTTCATCTTGACGGTCTTTGTGATGCTTAATCCCTGACTTGCAAGGGAACCTTTTGTCTTGACATAATAGTAGACCGGCGCCTGCAGGGCGTAGAAGACGTTGGCATGTAAAATATATTCCAGATTAAACAAAAAGTCCTCACACCAGTTCACTGAGACATCCATGCGCAGATGATATTTTTCCACAAGATCACGCCGGTACAGCTTGTTCCAGAGAACGCCGTAATAAAAATCGGCAGGATTCTCCATCATATGCGCAGCAAACTCTTCGCGTGTGAGGACACCGTCATCCTCAATATCGCCCTTGTGCGAGACGCGCTCTCCGACGACGCGGTAGAAATCGGCGATCACCAGATCGCAGTCATGCTCTGTGGCGGCGCGCACGAACAGCTTTGTCGCATCCGGTGTGATCCAGTCATCGCTGTCGAGAAACTGCAGGTAAGTGCCGCGAGCCTGGCTGATGGCGAGATTACGGCTGTCCGATACGCCAGTATTTTCTTTGTGGATGACTGTAATGCGGGCATCTGCGGCGGCGTAAGCATCGCAGATGTCACCGGAGCCGTCTGTGCTTCCGTCGTCGACTAAGAACAGTTCGTAGTCGGTATATTCCTGATGCAGAATGCTGTCAATGCAGCGCTGCAGATAATTTTTTGCATTGTAGACAGGTACGATAATGCTTACTGTAGGGTTCATGAAAAGAGACCTCCCGAAAAGATACTCCTTTTATCTTACCTTTGATTTTTTAAATTTGCAATGGCAAGATGGACATATCTGACCGATATATAAAGTAAAGAGAGCAGACCTGCCGAAACGGATTTCGGCAGGTGGAAACGGCGAAAGGGGAGATTTGTATGAGTTTGATACCGGATTATGCAAATGCAGTGGGAAGTGCCATGTCCTATAACCGTAAGGCGGCAGACACAAAAGGAAAAGAAAAGACGGATGGAAACGCATCGTCAGAGAAGACCGGGAAAGCCAATAAGGCGGACAAGACAGACAGGACAGGTAAAACCGGAACGGTGACTGGAAGAACGATTGGCAATCCGAAACTCAGCGAAAAAGCGGCAAAGTATTATGAAGAACTGAAAAGAAAATATTCCAATATGGACTTTATTCTGGTCAGCGAGGATCAGAAGGAGAAGGCAAGGGCGCAGGCGGGAAGCTATGCCAATGCATCGAAGATGGTAGTTCTCATCGACGAGGACAAGATTGAGCGCATGGCGGAGGATGAAAATTACCGCAGACAGTACGAGGCGATCATTGCGAATGCGGGAAGCGGCATTGCACAGATGAAAAGTTCGCTGGAGGCTTCCGGCACAAAAGTAAAAGGCTACGGCATGCAGGTGAATGACGGCGGCACCGCCACCTATTTTGCCGTGCTGCAGAAGTCTTCCGACGCGCAGAAGGAGCGGATTGAGAAAAAGCGCGAGAAGGCGGCGGAAGAAAAGAAGGCGGAGGCGAAACGGGCGCAGAAAGAAGCGCAGGAGAAGCGGATCAGGGACGGAAAAAATCAAAGAGATGAACATGCAACAGAGCGTGTGAATAAGACAGATGAGGCGTCTGAGTCAGACTGGGAAAATACGGTGACGATCACGGCGTCAAGTATCGGGGAGCTGTTAAAAAAGATCAGCGATTACCAGCAGAATGAGCGGATGAATACGGTGCAGACGACAGAGGAACGCTTGGTCGGTGGACACATCGATTATAAAGGCTGACCGGATGCCGGGAGAATGAAAACAAAGAGAAAGAGATACGACAATGAAAGACGGACAGAAGCAATATCGGATTCTTAGGATTGACGAGCCGGATTTTGGCTGTGAAGGACGTGATGACGGGGAAGCGGCGTATGATGAGATCACGCTGGTAAACGAACAGGGAGAAACCTGCCTGGTGCGCATGGAGGAGCAGCAGGTGTGGAGCATGGGACTGGATGAGGGAATGCTTGCCTGGGTCGGAAAAGACGGACAGATCCGGGGACGCTGTAAGAGGATGGACATCAGCCGCTGGTCGGAAAAATATCAGGTGCGCGCACTGACAGAGCAGGATGTGGGAGCCATTTATGAACTCTCCCGGAAGAACAATCTGTATTATGAATATTGTCCCCCGTATGTGACAAGAGACAGTATCCTGTCAGATCTTGTGGCACTTCCGCCCGGAAAACTCCCCGATGATAAGTATTACGTGGGATTTTTCCGGGGAGAGACACTGCTTGCACAGATGGATCTCATTGCCGATTACCCGGAGCGGGCGATGGCGTATATCGGACTTTTTATGATGGAGGCTTCTGTTCAGCAGGCGGGGATCGGCACCAGAATTGTGGAGGATCTGTGTCGTCATCTGGCAGAGGAAGGAATCCGCACCGTGCGGCTCTGCTGGGTGAAGGGCAACCCGCAGGCAGAGCATTTCTGGAGAAAAAATCAGTTTGCGCCGATCAGAGAAACACAGAGCATGTCGGGACAAACGGTGGTTCTGGCAGAACGGAGGTTGAAATAAACGCCTTTTTGTGATAAAATGTAGTTGCGTAACCGGTTGCGCAACTACATTTTTTTTTGCAGGAGAAGAGGAGATGAAAACGTGTGGGAACAGGAATTACAGAAAATGGCTGGCACTTATGGTCAGCGGCGGTCTTGCCGTAACGGCGCTTGCAGGCTGCGGCGGGAGCAATGGAGGAACAGAGCAGAGCGCGCAGACAGAGGTCTCGGAGGGGATTAAGACGGCGGCAGAAGATAATAAGGTGACGACGTTTGCGCTGCCGGATGGACCGGAGGAGTCGGAGATCTATGTGGAGCCGATCGCCGATCTGCCGGATGATTTTATCCGGGGAATGGATGCGTCCGCGGTACTTTCACTGGAGAACAGCGGCGTGACGTATTACAATTATGAGGGAAAAGAGCAGGATGTCTTTGAGACGCTGGCACAGTCCGGCGTAAATTATATCCGCCTCCGCGTGTGGAATGATCCGTATGACGCGGATGGAAACGGGTACGGCGGCGGCAACAATGACGTTGCGACGGCGGTCACCCTTGGAAAACGGGCGACGGCGTACGGCATGAAGGTGTGCGTGGATTTCCATTACTCGGATTTCTGGGCGGACCCGAAGAGACAGCATGCACCGAAAGCCTGGGAGGGTATGAGGACGCCAGAAAAGAGCGAGGCACTCTATGATTTTACGAAAGAAAGCCTTGCCGAGCTTTTAGACGCGGGTGTCGACGTCGGAATGGTGCAGGTCGGCAACGAGATCAACAACGGCATGGCAGGCGAGGAGGATGTCGATACGGTCATGGATCTGATTGCATCGGGAAGCCGTGCGGTGCGTGAGATTGCAAAGGATTACGGAAAAGATATCAAGGTTGCCGTTCATTATACCAATATTGAGGATTACGAGGAAGTGGACACCAGGGCTGCCAATCTGCAGAATGCCGGCGTGGATTACGATCTGTTCGGTCTGTCCTATTATCCTTACTGGGATGGAACGATGGAAAATATGCAGGCAGTTGCAGAAAATATTGAGAACACCTACGGAAAAGATGTCTATATCGCAGAGACATCCTACTGCTATACGACAGAGGACGGCGACGGCTTTGCAAATAGTTTTGCCGGCACGGAGGATCTGGTGGACGGATATGTGGCGACGGTGCAGAGCCAGGCGACGATGATCCGTGACATCTGTGCAGCGGCGAATGAGGCGGGAGCGCTCGGTGTCTTTTACTGGGAAGGCACCTGGATTCCGGTCGGAGATGCCGATGCGGATAACACAGCCCTCTGGGAAAAATACGGAAGCGGCTGGGCGAGCAGCTATTCGGCGGACTATGATCCGGAGGATGCCGGTCTGTATTATGGAGGCTGTTCCTGGGACAATCAGGCGATGTTTGATTTTACGGGACACCCGCTTGCCTCATTAAATGTATTCAAATATTTGAAATATGGTGCGACGGCGCCGCTTGCCGTAGATTTTATTACGGAGGTTGCGGTAACCTGCGATGTGGGCGGTGAGGTGACGCTGCCGGATACGGTTGAGGTGGTATACAATGACCGCGCGGCAAACACACAGGAGGACGTGACCTGGGATGCAGAGCAGCTTGCTGCGATCGATACGGGCAAAGCGGGAAGCTACGAGGTGGCGGGAACGCTTGCGGACGGTACGGCAATGACGGCACAGGTTGAAGTGGAGATGGTGAATTACGTCTTAAATCCGAGCTTTGAGGATAAGGACACTTCGATGTGGAAGGTTTCCTACGAGGGAGAGAATAATCCGACCGATTTCCAGAACAAGGCGGATGATGCCTACACCGGAGATATCGCGTTTCATTTCTGGTCGGGAGATTCCGATATGAACTTTTCCATCGAGCAGGAATTTACGGATCTTGCGCCTGGAACCTATCAGCTTTCGGCGTACGCACAGGGCGGAGATATGTCAGCGGACGCTTCGATGGAATTGTATGCAGTGGCAGACGGTACGGAATGGACAGATCCGTTTATGATGACAACCTATGCCGACTGGCAGAATCCGACGGTCAGAGAAATTAAGGTGACAGACAGTACACTCACAATCGGCGTGCGCTTCAAGTGTAATGTGAAAAGCTGGGGAACGGTGGATGATGTGACCTTGAACCGTATTTCGGATTAAAAATATTGGAAGGAACGGGAGAAATTTGAACGGTGATTCCTCCTGCGAAAAAACGTCTGCGGAATGGAGAGGGAGATTCATATGATAAAATATCTGTGTGTGGGACTTGGAGGAGCCGTCGGTGCCATGCTGCGCTATCTGATCGGACTGGTGCCGGTGGGAGCGTCCAACGGATTTCCGATCAAAACGCTTCTGATCAATATACTCGGTGCGTTTGTCATCGGCGTGCTGGCGGTTCTGGGAGAAAAACATTCACTCCCTCCGCTTCTGGTACTGACGTTAAAGACCGGCGTCTGCGGCGGCTTTACAACATTTTCCACCTTTGCGCTCGAGACTAGCCAGCTGTTCCAGAACGGAAGCTATGGACTGGGGATCGGGTATGTGTGTGCCAGTGTTATTTTGAGCATTGCGGCGGTGCAGTTCGCGTGCATGTGGCTGTCCTAAGCAGGGCTGACGCAATGCAGCGGAAGGGGCGCGCATGAAGTGTACCGTGTCCTTTTTATGATAAGTAATATTAAATATTATAAGAAACACACCTACAGATTTCATGTGGAAATGCAGAGGAAAATTCGTTGGAGAAAAATGTGAGCATTTCTTCCGGCCGAATGTTTGCATCGGATTCCGTGTCTCTTCCACGTTTGGACAATCCGACGGGTGCATGTCCGACACACCGGAGACAA